>WNFB01001199.1_pt1 | contig 30837 bp, 26 predicted proteins | sample 5400501 | NCBI WGS metagenome assembly WNFB01 (sample SAMN13153341, study PRJNA577476) | soil metagenome | isolation source: 200 cm saprolite under Douglas fir tree site 2 hole 1 | place: USA:California | collected 2015-04-18
GCGCACTCGCGATGTAGGAGTCTATCTGAATGGCCTCGGCGCGGTCACCCCGCTCAATACCGTCACGGTGAAGAGCCGGGTGGACGGCGAACTGATCGCGGTCCGGTTCCAGGAGGGGCAGATCGTCAGCCGCGGCGAGTTGCTGGCGGAGATCGACCCGCGCCCGTTCGAAGCGCAGCTGACCCAGTTCGAAGGCCAGCTGGAGCGCGATCAGGCGCTGCTCGATAACGCCCGGCTCGATCTCAAGCGGTTCCAGGAGCTCGTCACGACGGACGCGGTGCCGCGGCAGCAGCTGGACACCCAGGTATCGCTCGTTCACCAGCTCGAGGGCACGGTCAAGAACGACCAGGGCCAGATCGACGCCACGAAGGTTCAGCTCGTCTACTGTCGCATCACCTCGCCCATCGCCGGCCGCGTGGGGCTCCGTCTGGTGGACCCCGGCAACATCGTGCACGCGACCGATACGGGCGGCCTGGTCATCATCACCCAGCTCCAGCCGATCACCGTGATCTTCACGATCCCGGAGGACAGCATCCCGACGGTGCTGGAGCAGCTCGGACGTGGCGTCCGGCTGCCGGTGGAGGCCTACGACCGGGAGCAGCGGAGAAAGCTCGCGGACGGCGCGCTGCTCACCATCGACAACCAGGTCGATCCGACCACCGGCACGGTCCGCCTCAAGGCCCAGTTCCCGAACACCGACAACCGGCTGTTCCCCAGCCAGTTCGTCAACGCCCGCCTCCTCATCGAGACCCGGCGCGGCGCGACGGTGGTGCCGACCGCGGCCATCCAGCAGAGCCCGCGGGGGTCGTTCGTCTACGTGGTGCGGCCCGACCGGACGGTCGGGGTCCGCCAGGTCGGCGTCGGGGTGACGGACCGTGACGACGTGTCGATCGAGCAGGGGCTACAGGTCGGGGAGCAGGTCGTGGTCGAGGGCGCCGAGCGGCTTCGCGACGGAGTGGCCATCGCGCTGCGGAACGGCCCGTGAACCTGTCGCGCCCGTTCATCCTGCGGCCGGTCGCGACGACCCTGCTCATGGCCGCGCTGCTGCTGGGGGGCGCCCTGGCCTACCGCCTGCTCCCGGTCTCCGCCCTTCCCCAGGTGGACTACCCGACCATCCAGGTCTTCACGTTCTATCCGGGGGCGAGCCCCGACGTGATGGCGTCGTCGGTCACCGCGCCGCTCGAGCGGTTCCTCGGCCAGATGCCCGGGCTGAACCAGATGACCTCGACCAGCTCGAGCGGCAGCTCGGTGGTCACGCTGCAATTCACGCTGAGCCTCGGGCTCGACGTGGCCGAGCAGGAGGTGCAGGCCGCGATCAATTCGGCGCTGACGCTCTTGCCCCCGGACCTCCCGAACCCGCCCGTGTACAGCAAGGTGAACCCGGCCGACACGCCGATCCTGACCCTCGGGCTGACCTCGGCGACCGTGCCGCTGCCCCAGGTCGAGGACCTGGCCGATACGCGGCTCGCCCAGAAGATCGCCCAGCTCCCCGGCGTCGGCCTCGTCAGCATCAGCGGCGGGCAGCGGCCCGCGGTGCGGGTGCAGGCCAACCCGGCCGCGCTCTCGGCCTACGGCCTCACCCTCGAGGATCTGCGCGCCGCGGTGGCGGCCGCCAACGTCAACCAGGCGAAGGGCAGCTTCGACGGGCCGCGCCAGTCGTCGGTCATCGGGGCCAACGACCAGCTCCTGACGAGTCGGGACTACAAGCCCCTGATCGTCGCGTTCCGCAACAACGCCCCGGTCACGCTCGAGAACGTGGCCGACGTGATCGACGACGCCGAGAACGTGCGCCAGGCGGCCTGGATGAACGGCACGCCGGCGGTCATCCTGAACATCCAGCGTCAGCCCGGCGCCAACGTGATCGCGGTCGTGGACCGGATCCAGCGGCTGCTGCCGCAGCTACGGGCCTCCTTGCCGGCGACGGTCGACGTGGCGGTGCTCACCGACCGCACCGTGACGATCCGAGGCTCGGTGGAAGATGTCCAGTTCGAGCTGATGCTGTCGGTGGCACTGGTCATCCTGGTCATCTTCCTCTTCCTACGTACGGTTCCGGCCACCCTCATCCCGGCGGTCGCGGTCCCCCTCTCGCTCGTGGGGACCTTCGGCGCGATGGTGCTCCTGGGCTTCAGCCTGAACAACCTGTCGCTGATGGCGCTGACCATCGCCACCGGCTTCGTGGTGGACGACGCCATCGTCATGATCGAGAACATCGCGCGCTACATCGAGGCGGGCGATCCGCCGCTCCAGGCCGCGCTCAAGGGAGCCGAGCAGATCGGCTTCACGATCATGTCCCTCACCGTCTCGCTGATCGCGGTGCTCATCCCGCTCCTGTTCATGGCCGACGTGGTGGGTCGCCTCTTCCGCGAGTTCGCGGTCACCCTCGGTATCACGATCCTGATCTCCGCGGTGGTGTCGCTGACCCTCACGCCCATGATGTGCGCCCGGCTGCTCCGCCACACGCCCCCCGAGCGGCAGGGCCGGCTCTACCGGTGGTCCGAGCGCGCCTTCGACCGGATCATCGCGGCCTACGGCACGAGCCTGCGCTGGGTGCTCGGCCACCAGCCGGCGACCCTCGCGGTGGCGGTCGCGACTCTGGGGCTCACCGTGATGCTGTACGTGGTGGTGCCGAAGGGGTTCTTCCCGGTGCAGGACACCGGGACGATCCAGGGCATCTCGGAAGCGTCGCAGACGATCTCGTTCCCGGCGATGGCCGCGCGGCAGCAGGCCCTGGCCGGGGTGATCCTGAAGGATCCGGCGGTCGAGAGCCTGTCGTCGTTCATCGGGGTGGACGGCACCAACGTCACCGTCAACAGCGGGCGGATCCTCATCAACCTGAAGCCGCTCGCCCGGCGCGGGGTGAGCGCGAGCGAGGTCATCCGCCGCCTCCAGCCCGCGCTGGCCGGGGTCGACGGCATCCAGCTCTTCATGCAGCCGGTGCAGGATCTCACCGTCGAGGATCGGGTGAGCCGCACGCAGTACCAGTACAGCCTCGAGGATCCGGACGGGAGCGAGCTCAACCTCTGGGCCCCGCGGCTGGTGGACGCGCTGCGCGCGCGGCGGGAGCTGGCCGACGTCAGCAGCGACCAGCAGGATCAGGGGCTAGGCACCAGGCTCGTGGTGGATCGCAGCACCGCGTCGCGGCTCGGCGTCAGCCCCCAGGCGATCGACAACACGCTCTACGACGCCTTCGGCCAGCGCCAGGTGTCCACGATGTTCACCCAGCTCAACCAGTACCGCGTCGTGCTCGAGGTCAAGCCCGAGTTCCGGCAGAGCGCGGCGGCCTTGCGGGACATCTACGTCACCGGCGCCAGCGGCGGGCAGCCGGTGGCGGTGCCGCTCGATACGATGGTCCGCGCGTATCCGACCACCGCCCCACTGGTGGTCTCGCGCCAGGGGCAGTTCCCGGCGGTGACGCTGTCGTTCAATCTGGCCCCCGGGGTGGCGCTCGGCGATGCGGTCGTGGCGGTGGAGGCGACGACCCGCCGGCTCGGGCTGCCCGCGAGTATCCAGGGCAGCTTCCAGGGCACGGCCCGGGCGTTCCAGGCGGCGCTGGCCAACGAGCCGCTGCTCATCGCCGCCGCGCTGGTGGCCGTCTACATCGTGCTGGGCGTGCTCTACGAGAGCTACATCCACCCGCTCACCATTCTGTCCACGCTGCCGTCGGCGGGGGTGGGGGCGATCCTCGCGCTGCTGGTCTGCCGGGAGGAGCTGAGCGTCATCGCGCTGATCGGCATCATTTTGTTGATCGGCATCGTGAAGAAGAACGCGATCATGATGATCGACTTCGCGCTGGAGGCGGAGCGCCGGCAGGGCCAGAGCCCCGGTGACGCCATCTACCAGGCCTGCCTGTTGCGATTCCGCCCGATCATGATGACCACGATGGCGGCCCTGCTGGCCGCGCTGCCGCTCGCCCTGGGCAGAGGCGTGGGCTCGGAGCTGCGCCGGCCCCTCGGCATCGCCATCGTGGGCGGGCTCATCGTGAGCCAGTTGCTCACGCTCTACACCACGCCGGTGATCTATCTCGCCTTCGACCGGCTCGCGCGACGATTCCGGCGGGATCCGGCGGAGTCGGCATGAACGTCTCCGCGCCTTTCATCAAGCGGCCGGTGGCCACCACGCTGCTGACGATCGGCCTCGCCCTGAGCGGGATCCTGGCCTGGGGTGTGCTCCCGGTCGCGCCGCTGCCCCAGGTGGATTTCCCCACCATCCAGGTCACCGCGACGCTGCCGGGTGCTCAGCCGGACACGATGGCGACGTCGGTGGCCGCGCCGCTGGAGCGGCAGTTCGGTCGCATCGCGGGCCTCACCGAGATGACGTCCACCAGCTATCTCGGCTCGACGAGCATCGCGCTCCAGTTCGACTTGTCCCGCAACATCGACGGCGCCGCCCGCGACGTGCAGGCTGCGATCAACGCGGCCCGCGGCTACCTGCCGCCCACGCTCCCCAACAATCCGAGCTACCGCAAGGTCAATCCGGCCGACGCGCCGATCATGATCGTGGCCCTGACCTCCGACACGCTCGGCCGCGGGCAGATGTACGACGCGGCCTCCAGCATCCTGCAGCAGAAGCTTTCCCAGCTTCCGGGGGTGGGCCAGGTGATCGTGGGCGGCAGCTCGCTCCCGGGGGTGCGGGTGGAGATGAACCCCACCGCGCTCAACCAGTACGGCATCGCGCTCGAGACCGTCCGGAGCGCCCTTGCCGCCACCACCCAGAACCGGCCCAAGGGCCAGCTCGGCGACGGGACGCGGGCTTCAGAGATCGCGTCCAACGATCAGCTCCTCAAGGCCGCCGAATACGCCCCCGTGATCATCGCCTACCGATCGGGGCGGCCGGTGCGGCTCAGCGACGTGGCCCAGGTCGTGGACTCGGTCGAGGACGTGCGGACGACCGGACTGGCGAACGGGCGGCCCGCCGTGATGCTGGTGATCTTCCGCCAGCCGGGGGCCAACATCATCGACACGGTGGACGGGGTGCGCGGCCTGCTCCCGGAGCTTCAGGCCGCGATCCCGGGGGCCATCACCATGTCGGTGGTGATGGACCAGACCCAGACCATCCGCGCCTCGCTGCACGACGTCGAGCTGACGCTGGTGATCTCGGTGCTCCTGGTGACGCTGGTCGTGTTCGCGTTCCTGCGGAGCATTCGTGCCACCCTGATTCCCGCGGTGGCGGTGCCGGTCTCACTGGTGGCCACCTTCGGGGTGATGTACGTGCTCGGCTACAGCCTGGACAACCTGTCGCTCATGGCGCTCACCATCGCGACCGGCTTCGTGGTGGACGACGCCATCGTCGTCCTGGAGAACGTGGCGCGGCATCGGGCGGCCGGTCTCTCGCCCCTCGAGGCCGCGCTCCGGGGGGCCCGGGAGATCGGCTTCACGGTGCTGGCCATCAGCCTCTCGCTGGTGGCGGTGTTCACGCCCATCCTCCTGATGGGCGGCCTGGTGGGCCGCCTCTTCCGGGAGTTCGCGGTGACGCTCTCCGCGGCGATCGCGATCTCGCTGCTGGTGTCGCTCACCACCACCCCGATGATGTGCGCCACGCTCCTCGCCCGGGAGACGGACGAGCAACACGGCCGGCTCTACCGGGCGAGCGAGGGAGCCTTCGAGTGGATGCGCCGCCGCTACGAGGCGAGCCTCGCGTGGGTGCTGCGGCATCCCCGCGGCGTGCTCGCCGTGACCCTCCTGACCGTGGCGCTGAACGGCTACCTGTTCTGGGTGATACCGAAGGGATTCTTTCCCCAACAGGACACCGGGCGGCTGCAGGGCGCCATCCAGGCCGCCCAGGACATCTCGTTCCAGGCGATGCAGGCCAAGCTGACCGAGATCGTGAACATCGTCGGGCACGACCCGGCGGTGGCGAACGTGGTGGGCTTCACGGGCGGCCAGGGCAACGGGCCGAGCACCGCCACCAACACCGCGCGCCTGTTCGTCATGCTGAAGCCGCTCGCGGAGCGGAAGGTCAGCGCCGACCAGGTGATCACGAGACTGCGCGGGCGTGTGGCCGTGGTGCCGGGGGCCCCCGCCTTCTTCCAGGCGGTGCAGGACGTCCGCGCGGGCGGCCGCACGGGGAACGCGCAGTACCAGTACACGCTCCAGGGGGACGACGTCCGGGAGCTCGACGCGTGGGGACCGCGGGTCGCGGAACGCCTCCGCGCGCTGCCGCACCTCGTCGATCTGAGCAGTGATCAACAAGATGGGGGGCGGCAGTCGTCGCTGGTGATCGACCGGGCCACCGCGTCGCGTCTCGGCATCACCCCGCAGCTCATCGACGACACGCTCTACGACGCCTTCGGCCAGCGGCAGGTCGCGATCATGTACAGCCCGCTCAACCAGTATCACGTGGTGATGGAGGTCGAGCCGCGCTTCTGGCAGCGCCCCGAGACCCTGCAGGACATCTATCTGCCGTCCTCCACCGGCGGCATGGTGCCGCTCAGCGCGTTCAGCCGGTACGAGCCGACCCGGACCGCCCTCGCGGTGAACCACCAGGCGCAGTTCCCGGCGGTGACGCTCACCTTCAACCTGGCGCCGGGCGTCGCGCTGGGAGACGCGGTGACCGCGATCGAGGCCGCGGTGCGCCCGCTCGGGCTGCCCGCCGGCATCCAGGGCAGCTTCCAGGGCACCGCGCAGATCTTCCAGGCCTCGCTGGCCAGCGAGCCCATGCTGATCGCGGCCGCGCTCCTCGCGCTGTACGTCGTCCTCGGGGTGCTCTACGAGAGCTACATCCACCCGCTCACCATCCTGTCCACGCTGCCGTCGGCCGGGGTGGGCGCGCTGCTGGCCCTGCTGGCGTGCCGCACCGACCTGACCGTCATCGCCCTGATCGGCATCCTGCTCCTGGTCGGCATCGTGAAGAAGAACGCGATCCTGATGATCGACTTCGCCCTGGAGGCGGAGCGCGGCGAGGGCAAGAGCCCGGCGGAGGCGATCTACCAGGCGTGCGTGCTGCGCTTCCGGCCGATCATGATGACGACGATGGCCGCGCTCCTGGGCGCGCTGCCGCTGGCCCTCGGGCGTGGCATCGGGTCGGAGCTGCGCCGGCCGCTCGGGATCGCCATCGTGGGCGGGCTGATCGTGAGCCAGGCGCTCACGCTCTACACCACGCCGGTCGTGTACCTCTACCTCGACCGCGTACGGCTGTGGTGGGCGCGGGGGCGCGCCGGACATGGGCGGCCGCTCGCGCCCGCCGCGGCCCCGGATGCGCTGGAGCCGTGAGGCGCCGGACGGTCCGTGGGCGTCTCGGCGGCCCGCTCGCGCTCGCCGCCGCGCTGCTCGTGCTCGCGAGCGCCTGCACGGTGGGGCCCGACTACGTGAGGCCGTCGATGATCAGCCCCGACGCCTACAAGGAGCTCGACGGCTGGAAGATCGCCCACCCTCGGGACGGCCTGGCCCGCGGCCCCTGGTGGGAGATCTTCGCCGATCCGCAGCTGAACGCCCTCGAGGCGCGCGTCAGCATCTCGAACCAGAACCTCGCGGTGTCGGAGGCCCAGTACCGGGAGGCCCGGGCGCTCGTGCGCGAGGCGCGCGCCGCGTATTTTCCGACCGTGACGCTCGGGCTCGGCTACACGCGGTCGCGTCAATCGACCACGTTCGTCTTCGGGGCGACCGGGGGATCGTCGAGCGGCACGTCCGCGGGCAGCGCGACGTCCACCGGGACGTCGGGATCGTCAGGATCCTCGGGCGGCGCCAGCTCGGACTTCCAGCTGGGCCTCGACTTCTCGTGGGAACTGGACGTCTGGGGACGGATCCGCCGCGGGGTGGAGTCGAACCGGGCCGCCGCTCAGGCGAGCGCGGGAGACCTGGAGGCGGCGCGCCTGAGCTTCCAGGCGGAGCTGGCCCAGGACTACTTCCAGCTGCGCACCGTGGACGCCCAGAAGCACTTGCTCGACGAGACGGTCTCCGCCTTCGAGAAGTTCCTTCGCCTGACCCAGGACCGATTCGCGAGCGGGGTGGCGTCCCAGGCCGACGTGGTGCAGGCGCAGACCCAGCTCAAGACCACCCAGGCTCAGGCCATCGATGTGGGCGTCCAGCGCGCGCAGCTCGAGCACGCCATCGCGATCCTCATGGGGCAGGCGCCATCCACCTTCACGCTGCCCGCCGCGCCGCTCAGCGCCACCCCGCCCGCCATTCCGGTCGGGGTGCCGTCCGAGCTGCTCGAGCGGCGGCCCGACATCGCCGCCGCCGAGCGCCAGGTGGCGGCCGCGAACGCCCAGATCGGGGTCGCGGTGGCCGCGTTCTATCCGACCATCACCCTGAACGCGTCGAGCGGCTTCGAGAGCTCGAGCCTGGCCCAGTGGTTCACCGCCGCGAGTCACTTCTGGTCGGTCGGGCCGGGGATCTCGCAGACCGTGTTCGACGGAGGGCTGCGACACGCCCAGACCGACGCGGCCCGCGCGGCCTATGACGCGACCGTCGGGACCTACCGGCAGACCGTGCTGACCTCGTTCCAAGGGGTGGAGGACAACCTGGTCGCCCTCCGCATCCTGGAGCAAGAGAACGGCGTGCAGGACGAGGCGGTGACGGCGGCCCGGAAGTCCGTGGAGCTGACCACGAACCAGTACAAGGCGGGCACCGTCAGCTACCTCAACGTGATCACCGTCCAGACCATCGCCCTGACCGACGAGATCACCGCGATCCAGATCCGCGGCCGGCGGATGGCGGCCGCCGTCCTGCTCGTCCAGGCGCTCGGCGGCGGCTGGACGGCGGCCGAGCTTCCGTCGCCACAGGACGTGACGAAGAGGAACCCATGATCCGTCTTGCAGTTGTCCTGTTCGTCATCGTGTTCGGATTCGTGCTCCCCCCGGCCACCCAGGACTTCAAGCTGCCCGGCATCGCGGGGAGGGTCTACTTCAAGAACCTTCGCATCCAGAGCCGGATCCCTCTTGTCGGGGGGTCCCGATGGACGGAAGCGGCTGCTGACAGGACGCGCACGGTCCGGTCGGCTTCACCTGCAGCGGATCGGGCCGTTCGAACGCGTTCGCGATGACGGGGGCCCACGCGGCGGTCGCGACGCGCCCGGTTCCGTGCTGGATGAGCTGCGCGGCAAGGCACAGCGCGCAGTAGAATCGCCCCCGTTCTTCACGCCGGCAGACGAAGCTCTCCAGCTCTCGCCGAGCGAACTCCTTGACGTCACCCGTGCTCATCTCAGCACACCTGAGCGCCCCCCGGCCGCCCACCGGCCGCCGAGGGGAGAACGCTCACGAGACGTCGAGGCATCGGGCCGCCAGCCCGGCGGGCGGGCCCCGCGGATACCCGTGCAGGATCAGACCTGTCCACGAGCCCCACGGTACGGCGGATGTTAGAATGCCGGGAATGCATTCTCTGCACTGGGAGATGCCCTGAGTGAATTGGCGCGCCTTCGACTTGAATCTGCTGGTTGTTTTCGATGCCATCATGCAGGACCGGAGCGTCACTCGCGCTGGACAACGCATCGGGTTGAGCCAGCCGGCCATGAGCCACGCGCTCAACCGGTTGCGGGGCTTGCTGAAAGACGAGCTGTTTGTCCGCACGCCCACCGGCATGCGGCCGACCCCTCGCGCCGAGCAGCTGGCCGCGCTATTGCGCCAGGCGCTCCGTGAGCTCCAGCGGGGGCTTCAACCAGAGACCTTCGTCCCGGCCACGGCCGATCGGCGCTTTTCGCTCGCGATCAACAACTATGCCGCCGTGGTGGTGGCCCCGCCGCTCGTGACCGCCGTGTCGACGGCCGCCCCCTCAGTGCAGCTCGATCTCCGGCCGAGCGGCACGCTGGATATCATCGAGTGCCTCGATCGCGGGGACCTGGACCTGGCGATCGGCAGCTGGGACAGCTTCGGCGAGCGCTTCGCCTGCACGCAGCTCCTCGAGGACGAGTTCGTCATGGTCATGCGTCGCCGCCATCCGGCTGGCCGCGGCGCGCTCTCGGCCAAGGTGCTCGCCGGCCTGACGCACCTCGATCCTCCACACGGGGAGAACACCGACTTCCTCGACGCCTGGCTCAGCGAGCGGGGCCTGACGCGGCGGATCGCGCTCCGGGCACCCTATCTTTCCGCCATGGCGATCCTGAGCCGATCGGATCTGGCGGCCACGCTGAGTCGGCGAATCGCACAGGAGTTTGTGCGAACCGACCGACTCCAGATCCACGAGTTACCTGTCAAATCACCAGTGGTCCACACCACGATGCTGTGGCACCGAAGGCTCGACAACCATCCTGCCCACCGCTGGTTGCGCGATAGGATCATCGCGGCGACTAAGAACTTGTAGGCCACGTGAACTGAGGCTGCGAGGATGCCGAGTGGCCGGATAGCTAGAACGCTCGTCCGTCAGCATCTGCCCCAACCGATTGAGGTCGTGGCTGCACACCGATCTCAGCAAGGCGCTCATCCCGGTCGACGAGATCGTCCTTGGTGGTCTCCCGCCGGACGGCATCCCGGCCATCGCCCGGCCACGCTTCGTCGAACCAGGCGCCGCTGACGCGTGGCTCTTACACCCCTAGACATCTGACGGAGAAAATCCTCACCTCCAAGGCCGCCCTAGAGGTGAGCTGGACCGTTCACCCTTCGCTGGGTATGGCCCAGAACTGGCGTGCAACGTGCAGCACGGTTGCGTCACCGGCCGCCACTTCGAAGGCGATGGCATCCCCTGGCCTGATCTCGCCGAGCGCGAGCGCATCATCATGATCGTCACGAACGGTCGCAGCGCGGGCGACGTGGACTCGCTGGGCGCCGCTTCGTGTCTCGACCACCAGGGTGTTCGTGCTGGCATCAACCGCCCTGACCAACCCCGTCCCGGCGCTCACGTGCGCGGAGGGCTGGGGTTCATCGGCGGCCGCGGCCGACCGGGCCGACACGCCCGGCAGCGCCAGAGTGACCCAGACTCCGAGCAGCAGCGCTACCGCCATTATGATTGGACTCTTTCGGTTCATGATTCTCCTCCTGTGTGTTGGTGCCCTTTACCTGATTCCTTGTTGTGACGAGCGCATGGACGCGGTGTCACTGCGATGGCAGGGAGTTCCGCAAGAATGCGCCAGTCGGTGAGCGCAGGTCTCTTTCCGCCCGCCCCGCCGGTTCACTCGGTCACTTGGAAGTTCTGACGCGGATTAGTTATCTATTTCTTGCTGTCTTGTAACATGCTGAACTGAGTCGCATGCGAACCCATGCCCGCCATCCCGGGCCAGAGCGGGTACGGGCACCGCTGCCATTGCCTAACGGGCGTATCTATGCGCTGACGAGAGGGCGGGGGCGCCTCCCCTTCGGGCGAAGGCCGGGCTCGAAGTTCAAGGTTACGCAGGTCCCTGCCGGCGGCGTACGGGCGGTCGAAGGCCATGAAGATCGGCGGCCTCGTCGAAGATGCACACCTCCCGTCCGGGATGAAGCGTACCGAGCCTCAGTCGCAGACCGACTGGCCAGGGACCCAGACCGGCTCGAAACGCTCGAACCCGTACTGGTCGATATACGGCTGGTTGGGCCCCCAATAGCCCTCCCGCCAGTAGCAGGAGCCCGGGGCGTAGGCATCGTCGGGGTAGCGCGTGTCGAAGCCGCCGAACTGGTGGAAGCCGTGCCCGAAGCGCTCGTGGCCACCATGAAACTCGTGTCCGCCATGGAATGCCTGCCCGCCGTCCCGAGCCAGGCTTGGTACCGGAACGGCCGCGACTGCCAAGACGACCAGCGCCAAGATGATCCTGCGGATCACTGGACGCCTCCCCGCTAGCGCATTCTTGCTACACTTTCTCAGATGGTCGCTCATGACTTTAGTCAACTCGCGCGCGTAGGCGCGAGCCTCCTGAACTTGTCTCCGTTGTCCCTCATCGCGTGATTCCACGCCTTCGTTGTTTAGAAGTGTCGGTGGGCCGGAAAGGTTCCACGGCAGGGAGGATGGCGCCGGTCTGGCGTAGGCCGCAGTCACCCAGCGAGCAGGAAGAGCCCGGAGCGGCGGCCTCTTGAGGGCTTCGGGCGAAGGCCGGACGAGTGCCGCGAGCAAGCCCGCGACAGCCAGAAGACTTGCGGTCATGGCCGCGGGCTGCCGCTGCGCCTCTTTCTATCTCCGACCCCGGAGCAGGGCGGGACCGGACGGCCCCGGCCGGGGCGGACCCCCCGGAATGGGCTGAGGGGCAGGGAGGCACGGGAAGGCCGGGCTCGGCTGGACGGGGGCGGGGCGAGGGTCGCCCCCCGACCCCGAGGCGGGCGATCCGGAGGCGCTCGGCGGGACGGACGTGCCGCGCGCCGCGAGCCTACGCCAGCGGGGGAGGCGGTAGCTCAGGCGCCGTTCGCCGGATGACCCTCCGGTTCAGAAGGAGCAGTTTTCGCACAACGTCCCACGGCCAGTACGTCAGCGTGTACCGCCCGAGCACGACAACGGTCTGACGATGCCCCTTCAGGGCGTCAACATCTCTTCGCGCTTCGATGTCCCAGCGGCCAACGTCCGGGGGCCTGGCCTGCCACTCTTCGGTGCTCTTCCACTCGACGAGCACTTCCCCGAAGATCGGCGCGCGCATGATCGTGCAAGCGGGACCAGTTTCAAATAGCACGTAACCGTTGGCGCTCTGGAATGTCATGGCCCGAGCCTCCTCAGTCTCTGAGCCAGTTCAGGGGCAAGCCCTGTGCCAACCAGGCCCGAGACCGCCAGCAACTCAGTAACCAGTAGTCCCGACTGGGCAAAACGCACGCGCACCGTGGGAAGTCTGGTGTTTGAGGGACGACAGTCTGTCCGATGGGCGACGGTTGTCGCGTCAGGGGCCGCAGGCGCGGCGGTGCCGGGCGGGAGTCGTCCGGCCCTACGCCGCCGCCCTACCGGTGAACTCCGGGCCGCCGTCGGTGAGCACGCGACGCGGCCGCCAACCGGCTCGGCGGTAGAGCGGCCGCACGACCCGGCGCAGGAAGTGTGCGGAGCACGCGGCATCGCAGGCCGTGATTGCCACACCTTGCCCACGCCCTTGAGCTGCCCGATGTAGAAGGTGTCCAGACACACGAGCTCGCCGGGCTCGCGGGCAGCGACATGCCGCGGCCGGCCGTGCGGGGCCTGCCAGAGGGCTCGGCGCGTCCGCTCGGTGAGCAGTCCGGCCGTCTGCAGGGCGCGGTGCTCCAGCACGGTCAGCCGCTGCCGGCGTGTCGCCAGCCCCGCGCGCCGCAGGGCCCGCTGCACCGTGCTGGGGGCCACGTGCGGACGCGCGGCTATGCTTCTTCCGGGCCTCTTGTCGAGGCAGCGATGGCTTCCTGTCAGCGTGTCAGTGGAACTATCAGCAGGACACTTGACACTGCAGTTTAAGAACATTTATAGTTCGGTCGCTTGTCGAGCTCTACAGCAGGAACAGCTGTTGCATCCGCATTCTGCCGCCGTTGGAGCCAGTGCTGCGAGCCGGGGGTCTTCATCTCCTACCACGACCGGGCACGTTCTATTAGGCGGGGACGTTGGGCCCGGCCAACGCAACGGAAGGAGCCGTGTGGAGGGTCTGGTGAACGCTCGCATCTGCCGAAGTGTTTCCCCACGTGTGAGTCGAGTCTCGCTTGCATCGCTAGTCTTCCGCACACAGGGAACCGACTAGATGGTGTTGCCGGACTTCACAACCCCGCGCGGGGCGGAAGAGTACCCTGAATTCATCCCGGTGAGCATCGCCGAACGCGCCATCGTGCGCCATCCCCCGGTGTTCCTCTTCGACGAGCCCCGGTCCAACCTCGACGCCAAGCTGCGCGTGCAGATGCGCGTGGAGCTCAAGCGGCTGCACACGCGGCTGGAGACGACCGCGATCTACGTCACGCACGACCAGATCGAGGCCATGACGCTCGGGACCGGGTCGTGGTCATGAAGGACGGCTGGATCCAGCAGGTCGGCGAGCCGCTCGAGCTGGACAGCCACCCCGCCGACCTGGTCGTCGCGGGCTTCATCGGCTCGCCCGCCATGAACTTCGTCGAGGTCACCATCGGCGAGACCAACGGCGCCCTGGGGGCGGAGAGCCCGGGGTTCCGCGTGGCCGTGCCGCCCGCCCAGACGAGCGCGCTGCGTCCCTACAAGGACCAGCCGCTCACGCTCGGGATCCGGCCCGAGGACCTGCACCCGGTGACGGGCAGCGATCCGGCCCAGTACAGCTTCGACGCGGTCGTCGACGTCGTCGAGCCGCTGGGCTCGGAGATCCTCCTCGACCTCAAGGCGGGCCCAACGTGATGGTCGCGCGCGTGGAGCCGACGCTGCGGACGAAGGTCCACGACCCCGTGCGCTTGGCGCTGAACCCGGAGCGGCTGCACTTCTTCGACACCAAGACGCAGCTGTCGATTTAGCCGGCGTCGCGTGGTCCCCGGCACGCGGCGGCGTCGGGAAATCGCGGCGGCCTACGCGCTGATGGCGCCCAGCCTCCTGCTGGTGCTGGGCGTCCTCGCCTACCCGGTGGCGTGGGAGGTCTGGGTCAGCCTGACCGACTTCTCGAGCCACTCGACGGGCGCGGCGGCGTTCGTCGGCCTCGCCAACTACGCCAGGCTCGCGAACGACGTCGACTTCTGGTCTGCGCTCCTCACGACCGTCCTCTATTTCGCGGTCACGACCGCGGCCAAGCTCGTCCTCGGCGTCGCGCTGGCCCTACTCCTCGCGCGACCCGGCCGCGGCCGCGCGCTCGTCTTCCTGGCCGTCTTCCTGCCGTGGGCCTACCCCGGGGGCGTCAGCGTCATCGGCTGGTTCTGGCTGCTCAACCCGCCGATCACGACCTCCTACAGCACGTTCATGGGCGGGATCAAGTACGCGGTGGACGGCGCGCTCGGCACCGGCGCCTGGGCCTTCACGTCCGTCGCGCTCTTCAATATCTGGCGGGGCTCGTCGTTCACCGCGATCTTCCTGCTCGCCGGGCTCAACGCGATCCCTACCGAGCTGTTCGAGTACGCGCAGCTGGAGACGCGCTCGGCCTGGCAGCGGCTCCACGCCGTCACCCTGCCCCTGCTCCGCCCCTACATGGCGCTCGCCGTCTTCCTGTCGTTCACCACCGCCTTCGCCGACCTCGCCAACGTCTGGATGCTCACGGGCGGCCGCGTCGTCTTTCCCGTGCTCGGCACCCAGGCGTACTGGCTCGGGATCAAGGCGGGCCGGTTCGCGGAGGGCGCGGCGCGCTCGCTGTCGCTGGTGCCGCTGCTCGTGCTGGCCGTGCTCCTGCTCTTCCACTGGTTCGACCGGCGCGAAGAAGAGGACCGCGCGGCGTGAGGCGCCGGCGCGCGGTGCGGGCGATGCTCCTCCTCCTGGCCGCGCTCTACGGCCTCTTCCCCGTGTACTACGTCACCGTGCAGTCGCTGAAGACGCCGGAGGAGGACGTGTTCGGCAATCCGTTCTACGTGGCCGACCCGACCTTCGAGAACTACACCGAGCTGTTCGAGGGCGACGAGGCGCCGGTGCGCGGCTACGTGATCGTTCCGCACGTGCCCTTCGCAATCTGGGTGCTCAACTCGGCGATCGTGCTGGCGGGCACGCTGTCGCTGACGCTGCTCGCCGGGGTTCCCGCCGCCTACGCGCTGGGACGGCTACGGCCGCCGGGCTGGAGGTGGTGGCGGCGCGCGCTGCTGGCGACCTACGTCGTGCCGCACACGATCCTGTTCATCCCGATCTACCAGCTCATCATCCGCCTCGGCCTGGACGACAGCCACGGCGCCCTCGTTCTCATCTACACCACCATGGCCCTACCCTTCTGTGTCTGGATCCTGTCGGCGTACTACCGCCACCTGCCGCGGGAGATCGAGGAGTCCGCGTTGGTGGAGGGCGCGACGCCACCACGCGCGTTCTTGCGCGTCGTGCTGCCGATGAGCCGTAACGTGCTCGTCGCGGCCGGCCTCTTCACGCTGGGGACGGCGGCGAACGACTTCATGCTCGCCTCGATCTTCCTGCTCGACCGCCACCAGCAGACGGTCGCGGCGGGCCTCGGCGTGATGGATGTGAGCCTGGAGGAGCTGGTGGCGGTGGCCGGCGTGAACCTGGCGTCGATTCCGATTGTGATCCTGTGCGCGCTCTTCGCGCGCGGCTACGTCCGCGGCATCACGGCGGCGATGGTGGAGGGCGCGTAGGAACACGGGGGCCGAACAGAGCGAAGAGCCCATGCCGCAGATGGCCCTTCTTCATCGGCCTGCGACGGGAAAGCGCACGATGCGGTGCAGGGACGACTCCGCGACGTAGAGATAGCCGTCGGGGCCCAGGGCGAGGCCCTGTGGATCGGCCAGGGGCCCGGCCAGCCGCGTGACGGCCCCATCGGGGGACACGCGGAAGATCACTCCCACCGAGAATCCCCCGCTCACGAAGACGCCGCCGTCCGCGGCCGCCAGCATATTGATGCGCAGATACTGGCCGGACGGCAGCGTTACGACCGGGACGAGCCGGCTGTCGGCGGCGACGCGATACAGCGTGCCTCCGGAGCCGACGACCGCCAGCTCGTCACCGATCGGCGCCACCGCGACGAGCCGGGGCAGCATGGCGCCACCGGCGCGCCCGGCCCACGCCCGCGGGAACAACGGCGGCATCCGGTCGATGCGGCGGGGAAGCGGGATCGTCGGATCGAGAGAGAGACGGAACACGAGCGGCCCGCGGTAATCCTCCTCGCGAAACTGCTCGAGTCCCTGCGGCGGGCGCTCCTCGTCCGGCGAGATGAGCGGATCGGCATGATCCAGCAGCACGAGGCGGCCGGCGCCGTCGAATGCCAGCCCGCTGCCGCCGGGCAGCCGGCGCAGGCCGTCGACGTACAGGCTCAGGCGCTCGTCGGCGTCCAGGCGGTAGACGCGCGTGCCGTTCTCCTCGCCGAGGAACAGGTCGCGGGTGGTGGGCTCGAGCGCCATGCTGCCGAGCGTTGCCAGCCGCGCGTCGAGGAATGGGACTCGCACCCGTGGGCGGCGCGAGACGTCGACGGGAAAGGCCCCGTCGAGATCGACGCGGTGGATCTCGCCCGCGGAATCCCCGCGGGCTCCAGGGCCGAGCACGACCAGGGTGCGCCGGTCGATCACGAGCTGCAGCGGGCGAGCCACGCCGGTCACCACGACCTCGAGCCCATCCGGGAGCGAGACCTCTCGCCCGAGCGCCGTCGAGAACAGGAGGGCGGCGGCGAGGATCGCGCCACCGCCCCTCACGCTCACTGCCCGCATCGTCGGTCATCCGTGCCTCGGGCCGCCGACACTTCGCGCGCCGGAGGCCGCGGCCATCAGTCCTCGCCGGCCTTCTGCGTGAGGTCCCCGCCCGGCGTGCTGAGGAACAGCAGCAGATACTTCACGGGCGCCGGCCCGGGGTTGGAGTGGTTGTGCCACACGCCCGCCGGATCGGAGTACGACTGTCCGGCCGCGTGATACTGCGCGCCGGCGACGCCGACGCGGCCACCCTCGCTGTTGGTAACGAGGGTGCCGTCGAGCACGTAGATGAACGTCGGCACCAGGTGCCGCTGCCGACCCGTCTGCCCGCCGGGCTCGATCTCGACCGTCTGGCCGCTCAGCACCACCGGGATGCTCACGGTCTCCTTGAAGCCGCCGAGGGACGTGATGAGATTGCTCGATTTCACGCCCTTGGCCTGGGGCACCGGTGCCGGCGCCTGCGCCAGAGCCGGCGTGATGAGCCCGATCAACGTGAGGCAGGTGATGACCGCCGCGAAGCCGCTTCGCTTCATGGACACCCCTCCTGGAGACTGCTCGTTCACCGCCATCATTTGATTGCCGCTCCCGTGATCCCTGTGATGAACTTGTCGAGGAACAGGTTGTAAACGATCGCCACCGGGACGCCGACCAGCAGCGCGCCCGCCATGAGCGATCCCCAGAAATAGATGTCGCCACGGATCAGCTCGGTCGCCACCCCCAGCGGCACCGGCTTCTGATCGGAGATCGCCACGAAGGCCAGCGCGTACAGAAAGTCCTGCATCGACAGGGTGAACGAGAACATCGTCGCCGTGATGAGTCCGGGCCAGCTCACCGGCAGGACGACGCGGATCAGCGCGCCGAGCTGACCGCAGCCGTCCACCATGGCCGCCTCCTCGATCTCGAACGGCACGGTCTTGAAGAATCCCATGAGGAGCCAGGTGCAGAACGGGATGGTGAAGGTCGGATAGACGACCACGAGCGACCACCAGCTGTCCTGCAAGTCGAGCGTGCTGACCACCCGCGCCAGCGGAATGAACAGGATGATGGCGGGCACCAGGTAGGTCATGAAGATGCCGATCCCGAGGTTCTCGGCGAACGGCAGCCGCAGGCGGGCCAGCGCATAGCCCGCCGGCACCGCGGTCAGCAGCGTGATCGCCGACACCCAGAACGAGATCACCATCGTGTTGACGATCCAGTCTCCGTAGGACGTGTTGTGGAACAGGAAGTCGAAGTTCTTCCACGTCGGCGCTTGCCGGAACCAGAACGGGACGGCGTCGACGAGGTAGAGGTCGGCGTCCTGCTTGATGGCGGTGATCGCCATCCAGAGGATCGGGAAGACTGCGAGCACGAGGAAGGGCGCCAGCCCCAGGTAGATCAGGGTGTGCCGGCGCAGCTCCTTGGCCTTGTGGCTGCGCGGCGCGACGACGACGGTCGCCATCAATACTGCTTCCGCCGCAGCGTCCGCAACAGCAAGATCATGGCGGGCAGCAACAGCGGGAACAGGAAGAGCGAGATGGCGGCGCCCCGCCCCAGCGCGCCGCCGCGAATCCCCGTGTTGTAGGCCAGCGTGGGGAGGATCTCGGTGGCGCCATCCGGCCCGCCATTGGTCAAGAGATACACGATCGAAAGGTCCGACAGCGTGAACACGGTGTCGAAGGCGGTGCCGATGAACAGGATGGGCGCGATCATCGGCACGATCACCATCCGGAAACGCTGCAGGAACGTGGCGCCGTCCACCTTGGCGGCGTCGATGATCTCGGGCGGCACCGAGGTGAGTCCGGCCAGCAGCACAATGGCGCTGAACGGGAAGCCGCGCCAGACGTTCACGAACATCACCGAGAACAGCGCCAGCGCGGGTTGCCCGAGCCAGACGGGCCAGTCGGGCGAGCCGTAGTTACCGATCAGCGACAGCCGACTCAGCGCCCAGTTGATGACGCTGAACTGCGAATCGAACATCCACTTCCACCCCAGCACGCTGACCGCGATCGGCAGGGTGAACGGGATGACGATGAGCGCGCGGACGATCTTGCGCCCCTTGAAGGGCTGCAGGAGAAGAAAGGCGAGCATGGTGCCCAGCAGCCCCTTGAGGATGCCGGCGCCGACGGTGAACACCAGGGTGTTGCGCACCGCCGTGTAGAACACGGCGTTCTCCAGCGCCGACGCGAAATTCTCCAGGCCGATGAACCGCGCCACCGGGGCGCCGACCGAGGCATCGCTCATCGCCAGATAGAGCGAGAAGACGAACGGCACCCCGACCAGCAACACCACGTACAGCACTGCGGGCGCCAGCAGCACGTATCCGAAGAGGTAGCGGCGGGCGGTGGGGGTCCGCCACCACGACCCCCCCCACGCGCGCGCGCCGACTGGCACCGAGAGCGACCCGGGCGGGGGCGGCCCGCCCGGGGAGACCTGGGTCATTCGCTCAGGAGGCTTTGTACTTGGCGTAGATGCGCCGGATCTCCCCGACGCCCCACTTCATCGTGTCGTCGATGGGCGCGCCGCGCGCGACCTTCGTGAACATGTCGGGGATGATGAAGGTCGTCACGACCTCCTGGGCGGGCGGTGTCATCGGCCCCGGGAACCCCAGGAACGCGGTGAGCTTCTCCTGATCCTGCAGCGCCGCCAGCTTGGCGTCCTTACCGAGGTACGGCATCGGCTTCTTGTACTGGTCTTTCAGAAACGGCATGTTGTAGCCGAGGCTCGCCTCCATCGCCTCCTTCTGGTTGTCGGAGATGTACTGGATGAACTCCTTGGCGGCCGGGATGTTCTTCGAGAACTTCCAGATCGCCCACACGTTGGGCTCGCCGACGTTCCACCGACCGCCCGGCCCCGCCGCTTCCGGCACCACGAAAGTCTGCTCGAAGACCTTGGGGTTGGTGATGCGGGTCGAGTGGAAGGCGGAGATCGCGTCGTGGATCCAGCTGGCCACCCCCGAGGCGAGGAAGCGGTTGTCGGAGGCGTCGTCCCACGAGAACACCTCCGGCGTCATGCCCTCGTCGTACAGCGCCTTGCCGAAGCGCAGCGACTCGCGCATCTCCTTGGAGTCGATCAGGATATTCTGCCCGCTGGGATCAGTCTCCTTGACGCCGAAGCAATACATGAGGGCGCGCCAGTTGTGGTTGGCGTCGTTGCAGTGCGAGAACTGCATGCCCGTCGGATGCCCCTTGGCCTTGAGCTGCCCCGCGGCCTTCCTGAGATCGTCCCAGGTCTTCGGCTCGCCCATCCCGACCGAGGCGAAGAGGTCCTTGCGCCACAGGACGGGGATCGAGATGAAGAAGTCGGGGACCGCGTACCAGACGCCGTTGACCTGCCCGGCGCTCTTCGAGGTCTCGAGCCAGCCGCCGTACTTCTTGCCGAGGCCGTCGGCGACGTCCGAGAGATCGACGAGGTTACGATAGTACTGGCCGGTGAGGATCTGGCCGACGAAGTAGATGAGGTCGTGCCCGGACCCGGCCGCGAACTCGGCGGCGTACCGGGCGGGCAGTTCGAGGTGGGGCATGTGGTCCACCCGCACCTTGACGCCGGTCTTGTCGCCCCACTCCTTGGTGAACTTGTCGAACCACACGTCGTAGGCCGGCACGTAGTGGCTCCACAGGAGCATCCGTAGATTCGTCCCCTTGATCTGGGCGGGAGCCTGGCGGGCGTCGAGCATCGTCAGCAGCGAGCCGGCCGCGACGCCGGCGCCGCCGATCTCGAGGAAGCGGCGGCGGCTGACGCTCGTGGATTCGGTCTGGACCGGGCGTGGATCACTCATGAGTGAGCCTCCTTGGGGTGGCAATGCTCCATCGGCGCACACTGTCGGGCGGCCCGAAAGTAATCCCGTTTAGCCTCGGGGCCGCCCACTTGTCAAGGACTATCATGCGGCCCGGATTGCCGGGCCGAGATTTCCCGTACCATTGCGCTGACGAACCGTGGCATCTCGCGCCGATCCTGTCAGAGCGCGCGGGACAAGTCAAACCGGAGCCTCGAGGCGGCGCGCGGGCGCCGTCCACCGGGGCGCTCAGCACAGACCTCCGCGGTCGCCCGGGCTCCCGGCCGGCTGCTCGGCTTGCGCCGCAGCACCGGAGGACGGGGCCGGCGGGCCGGCCCTCACACCCGGGAGCCCGCGATGGGCGAGGATCCGCTGGATGGCGGCGGGGTCTTCGATCGTGGCCATCGGTTGCATCCGCCCGGCGCCCCGGCCCTGGTGCCCAGGGCCACCGTTCCTCCACGACATCATGGGCCTCCTGCCGATCGCCGTACCGGGCGACTCCTGGGGCGGGTGCGTGCCGCAGTAGGCCGTGCTCCGACATCTTCGGAACCAAGCAAGCCGCAACGTGCGACGATCTCTGGCGAAAACGTGGTCGTGACTGAACCACGGGTTCGAATCCTCTTGGGGCCACCAACGCTTTAGGTAGGGCGATTCCCGCGAGGAAGCGGTAAAGTACGGCCATCCCCTCGAACACGTAGAAGCGCTCTCCCCCCTCGTTTTTTGGCGTGAAGGTCAGTCGCTCTGGCACGAGGCTGCGAAGCGCCTGCCTGGCCTGAGCGACATTCCGCGAGAGCAGCCCGCGCCAGTCGGCAAGCTTCGCCCGGAGGTCCTGCTCCGCGCGGCGGAGGTCGAAACCGCGGGCTTGCTCCACCTGATCGAGCGCGGCGAACTCTTGCTGTGCCCGGCTCCGCTGCGCCTCTCTCTCAGTGATTGCGGCAACGATCGAGGGGAGGTTGCCGCCGCTGACGAGGGCCTCTGTGAGCCGAGTGAGTTCGGCCTGAAGGCGCGTGATTATCTCGCGTAACCGCTCCCGGTCAGCTTCGACGTCCCCCGCCGGCCTGTCGAGCCGAACGATCGCCTCCTGCAGCGCTGCCGTCAGGACCTCCGGCCGCAGCAGGTCGACCTCGAGGGTCGCGAGCACGGCCTCGTCCGCGGGCCCGCAGCTGCAATGAGTGCGGAATCGTGATGCCGAGCGCCTTGGCGGCCTTCAGATTGATCGCCAGCTCGAACTTCGTCGGCTGCTCGACCGGGATATCACCCGGCCTCGCGCCTTTGAGGATCTTGTCCACTAGGCGCGCCCGAGACCGGCCCGAACGAGAGAATCAAAGCGACTAATTTAGCGCGTCACCGCGTTCTGGGACTTCTCGGAGCCTCAAAGTCGGCGGGAGCCTGGCGCCAGATCAATACCGCCTTGTAGGTCGTCGGCTGCTCGGCCTGGTTCACCAGCAGCCGCGCCACGTCGGGGAAGAGGGAATTGGAGTTGGCCCCCGCGACGACCGCGATGTCGTTGCTCAGATCCACGCTCTTGGACAGGTGCTTCTCCCAAAGATCCCCCCGCTCCTCGTGGAACCAGAGGAAGTCGAGTGGGTAGCGCACCGTCACGAGCCGCTGCCCGTTCGTGGGCGCATACGGGATGAAGTGGTGGGCGGGACCCGTCGCTTTGACGACGACGTGGTAGAGCTGTTGAGGTCGCCCGCGGCCACTGGGCTCGACGACCCAGACGCTGCGCTCGCCCGGCTTGCCGTCCCAGCGTACCTCGTCCCAGCGTGGCCGGCCTTCGCCGCCGGGCTTGATCTCGGCGAGCACACGCACCGCGCCATAGGCCCGGGCCACCGTCTCGCTGGCCCAGCGGAACGTCCGATCAGTCAGGAACGGCCCCCGGGGCACATCGCCTCGATCAAGGCTCGCCACCAGCCCCTCGAGGCCCGGGCCTGACGCTCCGTCGGCCAGCTCTCCCGGCTTGATGAAGGCGTTGAAGCCGGAGTCCCACATGTTGACGACTTGCAGTCGATACTCAACGGCCTGGGCTTGCGCGACGGCCATGAACAGCCCGAGTAGCCCGGCAACGCCAAGGAACGCGAGCCTACGCACCTTCGACATGATGAGCCTCCTGCATGTGCGTGGCTACCAGACCCCGTGCACCGGAACCTCGATGATCTTTGAGCCGTTCCAGCACGGTGATGACGGCACCCACACAGGGCCGAAGCCAGGACTTGGCCTGGGCTCCAGCACGTAGGGCGCTGGACAGGGCAGCTTCGCCAGGCTGACCTGAGGGCTAGCGAGCCGAGAGGAGTCGAACGAGCCTGATGGGCGGGGCAAGCCGTGGACGATGACGGACGAGTCTCGCGGGCTCCGGACCCCGTCAGCCTGCCCAGGCCCCGGTAAGCCAAACCCGACGAGCAGCAGCACTGTTCCGAGCCACCGCTTCATGGCAGTTCCGAGTCTACACCTGGGCCAGTGCACGGAGACCAGATCCTTCGCCATTGCCGGTACGGGGCGAACATCACACCGTACGGAGTGCCGGTTCAGCGAATGTGGACTGAACCCCGTGGCCCCGTCCCGTCTTCCAACCGTCAAGCTAATGCAGCCGACGCTCGTGCACCGACCCTTCCTGCGTGCCGGCTGGGTGTGCGAGTAGAAATACGACGGCTGGCGGATGGTGGTCTACAAGGACGCGAGCGGCGTACGCCTGATGAGCCGGAACGGACGAGACTTGAAACGGCGCTTTCCCCGAGCTGGTGGCCAGCGTGTTCGCGCTCGAGGTGCCGACCCTGGTGCTGGACAGCGAGGTGGCCGTCTTCGACCGTCAGCTGATCTCGCGCTTCGAGTGAATCCGCGGCAGGACGAGGGATAACACAGCCACGCCGGCGCTCGGCATGGCATTCGACTGCCTCTTCGCGCGCGGCTCCGCCCAGCCGGCGCTGCTCACCCCGCTGGGAGCGCGAATAGCACCAGGGGAATTTTCTCCGGCTAGAAGCGGCGATGCTCGTTGTGCCAGATGAGGGTGGCCATTACGTAGCAGTCTCACGGTCCTGGTGTCGCGGTGCCGATACAAGACTGTCGCCGCTTGCAGGCCGCACAGGGGCTGCGGGGCCTGAGCTGCAGCAGGCCGGGGCGCTCGAAGGCCCCTGCCACCGCCGCCTGGACGGTGGCCGCTGGGAAAACCACAGCCCCCCGCCGCGTGAGGCGCTACGCGAGGGAGGCCGCGCAGTAGAACGTTCCGCCTCTCCGCGGCGGCGGAAGAAGCCGTCCAGCGCTTCTCGTCAGTCTTAATCGAGTCTTAATCGAGGAAGTGAGTCTGCCGACAGGAGCCTTACAGGAGCCGACAAAATGAGACAGGCAAGTAGACCGGTTGACACGGGCCAGCGCCCCGCGTATCGTCTCCGCCTTGATGAAGGCTCGCGTGTTCGGCCCGCTGATTCTCTTGGCGCTTCTGCCGGCGCTGGTCGTCCTCACCCCGCTGGCCTACGCGAGTCCTCCCGACCCCGTCTGGGTCGAGGGCTTCTTCGACGACGACGACCATGACGACGTGGTCGTCGTCATCACCTCAGCGGGGGCGGTGGTCGACCCATTCCCGCTCGACCACGAATGGACGGCTCCGGGTCCCGCCGATCCCGTCTCGCAAGGCGAGGAGCCGTCGGCCCAAAGCCGTACCCTCTCCGGCAGTACCCCTCGCGCTCCTCCCGCCTCTTAGCTCCCTGCAGTCGCCCTAACCGCGGCTGAGCCGCGGCCAATTCTCTAGTCAGAGGCCACGTCCCCCGAGCGGCGCCTGCCTCCCCACGAGTGTGGGCGCCCTCGTGGGCGTCGCGGCGCCGCCCGGTGACACCGAGCGCCTGGACGTGGTCTGGCTGCCGAAGGAGCGAGCAGATCCATGATGACAGTCCGAGGGAGAAGGAATGAGGCGAGGAACGGTGTGCCTGCAAGTATGTCGGCCGTGGCAGGGCTGGCCGCCATGATCATGGCCGCCGCGCTAACGGCCTGCGGATCGCTGGTGAGGATGGAGACTCCCGCGCCGGACGGACCGAGGATCTCAGGACTGGAGTTCTTCCCGGCCCGGCCGCTGGCGGGTTGCCCCGTCAGTATCAGGGTTCATCTGGATGTCGGTGCCGAAAAGGTGATGCGGGCCGGTGTGGCCTGGGTTCGCCTGGCCCGGCGCTTCAGCGGCTCCGGGTACAACGTACTGCCGGTCCAACTCGCGCCGTCCGGCGACGTGGTCGCTCCGCTCGTACCGCAGCGAAGTGGAGCGTACTCCTACCGCGTGCAGATCGGGAATCAGCAGGGACGCTGGAGCAATGTGTTGAGCGGTCGCGTCGCGGTGGAGGCTCCGCCCGCGAGGGAGACACCGGGATGCTCCTGACCCCGCGAACGTCAAGGAGATGGCTGCACGGGATGCGGCCGGTGGCGCTGGGTCTGCTGCTCGCCGTCGAGCCCGCCAGCGCTCAGGAGCGCCTGACGCGTCTGACGCTCGAGGAGGCAGTGGGTCTCGCCACGCGCGCCAATCCCACCGTGCGCGCCAAGCAGTTCGAGTACCAGGCTGTGGGCGCCAATGAGATCACGGCGGGGTTGCGTCCCAACCCCACGGCTAGCTTCCTCGCCGAGCAGTTCGGCGGGGCCAGCAGCGCGAGCCAGACCCAATACACTTTCAGTGTGGGCCAGCCTATCGAGCTCGGCGGGAAACGGCAGCGGCGCATCGAGAGCGCGCGGGCGGCGACGCGGGTGACCGGCCACGAGCTGGACGACGTACGCCGGCAGATCGGCTTCCAGGTCAAGAAGGCGTTCACGGACGCGCTGGTGGCTCGCGAGGGACTGGGACTGGCCGAGCAGAATCTCCAGACGCTGGACGAGCTGCAGCGGATCCAGCGCGTCCGGGCGGAGAAGGGCGACATCTCCGAGCTCGAGCTGCTGCGCATCGAGGTGCAGCGCTTCGCGCTCGAGCGGGACGCCGTCGACGCGCGCCAAGCGCTACGCGCGGCCAGGGTCGCCCTGCGCAGCGCGATCGGCCCCGACCGTGTGGCGGAGGACTTCGACGTGGTCGGCGAGCTCACCGACCGGGACGTCGCGCTGGAGGCGTCCGATCTCTACCGGCGGGCGCTCGACAACCGGCCGGATCTGCGAGCCGCGGAGGCGGCCCGGCAGAAGGCCCGGGCCGATGCCGGTCTGGCGCGCGCCAACGCGTGGTGGGACGTCACGCCTCAGATCGAGTACCAGCGCATCGGCCCCGACAACACGATCGGCTTCGGCATCAGCCTGCCGCTCCGGATCTTCGACCGGAACCAGGGCGAGATCGTGCGGACCCGCGCGGAAGCCCAGCGGGTGGACGCCGCCCGTGAGGCGGTGGCCCTCCAGGTCCTCTCCGAGGTAGATACGGTGCTCGCGGCGCTCCGCAGCGAGCGGCAGAAGCTGAACCGGCTGCGCGACGTGTACCTGCCCAAGGCCCGGCAGGTGCGGGACACGGTGGAGTTCGCCTACCGGCGAGGGGGCATTAACCTCCTCGACTTCCTGGAGGCTCAGCGCGCCTATCGGGACACGACGTCGGAGTACGTGCGGTCGCTCGGCGGTTACTGGACCTCGTACTACCAGCTCGAGGCCGCCGTCGGCGGCTCGTTGGGGGAGAACTAGCATGCGCCCTGTCCTGTCACTGAGCTTGATCGTAGCGCTCTGCACCGGTTGCGGCGACACCTCCACGAGCAAGTCGGAGCCCGCCGCGCCCACCGCACAGGCCCGCGATGCCGCGCCAGCGCAGGGTGAGGTAAAGCTCGCCCGCCCGGAGTACCGGGCGCGCGCAACGGTGCTCGAGACCACCGGCAAGGTCGTCTTCAACGAGGAACGGCTGGTGCGGATCACGGCGCCGGCCACTGGTCGCGTCCTGGAAGTGCTGGCACGCCCCGGGGAGGTCGTCGAGCCCGGACACCGGCTGCTCGTGCTGGACAGCCCCGACCTCGGCCTGGCCAAGTCGGACTATGCCAAGGCGACGGCCGACGCGGAGCGCGCCGACCACGCGCTCAAACTCGCCCGAGATCTCTTCGAGGTCAGGGCTGTCGCCCAGAAAGAGATCCGCGAGGCGGAGAACGACTACCGGAAGGCGATGGCCGAGCGCGAGCGCGCCGTCTCGCGCCTGCGCACCCTCGGCGTGAGCGACGGGCCCGACGCCACCACGACCGTGGTAGTGACGGCGCCCCGGAGCGGCGTCATCGTCGAGCGCAATGTGAGTCCGGGGCAGGTGGTCGCCTACGGGCAGTCGGACACGCCGATCAGTCTGTTCGTCATCGCCGATCTCGGCACCATGTGGGTGCTGGCCGACGTCTACGAGCCCGACGTGCCTCGGGTACGACTGGGCCAGCCTGTCTCGGTGACGCTGCCCTGCTGCCCAGGGGAGCGCTACGAGGGGCAGGTGGTGAGCATCGGGGACGCCATCGACAAGGAGACGCGCACGCTCAAGGTCCGCGCCGTCGTTCCGAACCGCGGCCGGGCGCTGAAGGGTGAGATGTTCGTGCGGGTCACCATCGCCACCGGGAACCGGCAGGCGCTGGTGGTGCCGCTGGGCGCCATCCACCGGGAGGGCAGCGCGCCCTTCGTCCTGGTCGAGAAGGGGAAGGACGACTACGAACGGCGGCCCGTGAAGGTCGGGCCGGAGTCGGATGGCGTGGTGGAGATCCTCGACGGAGTGACGCCCGCCGAACGCGTGGTCAGCGCGGGGGGCATCCTCCTGAAGCGCTCTGCCCGATGATCGAGCGCATCATCGCCTTCGCGCTGCACCAGCGCTTCATCACGGTGGCGCTGACGCTCATCCTCACCATCGGCGGCATCGCCTCGTACTTGCGCCTGCCCATCGAGGCCTACCCCGACGTCGGCGACGTGAAGGTGGAGGTGATCACACTCTGGCCGGGGCACGCCGCCGAGGAGGTGGAGCGCCTCATCACGATCCCGCTCGAGAGCGAGCTGAACGGCATCGCCAATGTCACGTTCCTCCGGTCGGACACGCTCTTCGGCCTCTCGAACATCCGGGTGCTATTCGCGGACGGGACCGACGACTACTGGGCCCGCCAGCAGGTGCAGGAGCGCCTGGCAGGGGCGGAGATCCCGTCCGACGCCAAGCGCCAGCTCGGCCCCCTCTCGAGCGTCATCGGTGAAATCTTCCGCTACACCCTCGAGTCGAAGACCCTGCCGCTTTACGAGCTCAAGGCCCTCCAGGATTGGGTGCTCGAGCGCGAGTTCAAGAAGGTCCCGGGTGTCGCGGATGTGGTGTCGTGGGGCGGCGGCACCAAACAGTACCAGATCACCGTAGACCCCGCGCGGCTCCGCGCCTACAACCTCACGCTGAAGCAGGTGTTCGACGCAGTCGCCAACAACAATTCCAATGCCGGCAGCGGCTACATCGCGCAAGGGGACTACCGGGTGCCGGTACGCGGGATTGGGCTTATCCAGTCCACGACGGACATGGAAAACATCGTCGTGGCGGCGCAGAAGGGCACCCCCGTGCGTGTCCGGGACATCGGGTCGGTTGGCATCGGCACCGCCATCCGGCTGGGCGTGCTCGGCCGCGACCACGAGGACGACCTAGTCCAAGGGATCGTCCTCATGCGGAAGGGCGAGAATCCGGGCCAGGTCATCGAGGGGGTGAAGGCCAGGGCGGCGGAGGTCCAGGAGCGACTGCCGGCCGGGGTCGAACTCAAGCCTTACTACAGCCGGGACCGGCTGGTGAAGACCACAGTCGCCACGGTGCTGCGCAACCTGATCGAGGGTGCGGTGCTGGTCATCCTGCTGCTGTCGCTCTTCCTCTACAACATCCGGGCCGCGTTCATCGTGGCGCTGACCATTCCGCTGTCGCTGCTGTTCGCCTTCATCTTCATGGACCTGCGGGGGATCCCGGCCAACCTGCTCTCCCTGGGCGCCATCGACTTCGGGATCATCGTGGACGGCGCCGTGATCATGACCGAGAACATCATGCGCCACCTGAGCGAGCGCAAGGTGACGGGTCACCGGGTCCTCCGCGAAGTGCAGCACGCGGCGGTCGAGGTGGCGCGGCCCCTGACGTTCGCCGTGCTGATCATTATGACCGTGTACGTGCCGATCCTCACCTTCCAGCGGATCGAGGGCAAGCTGTTTCGGCCCATGGCGGTGACAATCTCGCTGGCGGTGATCGGCTCGCTGATGCTGACGCTCACACTGATCCCCGTGCTGTCGAGCCTGCTCTTCCGACACCCACCTTCTGAGCATGAGAGCCCGATCCTCCGGTGGTTGCGACGACCGTACACGCCGGCCCTCCAGTGGTGCCTCCGCCGCCCCGTCATTCCCGTCGTCGGTGCCGCGGCCTGCCTAGTGCTGTCCTTCTTCGTCTTCACGCTCCTCGGCAAGGAGTTCTTGCCGGAGCTGGACGAAGGGGATCTCTGGGTGCGGACCCAGTTTCCGGTGGGGATCTCCATCGAAGCGGTGAGGCCCTACGTTCACGAGATCCGCGAGCGCCTCCTCAAGTACCCCGAGGTCCGGGTTGTGGTGTCGCAGCTCGGAGCCCCTGACGACGGCACGGATCCGGAGGCTCCCGACAACGTTGAGTTCTACGTCGGGCTCAAGTCGCGCGAGGAGTGGCAGACCAAGGACAAGGCGAAGCTCATCGACGCCATGAAGGCCTCACTGTCGACCATCCCCGGGATCACCACCAACTTCTCCCAGCCCATTAAGGACAACGTGGACGAAGCCCTCGCGGGAACGAAGGGAGAACTGGCGATCAAGCTGTATGGGCCTGATTTCTTCGTCATGGACACCAAGGCGAAGGAAATCGCCAACGTGCTTCGTGGCGTCCGCGGGGTCGCCGACCTCGATTACGATCACGCCCCGGGCCAGCCGCAGCTCCAGATCATCGTGGACCGCGGCGCCGCCGCGCGCTACGGGATCAATGTCCAGGACATCCAAGACGTCATCGAGGCCGCGACGAAGGGTCGCGTGGTGACGGAAACCTTCGAAAGGGAACGCCGCTTCGGCGTGGCCGTGCGGCTTGCGCAGGGCAGTGATCCCGTAGCCAGCCTACGAAGCGTAACGATCAGCGCGCCCAACGGAGAGCGAATCCCGCTCGCCCAGCTCGCTGAGTTTGTCCGGACCGACGGGCTTGCAGAGATCTGGAGGGAAGGCAACGTCCGACGGCTGGCCATCAAATGGAGCGTGCGCGAGCGCGACATGGGCGGGCTCGTCGAGGAGGCGATGAAGAAGGTGGACGCGGCGGTGAAGCTGCCCGAGGAATACCATATGGTCTGGAGCGGCCGCTTCGAGGACCAGCAGCGGGCGCTGGCGCGCCTCTACATCATCGTCCCGCTGGTCATCTTCATCATCTTCGTGCTCCTCTTCGGCGCCTTCAATTCCGTGGGCGACGCCCTGCTCATCATGCTGAACCTGCCTTTCGCCCTCATCGGAGGCACGTTGGCCCTGTTGCTGTGGGGCACGAACTTCAATATCTCGGCGGCGGTGGGTTATATCGCGGTCTTCGGGGTGAGCGTGCTGAATGGTGTGGTGCTCGTCTCATCCATCCGCCGGGCCCTCAGCGAGGGGCTCCCGCTCCGCGAGGCCATCGCCCGGGGCTGCGAGATCCGCTTCCGTCCGATCATCGTGTCGGCTATCGTGGCCGTGATCGGATTCCTGCCGGCGGCCTTGTCCCACGGCATCGGCGCGGAGATCCAGCGGCCGCTAGCCCGCGTGGTCATCGGCGGCCTGATCTCCTCCACGGCCCTGACGCTGTTGGTGCTGCCGGCCGTCTACGCACTGTTCGCCCGGCGGCAGCAGCCGCCGGCGGCCGAGGTGCGTGAAGCCCGGGTATCCGGAGCCTAGCTCCCGAGGATCGGGTGCACCGCGGCCGAGCGGGCGAGAAGCGCGACGACCTGGAAAGCGAGCGCTTCGGGAAGATCGTCATGGGGACGGGTCGGGTACGCTGGAAGCGCGATCAAGCCTACTACGCGAGGGATTCCTGGCGTGGCACGTGGGAACTCGACGGTGGCGTCATGGCACAGCAGGCCAGCCATCTCCTGGACCTGCTGCAATGGTTCATGGGCCCGGTCGA
>WNFB01000555.1_pt1 | contig 30810 bp, 23 predicted proteins | sample 5400501 | NCBI WGS metagenome assembly WNFB01 (sample SAMN13153341, study PRJNA577476) | soil metagenome | isolation source: 200 cm saprolite under Douglas fir tree site 2 hole 1 | place: USA:California | collected 2015-04-18
ACTGTTCCCGGAGTAGGCCCCATCACCGCGCTGACCTGGGCACTGGAAATGGGAGAGGATTCGCGGTTCCCCTCGATCCGAGAAGCAATCAGTTACTGCGGGCTCTGCGGCGATGAAAAGAGCTCGGCCGACAAGGTGGTGCGCACACCGCTTTCCAAACAGCGCAACAAACATATCCAGCGTGTGCTGGTGGAAGCCGCGAAGCTGGCACCCAGACAGGACCATAATCTGGCCCTGGTCTACGAAAGAGAAAAGCAGAAAGGGAATGCCAATCGAGCAACGCTGGCCGTAGCTCGCAAGATGGTGGCTTATCTGCTCGCCGTGGATCGGGGGCAAGTTTTCTCTTGACAAAGACTTACATGGATGTCGGCAATCCGGAAGTAATCTGGAGAGTGCCATAGGTACCGGGAGGTCGGCTTCTAGGAAGTTGGGTCGCAATTCCACTTAGCTGGCGTCGGCGTTGACACGGACGCAGCACGAGACACTGTGGCTCTTTTGTGTGCTCTGCCTGTACAGATCTGCGCATGCTGCCACAACTCTCTACAACTCAGGGCAACTCGTATTTTGAAAAAAAAAAAGAGATGCAGGGTAAGTGCCTCTCTGGGTTGGATTTAGGTTTTTGGGTCGAAATGTCTTGCTAAACCGTTATACGGGCCAAAACCTGTATCGAGGGTTCGAATCCCTCCCTCTCCGCCAGCCTTTTATTTCTATAACTTAGCAAAGCCTTCCTACCATCTGCGTGGCAGGGTGACGGGATTCAGGAAGACCGTTATACCGCCAACGAATGTCCGAGTCGGTTCCTATTCCGCATCAATGAGTTGGGGGAACATCACCATTCTCGATTCCCGTAATGTGGCTTTTTTGTGGCTTTCGAATTCGAACGTTCACTGCGCTGAGCTTGTTTGGATTGGTCGCGCTTACCCGAACTATAAACCGTAGCGACGCGCTGGAGCGCCTGAGAAGCTAATCTGGTATCTCGGTTTTAAAGAAAAGGCACGTCCAATCTTGGAGTCCCATAGGACATCATCAGCGCCCCCCCAAACTCAAGAGAATTAGCGCATCTTAGGTGAGCTTTGAATCACTCCTCGGAATCTCTCGTACCCCTACCTAGGGAGGGGGTACACCCAGGGTACACCCCTGGGTACACGCCCTGAGCGTTGGTGCAACGTCCATGAACGCATTCAATCGGAAGCGGGCTCGAAGCTTCGAGCCTGCGGGAACGAACTGGTTGCGTCAGGAGCTCGAGAACCCGGATTAGAAGCCTGATTCTGTTTCGCTTACCTGGCGGTCCAACCGCCATCAATCAGCACGGTATGTCCGGTAATGAGAGACGCGGCCGGCGAAGCAAGAAATACCACCGCCCCAGCGACATCCACCGGTTCGCCGATACGGTGCAACGCCGCGATGCGTTCGATTACGTCAGCGTGGAATGCCGGATCGGCAAGTGCCGGCTCGGTGCCCGGAGTTCGGATAAACGTGGGAGCTACGGCATTCACGGTAATGTTGTGCTTACCCCATTCCACCGCAAGACACTTGGTCAGATGCGCGATGGCGGCCTTGGTCATGCAATACACTGATTCCGTCGGCAGCGCCACGAACCCCGCCTGGGAACTCATATTGATAATGCGCCCCCGCTTCTGGCGAATCATGATTTTGGCGGCGGACTGGCTGGCGAAGAACGTTCCCTTCAGATTCACCGCAACGGTCACATCAAAATCTTCTTCGCGCACATTTTCGGCGGGATTTTCAGGACCGAGTCCGGCATTATTCACCAGAATGTCGAGCCGGCCAAAGTGGGTGGCGGCCGCCTCGATGGCGCGGGAGATCTGGTCGCGGCGTGTCATGTCCATCTGCAACGGCAGCGCACGCCGTCCCATGGCCTCGATCTCGCGAACCAGATCAGCGCCAGTGTTTACGGCTCGCAACCCCAATGCCACATCGGCACCCGCATGGGCGAGCGCCAGCGCAATGGCGCGACCCAAGCCACGAGCTGCACCCGTCACCAGGGCCGCGTCGCCGGTAAGATCAAAGCGGGGAAATTCATTCATATCAGTAAAGTTCTTCTTGTCCAGTTGCTCGTGGTTTTCTTGGCATTCTCGTCAATGCGAAGGCCAGAAATATCTCTCGCGCTGCCGAGCCTTTGCATAATTCCGCTGCGCCTGCTGAACGGACTCGACCTCCGACACTTCGGCGATGGGCACATCCCACCAGGACTCGTACCCGGGAACGCGATCGTGATAGTCGGTTTCGACGACTATCACGGACGTGCGGGTTTGCTGCTTGGAGCTGCGAATCGCCTCCATCAGTTCCTCTCGGGTGTTTGCCTGTATGGCATGAGCTCCCAGGCTGGCGGCATTGGCGAGAAAATCCACCGGAATGGTGGCGCCCGTCAGCCCGCCCTCACGATATCGGTATTCCGTGCCAAACCCTCCACTTCCACAGGCCCGGCTGAGGCCGCCAATGCTGGAAAATCCATGATTGTCCAGCAGAACGATGTTGATTTTGACGTGCTCCTGGAGCGCTGTGACGATTTCCTGCGCCATCATGAGATACGAGCCGTCGCCGACCAGAACATAGACCTCACGACTCGGATCGGCCAGCTTTACCCCCAGGCCTCCGGCAATCTCGTAGCCCATGCAGGAATAGCCGTATTCCAGGTGGTAGCCTTTAGGATCGCGAGTGCGCCAGAGTTTGTGGAGGTCTCCGGGCAGGCTGCCGGCCGCGCAGACGATCACATCTTTGGGGCCAAGCATCGAATTCAGCACTCCGATGACTTCGCCTTGGCTGAGGGGCGGACCCACATGACGGCCGTATGTTTTATCGACTTCTGCTTCCCACTCGGCGCGCAGCGGCGCGATTTGTTGGGCATAGTCGGCACCGACTTGATGCGAGACTAACACCTTACCAAGTTCTTCAAGGGTTACGGCCGCATCGCCGACCAGGGACAGAGCCGCGCGCTTGTAAGCGTCAAATTCGGCCACATTGATATTGATGAAGCGTACCCCGGGATTCTGAAACGCAGTGACCGATGCCGTGGTGAAGTCGCTGTAACGGGTACCGATGCCGATCACCAGGTCGGCTTCGCGAGCCAGCCGGTTGGCTGCCGAACTACCAGTCACACCCATCCCGCCAACACACTGAGGATGATCAAAGGCGAGAGAACCCTTGCCAGCCTGGGTTTCCGACACGGGAATGCCGGTTTGTGTCGCGAAGCGGGAAAGAGCCTCGGTGGCGCAGGAGTAGATCACTCCGCCCCCGGCAATAATAAAAGGCTTTTTTGCCGAACCGATCCATTCGACCGCCTCGGCAACCAGAGCGGCATCGGCACGAGAACGGGGCACAACCCAGGTGCGCCGCGCAAAGAATTCCTCTGGGAAATCGAAGGCTTCTGCCTGCACGTCTTGCGGTAAAGCCAGGGTAACCGCCCCGGTTTCCGCCGGCGAGGTCAGCACACGCATGGCTTCCGGCAAGGCGGTCAAGATTTGTTCCGGTCGCTGGATGCGGTCCCAGTAGCGGGAGACCGGGCGGAAACAATCGTTCACGGAAACATCCTGGGTGGAAGAAGATTCCAGTTGCTGCAGCACCGGTGCGACGTTGCGCCGCGCGAAGATGTCGCCGGGCAATAACAATACCGGCAGCCGGTTGATGGTCGCCCCGGCGGCTCCGGTCAGCATGTTGGTGGCTCCGGGACCGATCGAGGTGGTGCAAACCAGAGCGCGTAGGCGGTTGCTCATTTTCGCGAACGCGGCCGCCGTGTGCACCATGGCCTGCTCATTGCGGCAGAGAAAGTAGGGAAAGTCCGGGTTCTGTTGCAGCGCCTGCCCGATGCCGGCTACGTTCCCGTGACCAAAAATGCCGAAGCAGCCGGCAAAGAACGCTTGATCGCGGCTGTCGCGGGAAACCTGCTGCGCTTTCAGGAATTGGATGATTGCTTGTGCGGTAGTAAGTCTTCGTGTCACGTCCAGCCTCCTGTGAGGTTTGGGTGAGAGAAAAATCCTTAGAAACTTGCTTCTGACTCAAGCGCGGTGCCCGGTCTCTCCGGCGGTACATCCGGCTCGGACGAAACGAACGGCCACTCGCGCTTGCGCCATGCCAGCAGCAGATATGCGGCGAATCCTGTCCCGATAGTTCCGAAAGCATAGACCATATATCGCCATCCGCCCGGTTGCAGGGCGGGAGTCACAAACACCCCCAGCCATCCCCCCAGCGCGAATAGCGCCGGCAACGGATAGAACCACATGCGGAAAGGACGCGGGGCATCCGGGCGATATTTGCGGTATAGAAGCAAACCGATGATCTGAGCGACGAACATCGAAAGGATGCGAGCTAGCATGAGCGCGGTAATGATCTGAACTAAGTCAAAAAAGCACGAAATGATGCAGAGCAAGCCGACCAGCAGTAACGCGCGGTGGGGAAATTGCTTCGTCGGATGCAATTCTCCAAACCAGCGAAAGAACGCGCCATCCAACGCGGCCGCGTACGGGATCCGGGAGTAGCCGAGCATCATCGCGTAGGTAGCGGCGAAGGCCGTTACCTCGACCATCAGGGTCATCAACACAGAAGCCCCATGTCCGCCCACTCTTTCCATGTACACGGAACCGATGGCATTGAAGGCTCGAGATCCCGGCTGGATCATTTCCCGCCAGGACACAACGCCGGTGAAACTGACCGAAATCAGGAAGTCAATCGCGGTCACGATCACGATCGAGAAGATCACGCCCATAGGAATGACCCGCTCCGGCCGTTTGACTTCGTCCCCCAGGTAGCAGATCTGGTAGTAGCCCAGAAAGTTGAACATCACCAGCATGGTTCCATTGCCCAACCCGAGCAAGAACGGCAGTCCGATCTGCCAGGCTCCGGGAGGAAAATCCAGGAGAAGCTTGGGATTCAGGTGAGTCATTCCGGTGAAAATGACCCAGCCCGCGGTGATTAACATGCCGATCCAGAGCACCAGCATGAGGCGGGCGACGTCCTGAATCTTGCGGTAGAGCGCCAGCATGGCGAGGCCGGTTATCGCGGCGGCCAGCAATTTCAATCCCCAGCGATAGGTGAGGAGTTGAGGCCAGAGAAAGCCGGTGTACTCGGCCATTCCGATGCTGCTGGTGGCAATCTCCAGCGTACCGCTGAAAAGAAACTGCCAGACAAAGATCCACGCCATCATGTGGCCCCAGCGTTGCCGACCCAGGCACTCGCGAAGAAAAATGTAAGAACCGCCGGAGGCCGGGATGGAGGCACCGAGTTCAGCAAAGACCAGCCCGTCGGCAATTGCCAGCAACGCCCCGACTCCCCACGCAATCAGCGACTGCGGACCACCCAAGGTGGCGAGAATTGCCGGGACGGTGATGAAGGGCCCGGTCCCCACCATGTTCGACATGTTGATGGAGACTGCGTTCAGCAGTCCCAATCGTCGAGGCAGGCGGCCATGCTCGTGGCCGGGGTTTGGCGCAACTGTTCCTGTATCGCCGCTCAAGCGGGAACCGTCCAAGGAAATTGGCAGTCAGAATACTCGAATTCGCCGCTGATCACCAGCAATTAATGCCCCACTCCAAACCGCTTAGATTCGCAACCGGTTTTGCCGTGGATCGCAGGTGCGGGCGTGCTTCTGCGAACCTAGTTAGCAACTGCTGGATTCCCAGGGTACTCGCAGCGGGAGCGCACCAGGATAAGCGCTTTGACTTTCCTGCAGCAGCGCCGTACTTTAACAGGCGTACCGGGCCGGTCCGTCGGGTTCGAGCAGGAGTAGCCTATGCCCAAGAAGAGCACGCGTACCCGTTCCAACGGATCGAAGGCGCCCAGCATCTACGACGTAGCCCGCGAGGCCAGGGTATCGGTGTTCACGGTCTCCGCGGTGATCAACCAGAAGGGGCGGGTCAGTGCCACCCTCAGCCGCCGTGTGGAAGCGGCCATCCGCAAGCTGGACTATCGTCCCAATCTCTTGGCGCGCAGCCTGGCCCGACAACAAACCCACACCCTCGGCATGGTAGTCACCGATATTGCCAACCCCTTCTTTCCGGCGATCGTGCGAGCCGCTGAAGACGCCGCCCAGAAGGCCGGATACAGCGTTCTGCTCTGCAACAGTGACGACAAGCAGGACAAGGAGGCCCGCTACCTGGAGTTACTCCTTTCCAAGCGCGTGGACGGCATCATTCTGAATAAGACGCCCGGGGCACTGTCGGCCGGGCAGCGCAAAATGATTGCCGACGCCAGGGTCCCGATCGTCCTGCTGATGCGCACCTGTCCGGGGTTGAAAGCCGATCTGGTGCAAACCGATGACGAACGGGGCGCGCATGAGGCGGTGGCGCACCTGGCGCGAAGTGGGCATAAGCGGATCGCGCTGGTGGGGGGGCCGGAGCAGGTCAGCAACGCACGGGCCCGCCGCCAGGGTTACCTCAAGGCGCTGGAAGCGGCAGGGCTGGCCTTTGATCCCGGGCTCATCTTCGCCGGCGACTACCGCATCGATTCCGGACATCGCGCCGGCCTAGCCCTGCTGCCACGTCGCCCGGACGCGGTCCTGGTTACCAACTACCTGATGACGGTGGGCTTCATGAGCGCAGCCGATGAAATCGGCATGCGCTGCCCGGAAGATTTCGCGCTGGTGAGTTTCGATGATTACCCCTGGCTGGGCTGCTTTCGCCCGCGGCTGACTACCATTGAGCTCCCGAAGTACGAACTCGGGAACACCGCGGTCCGGCTGCTGCTGGAACGGATCGGGCGGAACAAGGCTCGAGCGCGCACCATCACCCTGCTGCCACAGCTCCGGGTGCGGGAATCCTGCGGCTTCATGCTGCACACTCGCCGCATGTCGGCGGAGGCGGAAAAAGCCAGCAGCCTTACCTAGAAGGGCAATCAGTCTCTGTGCGCAGGTTCCATGGCGCGGACCAGCGGCAGCCGGGCGTCCACCTCTTTCCACAGCGAACGAATCCATTTGTGCCGCGGATCTTCCGTGTTGGCCAGGCTCCGCACTCTGCCGGCGATGAAGTTCAGGTAGTAGACGTCATAACCGGGACCCGCCACCACGGGATGATATCCGTCGCGAATGAGAACCGCGTCGCCGTCCCTCACCGTCACCACTACGTCGCGGCTTCCGTCCGGTGTGTACAGTCGCTGATGGGCAAAGGCCGCAGGATGATTGGTGCGGTAATAGTAGATCTCGTCCAGGTCAGCTTCGTCCGGCGGGTTATGCACGTCATGTTTATGGGGCGGGTAACTGGACCAGTTTCCGCCCGGCGTGTAGACCTCGACCGCGATCAAGCGCTGCGCTGGGAAACTCGGAGGGATCACATCCACGATCTGCCGCGAAGAGTTGCCTCCTCCCCGCAACGAGGTGCTGACCTCTTTGGGGGTAAGCAAGCGCGAAGGGAAACCGCCTTCGGCCGGGACATGACATTCCGCAATCTCGCAGACCGTCCTGGCTGTGTATCGAGCCCGCTCTCCGGGGGCAAGATAGAGCGCATAAGGAAGGCCGTCGAATACATTCTTCCGCTCGCCGATGGAGTGGTGACTCGTACCCCAGTGAACATCGCACATTCCCGCCAACAAAACCTGCACTGATTCTTCGCCCGCGTACTGCACTTCCCAGACTTCTCCAGCAGCCAGCCGACTAACTGAGAAACTCATCCAGTCCCAGCCTGCAGCGTGCCGCGAGAAGGAGATCAGTTCTCCGGAATCCCCGGACAACCGGCGGGAATGCAAGACATACTGGTTCGCGTTCATAGAAGACTCCTTCCAACCGGACCGCGGCGCCTGGTTATGGTACTGTTGTCGCGGCCGCAAGGCTGCTCACAACACCCCGCAGATACTTCAAGCTGGCCGCTATGCTCTCTACGGGTGGAATCACGGTGGCGCCAAACTTCACGTCCTGCTCGACCACCACCCAGCCGGAATAGTTGTTCTTCACCAGCAGGCGAAACAAAGCCGGAAAATCGATCGACCCCTGCCCGATGATGGTGAATACTTTCTCTTCGATCGCATGCTCGAAGGTGAGTTTCCTGCGCCGAGACTGCTCCAGGATCTTTGCATCCACATCCTTAATGTGCATGAACCGCAGAACGCTACGGAATTTGCCGGCTTCGGCGATCGTGTCTCCACCCCCGAATACGCAGTGGCCGGTATCGAGGCATAGTCCGGTGCCGGTATGCGAGGTCACGTCAAAAAACCTTTCGCACTCCTCCGGAGTCTCTACGTGGGTCGCGACGTGCGGGTGAAACACCAGGTCCAGTCCGAACTCGGAGGCAACCCTGGCTGCCTCCTCCACCACCCTGGCCACGTTCTTCCACTGGGCGGCGGTGAGTGAGGCACTCCCGTCTGCTGGAACGCGTCCGGAGATGCGGTCCCGCTCGTCCGACTGCGCATCCGCCAGAACAAGGAAGGGCGCCTTCAACGTCGCCAGCAAATTGCCGACTTTGCGGATCTGTGTGACGGCGACGTCGGCTGACGCTGGATCACTGAGCACGACGGGAACAAAGGAACCCAGCAGCTTGAGTCTTCGTTGGTCGAGTTGCGGTTTGAGGACGGCTGGATCGGTCGGGAAGAAACCGTAAGGACCGAGTTCGGTGCCCGTGTACCCGGCCTCGACCATTTCGTCGAGCATCTTCTCGTAAGGCTGGTTCCACGAAGGTCCCGGGTAGTCGAGCACGCCCCAACTGTCCGGGGCCGATGCAAAATGAAACTGTGATGCCAGATCTGTCATATAGAAGCACTCGAATTAAGATTCAGGGCTGAGTTCGCACTTCTGCGATCCCAGAAAAATTCACGACCACGGATTGATCACAACTTTCATCGAATCCGCAGCCATGGACTTCTTGACCGCCGCTTCCACCTGTTGCAAACCGAAACGGTGGGTTACAAACTGTCCCAGCGGGTAGTGCCGCATGTAACGCACCATCTGTCGCATGCTTGGCCCATAAGCCGCCGGCTCTTCTCCACCCACCCCAAGAATGCGGACGTTCTTGGCGCAGAGGTGCCGGTGAGGATTGATGCGGATCTCGCCCATATCGGAAAAGTTGCCTGCTTCCACCAGGAGGCCCCCAACCCGCAACATGTCCAGTGCCTCAGGCACAGCCTCCGGTACGCCCGCGCACTCTACTACCACGTCCGCACCGCGGCCATGCGTGAGTTCCCGAATCAGCGCCAGGCGCTCGGTCAGGGAGGTCCGACCCGCGTTGATGATGTAATCGGCTCCCAACTTGTTGGCAAAGTCCAACCGGTAATCCGAAAGATCCACCGCAATGATGGTCCCCGCGCCCAGCATCCGCGCTTTTACGACAAAGCACATGCCCAGAGGTCCGACACCGAGCACTACCACCGAGTCATCGAAGCGGAACGACTCGTTGGGGAACGCCGAGATCTGCTTGGCGCGGTCAAGACCAACCGTGACCGCCATGATCTCGGTCAGCACCGCAACTTCCGAGGGCAGCTCATCGGGCACTCGCACCAGGAAGCTGCCCGGCACAACGTAGAGATACTGCGACCAGCCACCGAACAAATGAGGTGGATCCTTGGCGCTGATGTTATTCCCATAATCGACCGTGTTCTCGCAGCAGTAATAGGGAAAAGCGTGCCGGCAGTAATAGCAGGTACCGCAGCTCACATTGGGCCCGACAATGACCCGATCGCCAACTTTCAACGGCAGGCCCTCGAAATCCGTGGCTTCGCCGCTGCCACCGATTGCCGCAACGGTCCCCACGTTCTCGTGCCCTTGAATGATGGGGAACGGAACTTGCCGCGGCGCACCGCTGCCCCCGTACTGCCCGGTGTATCCCTGGTAGGTGTGTTTATCGGTACCGCAGATTCCGGACACTTCCATCTTGATCAGCAGGCAACCGGGCTGAGGATGGGGAAGCGGATATTCGCGGAGCTCATACCGGCCGGGTTCGATCAAGGTTGCCGCTATAACCCCGCTCGCCGGCATGGGACGATCTCTCCTTCCGCAGGTCCAGGATTATCGTTCGTGTCAAGAAACTGTCCCGGGAACTCGTGAGAGTTCCCGAGAAGAGTTCGCTGGATCCTGATCTCGCTCCAGCCTCTAGAAGTTGAGCTTCAGCGAGAACTGCCCGATACGCGGGGGAAGAGTACCGATAGCAGTGCCAAACCCGGTTGGGGCGCTTATATTGCCAATCACAGCGTTGAACTGGGTATGGTTGAACACGTTGAAGAACTCCGCCCGGAATTCCAGATTCACAGTCTCCGTCAATCGTGTATCTTTCAGTAAGGCCAGGTCCCAGTTGTTGATCCCTGGGCCGTGAAAGAAGCGGCGTCTTGCGGTCCCCAATTGGCCGATAGTCTCGGGCTGAAATGATGCTGGGTCGAAGTATGGTCCCTTGCGTGGATCGCCGATGTGCACAGGCGCGATCTGGTTGGGCGTATCGATCCCCAGCGTAATCGGGCCGGTAAATTGAGTTCCGAGAAGAGAATTATCGTCGGTTTCGAATAGTATTACAGGCACACCGGTAGCAAAGCGCGTAATGCCACTTAAGGCCCAGCCGCTCACCAGGCGCTTTGGCCCACCCAATTTGTCGAACGGCAACCGATAGTTGTAACTCACCACAAAGTGATGTGTCACATCAAAAGCGGAGAGCCCGGTGCTGAGCTTGGGCTTGATGGGATTCACCTGCTCACCATAGCCCGAGGCGTTATCGAGAGACTTGCTATAGGTGTACCCCACCAGCATGTCCAATCGCTTACTAGTGTGCCTAAGGTTAAGTTGCAGGGAGTTGTAGGAAGATTGTCCAATGGCGATGAAGTATCCGTTGGTGGTGAGGGACGCGGAACTGAAAGTTGTACGTGTTCCGGGAATGCACGTGCCGGCAACGCTGCCAGCGGGACAAGTCTCAGTGAACGCTCCCGCAGGTGCAGGCACCCCCGGAGGCAGCACATAAAGGAAATTCTCCCCTCCTGGGCCACATGGTTGCGGTGTGCCGGTCGTGGTGGTTGCGCCATTTGCATTTAGGTAATTGCAGATGGCAGGGCTTCCAAGATTCGATTCCAGAGTCGAGAGCAGCCGGTGTCCCTGAGTTCCGACATAGCTCAGGGTCGCAACTGTGGAACCGGTCAATTGTCGCTGAATCGAGAGCTCGTAATCCTCAGCGTATGGGAGCCGGTTCTTGTTAAAGAACCCAGGCGAGCTGCTGATCGGCGTGAACAAACCCCAGTTCACATTGTTGTCCGGGTTCTTGGCTGAGACGTTCAAAGGGGGGAACACGACTGGGAAGCGCTGTTGTTCGCTGTTGCCCGTTCCGCGGTCTGCGAAAGGCGTGGCGAAAGACGGCGGGACCGGGCTCACGTAAAAGAACCCGAAGGGAGCATCGCCGATTTCGTTGAAGTTGGTGGCCCCTTCGAACGAAGTGAAGAACAGTCCATACCCAGCGCGGAGACTGGTTTTCGAGTCGGGAGAATAGGCTACGCCTACGCGCGGCGCAAAATTGTTGTAGCGCATGGGCGCCAGCGTACTCGGAATTCCTGGATCTCCCGGAAACACCCAGCCGGTCGGAGAACCGGGGAAAACCCTGGACTGCAAACCCGGCACAATCGTCTGGATCTGGTTATGTTGTTCCGACCACGGCCGGCTCACGTCCCAGCGCAGACCGTAGTTGATTGTAAGATTGGAGCGCGCGCGCCAACTGTCCTGGCCATACAGCCCGAAATACCTGCTTCGCCCGTTGGAGGGTTCGGCCTGCCCCTGCACGTAAAATGAAGGAGCGCCCAGCAGGAAGTCTGCAAAGTCAATTCCAGTTTCACCGCCGAAGAATTGGAAGTTCCCGTTCACCACATTGGAGAGTTGTTCCACGAGTTGGTTGTAGTGAAAGGTCCCCCCGAACTTTAGCGTATGGGTTCCGATGAGCTTGCTGAAATTGTCAAGCACCTGAAATGTGTTTTCGATGAGCCGGTTCGGCCGGCTGGGGACACCAATGATAAAGCTGTTGAAGTCGATCTCGGGCACGCCTTCAATCGCCGGGTTCACCGGGACGATACCGAGCGTGTTGGCGCCAGTGGTAAAGCCCAGGGAACTGAGACTAACCCCAGTTCCGCCGCTCGGTTGATTCAAAGAGACATTGTTACGGACAAACTCGAAGCGCACTTCGTTGACCGCGTTCCCACCCAGGGTTTTTGTGTCGCCGAGATTGATCACGTTCGTGCCGCCCTTGCCCGCGGCCCCGAACCCAGGCACGTTTGCTGTTGGGTACGGGCTGATCTGCGTATAGCGGTCAAAATAGTAATAAGCAGAGAGCAGGCCAAAGTGGGTATTGCCGTCGATGCGGCCGCTGAACTTGTTGTCGCTTAGGCTGAGCGGGAATGCTGAGGTGGAAAAGATTGACCCGCTGGTCGGAGATGGAATGAATGGCAAGATATTGTTCGCTATTGGCGAGAAGCCTGTGACCGGAATCTTCCCGTTCGCGAATACGCACTGCGCAGTGGTGGTACAGGGCGTGGGTAGCGTGGAGTAATAGGGCTCGCCTGCCGTCACTGTGTACCCCAACTGTTGGCTAAGCTGAGTTGCCCAAGTTACGCCTTGGACGGTTTTGGTGGAGAGTAGCGCCAGCAGACTAGGGTCGGAGAAGTCTCCGTTGCGCTCCGGCACCGTCGGCACGGAGACTTGACCCGAACTTACCCCCTGCACAATACGGTTTCCCTGGTAGTCGCCAAAGAAGAAGACCTTGTCGTGGATGATCGGCCCACCGAAGGTCCCGCCGAACTGGTTCTGGTGATAAGCTCCGCGCTTTCCCCGGTCAAAATAGTTCGCCGCGTCGAGGTGGGTATTGCGAAGGAACTCAAACAAATTTCCATGAAACCGGTTCGTACCTGACTTGGTGATCACATTGATCTGGCCGCCGCTGTAATTGCCATATTCGGCGTCGAAGTTGTTGGTCAGGATGCGAAATTCCGCGATCGAGTCGAGGTTGGGGATAACGGAAGTTCCTCCGTAGCCGAACTCTTGTACTGTCGCGCCATTCAGCAGGAATCCGTTGTTCGCTTCGCGCATTCCGTTCACCGAGACATTCCCAGCGTTGAGATTGCCAGAAACCTGCGGGACAGCGAAGCCCGCAGATATGAACAGAGGATTGGAGGCTCCGGCGCCGCTCCCCGTGAGTCCCGATGGACTGGGCGTGACCCCCGGCTGCAACGCCAACAGGTCGGTGTAGCTGCGGGAGACCAGGGGCACAGCGGTCATCGAGTCGCCCGTGATCACTTCTCCGAGCTGGGTGGAAGCGGTTTCGACGTGCACCGCTTCACTGGCCACTTCGACTACCTCTTTGACTTGTCCGACCGGAAGCGTCGCATCCACCACCAGGGCTGAGTTCACGTCCAGCACCAGTCCGGTCTGGCGAAATGTTTTGAATCCGGCCTGCTCCACTTGGACGTCGTAGTGTCCCAAAGGCAGCGACTGGAACGAGTAAAAGCCTGCCGTGTTGGTGTGCTGCGTTTGCGCAATGCCGGTGTCGGTGTTCGTGGCCGTGACTGTCGCTCCGGTTATGGTGGCTCCGCTTGGATCCTTCACCGTGCCGGAGATGCTGGCAGTGACGCCGGCGAAGAGCTGGCCGCACAGCAAGAGCACCAGCGCGAATATAAGAATGCCTTGATACCTGCTCCATCCTGTCACGTGCATACCCCCTCCGTGGTGAAGAGAGCGCTACCCAGTCCCGCAGCGAGGGTTGGCTCCCGCGTAATTTTCCCGGTTCGATTCCTTCGGCCTGACCTCAGGCCGGGAAAACCCAATCAATCTAACCGGTTATCATCGCTCAAGGGCTTATAGTGTAGCCCCCACGATTTTGTCAAGCTGTTTCCGAGACTGTGCCCAGGTCGCGGCCGACGCGGTAGAGATCGGCGCCGGTCTCTGTGGACTGGCTCTCGGGCTTTATTGTATCGATTTAATACCGATACTCCCGGAAGAGGGCTTCGCCGTTCGCGAGCAGGATTTCGCTCCCAGCGCAGGCCCGCCCCGGGGTCCGGACCTGCTTGTCCTTCGTCAGCCAAACCGCTAAGATGCTGCACCAGGAGGCGGAACTGTGAGCAAGCTGGGCGTGGGAGTTCTGGGCGTCGGGGAAATGGGTAAGCGGCACGTGGAAAATCTTCGACGGCTCGTCCCGGAAGCTCGTCTAGCTGGCGTGGCAGATGCGGATGGTGCTCGCGCCGCCAAGGTTGCCGAGGAACTCGAGATTGATCGCTCCTTCAGCAGCCTGGAAGCCTTGCTCGAACACAATGACATCCAGGCCATCCTGATCGCCACTCCGGACAAGTTCCATGCCCAGGCGATTCGTACCGCCGCAGCCGCAGGAAAAGACATCCTATGCGAGAAGCCGCTGGCCACCAACCTGGCGGATGCTCGCTCCGCACTGCAAGCCGTGTCCAAGGCGGGTGTCCGCCTGCAAATCGGTTTCATGCGCCGCTACGATCCTGCCTACGCGGCGGTTATGACGCGAATTGACGCCGGAGAGATCGGCACTCCGGTCATTTTCAAGTCGGTGGGACGGGACAAAGACGCTCCGCCCCTGTCTTCTTATCAGGCCAGCGTCAATGGAATGGTATTTTTCAACAACACTATCCACGATTTTGACCTGGCATGCTGGCTCATGGGCGACGAGGTCACCGAGGTGCAGGCCTATGGCACGGTCGCGATCCGTCCCGAAGTGGCGCAGTACGGCGACATCGTTGCTGGGGTCGTCAATCTCAAGTACCGGCACGGTGCCATCGGCAACGTCGAGTCCTATGTGCAGGCCCTTTATGGATACGACGTGCGCACTGAGATCGTCGGATCAAAGGGCTCCATTTTTGTCGGAAGCCTTCAGCAGACACCGTTTGTCTCCTTGACCCCGAAGGGCAGTAATCGGACGCTCGCCGATCACTTCCTCACCAGATTTGCCGATGCTTACGTCGCCGAAGTCAGGGACTTTGTCCACAATATGTTGCATGACCTGCCGGCTCGGGTATCGGGCGAAGATGGGCTGCGGGCCCTCGAGATCGCCGTGGCGGCCGAGCAATCCTATTTGCAGTCCAAGCCATGCCTTGTCGCTGACCACCACGTCGAAGCCCAGGCTCGCGGCTAGCTTCGAAGTTGTCAGAAGGAGGAATCCATGCCCCAGGTAACCGCGCCCACCGTTTACAAGAGCCCCTTGCATGAAATGACCCAGTCCACGCCGACCTGCCTGTGGAACGATTCCGCCTCAATTCAGGAGCTGACCTACTCCATCGAACATGGAGCGGTTGGGGCGACCTGTAACCCGGTTATTGTGCTGGGAGTGCTCAAGAAGGAGATGAGTCTGTGGAAGGATCGAATTCACGCCCTGATCGAAGAGATGCCGACGGCCACTGAGGATCAACTGACCTGGCAGATGGTGCGCGAAGTCTCGGCCCGGAGTGCGTCCCTGCTGAAGCCGGCTTTTGATGCCCACAAAGGCCGCAACGGCCGCCTCTCCATCCAGACGGACCCGAGATTCTACCGGAACACCCAGGCCATTGTGGAGCAGGCGGAGGAGTTCAGCCGCATCGCTCCCAACATGATCGTGAAGATCCCGGTCACCCGTGCCGGGATTCCGGCGATCGAAGAAGTAACCTACCGAGGTATCAGCATCAACGCCACCGTCTGCTTCACGCTGCCGCAGTGCCTCGCCGTGGCCGAAGCCGCGGAGCGCGGGCTCAAACGACGCGAACGCGAAGGCAAAGAAATCGCCACTATGGGCCCAGTCTGCACCATCATGGTTGGCCGTCTCGATGACTGGTTGAAGGTCGTCTCCGAAAAAGACAATATCACCATCGATCCGGGATACCTGGAATGGGCTGGCGTCGCGGTATTCAAGAAGACCTACCAGATTTTCCGCCAGCGCGGCTACCGCATCCGCCTGCTCTCGGCCGCCTTTCGCAACCACATGCACTGGAGCGAATTCATCGGCGGCGATGTCGTCATCTCTCCCCCGCACACCTGGCAGGTGCGCTTTAATGCCAGCGATATCGAGGTCCGGCCACGAATCGACCAGCCCGTCCAGCCCAAGATTGTGCAGGAACTCTCGAAGAAGTTCCCGGATTTCCGCCGCGCTTACGAGGAGAGGGGGCTCGCGATTGAAGAGTTCGATTCGTTCCCACCAACCCGCCGAACTCTCCGCCAGTTCATCGCCGCGTGTGCCGACCTGAATAGCCTGATGCGGGACCATCTACTCCCCAATCCCGACACGGCGTGAAGCTGGTGGCCCCTGCAGCGTTGAAGCGTCCCATAAATCCTTCTTGTAAGTGAACCGCTTAAGCGACTCGTTCGCGTTGTTCTGCCGGGTCTTTCCTGCCGGGTCGGTGTCGGGACCCTTGGAGGAGAGCAGTGCCAAGGTTCAGCACTCCGCTGTTTTAAAGTTGGCTGATCGTCAGATAACTGCGGGCCAGCTCCTTCAAGGTCCGTAGGCCGTTCTCTCCATGGTAGACCGAGCGCAGATATCCGCCGCGCAGCAGATCGGCGAGCTTGCGCGCGTCAATCTTGTCGCTCTTGTTGCCTTCTTTCAGCAGAGCGTTTTTCCGCGGATCGCACACCACGAGTTCCGTGACGTGTGGCTTGAGTAGGTCGTACAACCAAGCCGCCCAGGTTCCTTCTTCAAATGTCACATGCAAGTCACCACCTACCCCATGGATAAACTGCAGGATGGTGATCGCCTTCGTTTCTATGATGGACTCCATCACCAGTTTCCCCTCGCCGTTCATCACCGCGATCGAGATCGCTTCTTTGTGGACGTCCATGCCGATATACTTACTGTCCATAAGGGTGCTCCTTTCGGTAGAGTTCTGGATCACAACTCAAAACCTACCTCAAAGGGGCGCCCTTTTATAATGCGTCGGCTTCTGAGAAGTTTGGGTTCGCAATCCACATAGCTGGCGTCGGTGTTGACACCGACGCGGCACGAGACGCTGTGGCTCTTTTGTGTGCTCTGCCTGTACAAATCGGCGCATGCTGCCACAACTCGATACAACTCACAGCAACTCGTATTTTGAACATAAGAAAAGAGATGCAGGGTAAGTGCCTCTCTGGGTTGGATTTAGGTTTTTGGGTTGAAATGTCTTGCTAAACCGTTATACGGGCTAAAACCTGTATCGAGGGTTCGAATCCCTCCCTCTCCGCCAGTACCTACAATCCCAATCATTTACGTCCTATTGAATGGTGGAAGGCTCCACGACCGCATTGCTTTCTAGTGTCCCATTAGTGTCCGATTGGACCCGACCGGCTTCTGCGATGTGGTTTTCCAGCTTGACCATCGCATCCCGAACGGTCATCAGGGGCAGTCTTGATGTAGTACGTTGCCGTCGTGCTCACGTTCGCATGTCTCAGGATTCGCTGAATCACCATGTCCGGAACTCCCAGGCGATACACCCAAAAGGTCGAAGAAACCAGAATCGCCTTGCAAGAGCTTGGTCTGACGGACGATGTTTCGTCCGATGAGTGAGGCTTCCCAAAAGAGTTCCGCAGCCTGGAAGGATTGCCTGCTCACAATTTGCTGAGCCGCTACAAACGTGTCAGGTCCTGCTGGATGCGGGTGAGAATTTTGTCCAAGGGAATTTGCCCACGATAATAGAGTGGAGCAGTCTTTAAGTATTCCGCTTCGAATTATTTGCGGACGTTTTCGTCTTCGATAGTAAACGCTCCACTCTCTGCGACTTTTCGTTTCAGCGGCTGCTTGTCGCCAGTTCGTCGTAGATGGATTCGAAATCTGTCTCATCCGCGAATCCTGCTGCTCTGATAGCAGAGCGGAGTTCGAGGCAGTCAGCCAGGTCTGCCAATCTGGAAAGGCCGCTCTGCTCGCACCGGCACCCAGAATGACCACATGTGGGGATGGTTGACTCTCTTGTGCGGCTCGAAAGCCGGAAGACTAGGCATCTGAAACCCCAACTGAAAAGAAAGGACTTGTTTGAATGTTTTGAATTTTTGGTAGGGTATTCAAATGGGGTATTCAAGATGGGCTAGAAAAGGCCAGGAGCAGAGATCCAGGGCCACCTGGCGTCACCGACGAACAACCTCCTCTCCAGGTGTGGTTCCGGCTGCTGTCCGGAAATCGAAACCCCACTGCACTCCTGTGTGCGATAATTCGCGTTCCCCCAATCTCCAATCTGGAGATGCTTGCAATAGGTAAATGGAACTGTGCGACCCGCCCAGAAAATCAGGACAGGGTCGATCCGCTGCGCGGCAGCGAAGGAAGAAAGCAAAACTGAAGATTCGACTTGGACCGTTTTCTCTGTGTGAAGGTCGGAGCACAGAACGGCAACTTCCCACGGCTGTAATATACTCGCTGCGTACGCAAATGACAGAGCTGATTTGGGATACCCTGAATAATTGATTTCTCCCCTCGACCCACAAAGACCTTACTTCGGCTTATACGTGACGCGAAGGTGACCTTCAGAATAGGCCTGCGGGGGAGCGCCCCACTCGTCATGGCCTTGCAACCGAAACTCCCAGACCACCTCTTTATCGCTCTTCGACACTTCGCGGCACTCGGCCCATTCACCACAAGTGCGGTCGCCGCTCAGCCAGAATTCAGTCCGGTCAACCGTGTAACCCCCTGGCGCCGCGCCGACTGCCAAGCGATACCAATCGCTGAAATCCTTACGGACACCGCTGACCTTCGGACCTGAGGAAACGGTGACAACCTTCGCGGGTGCTGTAGCAGCCATAGTGATGGTCGCAGCGGGCGGCGCCAACGGATGAGCGTGAGGAACCATCGCTGCTATGGCACTGTGATCGTGCGCAACCCGACCGGGCACCGGAGGCGAAGCGGCATTGGATGCGGCGGTAGAGGGAGGCGGAGCTCCTGACGAGGTCCCGGCATTCGAACTCGTGGCGAGAGGGGCAAGAGAAATGTCCCCGAGCGGGCTACTTTGGTCCGACGATACTGTTCTCGTGTACCGTGCGTAGTTGACGTGATCGACGTGCATTTGCACATCCTCACTGGGTTTGCGCCGTTCGACCCAGAACGAGAATTTTCCGTCGGAGTCGCTGCTCCAGGGTTGTGTCTGGGGTGTGAGCGATAATGATATCAATGCTTCGGATAGCGGATTGCTAGTCACCTTGTCGACTATCCGCCCGACATAGTGCGCCGCCTCGGGTTTTGTGGCCACGCGAGTATTTCCCATCCGTACGTTGCCGTGCCCCCAAAAAGAATCAGCCAGATGAGGACCCTCACTCCGAGCACCGCTCCTCGGAAGAAATAACACGCTAACCCGAAGAGCACGATGACAAGCAGCGCCAAGATGCCGCGCTGGCTCTGTGACGCCTGCTTAATGATTTCAGGCAGATTTTTGACGATCGGTTCAGTGAGTTGCAGCATTGCTAAGTTCATGGGACACCTCTCTTAACCCGCTGAATTACGTCGAATCGTGTGCGTGGTCAAGGTCAAGTTAAGGCTGTTTTGAGCGAGTAGCGCGTCCATGATGCCTGGCAATCTTGAAGTCGTACATGTTGTCGCTGTCGTGTTGACAGACAGCTGAACTACAGAGCACGACCACAATGCCAAGCAGTCGAATGTGCTTCGCCATAGTCCCTCCACCGGGCATTTTCAATCGCCTATTTAGAGCCTCTAACAAAACCTTGCACTCTCTACAGCACACTGGGAAACAGTGGTTTCTATGTCAGCCTTTGCCTCGGACAGCTCAATTGGCAGCGGGGACAGAGCGGCTGTCCATTTCGCCTGGGTGGTGATGCGCGTCAGTTGGACATTCGTCAGACATACCTGTTATCGGATGAATGAATTCGGCATCGGCATGGCAGGACTGGTCACGGAGTGCTACTCCCAAGCGAGCCGGGTGTGAATTCGCCCCGCTCACCGCTCCGGTGCCGCAATGCTGGGTTGCTGAGGACCACTGAAGAATGGTCAGCAGCAGGCGCCTTGTCTTGTGTCGAAATGCCGGCCCGCCATCCGCGCCAGAGTCCAATACCAGCCAAGCAGTACACACTTATGGCAACCAGCAGCAACGCACGCATTCCAAACAGGAGAGAAAGATTCTCCATGAGTCCACCTGCCACTGCGCCCAGCATATTCGCCCCCAACGCAGCACTAGGTGACGCAACCACCCGAAATTCCAGAGCAAACAACATGCCTGCAAACACCACCGGAATCGCGAACACTCCAGCCGCAATGAGTCCTGCTACGGTCGGTGACGCCGGAATGCGGTCAAATGGAATCCAATATGCTACTGCCAATCCTGACAGCAAACCCACCAGAATCCAGGATCGTCGTAGAAAGTTTTCGCCATACTCCACGAGCATATTGGCAAGTAAGAGAGCAAGCAGCAGTGCGGAAATGACAATGCCGTTCACCTGCCATACAGTTCCAAAGAACAGAGCTAATCGGCTGATAAACTGAGTTTCGAGCAGCAGGAAGCCGGCTCCCATAGCGAAGAAGAACAGCGATGGCGTGTGGCGTACGTCTTTCCCAGTCTGTGAGTAGAGGCCAGCCGCAATAAGGATGACAAGTAATCCCACTGAATAGTAGGTGCGCGGAATCCAGCGGCCTTCCTGGTAGAGATATGGCCAATCGTCGGTGGTGATTGGAATCTGTTTCGCAGTCAGCGGCGTCGCCTTCTGGCGCACGAATTCCGACAGTCTTGGATCCCCGGCAATGGCGTCTTCAACGCGATTCCGGGCGGAAATCACGAAGCAGGTCGCGCTAACGCTGTAGCTCGAATCGGCTTTGAATATCAGAGGAGACTTGCCAAAAACCTGGCGCAGCATTTTGGCGAGTCGGACGGCCATCCATGGACGATTGACCTCAAACTTTACAAATATCAGACCATTCGGTGTCAGGTGCCGCATGGCCTCGCGGAAGGATTCTTCGGTGTACACAAAGTTGTCGATACGCATGTTGGAATAATCTGAAAACTGCGTATGGGAATCGAGCAAACCGAAGAGAATCAAATCGTACGTCTGTGTACTCCGCTTCAAGTATCTGCGCGCATCGGTCAAATAAGTCGAGACCCGCGGTGAATCATAGGGGTGCTCGGGATGTTCGCGCCTTCCGAGTTCCAGGATGGCCGGATCAATTTCCACCGCGTCGACCGAACGACTCTTGTAACGCAAAGCGGCGGCAACATCGTTGCCTGTACCCGATCCGACCACCAGCACAGTGGGCGTAGGTACGGCAAACCGAAAAGGCAAATTGTAGGGGTTTTCGTCCAAAGGCTCTCGCAGGACGCCAGGGTGTCGCGCGAGAAACCAGGAGGAGAGATTCACGGTCGATTGGTAACCAGCATGATTAACCCAAACCATCCCCCCGGCAAAGTCGCCATTGCGGGCGTAATGGCGCGAGTACTGAATTTGTTGATAGGGCGTCCAGACGGTATACCCGTCGCGCTCCGCGGGGTCGTGAAGCAGCAGAACCAATGGGATAATGAGCGCGCACACCAGCAATTGTTCTCTGCGCTGGGCCTGAAGAACAGCGAAGCCGATGAGTACGGCGCCCAACCAGAACGCAGGCGGCAGCATCAGCCGGCTGGTTGCCAAGAAAGCGAGAATGCCCACCAGACTTCCCAGCAAATTCCACGAGTACGCCGTCAGCGGACGCGCGGCAAGATTCATTTGGCGGCTGACGGTTTGTCCGAGTGGCACGAAGACCAGGACGATCAGCAAAAACAGAGCTCCCGCCAATAAAGCTGCGCTCAAAAACGGCAGCCAGCGCCAGGAGGGCCCAGCGGACCAGATCTGGACGTCTGCTGCGGCGCCAAGGTTCTCTGAGAGCCCCTCCAGCGGTCCGACATTCCAGTGTAACCGAACTATTAAAACCAGTCCGAAAAATGCTTTGAGCGCGGTGGCCCATCGGATTCTTTCACCCACCAGCGCACATCCAAGGCCGAACCCGACAAAACATAGCAAGACCGCCAGATTCTTGAAGTAAGCAAACACGCGTACCTCAACCGCAATCCAGCGAATGAAGGCGAGCTCGGCGAACAGGGCCAGGAAGCTGGCCAACAGGAGTTCAGAGAGATTCCAATGTAGGAATTCGTTACGCTGTGACTCAAATAATGAACGACCATCACGCTTCGCGAACCACAACCCGACCCGGACGGCAATCAGGACACAGATTGCCACAGCAAACGCAATTAACCGTGTACTCATTGCAAGGCAGCGTTCCAGAATCTTCAATTTCAAGACGAGCCGGCTACGAACTAGGTCCCTTGGTCGCGATCAGTCCACAAGAGAACAAACAGGCAATTCTGCCGGGCGTTGTTCGAGTTTCGGTGTCGAACGGGCAGCGAGATAGGCGAGCAATCCGGCGACGCCGACCGCGATCTTCACGTGGCGTTAGAGCAGCCTTTGTTGGATCAGCGGCCTCACGCTGCTAACAGAATCAAAAGCCAAAGCGAATTGAGTAATGCCACACAGCTAGACGCCGCAATTCTCCAGGTCCTTCGCCTTTGCCATCTCCTCAGCCACCGAAGAGGATTAAGATATAGCGAGTGCAAGCATTGACACCCGAACCTTGTTGAGAGACCACATACTATTCCCTGAACGTAAGCCCTAGAATCGTAAGCCAGCCTGCCAGAAAAAATGATCGTCAAACGAGCAGGCCGAAGGTTCTCATTCTTGAACTAATTCCCCGGCCCCCTGCCGTTTCAGTCACAATAATACCACCAGAAAAGTGCACTATCCGCAGCACCGGCGAGAAGATCTGCTAGCACGTCTGGACGAGCAGATTGAGCCGCTGGGACAGGCGGCCACAGATGTAGGTGCGATCACCTCGCTGGCCTTCATGCTCACCATGGGCGACATGAGCCGCTTCCGGCGCGGCAAACAGGTGGCAGCTGACCTGTCCCCATCCTTCGCGCACGGGATCATACGACACGTTCTGCGCCCGGCTCACATCCATGCCGCCGTACGGGATTGAGGGGATCAGGTCAAGATCTGCAGGCCCTGGAAGAGCGAGAGGTGAAGTACGCCATCCAGCTTTCCGGCCAACGCCGGTCAGGAGCGTGTATGACGACATGGATCGAGTGGAAGCTCCATTTATCGTTAGACTTCCGCTTATGTCCGCGGGAACATTGTAGAGTGTGAACCTGATGTTGCCGGTGCCGCTGCCCTGCGGATCACTAGAAATGCCGTAAGTACCGGCTACCGGGAGTGTGATGGTATCAATGAAGTTTCCGCCGGTTCCTACATTCACCGCCGTCCACGTATCACTGCAAACCTCCGTGCCTGCTTGGCTGACCCAACGATTGACTTCGAGTGAACCGCTAATCCAGAGCCGATTCCCATCATCTGTCGCAGTGCAGAATACGTAATTCTCCGAAAAGAGAGCCTTCACTGAGCCCAGCCATCGGACGCTGAAGCTAGTCGAGGGAATCGAGGGATCGGGGCTCGTACCGCTCCAGTTGAAATTCACCGTCGGGTCGATGCGGGTGAGCGTGGGTGTACCGGCGAGATTTACATTGCTGAAGTAATTGCCCTGTAATCCTGTAGCGCTCGTTGAACCGGGTTGGAAAAGCTGCGCCTGCGGAATTATCTGTTTAACCGTCGAGGGACTGTAAAACTTAAGTTGAGCACTCGCACCACCAGTGCCCTGGAAGTACTCCATCTTTAGGCTATAGGTTTGACCAGCAGCCAGCGGGGCGGTATTTTGCACGGAAATGTTAGTCGAAGGAACGGTCACACTGTCCATGAGCAAGCTGACCCGCTGACCTGCTGTGCCAGAAAATGAAAGCTGCGCGTTCTGGCCCGGGCTGGTCGTGCTTACTGTGACAGGCGAACCACCAGGCGTGATAGTGCTGCTGATGTCGGCCGGAACGCTGTACAAGGTCAGCGTCATGCTTCCGGTGTTGTTGTTCTGCGGATCCACGATAATGGTGTACGTCCCGGCTAGCGGTAGGGTTATCACGTCAATGAATTGGCCTCCCGTGCCGACCCCGACCGAGGCCAACCTGTCACTGCACCATTCGGTTGCGCCTTGATTTTGCCACTTGTTAATCACCAAGGCATTGTTGAAATACAGGCGCACCCCATCGTCTGTATTGGTGCAGAACACATAGTTCTCAGAAAACTGAGGTTGTACAGATCCGGTCCACCGTGCACTGAAGTTATTTCCTGAAATGGATGGATCTGGACTTGCACCGCCCCAGTTGAAATTAACTGTCGGATCGGTACGCGTGACCTGCGGATGCCCCTGCAATGTTGAATCTGGAAAATAATCTCCCTGCAACCCGCCTGAAGTCGGAGAGCCACCGGGGTAGAGCCGTGATGATGGAATGACTTGCTTTGCAGTTGACGCGCTTGACCAGTTCAGTTGGGCCTGTGAACCTCCACCGGATTGGAAATACTCCATGCGAATGCTGTACTTCTGACCAGCCGTCAGTGCCGCAGTTGTGTTTTGGATCGTCACCGTGCTGTTAGCAATTGTGACGCTATTCATTAACAGGCTAATCCTCTGCCCCGCTGTGCCACTGAACGTGAGGTTTGCATTCTGCCCTGGTGACCCGATGGTCACGGTCGCTGGAGTGCCGGCCGCAATACTCTGCGTGATGTCAGCAGCGTTATAAAGGTTCGCCGTGAAGCTACCTGTGGTTGATCCTTGCGGGTCGACCAGAATAGTGTACGTTCCCGAAAGCGGCAAATACTGAGCGTCGACGTATAAAGTCGTGCTGTTACACTCGCTTGCAGCAGCGATAGTGGTTCCATCCGGGCTTTTGATGGATGCGGTAGTCCCGTTGCAGCCTGTGTAGGTGATACTGCTCAAGAACAGACTTACCTTCTGACCGACCGTTCCAGTGAATGTAAGCTGAGCATTTTGCCCGGGAGTTGTCGTCGTGGCGCTAACGGCGGCGCCGCCAATGGAAATGGTCTTAACCACGTCGGCTGGGATGTTGTAGCTATTGACGGTCAGACTGCCCGTAGTGAATCCTTGCACCATAATCGTGTATGTTCCGCTTGCAGGTAAAACTTCGGGTACTTCCAAATAGAGGCTCGTCGTATTGCACGCATTAGCGGTAACGAGCTGTCGCCCGCCCGGCGCAATGACAGTTCCTGAGAAAGAATTGCATCCAGTGAACGTAGAGTTATTCAGTAGTAGGCTTACCCGCTGCCCTGCTGTGCCGTCGAACAGCATCAATCCAATCTTGCTCGCCGTGTTGATCGTAATTGTGCCTGTTCCACTCAACGTCATACGTCCTGTGAAGACCACATCTGCTGTTTGAAAAGGGGCTGGTGGAACAAAGAAATCTCCGGAACTAATCGCAGTACCTATAGCCGTTGAGACGCTGATATGCCCGGATGTTGCGACGACAGGTACGCTGGTTGAAATACTAGTGGCTGTGGCAGTGCTTATCGTCGCATCGCCGCCGTTAAACTGCACGGAGTCGTTTCCGGTGTTCGTGTCAAAATTCGTGCCGGTCACGGTAACTGCAGTGCTCGGAATTCCTATGGTTGGGCTAAAGCTTGAGATTGTAGGCATTCCGTTCGAACTTGACACCGTGAACGCCGAGCTGCTGGTAGCGGTTCCAGAGGGGGCAGTGACGCTAATGGTCCCCGTCGTAGCCCCTGTGGGAACCTTGGTGACTATCTGGGTGGCGGAAGCCGATGTGACCGTAGCGGTGATGCCATTGAACTTGACGGTGTTCTGACTGGCTATGCTACTGAACCCCGTTCCGTAAATAGTTACGGTTGATGCGACCGGCCCACTATTTGGGTTGAACTCATTGATCGCGACTTGAGATGAGGGATTATTGCTGATCGACAGAATGTTTCCCACTGCATCGTATTTGTAAACCGCTGTATTGCTGGTCGAATTCACTACCGAGGTTAAACGGCCAGCTTCGTCGTACACGTACGTGATTACCGGCTGAGTAGCGAGGCTGAAATTCGTGGTAGTCGTATTCGACGCCATCACTGAGACCCCGGTTTTTGTTTGCCTGTTATACCCTTGGCTTGATGCATCCACTGAGTAGGCCCCGGCCCCCAAGTAAAATACTTCCTGTTCGGATTTCAGAACAAACGATCTACTGGATTCGCGGTGCTTTTCGGTTTTTGCTCTGCTCGGCATTGTGTGCTCAAGAGATCCTCAAGAGTTCGCAGGATTTGCTCGCGTCTCTTCTGCCGGGCATTGAAGGCAGCCTCGTCTACAGCGTCAGGCACGTCTTTCAATCTGTACTCATCGTCCCAATATTCAATAGCATTCAATTCGTGGATCAGAACCATACGCTTAGGCTGCATCATGAGCTCGGAGCTTTCCTCAGGGCCAGCGTTCTGCTGCATTTGAGAACCTTCGCTCTTTTTTGATTACGACAGCAATGCACATCTGTCTCCATCACCAGACCAATTCCGATTCGGTGATGTAAAAGGATTTATCTGTTGCTTGAGGAAATCTTGCGGCAGCAGCCTGCCGATTGGTCGGCACTACTGCCGAAATATCGGCATTTCACGGGGCTAAGGCAGCCGTGCTATGTGAACCACATCCTGTGAACGTACAATTCTGGCCTTCGATTGCTGTTCCAAGGAGGGTTCGATGGCCAGCGTTGCTGCCGCCCAGTACCTACGAATGTCAACAGAACACCAGCAGTATTCGCTTGCGAACCAGTCAGCCGCCATCCAACGATATGCCGAAGCACATGGATTCTCAGTCGTTCAGACCTACTCGGATGGCGCAAGAACAGGACTGGTCTTAAAGCGCCGTTCGGGTTTGCGACAACTCTTGCATGATGTGATGAGCGGCGCTCCCGCTTTCAAGACGATCCTTGTGTACGATGTAAGCCGTTGGGGACGATTTCAGGACAGCGATGAGGCCGCGCATTACGAGTTCCTTTGCAAATCCGCTGGCGTTCCAGTTCACTACTGTGCCGAAGCGTTTGCGAACGATGGCACATTGGCAAGTCTGATGATGAAGGCGCTAAAGAGAACTATGGCAGGCGAGTACAGCCGGGAACTCGGCGTCAAAGTCTTAGAAGGGCAAAAACGGCTGGCACGCCTTGGGTTTAAGCAAGGCGGCGTTCCCGGTTATGGGCTGCGCCGGATGCTCGTCTCTGCGGATGGGCACGCGAAACAACAATTACATAATGGAGAGCGCAAGAGCATCACAACGGATCGAGTCATTCTAGTCCTTGGCCCGCCAGAGGAGGTTCAGGTTGTACGCGACATCTACCGGATGCTGATCTCGGAAAGGCGCACGGTCTATGCCATTGCCTGTGAACTGAATCGCAGGGGAATCAAATACATTCGCGACTCGAAATGGGACTACTTGGCTGTGTACAACGTGCTGACTCACCCGAAATACATTGGATGCCATGTCTTTGGCCGGACATCAAGTAAACTCTGCACGCCCGTTATCCGCTTGCCTAGATCGGAATGGACACTCAGGCCCGGAGCTTTTGAGCCTGTGGTGGATCAAGCCACGTTTGATGAAGCACAACGAGTCCTTCGCGAGAGGACTGTTTGCCAGTCGGATGAAGACGTACTAGACAGCCTGCGCTCGCTGCTCGCTCACGAAGAAAGGTTGTCGCTAGGAGTCATCAAGAACTCGCCGACTGTGCCATCACCATCCACTTACCGAAAACGGTTCGGGAGTTTGCGTCGTGCCTACGAACTGATCGGGTATGGTCGTGCTATGGACTTTGGCCCGATTGATCTCCGCCGTCGAACACAGGCTATGCGGGAGAATCTCATCGCTCGAATTCAAACCACGTTTGCCGATCAAATTTCGATTGTTCGCCGGGAGGACGATGGCGTAGCCGATTGCGGCTACGAAATAGCCTGACCGTCTCAGTGCTTATCTCACGCCCGTTTCGACCGTGGAAAAGCACGATTCGATGGCTTGTCGATCCGGTCCACCGCGAACGCAAGTTCGTTACACTCTTGGCCCGGTTGAATGTGAGTAAAGACGCGTTTCAGGATTTCCACATTCTGCCCAATATGGATCGCCGAAAGCGTTTCAGCATAGCTTTAAGCGATGCGTGGCTCAATCGCGGGGAGCGCCTAAGCGACTTGTCGCGTTTCTACGAGGTCATAAATCGAGTAAACGCAGCGCGAAAAAGAGTGCAGCAACGAAACTGCTGATGTTGCCTTTCCTGACGGAATAATCAGCATTCGCAACAAACAGCAGGGAAGGGGCCAAGCCCAGGTTCCGGGTATATTTTTCTTCTCCCTCACTTCAATTCTGAACAAACCAAATGCACACAGGAATGCCATCTGTGCGAGGGTTTTTCCCGGACGCAGTTTTTGGGGAAATTGTGAGGCTCGGCGTCAAATAAGGTATTTCACCATGCCATAAAATTCAGATAACCCGTCCAGCCGTCTGCCCGTTCTGAGCCACCCGTCAGTAACCTTGAAAGTCCGATGTCTCAGCCTGTTCATTTTCGGAAAAAGATAGAAACTCTCAAGGCCATCATTCTTACTATTCATCTGGCAGAGCAGCGTAACGTAGCCATTCTCGGATGGAGCTTTGAGTAGCGCCCACCGCAATTTTCCCGTCTTCAGTCGATATGATGGACAGAGTGCTACAGACACGCGAAGAACTTTGTCCACACGCAATATTGGCCGAGTGCCTCCACGGGAAAACACTTCCACATGTTGGGGAAACAGCACCTTAAGTTGGTCGAGAAGTCCCCGATGCAAGCGCCTTGTCCGCTGACCGTGTTCAGTTCTGTCAAAGGTTCGAGGCGCTGAATGGTATCCTATAAGCTCGTACACTCGTTTAAGCCCGCCAAAGTGATCGTAATATGTCGATGTGGACGGGAAGGTCCGGGCGTAGCGGATTACGTTTTGAGAGAGCCTGCCCTTGGCAGCAAGCAATTTTCTGATTTTCTTTAGAAGCAAATCGTCTGGTATTCGTGTGATCCCCTTACGCAAACGCATCTGAGCTTTTTCAAAGATGCGTTTACTGACAATCGGGGTGAAACAATCTGGTTTCTGTATCCATTGCTCGCGCGAGAGCGACACTACCGGGCGGTGCAGTCTCTGCGATGTTTGATTCCACACGTTGTATCCCGCGTATTTCGGGTGCGTGAGTATCCTCCAGATCGCCTCCTAACTCCACGACCTTCCATTTACAAATGGGATTCCTCTCACGTTGAGGTCACGGGCAATTGAAGACAAGGTTTGACCTCGCAAGAACATTGCGAAGATTTTACGAACCTGTTCTCTCTCTTTCTTGGGGCCGGGTACGAGCAAGACTCGGTCGGTCGAGGTGTATTTGTATTGGCCCGCTGCCAGCTTTTGCTTACGCTTGCCGTCCGCTGAGACAAGAATCCGGCGCAAACCATATCCTGGACGTCCTCCCATTCTGAAACCCAAAAGAGCTAACCGCCTCTTCCCCTCGTAGACCTTCACCCCTAATTCGCGGCTGTACTCGGCAGCCATCGTCCTTTTCAGTGTCTTGAGAATTGAGCTTGGAATTGTGCCGTCATTTGCGAAAGGTTCGGCACAGTAATGGACCGGGACGCCGGAACTTTCGCACAAGAACTCATAGTGAGCCGCCTCATCGGTATCTTGGAAGCGGCCCCATCTGCTAATGTCGTAAACGAGGATGGCCTTGTAGTCCGCGATCCCGCTCACGGCATCCTTTAGCAGTCTGCTGAGACCTGCTCTGTGCTTTAGCACAACGCCGCTTCTTGCCTCGTCCGAGTAGGTCTTTACTACTGTCATACCATGCTGGCTGGCGTACTCGGATATCACCGCTTTCTGATTTTCCAATGAGTATTGCTGGTGTTCGGTAGACATTCGTATGTACTGGGCGGCTGGGATCAAAGCTGCTGAAGAGACGGTCGCGTCTTTTCTCGCACGGCGACTGCTTCGCAAAATGGGGGACCTCTGTCCGTCAGCCAAGTCAAAAGGTCTCTACTGGAGTAGGGCGAGAGTTCTACAGGTCTTGCTTATAATCTCCCGCTGGTCAGCACTCAAGTCTATGAATTCAAATCCGTAGCGGTAGTCCGTGTGACTGCGCACAACTCCTTCAACCCTTACTAGGCTGCTCGTTACTGGCACCGAGAATTCCAGACTGACAGGTGTGCCGACATCCCATCCTGTCGTGAATACGCCTGCCATTCCAGCCTCGCTGATATTGAGAGCACGGCCTCGCATTACTCCACGACTTTGCACTCCCAAGATGGCCGTTTTTAATTCGGTTTCGAGTTCATACCGCTGATATCGCCGCTTGTCTATCGGGGGACGGTGTTGCTCGGTGCCATCCATCGGGATAGGCTATTTTTTCACTCTACGGACAACGTAAGCCGCAGCTTTCGGTAAACTGTTCCGAAATTGGAACACCCGTGGCCTGCCCCTCCCTCCCCTCGCCCGCTCTCGCTCACTCCCCGCCTGCCCATCGCGAGCAAAGCCTGGTGCAGCAGATTTGCCACCTCGACTTTTTCTTTGGGATGGAATGCGGTCATCTCTCTATCGAGGATGGCGTCGGCCTGGAGCGCCGCAAGCTCCGTCTGCCAAGAGTGGGACATGGACTGAAGCGAATCATCGTGATCGGCTCCGATGGATTTGCAACTTTCGACGCGATCCGCTGGATCAGTGGCGTAGGGGCTTCACTGAGTTTCGTTGATAGAACTGGAAAAGTTATTTTCGTGAGTGGGCCGACCGCTCCATCAGACGCGCGGCTCAGGCGAGCGCAATCCACGGCGCTCGGCAATGGGACTGCGCTTCGCATATCGAAAGAGATCATTCGGCAGAAGCTTCATGGTCAAGCTGCGCTCGTGCGCGACATGCTGCACAATGCAGTGACAGCGGATGCGATTAAAAACTTCAGAGATGAGCTTCCAGACGCGGATTCTATCGAGAGTGTCCGCATCATCGAGGCTCAAGCTGCCAAACAATATTGGTCCGCTTGGACTGACGTTCCGATTCACTGGCCACGAAAGGACGAACGGCGCGTG
>WNFB01000556.1_pt1 | contig 30780 bp, 29 predicted proteins | sample 5400501 | NCBI WGS metagenome assembly WNFB01 (sample SAMN13153341, study PRJNA577476) | soil metagenome | isolation source: 200 cm saprolite under Douglas fir tree site 2 hole 1 | place: USA:California | collected 2015-04-18
CCAATTCTCCCGCCACCAGGGGGGCAAACCCGGATATTCATTGGGGTCTGCTTCCGGTGGCGCACCGGGAACCTGACGACGAAGGTCACGGATGAGGGCCACCTGCAAGGAGAGAACCTGGTCTTTTTGATCGGGTAAGACAAGCTCGAAGCAAGCTTGCGCCACTTCGCGGATGCCCTGGCCTTTGCGGTCATGGGTTAAGGGGACGAACTCACCGACGTCAGTGAAAGAGGTGTATGGTGGTCCCGAGGAGCCAGTGATGTGGCGAACCGAGCGAGATCCCCCTCCCAGTGCCTTACAAATCCACTCGCATTATGACGCGGAAGCTCGTTTCAGCACCAAGCGCGAAATTTTGTGGGCTGGCTACAAAGTGCATCTCACGGAAACCTGTGATGAGGAACAGCCCCATTTGATCACCCATGTGGAAACGACCCCTGCGACCACCAATGATGGGGCAGTGACGGAAACCATTCATGCGACTCTGGAGGCTAAAGCGTTGCTTCCGGAAGACCATGTGGTCGACTCGGGCTAGTCTTTATGCGGAAGTGCTGGTCAGCGCAGAGCAGCGCCAGAAAATCACACGTATTGGTCCAGTGGCTGCCGATACCAGAAGGCCGGGCCCGTGACGAGCACGGCTTTGACAAGAGCCAGTTCAACATTGACTGGCAAGCCCAACAGTTGACATGCCCACAAGGCAAGACTAGCCGCTATTGGATTCCACCCTATGACCGCCACGGAAAAGACGTCATCCAAATCAAATTCAATCCCACGGATTGTAAAGTGTGCCCAAGCCGTGAGCTCTGCACACAAGCGAAAGCAGGCGCTCGCATGCTCGCGATCCACCCAGATCAAGCACAACACCAAGCATTGCAGCAAGAGGGAACCATCCATATTGCCCGCTTGCTTGAGCTGGAACAAGATTATCTTGTACAGGGCATCACTTCAACAGCTTTTATCCCACGGCAGTACAGGTGGTGATCGGCGGACGCCGGGGGCATGTGCATTTCAGGGGTGTTGGTGAGCACACGTATGTAGAAGCAGGGAGCGAGAACGAGGTGGAGATTCGTGTTCTACACAAGATAATGAGCAATGCATCTTGATAACTTCATGTTGTAATTGGAAGGTAATTCGCAGAGGATAAGTGTTCAAATGGAGCCAGAGACGGCATTATCTGTGGATACATTCTTTGATCAAGAACCGTTCTTCTATCATAGAAGATGTATGTGTTCCAGGTTTCGCCGCTCCCGGACTGAAGTATTAGACCCCCCGGAGAGATGGGAAGGGAGACAACAATGGCCTACAATGGAAAATCTTTCGAGTGTACGAGGCTGCATAATGCCGACCTCTGGTCATCCGCTTTGTGGCAATTGCTGTTGGCGCAACTTTTAAGCCTTTTTGTGATAGCCGTCTTTGCTCCCATCTCTCTATCATGGTGACGAGATCGATGAATCTTACATCCAAACCGTATATCGGTGAATATGACCTGGAGAAAACAATTGATCTCCTCCTCAAGACGCGCATCCATACTTCTGTCGAGCGACATCCCACCGTCTGGCGGCTGCGCCAGCTGCTAAACTTACGTCTTAGGGAACCGGGGCGCGATGCCCGACTCTGGGAAGACGCCGCGGGCAACCTGTTGGGCTTTGCGTTTTTATACAGGCAGAGTCGTGAGGATAGCCTTTTAGGGCTGGGATGGATCATCCACCCACACATGCAGGCAACACCCCTCCCCGTCACAATGCTAGACTGGGCACAGGCCCGCGTGCGTGAAATGGCGCAAGAGCAGCAAAAGATGGTCTCGTTGAACCTGGCAGTGTACGAAGATGAGGAAGAGAAGCGTACCTTGCTGGAATCCAGTGGCTTTGTGCTCATGCAAGACATCCATAACTGGTATATGGCGCGCGCACTCGATGGACCACTCTCAGAGCCAGTGCTGCCCGAAGGCTTCACGATACGCCCACTTACAGGTGAAGCCGAAGACGACGTAGAGATGTACGAGCGCATCTATGGCTTTCCGCCTGTGAAGCGCCCATATCGCCTGGCATTGTTACGTGACCCCGATTACCTCCATCAGGTAGCGGTTGCCCCTGACAGCGCATTTGTCGCCTACTGCGAACTGTCAGTCAATCGCCGCGAATGGGCGTTGAGCGGACGACGTGTGGGATGGATTGATTACGTGGGTACGCACCAGGATTTTCGGCGGCGCGGTCTGAGCAAAGCAATAGTACATGTCGGCCTGCACCAGCTACGATTATGGGGTGCGGATACCGCCCTGCTGACTACCTTGAACAGCAATACACCGGCTCAGAAAACCTTCTTAACGTCCGGATTCCACGTCAGTGAGCGAGATTTTTGTTACACGAAGGCGATCACTCATACATTACCCTCGTAGCAACGTGATCATGTCTCCAACGCGAAGCAGAGCAGGAAAAAAGCCTGGCATCAACTCTTTCTCATCGCTGATGCCAGGCGCTTTTTCCCTGCTCTGCCTCATGCCCCGATCTTGCCTCCCATATGTGCGAAGGAACTGCGAAACAGAGCTTTTCCAATGCGAAGGAGACGCGAAGGGTATGTAAAGAAAGCTGAAGTATCCTATTATCAGCCAGGACGAAGAAACAGTTCTGGTGAGGGATCCACAAGAGCTAGTCTATCGCTGTCATGGGTACTGGCCTCGCTTTCTGAGTAAAGGAGATAATGATATGAACACGCAACCATATCTGATTCGTGGGTGGACGCTCATTTCACAATGGCTTTCCCAGGTAAGTCTTTTCCCTGTCTCTCGCAGCAGCGTGCTATGCATTGGAATAGTGGCCCTCACCTTCGGGCTCTGCCTGTTGAGCTTGTGTGTACTTCCCGTGCCGGGCGTCTCTGCGCTGCACACGCTAAGCCAATCGGCGCTCCACCTGCTCGGCAGGGTCCCCTTTGGCGATCCCTTCCCACCGTAGTACTGCTCTGGCTGGCACGCCCTTTTCGTCGCAGAGGCAAGCAGAGCGCATCTTTCATACTCACGCTTGTTGTATGTAGCTCCTTAGCGAAGGGCAGCTCGCATCAATTATTGTTAGCCTGCTGCTCTGGTACGCGGCGCAAGCTTTCGGGATGATCTTCACGGGCATGGCCACTGATTTCAATTCGGGTCTGTTACTCGTCGTCATGGCTCTGACGCGTATGCCAGGAAGGTCCAGCTCGCGCCTGATTGGTAGTCCTACTGTCAGCGAGGTGCGACAGGCGAGAAGTTCAGCGCAATCTGCGTAAATACATTATCCAGAAAGCGAAACGTCGCTTTTAAGAGAAGTTTTCTCATTACAGCAAAACAAGTGAGGGAGCGCTGTCGGCGCTCCCTCACTTGTTTTGCTGTAATGAGAAAACTTCTCTCACATTCCATCCATGCATACTTACTTCTTCAGTAATTCAGTGGCAAGGCATGTATTACAAATAATGACACAGATAATGATTGTGTTACAACTAATGCTTCGCTCTTGCCAACCCAATACAGAAAGCATGCAGGAGCAAGCGGGACAATCATATCCTTCGTCGCAAAGGCTGGTCTACCTAAGGTCGCCACGGTAGCTGCAACCCTGAACAGTCCCGTTTGCGCGTAGTGCTTTTCCGCCCGCGTAGTATATCTGCTCTGCCGGGTTGAGAAAGGAGCAGCGCACCTATCGATGATGAAAGGATAATAGCATGGTGCTCTACAGGAGCAGAAAACAAAGGAGAGGAAGAGAAACATGGTTCCAGACGTCGCAGTTGAAGTCGCAGAACAAACGGAAGCTATCGTCGAGGTACAGCGCCCACAGATTATCTTCCCGAAAAATATCGCCGTTAAGTGTCCACAGTGTAAGGAGATTCTCTACGAGCGTGACTGCCGCAGAAATCTCAAAGTTTGCCCGCTCTGTGGCTATCATTTCAAGCTCACGACGTATGAGCGTATTGAAATGCTGACCGATGCTGGCAGTTTCGTCGAGGTGGATAGCGATATTGCTTCTGCTGACCCGCTGCATTTTGTCAGTCAGGGGCAGATATACGAGGAAAAACTGGCAAAAGAACAGCAGAAAGTATCCCTAAACGAAGCGGTCGTCATTGGACATGCCACCATTGAGAACCTGCCTCTCGCTCTCGCCATCATGGATTTTCGCTTCATCGGCGGCAGCATGGGAGCCGCTGTAGGTGAGAAGATCACCCGCTCCATTGAGTTAGGGATCGAGCGGCATATTCCTGTGTTGATTGCATCGGCCTCCGGTGGAGCACGTATGCAGGAGGGCATCTATTCTCTGATGCAGATGGCGAAAACCTCGGCGGCCCTTTCCAGGCTGGGGGAGGCCAAACTTCCCTTTTTCAGTTTGTTAACCGATCCGACGACAGGCGGTGTTACCGCCAGCTTTGCGATGCTGGGCGATGTAATTATAGCGGAGCCGGGCGCGCTGGTCTGCTTTGCCGGTCCCCGCGTCATCGAGCAGTTTATGCATGCCCAGCTTCCTAAAGGCGCAGTAACCGCCGAATTTGTCTATCAACATGGCCTGATTGACGCGGTGGTACCTCGACACGAGCTTCGACAGACGCTGGTACGTATGCTGCGCCTGTACGCGCAGGCTGGCACGTGGCAGGAATAGACGGGTGGAACAACGCAAGAGGAAGTTCCCGGTAGAGATAAGGAGCAAGAAGATGAGTTACGACCTGGATTTTGAGCAAGAACTCGTGGCAGCGGCAGAGAAGATTCGGGAATTGCAACAGGAAGGTAACGACGAGGCATCCAAACAGCAGTTGGAACGAGCCATCCACGATTTGCAAGCACGGACAAAAGAACTCTACGCGCACCTGACCTCGTGGCAAACGGTGCAGGTAGCACGTCACAAGGAGCGCCCCTATGCCGCCGATTACATCAGCCTGATGTGCGATGATTTTATTGAACTCCATGGTGATCGCGCTTTCGCCGATGATCACGCGATTCTGGCGGGCCTGGGCAAGCTGGCGGGAAATACGGTGATGTTTGTCTGTCAGCAGAAGGGCCGGAGTATGCAAGAAAAGCAATATCACAACTATGGTATGCCTCACCCGGAAGGCTATCGCAAAGCGTATCGGTTGATGAGCCTGGCCGAGAAATTCAATATACCTCTGGTGTGCCTGATTGATACTCCCGGCGCGTTTCCTGGCTTGGAAGACGAGGAGCGCGGACAATCGGGCGCAATAGCCGCGAATTTATTGTTGATGTCTCGCCTGCGCGTGCCGATTGTTTCCGTGGTGATTGGCGAGGGTGGCAGCGGTGGCGCTCTTGCGCTCAGTGTGGCTGATCGTTTGCTGATGCTTGAACACAGCGTGTACACCGTCGCGGCTCCAGAGGCTGCTGCCTCCATCCTCTGGCGTGATAAATCCTACGCGTCGGCAGCGGCGGATGCGATGCGCATTAGCGCCCGAGAGCTGTTAGGGATGAACATCATCGACGAACTCGTGCCTGAGCCAGTGGGCGGTGCGCACCACAACCATTGTCTGGCAGCCGGTTACCTGAAAGAGGTTTTACTCAAGCATCTCGATGAACTTGAACGCTATACTGTCGATGAACTCCTGGAGAAGCGTTACCAGAAGTACAGAGCGATTGGGGCGTTTGTGCGGGCAGAGGCCCTGGTTGCCTCTTAACCGTATGCTATCTCTGCATTGCTTACCACTTACAAGAGTGGATCAGTGGCCGGTAACTGGGATGCTTACTCTCAAGAGTACATCCAGGCTGTTGTTACAGACGCAAGAAGGGAGGCATGGAGGCATACATGCCCCTATGGATACCTGCTATGTTTCGCACCATTTTAATCGCTAACCGCGGCGAGATTGCTTTGCGAGTCATTCGAGCCTGTCGCGAAATGGGCATACGCAGCGTGATTGTCCACTCCGAAGCTGATAGAGACTCGCTTCCTGTTCGCTTAGCCGATGAATGTATTTGTATTGGGCCGGGACCAAGCGGCAAGAGCTATCTGCATACCCCCAACATTCTCAGTGCAGCTGTCATCTCACAGGCCGAGGCCATTCACCCTGGCTATGGTTTCCTGTCCGAGAATATGAGTTTTGCCGAGATGTGTGAGGATATGCATATCGCCTTTATCGGCCCTCCGGCCAGTGCCATGTCGATTATGGGCGATAAGGTTTCCGCCCACAGACGGGGACGGTAACGCAGTATGTGACGCCGGGAGGGCCAGGTGTGCGCGTCGATAGCCACCTCTATACGGGCTATAAAGTGCCGCCATATTATGACTCTTTATTGGCAAAGCTCATTGTCTGGGGCAAGAGCAGAGACGAGGCGATTATTAGAGCCAGGCGTGCGCTGGATGAATTTATTATCGAGGGCCTTCCCACAACGATCCCATTCCTACGGCGCCTGCTCGACCATCCCGGCTTCGTACAGGGCCACACATACACCCGCTTTATCCAGGAAGAGGCCGCCGCCTTGGGCATTGAGCAGTCGGTCAGGAAGGCTGCCTGATGGCGAGCAGTGCAGTATCGATGGCAGTGAAAAATTTGAGGCAGGGAAAGGTGCAGAAAAGAGATGGTTAACAACGAACGTGGCCCCTTTATCCTCGACATACCGGTTGAGGAACTCCAGGATGATGCGGAATGCATCACCATTGAGCAGTTGCAGCAGCTTGTGCGCCTGGTCGATCAAAGCGATACGCTTGAGCTAGAGGTGAGGAACGGTGGCACAAAAGCACACCTGGTACTGCGCAAATCCAGGCCACAGGAAGGGAATATCGCTTCTGGAGAGGCACTTGCGCCGACCGAGGAAGCAGCCGAACAGCCGAACTACACGATTACGGCTCCATATGTTGGTCTCTTCGAGCCCTGGTCCAGGTCGCAAGACAGGCCACTTGTTGCGGTCGGAGACCTGGTTAAGGTAGGGCAGCACGTCGGGGCGATCCGGTCGATGGGTATTCCCAATGAAGTGGAGTCACCGGTGACCGGACGGGTAGTCGAGATTCTCGTACAGGATGGGCAACCTGTCGAGTACGGGCAACCATTGATGACATGCAGTATCCTCAAAGCGGACCAATAATAGAAAGAAGCTCTGATGGCTAGCCGTACTTGCCCATGGGCTATGCTATGATCCATCTCTAACCTGAAAAGGTCTAGTGATTCTGCATGCAGTCTTCTCTTACCGGCGTCTATTATGCTGCTCCTGCTCCTACAGCGGCTCCACTCATCAACGTGGGAGATACCATCACCATTGGTCAGGCGATCGCCCTGATCGAAGCCATGAAGGTCTTTAGCGAAATTCCCTCAGTATCTGAGCTACCTCACGCTCTGTTGCGAAGAACATGCGAAGTGACTGTCAAGGGTACTTGTGTATGCTCCCAACAAGACGTACAACACTGAACAGGAGATTGAGCGACACAAGGAGGTACAACCGATGATACAACGCCATTTCGCATCCAAGGCAGAGCACAACGTACAGACAATCCCGAGCAAGACGGAGCGTGTTCAAGAGGCCGCAAGCCTTTCACTTGAAGAGATCGAACAGGCCGTCATCCGCGAGTGGAACCGCTTGCAACAGGTTCCGTCCTACGTCGAGGAACTCCTCGAAGCCAATCTCGGCCTGATTGAGAGTATTGCTGCCCAGAACTAGGATAGGGGAGGCAAGGACACTTGTCCCTGTGGGGAAGTTTGTAGACCTCTATTGGTATTGGCACAGAGAAAAGGGGCAGCCATGAAAATCCCTCAGCGTGATAACCAGAACTCGAAAAGCTCCACGCCATCGCCAAGCACTTGATCGAGGTCGAGACCAACGACGGCACCAAACTCGACACCTTGTTGTGCGGCGAGGTGGTAGCAGCATAAATCGGGCTGCTGTCACTGATCTAGCAAACAATCAACGAGAGCATCTCCTCTTCTGCACGCCTTCTGGACACCGGGTACTTCACCCCTCGAATTCAGCTATGCTCTTTCTTAGGGAGAGGATATCTTCGCCAGGCTCTATACCCAGATCCTCTCTGAGGAAGGCCTGGAAATAATCTAACTGGTGGATGGCACCGGCAGTATTGCCCTGGCGAAAGTAGACATGAGCGATGGCTTTTATCGCGGGCTCACAGTACGGATCGACCAGGAGGGCGTGATGAGCATAGGTAAGTGCTTCATCCATCATATCCGCTTGTGTGTAGAGATGCATCAGGCGTTCAAGCACTTCTGTGTGGATGCGCTCATAGTGACGACGGTATGGTGAGAAGATATCTTCATAGGCGTCTTCGTGCAGAAATCCCAGGCTACAGTACTCGACTATCTGACGGTAGTGGGCAATGGCTGCTGCCCGCTCACCGCGCTGTTCAGCTTCTTCGGCCTCGGTATTGTGATAATGGACATCGAAGATATCGGCCCACCAGGTTTCATCAAGCTCGAACCAGTAGAGGTTGTCCTTATTGCGGCGGATATATTTGGACTCATGACGAGGGGGGAGATCGGGTTCGAGGAGATGCCGCAGGTAGTGGATAGTCACATGGAAATTCTGCTCGGCTGATGCTTTGCTCATATCAGGCCAGAAACCTGTGAATAATTGATCAGCCGAGAACATCCTGCCAGTATTGAGCAAGAACCATTTCAGCAGTGCCTTGGCTTTATTCCTCCGCCACATCGGCTCTCCTACCAGCTGATTATCTCGCATGACACGGAAAGGCCCAAAGAAAAGTACTTTATAGAGAGCAGTTGACTTCTGGGGGGCCATGTTTGTGGTGAGGGCCTGCTTTGATGGTCCATGCATGGCTTCTTACTCCTTTCGTCCAAATAGGACAAGGACCCGCTGACTGAACTCAGAAAGGTCACTGGCGGAGATACCACTGAGTTTCTCTTCTTCCTCTTTCGTCAGAACGAACCCTTTTTGCTTAATGGCTTTCACCGGGTTCTTCAACAAATCCTGACAGAAGGTATCATCAGTGGTTGCCTGGCCCAGGATGAAATTGATTGTTTTCCAGCTCATCGTCTTTTGTCCATTCTTCTTCTTGTTCGCGCTTCTACTCGTCGCCAGTAGGAAGCGGGCCGATGCTTATGACGGCGATAGAAAGGCTCATATGGAACCTGTAGCCCGGGCGGCTTCTTCGTCCGGGTTGATGATAGAGTATCTCGGCTGACTTCACACGCACTTCGCTTCTTCTTCGCACTGGCGATGCTCTGCTTCGCAGTTCCTTTGCGGATACTATGCGGATTGAGCCTCGTCGGGTAGACTGAGAGAGCGGAAGAATGCATCTTGTGGGCTTTTCTCGTCACAGAACCAGGCCTCGGAGCAATTGAGATGGAGGCAAGAGCGGTTGCTCTGGCGCAAGAGTACATCGAAGAACTGGAGAGGTAGAAGTCCCCAAAACCGCCCTTTGTCGAAGCGAACGCGCTGAAGCCGCAGGAAGGTTATTGGATCTGTGAAAGATGCCGACCCCGTTAAGCAGGCGGTAAGTGACGAGGAGATACTTATTATGATGTTTGTCATTCCAGAACAGGAGAAAGTAGGATTGAGGCGATGATTCGGATTCTACTGGCAGATGATCAGGCGATGATACGTAGTATCATCGCCGACTTGCTCAGGTGAGAGGGCGACATCGAGATCGTCGCTGAAGTCGAACGCGGGGATGAGGTGGTGCTGATGGCGGTTACCACTCGGCCAGACGTGGCCGTGCTGGACATCGAGATACCGGGGTGAGATGGCATCACTGCTGCCGACGCACTTCACGCGCAGTTGCCATCGTGCCATGCATCATGAGGATAAGGCGTATTGTACTCTTTCCGCTTTACACTCCCTCGTCCGTGGAGAGCATGCCTACTTGGTGCCTGAGATTTCTTTCGACATTGTAGATGTCTTTCCGCCCCTCTTCATCTGCTCCGAAGTGTTTATAATGCGCTGATAGAAACTCTGGATCGCCTGTCCTGGCCGGGCACCCAGTTCTTGTTGCAGCGTCTCCACACAACGCTGATACTGGCGCAAGGCCAATCCCCTTTTTCCTGTGCGTATGTAATACCTCATGAGCCCATAATGTGCTTCTTCTATCCAGTTGTCCATTGCCAGCATGTGTTGCCAGTGGATGGCGCTCTCGTCAAACTCCTCTTGTCGCCAGGCGATGTGCGCCAGGAGGTTGCGCGCCTCCAGGTAGATCCTGCGTAGCTCGTCGCGACGGAACGAACACCAATCGCTGTAAAAAGGCTGCACGTAGTCGCCTTGATAGAGTTCCACCATGGTGAGGAGCGCTGCTTTGGCCTCCTCATCGTTTTCGCTCGCTAAGAACTGTTTGGCCTGTGCATACTGCTTTTTGAATAAAGCGACATCATACTGCATCATGTTGTTGTCATGCGAGGAAAGATCGAGGCTATAGGTGCCGCCGTGTGAAACGACGTACGACTCATTGAGCGCCTTGCGCAGGTAGTAAATGGTGGAGTGAAAAGTCTGAATGATCTGATCATCGACTTGCGGCCAAAGAGCCGTAATGATCTGTTCTTTGCGCATAGGACGCCCGGAGTCCAGCAGGAAGAAGAATAGTTCCATCGCCCGCGCCATACGCCAGCGGGTGATCGGTCCGCCGTCTAAGAAGACAGCGGGCTCGCCAAACGCCTGTATTTTGAGCTTGGACTCGATGGTGGTCGCACGAAGAGGTGCAGGTGCTGCTGGCTTCGGCGGTGGTGCCTCCTCGCTCTCTTGTACTGAGGGTTCTATGTGGAGCAGGGTACGCAGATCCTCTAATTCCGGGAGTGTCTTGACAAGTTTCTGTAGGGCCGGATGGCGGTGTAACGCCAGGAGTATGAGTTGTCCGTAATCCTGATTTTCCAAAATGGATGTTATCTCGTCCAGCTGATGTATCGCCTCTGCCTTATTCCGTTGTGCCAGTTGGCATGCCCCAAGTCCCACTTCGACCCGGAGCAACTCACGCTTGAGGCCAGTCTTTTTCAGAGAAGCCTCCAGGGGGGTGAAAAAGGTGCAGGACTCATCATAGCGTTTCTGGTGGAGCAAGATGGTGCCATAGGTAAGATCGTGAATTGCCTGCTCATAGCCAATACCTTCGCCATGAGCAGGAAGGTTGGTTTCGGAAAGCAGTAACGTGGCCGTCGAGGCATCGCCCATGAGCAGGTAGGTCATCGCCAGATAGCAGAGACAACAATTGGTCAGATAATTATCTCTCAGCTGCCGTGTCAGGCCCAGGCCCTCCTCAAGAATTTTCAGGGATTGGTCGTAGCGTTCTTCATCCTGGTAGACGGATCCCAGATTAACCAGGATATAGGACTCTTCGCGCTCAAATCCCGGCGCATTGCGTGCCGTGGGCAATATCTGGGTCAATATTGCTTCCGCCTCGGCAAATGCTCCCTGGCGTTGTTTGTGTATCGCCATGCGGATAAGATTATTGACCTTACCCTTTTCATCGTGCAATTGATCGCAGCAACTGATGGCGCGCGAAAGGTGGTGCTCCGCGAGAATAAAATTTCCCACCTGGTTGTAGGAAATCGCCAGGACACTGTGCGCGTCCGCCGTCTGGTTTTGTACGTTATGCCTTCCCCAGAGCTGGAGGGCCTTCTGCAAGTGTTCAATCGAGGAAGGTATATCTCCTAAGAGATTGGCGCACATCCCAAAACGGGCGTGAGATTCTGCTCGCATTGCGACTTCGTCCATTGGCGTTGCTTCCAAAACTTGCTGGCATAAGCGTTGGGCTTCCTGGTACTGGCCTGCTTGAAACAAGACTTTGCTACGGAGGATCAGGATTTCCGTTTGCAATCTTGGAAGATCGCTGGGGTCAATGACGAGCCGTGGGTTGGTGCGCAGAGCAGAGGCAGCAAGGTCAAGCAGGGGAAAGGCCTGGTAATATTCATTACGTATGATATAGATACTGGCTCGTATTAAAAGTAACTGTGGGTAGCTTTCCACAATCGTGCGGGGAAGGGCATCGATCCAGTGGAGCAGTACTTCTGCCCGTTCCCTCGTAGCTATCTGCTCATGAGCTTGAATAATCAGTCGCGCCGCTCCATGACTATCGTCCGCTGCGAGCGCATGGGAGATGGCTTTGTCATAATCGTGGGAGGCTGCGAACAACTCGGCGGCTCGCCGCTGGAGTTCCACAAACCGTTCTAGTGACTGGTGACGAAGTTCATCGCATAGCAATTCGCGCAAGACAGGATGACAGGTATAGATCGGCTCGGACCCATCATCGCTGCAACTGACGAACATACCTTGTCGCACCAGGTGTACCAGGTGTTCAGAAGAGTTGGTGATACCAAGAAGCACGTCGCACTGAGCCGGAATCATCCGTTCAAGAATGGCAGCTTCCTTAAGGAAGGCGTAGACAGCAGGTTGACGTTGGAAAATTTCATTGACGAGGTAGGCAAACAGCTTTTCCCGTTCCACCCGCATGGATGGTAATCCCTGCAAAATACCTGTGCGAGTACTGGTTTGTAACAATTCAGCATCGCCCAGGCGCGTACCGAGCAAGATGCCGGCGATCCAGCCATCAAAGGTCCGGGCTAATTGCTCTGCTTCAGATCGGCTAGGTGGTGTTACGCCTTGAACACGTGCCAGTGCAAGAATCTCCTCGGCATTCATACGCAGCATAGTGCTGCCCAGGCCAATGGCCTGTCGGTAGGCGAGCAGGGACGCAAACTCAATGGAGGGAGTAGCCCGGCTCTCAATAATGAGGACACATTGAGGCGGCATTTTCTGTAAGAGGCGATCGATCAGGTTCGTAATGGCCTGGCTTTTATCAACCTCATGATAGTTGCAGAGCAAGAGGGCAAAGCCCTGTGTGATTTCTGTGCCTAATGCGCTAACCAATGCGTCGACAAACGCTTCAAAGTGATGGGTGTCATCTTCAGGATCGACCGCTGAGGCCTCACCTATCGACAGTGTCAGTAATGGATCGAGCGCGGCACCAAATCCGGGGAAACGATGACGAATACAGGTAAGCAGGCCGCTCAGGAAGGTGTACCTGTCAGTATCGTTCTGATCGAGAAAGTACCAGCAGCAGGGTATACCCGTTGACCGGGCAAAATCAGCGAGCAGGGTAGTTTTTCCATAACCCGCCGGCGCACAAAGCAAAATAAGCTTGTGGTGTGCCCCCCCGCCTTCCAGGCTAAATTGCCCGGCAGTGACGCTCTCACGGAGCCGCGTAACAAGTGATTCGCGATGCAGTATAGTCGACGGCAATACAGGAGCAACAATCTTGTTCAAAGCCGTGGGTGCCATCCCTGCCCATCCTTTCTAGCCCGAAGAGTAACGATCCTTTGTTGGCTGCGGATTTTTCCTCAATTAAAGAGTAGGCGGGCTATGATGATCCATATATAAAGAAATTGGGCAAAGTGAGCCCTCGGCACAAGAACTAGGAAACGGCGTTTCCCGAGTCAACAAAGGAGGCACTTCTTAGGACGGTTTCTGACCATTACTACGATTTCCTTGCTGCTCAAGATACTGTTGTAATGCCCACACCAACTCTCGATTGAATGAGCGTTGATGTTGTTCTGCCACTTGTTTCAGGTATGCAACGATCTCAGCAGGAATGAGGACCGTCACTTTTTGTTTTTCCGTTTTCCTTTCCATACTGGTATAGTACCTTAGAAATACCAGTGCGTCAAGCCAGTTTGAGTCTCACAGAGAAGGGTTTTCTTTGCAAAACAAAAGGTCTAAGGCATTTATGTTCCCCAAATCAATGAATATTTTTGGGGAAGCCAGCCTATAGACCTGAGTAGTTGTCTTAATATGTGTTGTCGTTTGATCGGCGCGCTGCCAGGTATGTCCTGTTCAATCTTCAACCTGGCACTCCTCCGCCGCGAATGGTACAGCCAGTTATGAGATCAAAACACGATCATTACTTTAAACATAAGGCAAGGTTCAAAGAGAGCGTAAAGCACTGTGACAATTGGGGGAAAAGTTGCCAAAAGAATCCCTGAGAGATAAGGTGAAAAAAACAAAACGAACACCGTTCTCAGGGAGGAGCCATGAATCATTGTAGCACGGCCGAACAGAGAAGCCAGTGGATCAGTCAGTTGTTGGTTCCTGAGCCACCGCATGGATTGCTGAGCCAATTGAGCCGTACCCATCAGGTTTCGCGTCAGACGTTGTATCGATGGAAAGCGAAAGGAGCGCAGGCATTGCAAGCCGCATTGAGACCCACGAGAGACCAGTACCAGAACAGGTACTGACCTTGTTGATAGAAGCGCATGCCAGTTATCGCAATATCCAGGTGTGTCTGAGGAAACTGACTGGCTGGTTGCTTTAGGCTATCCTGTCCGGGCTGCCTAATCGTTCAATTGTCACATTGATTTGGACCTTGCCTAAGATTTTTATCACTCTAACTATAAGGTCTCTCATAACATTTGTTAAGCCGTTCATAAGGGCATTTACAAAAAGAAGAGGTATTTTGAAATTTTTTAGGATCCTTATTGATGGAAGAAGTACAGCTATGATGTTTCCCAGTTAAATATTGACCTGTATACCTTGCCTATGAATTACCAGACTGTGAAGTTGCGGCGAAACGGTTCCTCTCCTTCATTGTCGATACACAGCACATGGTGTCTGCGAAGAGTCTGCGAAGAGTTTGTGAATAAGGATGGGATATACTTTTTACAGCAAGACGAAGAAGCCATCCCAACTGGATGGAACGTTTCACGGTACAGTTACAAGCAGCTGCCCGCTCTCGAGCGGGGGAGGAAAAGACATGCAGATTCAGCGGCACCTGATCTATGTCTGGATTGCTATTTCTCTGCACCTATCCCGATTGATCCTTTCTCGTATTGCTCAACTCTGCCTCTATATGGTTATCGTAGTGCTCATAACCTTCGGGCTATGCTTGCTAGGTATGTCTGATCTCTCCAGGTTGGGCATATCCGCTCTCCATCTGCTTAACAGGGTGCCCTTTGGTGACCCCTTCCCGCCGTAGTATAGCTCTGGCACACTCTTAGCTTGCTGGATGAACGCTCCTCGAAGCAAGACTTGGCACAAGCGGTCGGAGCGGCATCGCCTGGAAATATTTTCTTGAGCCGACGCACTCGTGTTGTATTGGCTATTCAGCCGTATGTCATTGAGTTGACGGTTTCCCGTGCCCTTTGGGCGAGGATGCGCGTCACTAGAGCTATAACTGAGGAACGTCGATGAGCGCAATCATCTCTAATCCGATCTAACGCTATCGATCACCGGTGCGCTGGTGGGGGAATTCGTCAACAACAGCCCGGCGGGATTGGGATACCTGGTGCAACTCGGCAAGAATCAGTATGACTTGCCGCTCCTGTTTGCCACGTTGGTAATCCTGGCAGTGCTGGCGTCGCTCTACTTCAGTGCCTCCTGGCTGCTGGTCAGGCTGGCTCTGATCGTCTATTAAGCGCTTATTGAGGTTGGCATAATGTAGACAGATACTACATGCTACTCACATGGAGAGATACAGCAATGCCTATTCGTTCGCGTTTTCTACTGATTTTTTCTTCGTTGCTTGTATTGGTATCGCTGCTACTGGCAGGCTGCGAGAGTGCATCTTCAGGCTCCTCGAACTCAAGCGGTGGCAATAACCTGACCAGTGTTTCGATTGGCCTGGGGTATATTCCCGATATTCAGTTCGCGCCGTTTTACGTGGCGCAGAGCAAGGGCTACTATAAGGCGGCAGGATTGAACGTGACCTTCCATCATGGCATCGTTAACGACCTGATCGGCTCGATGGTGCTGGGTCACGACAACCTGGTCTTCGCCAGTGGCGATGAGGAACTGGTGGCGCGCAGCAAAAAAGGGCGTTTCGTCTCTTCTTAACTCTTTATCGATAACTGAGTAGTGAGCAGGGGAATCTCCCTGAGCGAGGAGGGGAATCCAGATAGTATTCCACGCCGCTATTCTCTATACTGGGTATAGGGATTCTATCAGTTCGTAGTGTGAACCCGTACATGCAAGACCGAGAGCGGGAGGATAAAAACATGCCATCATCGCAAAGGGGACTTGTACCGCCTGACGTGCAGGGCATAGCTCATCCGCGCGAGCGCGAATACAGCGCGTGTTACCGGACGTATTTCTTCGGACAATTCCGTTTGTTTGCTCGGGAGAAGCCCGTCAAAGAGACGATGTGGCGTCGGAACAAGGTAAAGTCACTCCTCAAGTGGTTTCTTCTCAACCCAGGAAAACTCTGCTCGGCTGACGAGTTTATTGATCTTTTCTGGCCTGATGTAGCGCTAGAAACTGCTTCTGGCAATTTATATGTCACCATCCACTGCTTGCGCCATTTGCTTGAATCCACGTTAAGTCCCAGAGAAGCGTCGAAATTTATCCGTCGCCAGTCCAATAATTTTTACTGGTTTGAAATGGATGAAACCTGGTGGACGGATATTGTGGATGTGCAGCACCTCTTCGATACAGCGAGAGCGTTTGATGCGTGCGGAGATGATGTCAAAGCATCATTCTATTATCGAAAGGTGGTAAGCCTTTGCTGTTTAGGCTTTCTACCGGAGGATGAGTCGGAGCAATGGCTGCGTCCCTATCGACAGCACTATGAGTACATCTACTTGCAGGTTCTGCTGCGCCTGATCCAGATTTACCAGAAGCGGGGTGAGCTGGAAGAGGTATTGGAATACGCGTACCTGGCGTCGTCGCTGGACGTGTATTGTGAGCTGGCGATAAAGGCGATCATTGATGTGTACTTCAAGCAAGGCAATATGGGGATGGCTATGCGCAGATTAGATGATTTTGGCTCCCTTCTTCGGCAGGAATTAGGGGTGGAACCAAGCAAGGAGATGCACGCGCTGCGCATGGGAATCATGCAGATGGGGGAGCGGTGAAAGGCAATCTCCCCAGCCGACCCACCCGGTTTTGCACAGTGATTGAATAGAGAAACTCGGGTTCAAGTGCGCCTGATCTCCTGAAAATGGTGTTTCAGGCTCTTTTTGAAAAATAAGTATCAGGTAAAATAAGTATCGGGTAATTGAGAGAACCTTAAATTACATATAAGGTGCGAGAAAGGAGGGCGATATGCTAACCCAGGAATGCAGAAAGGCTGTAACGAAGGAAAGAGATGGTGACATTGATGCTAGAGCTGAATCGGCTTGATCGACCCATGGAGAGGCCGACGTATAGTAATGAAAAGGTTGCCGAACTGCACCACAATGGACAGTTGAGTAGATTAGAAGCAGAGGTACTGGATATCATCTACACGGGTTTTGCCCAGAGAAAGAAGGATGATACCGACCTCGCGGAAACGAGTGATGCGGAAGAGCAATGGGAACCTTCCTGCGTGGCTATTGTCCACGAGGGGATGGTCATACCGATCATCAACCTCGGGGAAATTATCTCGTGGCCAGGAACGCCAGCGGAGAAGTGGGTGATCTGTAAACAGGCCGCCAACATCCTCTATGATGTCCTGCTCACGCTGTTAGCGGATGAGGGAGGTGGTAAAGCGTAAGAGGTAGGGGACCCTTTTTTGTGCGAGATCTCAACACGGGACGCCATATCCAGATACGTGCCCCTTCCCATAGGGCGGGAAGCATGGCACCCACCGGTCTGGGTGTAGTGTCTCTTACCTGTTCCATTACCACGGGCATGTTTCTCAATGGAGAAAGAAGATGGAAGGCAAAACATTTGTCCAGATGCTTGAAGAGCTGAATCAACGCGCCTTGGAGGATGTTACCGACGAGGCGTTGCATTGTTGGACAACGATTCAACAAGGAGCGACTGTGGCCAGTGCGACGGCACATATCGAGAATAAATACATGAAGGAAGCGGTGACGCATGTCCTGCTCTACGTGCTGTTGCAGTCGCTTTTGTTTGATGCAAGACAGAGGCAGATGATCGACAGGAAGCGGTACGAAGAACTTAGAAGGTATATCGATACCCTGACCAATCTGGTGAAACAACAACCATTTATGGTCCTGCCGCTCCCTACCACTTAACTGCATTACAGTCGTACCTCCTCTACGCCAAATGCACGAGCCAATGCCGATGCATAGGGGTTATGTGCTTTTTTGAGCCTGTCCAGGTAACCGTTGGTAGTAGCACGGCTCTCGTGTCCCAACCGCTCCTGGATAGTGCTTGTCTCGGCCCCCAACTGATCCATGGTGAAGGCGAAAGTGTGGCGCAGGGTATGGACGGTCGAGACGCCGAGGTGGCTCTCGCAGATATCGGCGATTGTCTGTGAGCCGATGGCCTGCCCATAGGTACGGTCACTGAAGGACTCCCAGAGGGGCGTATACGGTGCAAGGATGTCCAGTTGCTCACCATAGATGGTGTGCAGATACATTAGCAGTGCTTTCGAGAGCTGAACGTCAAGACTGCTATGCATCGTCTTGCCCCCCTTGCAACGCTCGAAGGTCAGGGTGACGATCTCGCCATCGATTGACACGTTGTGCCAGGTGAGAGAGGCCAATTCCTGGGCACTGCGCCCGGTATTTAGCGCGACTTGCAAGAGTGTGTAGTCACGCAGTCCTCGTGGCGTGGAACGATCTATGCTTTTGAGCTTGACGCTGACCTGTTGTGCATTGAGGGCGCGTGCATGGGCATATTTCTGCACAGAGGCACGGGCGAGCTGTTTGGCCGGATTGCTATCGGCATAGATACCTTTTTCTATGACCCAGCGATAAAAGCTGGAAACGGCGGCGATGCGCTGGTTGTAGGTAGATGGGGCAACACTGCCCTGACGTTTGCTGCCAGAAGCACGAAGGCTGGCCCAGAGTTGGATGTTGGAAGCGATCTCATCGGCTGAGCTATCCAGGTCCAGGCCCCTCTCTTGCAGGTAGGTGCGCAGGGATATGACGATATCACGGTAGGTCGTTTCAGTACATTTGCTCTGAGTGAGGGCATACTTATCAAGCAACCACTCTTCGATGGTGAGCGCGATACGGTCATCCTGTTGCGCGGTGCCAGGAGTACCAATTTGCTGATTGGCAAGGAAAGCAGGAAAGAGAGGACCTTGCTGGTGTCCTTTCACGCCCAAAGCCTCTGCTCGTGGCTCGTTATAAACGTTCGGTGATACAGTGGAATGACGGCTAACTAGTTGCATTACGTGATTTCCTCCTCGTATCCACTGGATGTTTTCCAGTTGCTTTCGTTCATCTGACCTTGATGATATACTAAAGCGCAGCTCTTAACAGAAGCTTCGCACTGACTTCGCACTACCTTCGCAAATTCGCACTGCCATCTGCAATGCGACGGCTCCAGAAGGTATTCCCGAGCGAAGCTGACCTGATCGCCTGTGCCAGGTCTTGCTCCGAGGCACTTTCATCAAGCAAGGCATGAACTCCTTGCTCTACCAACGTATGTGCTGTCTCGGGATGAAGACCTTGCTGTATCACGACAACCCCACAGAGTACCTGCAGCTCACGTAACTGTTTCACCAATGTAAGGCAATCAGCAATAGGGATTGTAGGGCCTAGCACAATGGTATGCATTGCCATTTTATCTTTAACCGTTAACACATCATGAATGGTGCTGAGACTTGCTGTAATATGCATATGCGGGAACGCCGTCACAACGCGTTGTAAGGCCAGCCGCATAAGCAGGTGGGCATCCACCAGGATGATTTGTACCTGTTCTCTGGCCGACTGGTTTTGCACTATACAGTCTATGTTTCTTGCGTGAGTTATGAGATTGCCAACGCGCTGTGCCATGTCCTTCATCTCCTCACTATCGCTTGTTTCGTCCTCTTTGGGAAGATCATATGCCATCCTTATTCACCCAAGCTTCGCAGCCCCTTCGCAGCGGGCCACGTTTTCGTCTCGGATGTGAAATAGCTCCCATGTCAAGCAATGTCCAATTTTTTGGAACTGCTCCATGCCCCTGAAAGGTGATGAGAATTCCCACGCCACTTTTTACATGCGCGGTAAGTTATCGGTAAGACGAGCGCACAAAATTTCTATTACAAGTAATGCCCATTACTCATGTTAGTGCTCTTCTGAGAGCACAGGAGGAGAAAGGACAACGACGTATGGGAAAAATCGGTTTTTTGTATCCGGGGCAAGGGTCACAGAAGGTGGGGATGGGGAAAGAGCTTGCCCAATCCGATCCTGCATTGTTTAAACGCTACCTGATCCAGAGTGATCGGGTAGCTGGTGAGCGAGTAAGCCGGTTCTGCCTGCTGGGTCCACTGGATGCGTTAAGCCAAACGCAAGTAGCTCAGCCTGCTCTGTTCGCCTATTCGCTAGCACTGACTGAATATGCCTACCGATTGGGTCTCTCTCCAGATATGGTGGCCGGTCATAGCTTGGGGGAGTATACGTCAGCAGTGGCAGCGGGAGTGATCTCCTTCAACGAGGGGCTCTCTCTGGTCTGCACACGCGGGCGTCTGATGAAGCAAGCGCAGGATGAGCGGCCAGGGGCGATGGCGGCGGTGATTGGATTCTCAAAAGAGGCGCTGGATCCTCTCTGCCGCAAGATCTCCCAGCGCGACCTGGTGCTGGTGACAAACTGGAATGCGCCTGAGCAGCTGGTCGTCTCGGGTACAGAGAGCGGTGTACAACGGCTGATTGAGGCGATTCACGCACGAGGCAAGGGAAATGCGATGCGCCTGCCTGTCAAGGGGGCCTTCCACTCACCCCTGATGGGAGCAGTCCAGGGCGCAATGCGCGAATTGACGCGCGGTCTGCACTGGTATGACGCCACAACTCCCCTGGTAGCCAACGTTTCTGGCAGTATTCTGACACGGGGGACGGAGATCCGAGAGGAACTGGTCGAGCAGATTACCAGCCCGGTGCAATGGGTTCCGTGCGTGGAAAGGCTCGTCGCGACTGGATGTGACACGCTCATAGAGTTGGGATCCGGCCAGGTTCTGACAAAACTGGTCCGCTTGATTGCTCCCCAGGTCACGGCGATGGCGATCGATACACCAGAGAAGCTTGAAACCTTCGCGAAAACGCGGCGCACGGCTTTCAGGCAGGAGAGTTTGCAAGGTGCGTAGCACACGAAGGTAGACGGTGTGTTTACTGGGCCTGGATGTTAGAAGTGTCCAGGTCTGGCAGTGAGTTATTCATCTAGCTGAGGAGCAGCTTTAGGAGGTGCAGCAGTGAGAAGTTTTCGGAGAAGTTTTCGGCGTGAACTGCTGGAGAGTCCAGCACGGTATCAGTGCATAATCTGTGGTAGGCGTCTGATGGTGTTTCATCTGTGCTGGTGCTGTCTTCAGCCGATACATCCCGGGTGTGTCTGTCATCCAGCGCCTGTGCAGCAGGTGCGTGAAACAAAGATCGCCAGACCTTCACCCGCAGCCTAACCAACCCGAGGTGCAACGTGTTTTGAACGGAGTTCAGGGGCGCTGCACAGATTCAAGTTTTCCTAAGTACAATCACATACGTGTCGTGGGATGTTCAGCCGGTGGTTGTACTGTATAAGCGGCGCTCTTATCTTACCGGTCGAGCTGTGTAAAGATACAAGTCTTTCCTTGATAGTGCGTATTGAGCAGAGCTTCACCCTGCCTATCCTTACTCAAAAGAGTCTGGAAAATATTACCATAGAAGGAGGCAGAACACTATGAATAGACGGGCCACGTATGCGGCATTTGAGAAGACGATACTCGATCTGTACGAGCGGAAGATTTTGACACCCGGTCTGCTCGATCACATTGCAGGTCAATACTGCCTGGTGGGCATTGACAGTGCCGGGAGCCAGTATGTGCGGGCGCGTGATGGCAAGGATTTGCATCAGATCTGCATCGAACTGGTCGATCCCACCTTCCCGATCGTCGCAAGGGGATCGAGCGAGGATCACGAGGAGTACTGGGAAGAGGAACTCAAGAAATGGGAGGAGATTGTGCATAAGCGCTGGGATTGGCACGCTTACGGCACCATCTTCCCCATCCAGAGCCAGCGAGACACTGCCGCTTGATCCCTGGTGCCTATCGATGTACAATCTCGATGCAGAAACGCTCTGATGCCATAAGCGTCGGCTCTCCCGTGTGGTAATTGGGATTCCCATAGCAATTGAAACGTCATGCGCCGAGGTGCGCCTGCGGCGCGTGACGTTTCATATACGACCAGACTCAGTCCGTCATCAACCATTGTAGCTGGTTGTACCCACAGAAGCAGACGCCTGCGCACCCGTCTTCCCGAATGTGTCCCCACACTCGCGGCAGAACAAACCACTATCGTTGTGGGCAGGGCCCCCAATCGCGGTCAACCGGAAAGCAGCGGGCTTGCCACACCATTCACAAAGGCTGCCTCGGGGTGCCGTATCAGTCGAAACAGAACGGCGAAATTCCCTCTCTGCCATAGAGGTATCCTCCTAAATTGCCCTAATAAGTCATCTCAAACTACAGCCGGTAGCGTTCATTAATTGGTCAGAGCTTCGCTGACGAAAAAGTCCAGGTTCTTTTTGATGTAACTTTTCCATTCATCAGGAACCGCTGATTCCTCAAAGATCGCAGTAAGAGGGCAGGCCGGTTCGCACGCACCACAGCTGATACATTCGTTCGGATCAATATAAAGTTGTTCGGCACTTTCATAGCCTGGTTCTCCAGGCCCTGGATGAATGCAGTCCACAGGACAGACATCTACGCAGGAGGCATCTTTGGTTCCAATACATGGCTGTGTAATAACAAAAGGCATGGAAAAGCTCCTTCTTTGAAACTGTGTTCTCTCTTGTTACACAAAATCGAGCTTGAAAGCTCCCGTCTTTCTAAGTGGAGGATGAAAAGCCCCCGAATGATCTGCGGGAGAGTCTCAATTGATCACTGATCAGTGCTCTCGCTTGAACAGTACTCAAGCAATCTTGCCAGGTGATGACTTTTTGGGTAAGAAAGGGAACACGGGGGTCATCAGTCGTGATGAGGATAAACAAGCAAGGTTTAAGCAACATCCTTATATGTTCAGACCTGGCTAAGCCCTTTCGGGTGAGGGCGTACCAACTCCTCGTCGGGAATCCTGAGGAATGGTATCAGATATCGATGCCCTCCGCCTTACACGTTGCGTAATTAGAGGAAAAGTTTCATGCTAACGGTAGAACCCCACTAAGATATTGTTGGCGAATTCAAAAAAGACGCTTACAATGAGCGTAAAACCGTAGCTGGTCAAGCACGAAAATCGAATTCGCCAACAATATCTTAATGGGGTTCTACCACTACGCGCCAGCCTTTTCTATTCTTATTCAAGATTGCTTGCGGGGCTTTTTTCCTCCGAAACCGTCGCCAGAGCGGAGTGGCAGACGGCTATAGAGGAGCAGCGCCTGCACTTGCAGCGTGCCCAGGAACTGGGTACCTGGAAGAAGGAATTGAAACCGCTCTACAATGCGCTCTCTAAGCTGCGTGCCAAACTCCATCCCTTTGGTTTAGGGATCGCTCTCTTCGCTTCGAGTTCCGCCTATTCGCTCCTACCTCTTTCCCAGATCTCAGAAGTAAACGAGCAGTAGTTGTGGCGCCTCATGCCATGCCAATCTTCGCCCCCGGCAGATAATATGAAAAAGATTACCGCTTTCTTGCAGATCAGCATCGAGCAAGTGAGGCTGCGAGCCTCAATATTCGTGGATCGATGCTGTGGTGACCTTGCCCCAGAAGAGGCGGTAGGTGATAATGAAGTAGATCACGGCCAGCACGATGCCCACACTCCACCAGATCAGGCCAACCACCAGGCCATATTGCGATGCCGAGGCGTTGCTGATGGTCAGGCTATTGGCCCGGTTGACGGCAGGCAAGACCAACGGATACAGGCTGAAGGCCGCGCTGGTCAGCATCCCCAGGATGAACGTGCCGAAGGAGAGAAATGCGGGGGTATCGCGTTTCCTAAAATTGAAGTAGCCCGCGCCAAGCAGACCCACAAACGTGATGAGCGGGAAAATGATTCCCCAGGGACGCTGGGTGAAGCTAGTATAGACCTGTGGCTGTATGAAGAACGTGGCGATGCTGGCGAGGACCGTCAGGGGGATGGTGATTAGCCAGCCGATGCGCGAGATGCGTCGTGCGCGCTCGTTCAGCGTACCTTCTGTCTTGACGGCGATATAGTTCGCACCATGCGTCAACAGTGCGGTGAAAGCCAGCAGGCCGGTCAGGACGGTATACCAGTCCAGGATGCCGGGATTACTACTCAACGGGTTAAAGTCCGTCCACAGAGCCTCGAAGAAGTAGCCCTGCGCATTGAGCGACACGCCGCGAATCACGTTGCCCAGGGCCGCGCCGTAGAAGATGGCAAGCAGGGTACTGCCGAGAAAGAACACGCCATCCCAGAACGAGGCCCAGACCCCGTTGGAGAAGCGCGAGCGCAGTTCGATAGAGACGCCACGTCCCATCAGCAGCCACAGAACGATGATCAACGGCAGGTAGAAGCCGCTGAAGCTGGAGGCATAGAGGAGCGGAAAGGTGAAAAACATCGTACCAACCGCCGCGATCAGCCAGACTTCGTTGCCGTCCCACACCGGTCCAATAGCCTGCAGGACGAGACGCCGCTCGATGTCGGTGCGAGCCACGACCAGGTGAATGATCCCGGCTCCCAGGTCGAAGCCATCCAGCAAAACATACATGGTCAGCATAAACGCGACCAGGATAAACCACAGTGTTGGCATTTTGCTCCTCCTTCCTTATTTTACGTGCGCTCGCCCAGCAGACCCAGGTCTCCCGATTCTTCTGGTAATGCCTCCGCGGCACGTGCAGTGGGACCACTCAGTGCCTCGAAGACCACCATTATGACATAGAGCAGGCCGAGCAGGAGATATATTCCGGCAAAGCCTAGCAGTGTGAAGATAATATTCCCCGTCGAAAGCAGGGGGGATGAGCCATGCACGGTACGCAGCAACCCGAAGACGATCCAGGGCTGGCGGCCAAGCTCGGTTGTGAACCAGCCCGCCGTATTAGCGATATACGGGAACGGCGTCGCCAGCATCAGGATCCACAGCATCCAGCGAGCCTGGAAAAGCTTGCGCCTCCAGAGCAAGAGCAGTGCCAGACCCATGATGGCGATGAAGATGGTGCCCAGGCCAACCATGATGTGATAGCTGTAGTAGAGCATTTCGATTTGGTCAGGACGCTGATCGGCCGGAAAGGTATCGAGCCCCCGAACGACCGCCGTCCACCGTCGGTAGGTCAGGAAGCTCAAGACATTGGGTACGATAATCGGGTTGTCAATCGTGCCCTTGGGCACATCCGGCTGCCCGAGGATCACGATACCCGCGCCACTTTCTGTCTGGAAAAGGCCCTCCATTGCTGCTAGTTTGGTGGGTTGATATTTCGTGACCTGTGTCCCTTCCAAATCGCCGCTTGGATAGAGCTGGAAGACGCTGGAAATCAAACCCACGATCACACCTAGCGTCACGAACATGCGGCCATAGTCGATGTCGCGCTTCGCCAGTAGATAATAGGCGCCCAGACCGGTCATCATGAATGCTCCGGTGACAACAGCCCCGCTCATGGCGTGCAGGTATTGGGGGAGAATCCAGGAATTGGTCATCACCGCGACCCAGTCGGAGATGTTCAGGCGGCCATTAGCAATTGTGTAGCCGACCGGATGCTGCATCCAGGCATTCGAGGCAATGATGAATGCACCCGACGCCCATGTGCCGAGCCAGACCATGATCGTTGAAAACAGGTGCCATTTCTGGCCGAAGACCTGCTCACCGAAGAGGAAGAGACCCAGGAAGGCCGACTCCAGAAAGAAAGCGAACGCGCCCTCCATCGCAAGTGTCTGCGCAATGATACCGCCCGCGTAGGCCGAGAAGAGCGCCCAGTTGGTGCCGAACTGGAATTCTATCGGGATGCCTGTCACCACGCCTAGAATGAAGGTGATGGCGAAAATCTTGCCCCAGAAATGTACGGCGGTATTATAGCGTTCGTCCTTGCGCACCAGGTACAGTATCTTGAGGATGACCAGCATGAGTACCAGCCCCATCGTGAACTGTGGAAACAGGTAGTGATAGCCTAATGTAAAAGCAAATTGGATCCGTGAAAAGATCGTCGATGTATCCATACACACACTCTCTTTCGGCTATTTCAAGAGAAGCTCAGCACTCCATTTTGTACGTCAAACAGTTGCCGGTAAAGCCCTTCCATTGCCAGCAAATCGTCATGGGTACCACGTTCGACAATGCATCCACGATGCAGCACGAGGATTTCATCCATGCGTTCCATCCCCAACAGGCGATGCGTGATTTGCAGGGTGGTACGTCCCCGCGTGAGTTCACTCAGGGTATCAAGCAGCACGCGCTCGATCAAGGGACCGAGGTTGGCTGTGGCTTCATCGAGAATGAGGATGGGCGCGTTTTTCAGTAGTGCGCGAGCAATTGCCAGGCGCTGGCGCTCGCCGCCGGACAGTTGCAGCCCCTGCTCACCAACGCGAGTTTTGAGACCCTGGGGTAACTGACGCACGAAATCGGTAAGCTGCGCCTGTTCCACGGCTGCCTCGATCTCTGCATCGCTAGCTTCGGACCTCGCCAGCAGAAGATTGGCACGCAGTGTATCGTTGAAAATATAAGTGTCCTGGGCAACGACAGCGATTCGGTCGCGCAGGTCGTGCAGGCTGTAGCGGCGGATGTCCTGCCCGTTCAGGCGAATGATACCGCTCGTCGGGTCCCAGAAGCGTGCCGCGAGGCGAATCAGTGTACTTTTGCCCGCGCCGCTGGGGCCGATAATCGCTATGTGGCTGCCGGGGCGCAAATCGAAACTGATATCGCTGAGCACCTTACGCTCGCCAGGGCGATAGGTGAAATGGACATGCTCGAATGATAAGCCATAGACACTCGAGCCGCCAGGATTGGCCGGAACAGGTTGTGGCGTGGTGCTCTCGATGACTGGCGGTTGCGCATCGGTCACGGCGAAGACACGCTCGGCTGCAGCTCGCGAGTGCCCCAATCCCTGGAAGGCTGAGGCAAGGGGCTGCACCGCCTCGAAACTCGCCAGCGTTAGCAGGCCAATCACGCCAAGGTAAACGCCATCGATGTACCCTGTCGCAACCAGGGGAATTGCCAGGATAATGAGTACCCACATGGCTGTGTTCATTAACAGGTCGCCCAGCGCGATCTGCAGTCCCGTGATCCTTGCCATACGGCGCTGCACATGCCCAAGCGCGCGGTCGCAGGCAGCCACGCGCTCAAGCTGGGCCTGGCTGCGACCGAAGGCCAGCACGTCCTGGATGCCTTGCAAACCATCTACTACTTGCGTGTTCAGTTCGGCACGCGCCTTGAGTTGCTGTTTGCCCAGGCCACGCGAGAGCGACATCGCCAGGAGGGGTACGCCTAAACCGGCGGCTGCCAGAAAAGCGAGCGAGACCCAGGCCATCCCCATGCTGAAAATCGAAAAGATGCCAAAGGCGAAGAGGCCGATTACCAGTGCGACGACAATTGGCGAGACGACGCGCAGGTAAAAGTTCTGTAGCTCCTCGATATCGGCCACGAGGCGTGCCAGCATATCGCCGCTGCGATGGGCCAGCAGGTGCGCCGGAGCCTGCAGCTCGATACGTTTGTAAGCCCATACACGCAGGTGAGCCAGCAGGCGGAATGTCGTGTTGTGTGAGACCAGTCGCTCACTATAGCGCGAGGCGGCGCGAACGATGCCCATCGTTTGGACCAGGTAGATCGGGATGCTGAGAAAGACCAGTAATGGGCCAAGTGCCGCGGCTGCTATGAGGTAAGCCGCCATACCGAACAGGCTGATGCTGCTGGCGATCATAACGCTGCCCAGGAGAATCGCCAGCGCGATTCGCCAGCGAAACGGCGACAAGAACGTGAGTAGGCGCGGAAACGTTTTCATAGCAACCTTCCATCCTGCTGACCCGTAGCGTAAGCACTCTGAGGGAGCGCCGTTGCAGAATGCCTTTCAATACTGCTCGCAGATACCTCCGCTGTGCTGATCGCGCCGAGCAAACGGGCATATGCGTCGCCACTCAGCATTAAGGCATCCTGAGTCCCAGCTTCGACGATCTGCCCGTTTTCCAGCACGACGATGCGGTCAGCCTGGGCAATGGTGTTGTAGCGATGCGCGATCACCAGTACGGTGCGGTCGCGCAAAAGGGTAACGAGCGACTGCCGGATGCGTGCCTCGCTCTCAGGATCCAGGTTGGATGTCGGCTCGTCCAGGATCAAGATGGGTACGTTTTTCAAGATGGCACGGGCAATAGCGACGCGCTGCGCCTGCCCGGCACTGAGTTGCATTCCCTGCTCGCCTACCTGGGTGTCGAAACCATGCGGCAACTCGTCAATGAAGGCTGTCACTCCCGCCAGCTCCGCCGCGTACGTGACCTGGTCGTCATTGGCCTCTGGACGCGCAAGGCGGATGTTCTCGCGCACCGTACCATAGAAGAGATAAGGACGTTGCGGCACAAGGGCGACATACTCCCGCCACTTCTCCGGCGAGAGTGCAGTAATAGGTACGCCGTTCGCACGAATCGTTCCACTCGTGGCGTCCATAAAGCGCATGAGCAGGTTGACCAGTGTACTCTTGCCTGCACCGCTGCGCCCGACAAGCGCTGTGCAGGTGTTGGCCGGTAGCGACAGGCTGACATGATCCAGCGCAGGCATTTGCTTCTTTGGGTACGTATAGCTGAGGTCGGTGATGTCAATGGTGATTGGACCTGCCAGTAAGGTCTGTGAATTCGCCAGTATCACGTCTGTGGGTAACGGCGTTTCCAGAATTTCGCCGATGCGCTTCGCCGATGCCTCGCCTTCCATCGCTGCGTGGCGTTGCACGCCAAGTTCCTGCAATGGACGGTAAAACTCCGGCGTCAGTAGCAAGATGAGGAAGGCCCTATCAAAGCTGATGCTGTGATTGAGCAAGCGCACGCCTAGCGTTGTGGCGATGACGCCGATTGCTGTCATCGTCATAAATTCCAGCACGGCTCCCGAGAGGAAAGCGTAGCGCAACACCTGCAAGGTTTTGGCACGAAAGCGGCCGCTGATGTGAGCAATGCGCTCCGACTGCGCCTGGCTACGGCCAAACAACTTCAGTGTCGTCAACCCCTGCATCACATCCAGGAAGTGAGCGCTCATGAGCGAAAGCGTAGCCCATTGCGCCTGCGTGCGCTTCTGTGTATTGCTGCCCACCAGAGCCATGAGCAGCGGAATAACCGGGCCAGTGAAGAGCAGCAGCACGGCGCTGAACCAGTCAACCGGCAAGATCACGACGATGATGAGCAATGGCACAAGTACGCTCAACACAAGCTGCGGCAGGTAGCGACTGACATAGGCGTCCAGCCGCTCGATACCCTCGTTGAGAACGGCAGCTAGTTCGCCAGTGCGCTCGCCTTTGCTGAAAGCCGGACCGAGCTGCAGCAGGTGTGCGAAGACTCGCTCCCGCAGCGACGCCTTCACGCGAATCGCCACCCGCTGTGCGGTTACTTCACGCGCCCAGAGCAGGCTGGCCCGTAGCATAAGCGCTCCCATTAGCAGAGCGAGTGGCAGAAGAACCTGCGCCAAACCTTTATGCGATAGGAAGACCGCGTTGACAATCCCGCTCAGCAGAGTCATTTGACCAATGGTGGCAATTGCTCCCAGCACGCCCAGCACAATCGTAAATGCCAGAATACCCCGCAATGGTTTGATGTATGCCAGTAGTTTTTTATGCATTCGCTTTCATCCCGAAAGCCTGGCATTCGCGTTCAGACCTGCTTCCATTGGTGGCCCTCCTCTTTAAATAGTACTTAAACGGATTTCATATAACAGTTCCACCTACACGCTACACCTGCTATTCGTCTTTGTCAACGAGCTGATTGTACTGCATCAGGTTCTCTTGCTTCAAGCTCAGCCCATGTTGAATTTCATAGGACACTTCGCGATGTGACTGATAGAGTTCATTGGTGGTGGTGATGACTCCAACCAGCAATGCGCCTGTCCCGAGGAGAAAAGCAATCAGCGCTATGTGTAAATACAAATTTTAAACTGGTGGAATCTGTACAATTATCCTGGTGAGCAAGCAACCTGAAAAAGCCTGCATTCCGCCACGAATCGCTCATCGCACCCATCTGCGTGGCTCAGATCGCGGGTCTGGGATGGCGCGGCTATCTGCACGCGCTAGAGGCTCTCATCGAGTTGAGCCAGGGAGAGGGCACCCAACTCGCGCCAGGCGGGCATGTGTGAGATAGATGCTTCGACCCAAAGAGGTGAGAGGGTATCTGATATCCTCATAATCATAGACCTTGACGATAGACTGTTGATCAGCCAATACATGGAGCACCGCCAGGAGTTGCTATTGTGCTAACCAGGCATGCCGAGAGGAGAGTACGTAATGAACACAAAGCATCTGCCAACTACAATGCGGGCAGCAGTCCTGCGCGGCCCGCGAGAGATGAACATTGAGAATGTACCTGTACCTCAACTGGCCGCTAACGAGGTGTTGGTCAAAGTCGAGGCGAACGGGCTCTGTGGTAGCGATGTTCATTGCTACACCGGTGAACGAGTCCTGGAATACCCGATGGTACTCGGCCACGAGATCGTTGGGCATATTGTCGCCACGGGAGCAAATGTGCCGGTAGAGCGACTCGATGAGCGGGTATCCGTTGAACCGAACTTTGGATGCGGGGGTGTAGGCCTCTTGATCGTTACCATAGCAGTCGCCCAGGGCAACCGTGTGGTGGTGATGGAGCCAAACCCCGTACGCCGCGCCGCAGCCCTGGCAGCAGGAGCGGTGCAGTATTCAGAGGCGCGTAATACTGATGAAGCGCGTGCCTTTTTTGAGCAGGAGGGAGCCGTTGCCATCTTTGAATGCGCGGGAATACATGCCACCACGCAGCTCGCCCTCGATGCCGCACCTCCGGGGACCCGCATTGTGCTGGTAGGCCTGACTATGGAGGATGTTAAATTCAATCCCATGCGTTTTGTGCGTCAGGAACTGGAGATCCGGGGTACGCTCATCTACGAACATCCGACCGATTACCCGGTAACCATTGGCCTCATCGCCTCTGGCAAGCTCGCACCAGGAGCCACCGCCACTGAACCAGAGC
>WNFB01000557.1_pt1 | contig 30770 bp, 27 predicted proteins | sample 5400501 | NCBI WGS metagenome assembly WNFB01 (sample SAMN13153341, study PRJNA577476) | soil metagenome | isolation source: 200 cm saprolite under Douglas fir tree site 2 hole 1 | place: USA:California | collected 2015-04-18
TAATTTGGGATCGGACCGTATGAAATAGTAAAGATGTCGGAATGTTCGCCTTTGGGTCCAGGCGTGCTCGTTAGACCGGTGTCCAAAGACTGCAGTCCCTGGGGATATCGCCTCAGCACGGCCTCCATTTTTGGATCCTCCCGAAGCAGTTGTTTTGCCTTCGATTCATCCAGCTTCTGGATGACCGGCAGCAACTGAAACAGGCGTAATTCATACAGGGATTCGAAAGTGACAGAACCGTTGCGAGATCCGATCTCAAAGTGATGCGACGCATCTTCCTCCCTCTGCTGCTTCGCGCGGTCCAGGATTTGCTCGGTTGCCTCCATGATCAAAGGCGCTGGCAGCTTATCCTGGAAGCGTATGACCAGCGTCGCCACGTCCTCAAGCCGGATGTGGTCCGAACCGGGTGAAGCTTCATAGGCAGCTAATGCCTCGCTAAAAATATTCTGACGTTCGCTGGAGGGGTCCGGCGGAAGATAAAGCATTAGCGTCACGGCGGCTCGGTATGGGAACGTGCTTTCCGCGGCGACTTTGTGCAGCAGTTCCAGGGCACGGTCATGGCGTTTGGACTTCGCGTACTCTCTCGAGAGTTCAGCGATGTATACATTCCGAAGACTGGGGACTGCTTTCGGTATCGCCTTCTCCAAATCGGCTGGTGATGCGTGAAGCAAATCACGAAGGATTTCGTCCTGTACCAGCTCTTTGTTCTGGTCGTCATCCTCAACGTTCAAGCTTGCTTGGAACGCTTGAAGCCGCAGCCTTCTTTCTTTGACCGGATTAATTTCGGAATAGCACGAAGCGATCTGCAACAGCAGATACGCCCTCATGGGAGCTGGTAACGCCTTCGCCTGTGCCTCGGCAGCCTGAAGCATCTTTAAGGCTTGCTTTTGACGCGGAGTAAGTCGCGTGGTTTGCGTTCTTATCGCTTTTGGCACAGGTAAGGATGGCTTTTTTTGCTCAGCCTTTTGATCAGACTGCGCCGCCAGGTTGATGCAAACCAAGATGAGCACGCCACGTATCAGCAAAGAGGACATGGCAGCCCCCAACGGGACAAAATTCACCTAATTTACAGCTTAACACCAGCCCGCCCTGGTTCGTCCCATACAGGTCACACATGCGAGTGACGACCTTCGACGTGTGTGTCAGACGCTGACGGCTCGAATTCCCACTGCGGGACCAAACCTAGAAAGACTCCTTCCCATCACATTCTTTTCCTTTCGTGCGTGATATCACAGAACTGTTCCCCAGAGTTTCCTGGAATCCCCTCTGATTCCTAATCCTTCGGACACAGGTCGATTCCTATGTTTCTTCTCGATGCCTCAGAAATCTCGCTTTCTCGTCTTCATCTCCGATTCGCAATACGCCTCTTGTGTTTTATTCCAATCGTTCTCGCACTGGCGGCCTTCTCCTGTGCACAGGATGCCTCTACGGGCTCGCTCCGGGGCGTCGTTGTCGATCCTGATAGCAGAAGCATCGCGGGCGCCTCCATCATCGTGGTTAATGACGCCACTGGCCTGCGCTATTCGGCGACCACCGACACCGAGGGCCGCTTCGCCTTCGAACTGCTTCCGCCGGGAGATTACTCGGCACGCGCTGACGCGCCGGGCATGGCGCCCGAACTGAGTCCACAGATGCATGTGGACGTGGGCGGCACGACCGAACTCGAGTTCCGGCTGGCCGTGGCAGGGACGCAAGAGACAGTGACGGTTTCGGATGCACCGCCGGTTGTCGAGACGCAGCCGAGCGCGGTGTCCGCGGTATTAGACGAGCGGGCCATCACGGAACTGCCCTTGAACGGCCGCCGCTTCAGTGATCTCATCCTGCTGACCCCCGGAGTAACTCAGGATCCGCGCGGGCTCACGTCGGCATCGAACGGCGATTTGGCGTTCGGCGGAATTCGGGGATACCAGTCCAGCTATTTGGTCGATGGCGCGGACAACAATAATTCATTTTTCGGCCAGGCCCGGGGTCGCTATCGCGCGCCCTATCAGTTCTCGAATGAAGTCGTGCAAGAGTTCCGCGTCTCGTCGAATTCCTATGGCGCAGAACTTGGACGGGCGGGCGGCGCGGTGGTGAATGTGGTTACCAAGTCCGGCTCTAATCGTTGGCACGGGACCAGTTTCTATTTCCACCGTGACAGCGCTTTGAACGCACGACCTGCGTCTGTGGATTTTAAGCCCAAGGATCAGCAGCAGCAGTTCGGTTTCACCCTTGGTGGACCGATCAAGCGGAACAAGGCTTTCTTCTTTGGCGGTTTCGACCAGCATGTGTTTCATGTGCCCACGGTCGTCCGTTTTCTGGACGGGAGCTCAGTGGTGGTTCCGCAGAAAGGCGCCGAGCCGCTTCATCACGGCGATTACGAAGATAGTGACAAGGCGCTGGTGTTCGCCGCTGCCGATCAACTCTCAAAAATGGCGGGCGAGGATCGTTCACAATTGCTGGGGAACACCGGCTTTCTTAAAATCGATTTCTCGCTGACCCCGCACCAGTATCTTTCCGCACGGCTGAATACTTCGCGCTACTACGGCCAGAATAATGTCTTCTTTGATCCGGCAAGTCCGGTCACAAGCTTTGCCATTAGTGAAAATGGGGAGGAAGATGTTTCGACCGAGAGCGCATCGGTCTCGCTGACCAGCGTGCTTCTCTGGCGGCTGACGAGCCATCTGCGGGCACAATTCTCCCGCGATCTCCAGGAATCGAGCAGCAACACGTCCGATGCGCTCACGCGGATCACTCACATCATCGACGGTTTCGGCCGGTCTACAATCTTGCCGCGTCGTAGCCGCGAACACCGGCTGCATTTGGCGGAAACACTCAGCCTTGACGGGAGTCGGCATTCCTGGAAGTTCGGTGGTGATGCCCTGTTGACCAAGGTCTACAATTTTTTCCCCTCTGTATTCGGCGGGGAATATATTTTCAGCGACATCCGCGTGAACCCGTTTACCTTCGAGCCGATGCTCGCTGGTTTGGAAACCACACCTTTGCGGGCCTATGCGCATGGTGTGCCCCGCTATTACATCCAGAATTTTGGCTCGGCAGTTTCGCATCCCGACACCAACGAATACTCGTGGTTCGCACAGGATACGATTCGCATCACCAACCGGCTGGCACTGAGCTTGGGACTCCGGTATGACCTGCAGACCTTCAGCGCAAGGGGGCTAGTAACCAATCCGCTTTGGCCTGATTCCGGCAAAGTCCCCATGGATACGAATGATTTTGCGCCTCGTGTGGGACTGGCATATTCCGTCGGCAATCATCGGCCTTTAGTGATCCGCGCCGGATACGGGCTTTTCTATACCCGGATCCCCCAGATCTACACGTCAACGGTCGCCACCGACAATGGGATCTCGTCCTCGAATCTTTTCCTCGATAATTCCAAATTTTTCGACCACCAGGTATTCCCGACCTATCCGAATCCGCTGGTAAGTTGCGCGCTGAACGGAATGTACTGCGCGCCATCTGCCGTCGTGGCGAACCGGGTTACCAGCGACATTTCGGCGTTTGCGCCAAATTTCCGAACCCCTGAAGTGCAACAGGCCAGCCTGAACCTGGAGCGCGAACTCGTGGATCGCTTCGCGGCGGGACTCTCATACTTGTACGTACATGGAGTCGACCTGATCCGTGCGCGCGATGTAAATCTACCGCCGCCGGTACGGGAACCGTACCCCGTCTATGACGAATCTGGCACCAACTTCCTGGGTACCTACTACAATGTGGACACTTTTTCGACCTGGCAATTCTCCCGCTCGCTCACCTGCCCATTTCCGCCATGTATCAATCCCCTGGCGCGGCCTGTCCCACAGTTGGGCGCGATTAATCAATTCGAGAGCGCGGCCTCAAGCCTCTACCATGGGCTCACCGTGTCAGTGCGGCGCCGGATGGTCAGCGGAGTTTATTTCCGCCTGGCGTACACCTGGGCGCGCGCGGTCGACGATGGTCAGGATGCTCTTGTCGCTGGCCGTCCGGTCACGGTGCAGAACTCATATGCGACTCATTCCGAGCGCGGCCCCAGCGTAACCGACCAGCGGCATCGATTCGTCTTTTCCTGGATCGCCGAACCGCGTCCATTTAGCCGCTCTCACGACGTTTTAGGAACACTTTTCAATGACTGGAAACTCTCCGGAGTGGTCATGGTGGGCAGTGGACGACCGGTGAATGCTCGTGTAATTGGCGATCCCAATCAGGACGACAATAGCGGGAACGATCGCTTGCCCGGTCTGGGGCGCAATAGTCTGCTTAGTCCGGATTATGCCAGCACGGATATGAGACTGACTCGACGCATCTATGCCGGCGACCGGGTGAAGCTGGAACTTCTGGCAGAGTCCTTCAACCTGTTGAATCGTGACAACCGGCGCGTAAATTCCACGGATGATGGTTTTCTCAATAGCGCTGGGCAATTCGTCCAAACAGATAAGTTTATTGGACTCAGTCATTTCCCAGCCCACTTCCGCCAGCCGTCGCATCTCTTTTCAGCTACGGAGGCATACGCACCGAGACAAGTTCAGCTCGCTTTGAGACTGATTTTTTGAGGAGGCATTAACCGTCGGGGAGCACGAGATGAGTTTTTCTGCTAACAAACATACATAATTCTTGACTTGCTAATGGAACCTTGCAATAACTATTCGGTCCAAACGGGACGAGTTTGGGGGTGTAGTTAGTTTGGCGGAAGTAAGAATCCAAGAGGGAGAATCCCTCGAGAATGCGCTGCGCCGGTTCAAGCGCAAGGTGCAACAGGAAGACATCATCAAGGAGGTAAAGCGCCACTCCTTTTACCTGAAGCCCGGCGAGAAAAAGCGAGTGAAGGAAGCCTTGGCTCGCAAGCGCAGTCGCAAGAAGGCGCGGAAAGAACAGGACTAGAAACCGTTGGGTCGCTGCCTCCAGGTGGCGGCCCATTCCTATTTTGTCCACTTCATTGGGAAATACGATTTCATAGATCGCAGTCTTGCATTTTCTTAGCAGCATCCATGCACTGCTCGGATGCATGGCGGGCCGATCCAAGGGTATTTTTGAGGGGGGATGTAACGACCCTGTGCCATCACGTGCCACGGGAACGGACGAGTTTTTTCCCAGGCCAAGTGGATGCCAACGGGGTAAGGGCCGAAGGGAGCATCCTCAATGGAATTTCAGGACAAGATGTTGAAATGTATTGACTGCGGCGCGGACTTCGTCTTCACGGCGGGAGAACAACTCTTCTTCCGTGACAAGCAGTTCAAGAATGAACCAAAACGGTGCAAAGCCTGCAAATCGAAACGGGTGGCCGTGTTGGGAGCCGCACCACCCCAAGGCCATTCCCACACCAGGGTCGAGACCAGAACGGTTTGTTCACAGTGCGGCAAAGAAACTACCGTACCTTTCAGGCCGACACAGGGCAGACCAGTTTTTTGCCGCGAGTGCTTCCAGCAGCGGCAACAGGCAGCTACAGCCTAATTGGGCAAGAATGATTGTTGGGAGCGGCAGCGAGAGCACGCAGGCGCCGCCCAGAGTCGAACTATTGGGAGACTAGCTAGCCTTCCGCCCGGACTCCCCACCTAACTTGCGCGTGCGTTTTTCGGATCTCTGGGCTGCAACCGCCCGGCTACGCTGTTTTTCGTCTTCGTGTCCAACTAATAGCGCTTCGAGCTGGCGCACCAAATCCTGTGTTCCCACGGGCTTCACCAGGACCGACTGTGCCCCTCGTTGCTTCCAATTGCCGTCGACCGGGGGATAGGCGGTGAGGAGAGCGGTAGCGGGATAATAGTGCTGTTGGCGGGCAGCACGGATCACCTCGAAGCCAGCATTCTCAGTCTCCATCCTCACGTCCGTGATCACCATCTGGTAGACGCCGGATTCGAGCTTGCCCATGGCTTCCGCCGCAGATGAGGCAGTGTGAACCTCGAAATCGTTCAGCTCGAGAACTGTCTTGAGGGTGAGCAATACAGCCACATCATCGTCGACAAGCAAAATACGGCGCTTCATAGACACCTCAGGGTCACTCGTTCGTGCTCCCGCGAGTTCCGCACCGGCAGGATACAGGCTCTTGAAATCGTTGTCATTGGTATCGAATTATGGCTCTGGCCATATCGTTACTGCTGCAATCCAAAATCAGCTGTATTGGCTGCTTTGTGATTCGACCTTTTCAGCAGCCTCCAAAAATCGTACCGCGACTCGCCTGCTCCGCAACGCTGGTTTCCTGGGATCTTGAATCCCCGAAACTCGAATCGTAGGACTTCGAACTCAAACGTTATCACGTAAACGTAACGCGCACGTACTAAGTTACTATAGTAGGGTGGCAAGTTTCTACGTAGAGAATTTTGGTTGTCGGGCTACCCAAGCCGACGGAGCCGCGATCGAAGGGCAGTTTCGGGATCGCGGCCTAGAACGGGCTACGGCACCGTCCCAGGCTCAGATTGTCGTCGTGAACACGTGCACCGTCACGGCCTCCGCCGATCAGGACGCACGCGCCACCATTCGCCGTATTCACCGTGAAAATCCAGGCTGCCAGATTCTGGTGACTGGCTGTTACGCTCAGCGCGCGCCCGAGGAACTCGCTTCTTTGCCTGGAGTTCGCTGGGTAGTCGGAAATTCCCACAAGCATAAAATAGCGGAAGTCGCCGCCTCGAGAACGTGGAAGAGCGGGCCTCTAGGCCCGCGTACGAACTCTGAAATGAGGAGGGCTTTAGCCCCTGAGATCCACAAACAGAGTTTTTCCGCAGCGACTTCAGCCGCTGGAGCCACAAACTTTGTGCCGCTCACAAGCCTGACGCCTGAAGCCCAAAGCCAAGTCTTTGTTTCTGACATCTTCGCGCACACGGAACTTATGGCAGCCCCCGTCTTCGATGCTGCCAATGAACGGACTCGACCGAATCTCAAGGTGCAGGACGGATGCGACAACCGCTGCTCGTTCTGTGTGATTCCTTACGTGCGGGGACAAAGCCGGTCGCTCAGGCTGGAGGAAGTCATTCGCGAGGTGGAGACACTCGTTGCGTCCGGTTTCCGCGAAGTCGTGATTTCGGGAATCAACCTTGGCCGGTGGGGGCGCGATTTTGATCCTTCTCTGCGGTTCGAAGATCTGGTTTGGACGATATTGGAGAAAACATCGCTTCAGAAGCTGCGCATCAGCTCTGTCGAACCGATGGATTGGAGCGACGATTTGATCCAGCTAATCGCGGGGTCGCGCCGAATCGCCAAGCACGCGCACCTGCCCATGCAATCCGGCAGCGACCGCGTGCTGCGCCGAATGCACCGCAAGTATCGGCCATGGCATTACTGCGAAAAGATCGAGAAGATCCGCACAGCTATGCCGGGCGCGGCGATCGGCGCCGATGTAATGGTCGGATTTCCCAGCGAGACGGACAGTGAATTTGAAGAAACCCGCCGCCTCATAGAAGAATTGCCGTTTACGTACTTGCACGTATTCACGTATTCCGCGCGTCCGGGTACGCCCGCCGCGACCATGCCAAATCAAGTGCCAGTGCGGGTTGCGCGAGAGAGAAATCGCATTCTGCGCGAGCTTGCGGCGGAGAAGAAGCTGGAATTCCAGAGATCGTTCGTCGGCAAAATCGTAGACGCCATCACGCTAAACGTGTTCGATGGCGAACACACGGAGGCCCTCACCGACAACTACTTGAAGCTCAGACTCGCAGGGAAGTACGATCCAAATCACTGGGTCACGGCCCGGGTGGAGCACGTATCAGGCGGGGCCCTGCTCGGCTACCTGGAGGCCTCAACATAGAGCACCATTTCTGGTGCACCCACGAAAACCGCGTTGACCCGCATTTCTGCTGCATTTAGACTGGGTGCGTTTCCTACAAATGTCACTTCAGGACTCGCGATTGAGAATCTATCGCCCTACTCGTGAACTGCTCGCTCAAATTGAGCACCTACTCGCTGCCAACAAGCCTTCATTTCATCATTCCCCGCTAGATGACGTGATTGAAGTGCTGTGCCAGGGCCGCCGCTATTGTTGGGTGGGAATTTATCTGACCATCGAGGAGAACAAACAGCAATTGCTGGTCGCTGGGGGTGAAAACGGCCTGAACACGATTGCCTTGCCGCAAACCCGGTCGAAGATACTGGTTACCGTGAAGCTGGCCGGCCGCGAATTGGGGGTGCTCGCCGCGGAAAGCGATCGCGAGAATGCCTTCGGCTCCGAAGACCGTGTGTTGTTGGAAAATGTGGCTGGCGCGCTGGCACGGTTTCTTGCAGGGAGGGGAAAATACCTGGTGCGTAAGGCGCGGTCGGCGCTTCTTCCCCAGAACGCAGTGCCGACTCACGGCCCACACTCCACCCCCGAAGTCAAACGAAGTGTCTCCGCAGCGGTAGGGGAGAAATGAGCAATCAACCTGTGCACCCAGTAGACAAGCTCAGGCGCATAGCCCTGCACATGCGTCTCGACATAGTGAAGATGATCGGCGCCGCGGGCAGCGGCCATCCCGGCGGTTCGCTCTCGGAAGTGGAGTTGCTCACTGCACTTTACTTCCGGGTGATGCGGCATGATGCCAAGAATCCGACCTGGGCAGACCGCGACCGGTTCATTCTCTCCAAGGGACACGGCTGCCCGGCACTGTACGCCACATACGCCGAAGCCGGCTACATTGATCCCGGCCTGCTAAATACGCTGCGCAAATTAGGCTCACCGCTGCAAGGACATCCCGATAAGCGCATGTTGCCTGTTCTCGAGGCATCGACGGGCTCGCTGGGGCAGGGCTTGTCGATCGGTATTGGCACAGCGCTGGCAGCAAAGCTCGACAGGCGCGACTATCACACGTTTGTAATGGTCGGCGATGGTGAAATTGAAGAAGGGCAGATCTGGGAAGCAGCCATGTTTGCCGGTTTTCATAAATTGACGAATCTCACCTGCATCGTGGACAACAATCGGCAGCAGCTGGATGGATTTGTGAAAGATATTCTCGATCCGGCGCCGGTAGCGGAGAAATTTCGCGCATTCCGCTGGCGCACGGCTGAGATCGACGGGCACGACTTCGAGCAAGTGATTCCGGCGTTGGAAGAGGCGCGCGCAGCCAAAGATGGTAAGCCAACCGCGATTGTGGCGCACACAATCAAAGGCAAGGGCGTGTCATTCATGGAGAACAACCCGGAGTGGCATGGCGTTGCGCCGAAACCGGAACAGGTGCAAGCAGCGGTGAAAGAGTTGGAAGCAGCGGCGGTGTAGAAAGGTTTCGAGCTTTCGCTCGACATGGACGACCCTGGGCGGCCGTCGCCACACGAGCACCGGAGGCAATTTGGGAACAACCACAACCGTGAAGACAAAATTCGAACTGAAGATGGGCGTCGCCACGCGCGAGGCCTATGGGCAGGCGCTGGCGGAACTGGGCAAGACCAACCCAAATATTGTTGTGTTGGATGCGGACCTTTCGAAATCCACCTACAGCGCCAAATTCGAGAAGCAATTCCCAGAACGATTCTTCACCATCGGCATTGCCGAGGCCAACATGGTGGGAATCGCAAGCGGGCTGGCGCTTTCCGGCAAGATTCCTTTTGCATCGTCTTTCGCAGTTTTTATTTGCGACAAGGGCTATGACCAGTTACGCATGAGTGTTGCGTATCCACACGTGAACGCGAAATTCTGTGGATCACATGGCGGGATTTCCATCGGCGAAGATGGGCCGAGCCAGATGGCGATTGAGGATTACGCGCTGATGTGCGCACTTCCGGGATTCACGGTGCTGGTCCCGGCAGATGAGTTCGCCGGGCGTGCGCTGGTCAAAGCGATGGCGGAGCACAAGGGGCCTGTCTACATGCGCACGGGCCGTCCGAAGGCGCCGATCGTGTATGGCGCGAACGATACATTCCAGATCGGCAAGGCCAACGTACACGGCGACGGGAGCGATGTCGCGATAATCGCTTGCGGCCTGCTGGTTGCGCAGGCCCTGGTGGCGCAATCTCAGTTGGAAGAAGAAGGCATTTCCGTTCGCGTGATTGACATGCACACGCTGAAGCCGCTGGATGAAGAGGCTGTTGCGCAAGCGGCGCGCGCGTGCGGCGCAATCGTTACCGCGGAAGAACATGTGCTCGAAGGCGGGCTTGGATCATTGGTAGCCAAGGCCGCTGCGCTGTCCCATCCCGTGCCTATGGAGTTCGTCGGAATTCAAAATACGTACGCGGAATCGGGCACCCCCGACCAGTTAATGGAGAAGTACGGCCTGACTGCCCCCCACATCATCGCAGCAGTGAAGCGGGTGCTGAAGCGGAAGTAGCGAGCTCTCTGTAGAGACCTAGCTTGCTACGTCTTTTTGTCTTGGTGGAGACGCAGCAAGCTGGGTCTCTACCTCGATGTCCTCTCGCTTTCAACCCTCGCCGCCTCTTCCTGAATCCTGTGCCACGCACGCTCCACGTGCCGCGCCGCAGTGTTCGTCTGTCCCACACAGAAGCGAAGCGTGAATCGGTCGCTTAACTTCGTGTGCGTGAGGTAGAGATCGCCGCTGCGATTCAGACGATCCATTAATGCCTGGTTTATTGCATCACCGCCTTTGTGACGGAAGCAGACAAGGTTGAGTGGCGCAGGCGCAGCGAGGTTAAATCGATCGTCTTGGCTTACCCATGCCGCAAACTGCTGCGCGAGATCTACATGCTGTCGAATGTGATACCGCAGGCCTTCCACGCCGTAGTGACGAATCACGAACCATAATTTGAGCGAGCGGAAGCGGCGTCCAAGTGGGATCTGCCAGTCGCGATAGTCAATGACCGCGCCAGATTCGGTGGCTTTATTCCGCAGATATTCGGGCAACACACTAAGAGTTTCGATTAAGGCCTTGCGATCGGCCACGTAGAAGCAGTCACAGTCGAAATTCGTAAACATCCACTTGTGCGGGTTGAAGCAGTAACTGTCGGCGAACTCTAGTCCGTTGTGAATGTAACGGAACTCGGGACAGAGCGCGGCGGTGCCAGACATGGCGGCATCCACGTGGAACCAGATTCCGTGCTCTCGGCATATGCGGCCAATTTCACGAACGGGATCAATGCCGTTCGATGAAGTCGTGCCCACAGTGGCGCAGACGAAGCAAGGCACGAGACCAGCACGGCGATCCTGCTCGATTTGGCGGGCGAGCATGTCAGGTCGCATAGCGAAGTTCTCGTCGACATTGATGAGGCGCAGGTTGTCGCGGCCGAGGCCTGCAATCTTGACGTTTTTTTCAATTGACGAATGGGCTTGTGTCGAGGTGTAGGCGGCCAGGCGGCCGTCGCAGCCTTTCTTATTGCTCGCGAAATTCGTGGCGCGTTCGCGCGCAGCCAGCAAAGCGCAGAGCGACGCGCTTGAGGCGGTGTCCTGGATGACTCCGCCGCCACTACCGGTGGAAAGAAATTTCTCCGGCAAGCCAAGCATCGGCACCAGCCAGTCGAGTACGTGCGTCTCAAGCTCCGTGCAAGCCGGACTGGTAGCCCAGAGCATCCCTTGCACCCCCAGGCCTGAGGACACCAGATCGCCTAGAACCGCCGGCCCAGAAGCGTTGCAAGGAAAGAAGGCGTAGAAATTTGGCGACTGCCAATGCGTGATTCCAGGCAAAATCAGCTTCTCGACGTCTCGCAGGATGGCATCGAACGATTCGCCTGTTGCAGGGGCATTGGGCGGCAGTGAAGCGCGGATCTGGCCCGGCTGGGCGCGCGAGAGGACCGGCAGTGTCTCAATACGCTTGTAGTAGTCGGCGATCCAGTCTACGACCGCGTGGCCATGGCGGCGCAAGTCCTCCGAGGACATGTGAAAGGGTTTTTCTTGGGGCAAGGTTCCTCCCTGTGGGCGCGGGTCGCCACGTTTCTCCTCAGATTCTCTGAAGCAGCCAGATTCCTGCTGTTTCGCCAAGCTGGTTCTCAATGATCCCCTGTGTCCTCTGTGGTTATCTTTTTCGTTAGCTGCCCGTAGTAAACCCGCGTGTCGTATTCGAGTCCTACGCGTCCGTGGACCTGATACACATCGAAAATTCTTCGCAACTCTTGCACCATCGGCGCGTACTTAGCGTGTCCTTCCTGCGGAGTGTACGAAGAAGATAGCAGGCGGCCCTGGAGCCCGGCGTAATCAAATTCTTGGCGCATTTCAAAAACGCGGCTCTTGAATCGCGAAGGCGTGAAGAAGATATCGATATTAGCCGTAGTACGCTCGTGCCGCACTTCTTTGTAGTCGGTACCGTAGGTGAGCAACAACTTTTCGTACTCCCTGAGAAAAGGAGTCGAGTCGGTGCGGCGCTCATTCCAGATCAGCACGCACCAGCCGCCTGGTTTGAGAATACGCACGAACTCGCGTCGTGCTCTGTCGCGATCAAACCAGTGTGCAGCCTGGGCAGCGGTGACGAAGTCGACGCAGCGATCTTCCAGAGTTGTTGCCTCGGCGGTACCGTCGATGCTGGTGAAATTTGGATTTGCTGCCAGCAGCCGTTCTCCGGCTTGTCGCATTTCAGCATTCGGTTCCACCGCGAAGACACGGTTGCCATGGTCAAGAAACATGCGAGTGAGGATTCCCGTGCCAGAGGCAATGTCGGCAATGACGGAACTGGACGTGAGTCCGCACTCGGTCTTCAGAAGTTCGATGATCTGTGGCGGATATCCGGGACGATGGCGGACGTAGTCTTCGACGCGAGAAGAGAAGCGCTGTGTAGAATCCTTGACGGGCATGGCCTCTCAGTATGCCTTCTCTGTTACCAAGAGCAAAGCTCCGCCGGGGGTCTCAAGGAGCTTTTGATGAGGGAGCTGCGCCAGTTCGGAAGCCTTGATCGAAATGTCCTTGCAATTCGGCACCGTGGGGGCAGCCGGGCCAGCGCTGACAACCGCGAGGACATGCTCCCGCCGAAGCACACAGAACGGATGACCCCAAGCATCGGTGCGGTGGTCGGTTGTCACGATCCGAATGTCGTCAGCACTTCGAACCCAGTTTCCGTCCGGCCCGTGGTTGAAAACTGCTTCCGCCAACGATATCGCGCTCATCCATGTATCCGCGAGTTTAGCGTCTGCTTGAAAGCCCGCCGGATCTTTTTCGTAGGCAACTGCGTAACCATTCGGAGGCAGTGTTCTCGTTTTGTCCTGTCTCCTCACTACAACGATGTCGGATACCGCTTTCTTGAAGACCGTCTCCACCCCTTTGAAAGCGGTCGGTGAAAACGCAAGTTGGAGCGAGTGTTGCAGAAAAAACAATCCGCCAACCCCAGAAACACAACAGCCCCTCCAGCAGCCGCGGCTATACGGAACGGTCTACCCGCTTTCACAAAATTCACTCCCTCGCCTTGCGAATCTGTATCCCCAGCTCCTTCAATTGCGCCTCGCTCACCGGCGTTGGCGCATCCACCATCAAGTCCACCGCCCGTGCGGTCTTCGGGAACGGAATCACCTCGCGCAGGCTCTCTGCACCGGCAAGGATCATCACGATGCGGTCGAGGCCAAGCGCAATACCGCCATGCGGCGGAGTGCCGTATTCCAGCGCTTCGAGAAAGAATCCAAAGCGCGCGCGGGCTTCGTCTTCGGTCATGCCGAGCGCGTGGAAAATCTTGCGCTGAATGTCCTGACGGTGAATACGGATCGAGCCCGATCCCAGTTCGGTGCCGTTCAACACTACGTCGTAGGCCAGCGCCCGTACTGCTGCCAGCGGCGAGTTAGGGTCTTCCGCAGCTTCTAGTCCTCCGGATAGCTTCTCCATGTCGCGCTCGTGCGGCGAAGTAAATGGATGGTGGGCAGCGGCCCAGCGCTTGCCTTCCTCGTCCCATTCGAACATGGGAAAATCGGTGACCCAAAGAAAGCGGAAATCCGCAGACGCATTGCTGGTCTTCTCAAAAAGTCGATGCCTAGAGGCGTATTTCCGCGCCAGCGCCACACGCAGCAAGCCCGCGGCGGTGTAGACCGCATGATCGTGTTGCTTGACCTCAGGTTTCACGCCACCTTCGGACGGATGCTCGGCCAGTTTGCCGTTGCCTGCAACAATGACGATCAGGTCGTCAGTTTCAGCGCTGCTCTTCGCGCGAATCTTCGTGGCAGAGTCCGGGAACGACTTCTCCAGCCGCTTGAAATCTTCAAACAGCTTGGCGTTACCCTTCTCAGTGAAGAGCGGCTTGATTTCGTCGCGCTCTTTGCGCGAAAGCTCGCCAACTTTCGGGATGCGGATCGCCATGACCGGCAGGTTCGGATTCACGGCAAGCGCCTCAAGGTTCTCCGCTGTAAACGCCTCTCGCACATCATTCATCGCGGGCAGGCGCATATCGGGCTTGTCGCTGCCATAGAGACGTATCGCTTCGTCATAGCTCATGCGCGGGAACGGCGTCTTAATCTCGTAGCCGGCGGCCTTGAAAGCGGCAGAAAGAAAGCCTTCGACGACCTCCCAGACACGCTCTGGTTGCGGATAAGACATCTCCAGATCGATCTGGGTAAATTCTGGCTGGCGGTCGGCGCGCAGATCTTCGTCCCGGAAGCAGCGCACAATCTGAAAGTATTTGTCGCAGCCCGAGATCATCAGAATCTGCTTGAATAGTTGCGGCGATTGCGGCAGCGCATAGAAAGACCCCGGCTGCACCCGGCTGGGAACGAGGTAATCGCGCGCCCCCTCCGGCGTGGAGCGTGTCATGAAAGGCGTTTCGATTTCGAAGAAGCCTTGCGATGAAAGATAGCTGCGAATCGCAATCGCGACTTTGTGCCGCAGCTCGAGATTGAACTGCATGGCGTCACGGCGCAGGTCAATATAGCGGTATTTGAGACGGAGTTCTTCGTTCGGCAGCACAGTGTCGCCGGGAAGAAACGGTGGCTGCTTGGCTTCATTGAGGATGCGCAACTCTTCCGCGACCAGTTCAATTTCGCCGGTCGGAATATTCTTGTTGATCGTATTCGGGTCGCGCTGCTTGACCATGCCGATGGCGGCAATGACGTACTCGTTGCGCAGGCGGCTGGCTTTCTCGTGAATCGCCGGGTTCAGCTCCTTATTGCAGACGACCTGGGTAACGCCAGTACGGTCGCGCACGTCGATGAAGACGAGATTGCCGAGGTCGCGGCGCCGGTTTACCCATCCCATGAGCACGGCTTTTTTGCCCGCATCAGAGGAGCGCAGGGCCCCACACATATGAGTGCGCCGTAAGTCGCCTAAAAAATCCAGCAATAGATTGCCCTTTTTAACTGGAATACGGCCGAAGCCGAATGGTGGATTATAAATGGGAGCGGGGGACCATTCGCAGCCCGGCGTCGACAGAGCAAGTGCTCACCCAAATCTGTTAGCATTTGCCTGCACACGCTTGCAGCCAGATGGCGACCCCTCCAAAAGCTCACCAACTGAATAAGGCGATTGTCGCCTACCTGGATGGTCGTCGAGAGAAGGGCTATATTTACGATTTCTCCACGCTGAAACCCTCATTCCGCATTTTGCCTGAAGAGGACCCGCTCCAACAGCGGGGAACAGAGGTGGCCGTGAAGGACCTCAAAGCAGTTTTCTTTGTAAAGGATTTCGCCGGCAATAGCGAACACCAGGAATCCACGTCAATGGAAGGCCAGCGGCATGGCCGGAAAATCGAGATCCTCTTCAAAGATGGTGAAAAACTGGTTGGCACGAGCGAGGCCTACAATCCTCAGAAACCCGGGTTCTTTCTCTTCCCCGCTGATCCCAAGAGCAACAATCTTCGCATCTTCATCGTAAACAAGAACGTTCACAAGGTTAATTTCATCTGAACTCTTCCGCCGGCTATGATCAAACTATCTAAGCCACCGGCTGCGTGAGCACTTTTTCCCGCTCCTCGGCATCTTGTTTCTCCTCACGCGGGGTCGAGGGCAGTGCGAGCTCGAGCACTTCATCAATCCTCTTCACATAATGCACGTTGAGGTTTTCGAGTTGCTCGGGAGTCAGATCCTCGTCTACGTTCATCTTGTTTTCCGCCGGGAGAATCACGTCGCGCACACCGGCACGCTTGGCCGCCAAAACCTTTTCCTTGATGCCGCCCACCGGCAACACGTTCCCGCTCAGTGTGATTTCACCAGTCATCGCGGTATAGGGCCGCACAGGACGTTCCGTTAGCAGCGACACCAGCGCGGTCGCCATGGTCACGCCGGCGGACGGCCCGTCTTTGGGAATGGCGCCGGCAGGGACGTGCATGTGGATGTCGTGATCGGCGAAGAAATTCTCCGGGATCCCGAGCTGGGCCGCATTCGACCGCACCCATGTAAGGGCGGCCTGCATCGATTCCTGCATCACTTGACCGATCTGCCCGGTCATGGTAAAGGTGCCTTTGCCCTTCATACTATTGGCTTCGACGAACAGAACATCGCCACCGGCCGGAGTCCAGGCAAGACCGACGGCCACACCTGCCCGCTTCGTGCGCTCGGCGATTTCGCCTTCGGTGCGAATCTTGATGCCGCCCAGAAACTCCTGCACCACCTCTTTGGTGACGATCAGTGGCTCGGTTTTTCCCTCCGCCAAGCGGCGCGCCTGCTTGCGGCAAATGGTGCCGATATTACGCTCCAGGTTACGAACCCCGGCTTCATGCGTGTAGTGACGAATAACGTAGCTGATCGCTTCTTCGGGAAACTCGATTTGCTCCGTGGTAATGCCGTTTTCCTCGATCTGGCGCGGTACTAAATACTGGACTGCGATGTGAACTTTTTCCTCTTCGGTGTAACCCTGCAGCTCGATGATTTCCATGCGATCGCGAAGCGGCTCTGCAACCGGATCCAGCATATTGGCTGTAGTGATGAACAACACTTTCGAAAGATCGAATGTCACATCCAGATAGTTATCGCGGAAAGAAATGTTCTGCTCGGGATCGAGCGCTTCCAGCAATGCGGACGCCGGATCGCCGCGGAAATCACGCCCCACCTTATCGACTTCGTCCAGCATGAAGACAGGGTCCTTGGTTTCGGCGCGGCGGATGCCCTGAATAATCTGTCCAGGCAACGCTCCGATATAAGTCCGCCGGTGACCACGAATTTCGGCCTCGTCGTGTACCCCACCCAGGGAAATGCGGACGAACTTGCGCCCTAGAGCGCGAGCGATGGATTTGCCCAGCGAAGTCTTGCCCACACCCGGAGGGCCCACGAAGCAGAGGATTGGCCCCTTCATGCTGGGTTTGAGACGGCGGACGGACAAGTAGTCCAGGATGCGATCCTTGACTTTCTGCAGATCGTAATGATCTGCATCGAGGATTTCTTTGGCCTTGTTGATATCCACTTCGCCGCCCGAGGTCTTAGCCCACGGCAGTACAGCAAGCCACTCAATGTAATTACGAGTGACGGAATAATCGGCGGCCATGGGTGACATACGCGCAAGTCGGCCCAGTTCCTTCAATGCCTCCTTCTTGACTTCATCAGGCATTCCAGCAGCTTCAATCTTCTGTCTTAGCTCTTCAATATCGCGCTGGCCTTCATCCTGCTCACCCAGTTCTTTCTGGATGGCCTTCATCTGCTCGCGCAGGTAATACTCGCGCTGCGTCTGCTGCACCCGATCCTGCACCTCTGACTGGATCTTGTTGCGCAGCTGTTGGACTTCAAGCTCTTTGGCTAGATGATGATTGATCTTTTCCAAGCGCACGCGTACGTCGGTGGTTTCCAGCGTGTCCTGCTTGTCGGGAGTGGAAAGTGACGGCAGGGACGAGGCAATGAAGTCCACTAGCCGGCCGGGCTCTTCGATGTTCATGGCCACCGTAGAGAGCTCGTCGGAAAGCGTCGGCGACCCGGCAACGATCTGCTGGAAAAGTGTCAGAACGTTGCGCTGCAGCGCCTCCACCTCGGAGCCCTTGGGCGGAATGGATTCAGGTACAGGCTCTACGCGGCCCCGCATAAAGGGCGTCAATTGGGTGAACTCCGTAAGCCGGACCCGCTCTAGGCCCTCCGCAAAGACGAAGAGACTCTGGTTGGGCATCTTCACGACCTTGTGGACCACCGCCAGCGTGCCAACGGTGTAGAGGTCAGTCGGTTGGGGGGTGTCGACACGGGCCTCCCGCTGCGCCACAACCACGATGGTCTTGTCTTCGCCTAAAGAATTGATCAACTGGACAGAACTTTCCCGGCCTACGGTCAAGGGTAAAACCGCATGGGGGAAGAGGACCGTGTCCCGCACCGGAAGAATCGGCAGGGAGCGTTCTTCCTGGGGTGAGTCCTTCGATTTCGGGGTGCGCTCCGGGCGCGACGGCTGTGCCATGTTTCTCCTTGAGTGTAACTCGCTCAAGTTTTGGATGATGATGTCCTGCGGAAAGATTCAGCCTCACTGGTTGGATCTCCGCAGGGTGTTGGATTTTAAACCTTTCGAGTGGATTTGTAACCATCACAAAGGTGCATTTCAGGGTTCTCTCAAAGTAGCCGAGTCAGATGACCAAAAGCCGCTTCGGGGAGGTCTTTTTTGGGAATGAATTTGGAGATCATAGATCCCAAGCTTCTTCTCCAATCCCGCAACCTGGTCGTATTTGATGTGCAACTCCGGGAAGGGTTGGCGAAGCTCACGCGGCGGGATAAATTCCCAAGATCTTCACCAGGTCGGCCACTTCCCCCAGGTGATGAAGCGCATTGCGGGCAGCTTCATCTTCGCCACGAAGGATATCGACATAGAAAACGTACTCCCAAGGACGCCCCCGCATGGGCCGTGATTCAATCTTACTCAGGCTGATGTCGCGAAGTGCAAACACGCTCAGCGCTTTGAACAACGCACCTGGGACATTCTTCACGCTGAAAGCGATTGAGGTCTTGTTAGCGCCGGTCAGAACGCGCTTCGTCTTACGGATCAGGAAAAATCGCGTGAAGTTGCGTTTATCATCTTCAATTCCGGCCTTAAGAATCTTTCCACCGTATACGCCGGCAGCCTGCCGCCCCGCAATTCCCGCCGCATCGCGCAAGCCTTTCTCGATAACGTGCTTCACGCTTCCCGCTGTATCGTAAAAGGGCACCGGCTCGATCTTCGGAAAATGGCGGAAAAAATCCCGGCATTGCTCTAATGCGACAGGGTGGGACAATACCCGGCGAAGATCTCGGAGCTTCACTCCCGGTGCGGCAATCACATTGTGAACAATCCGCAGGCGAAACTCGCGTTGGACGAAAACGTCGCGGGCGAGTAGCAAATCGAAATGTTCCGTCACTGAACCCGCAAGCGAGTTCTCGATAGGAATGACTGCCGCGGGCACTGATCCCTGTTCGACCTGATCGAAAACTGCGGCTGAGCGCGCACATGGCAGGATATGGCAACCTGACACCATGCGCTGCGCCGCTTCGTGACTGAAAGAGCCAGCTTCCCCTTGGATGGCAATCTTCATTCTGGCAACTTAGCTGGGGTTCGAGGCTGGGATCAACACTTTTCTGAGCACGAGCGCGTCGACTCCATTCGAATAGTAGGCCGGAATGGTCTTTACCAAGTCATAGCCGTGCCGCTTGTAGAACGCCAGGGCGGCCAAATTGTCTACAGCAGTTTCCAGCTCGACCGCGTGGCAAGGTGCCGCTCGCAGGTGCTCCTCGGCGGCGCTCAACAAGGTGGAGCCTACTCCGAAGCGGCGAGCGGTCGGCAGGACGTCAATGGTGATGATATGGCCAGTGCCGCGTCGGTTGGCCTCGGCCACGATGAAACCTACAATTCCAACCGGCGAATCGGCCACCTGTGAGCCTTTCGCCGCTGACTTCTTGCTGTCCGTCGCTGCGGCTTCCGCTAGGAGCGTGAATGAACGGGGGCGGCGCATATAGACGGCCAGTTCCAGGCGAGAGTAGGAAATTCCAGGCGGGAAGCACTCCTTATCGATGCGCCACAGCGTATCAAAGTCCTCGCGGCGAGACTGGCGGATCTTGAAATCCACGCAGCCATTGTAATGGGAGGCTTCAGGCTTCATGTTTGAGCCTCCAGTTTCAGGATCCTTGGTTTTCAGGCTTTGCCATTTCTGGGCGGCTCGGTTAGCGTTGGGCGGACCATCAATTCTTGCCAAAACTAACGCGAAAGCTGCACAACGCTCAGGAGACAACCACTGAAGCCCAGGGCGTCAAACCCGAGATCTTAGGCCGGGGCATCGGAAGCCTGACGCCGGAAGCCGCGGAGGAAGACGGAGTCGGGAATCCTTTGAAAAATGAATTTCCGCTCCCCTTGCACCGGCGGCATCCGCGGACGTAACATTTGCATCAGAGGCAGTCGTGGGACGCCTTCTCTTGATTGACGGTCTGATCGCCGGGGCTCTGCTCGGCGTGTGGTACTTCTGGTTTATTCGTTATAACCACCGCAAGGCAGCCACTGTGCTGCGCTGGGTCCAGTTCGCCTGCGCGGATAGGGGTCGCGTTCTCGCACCCCGTTGGATCGGCAGTTCTCTCCTCCAAGCCACGCTGCACTTGCCTTCACGCTGGTTTGCGGACGCTCAGCTGACTGTCCACCTCTTGCCCCGTCATGTTCCGGTTCAGTGGATGATCAGCCGGTGGCGCAAGCAGAAAGAAACCCTCACCTTCGAAGCTGACTTAGAGTATGCTCCCGGGTTCCAATTGGATGTATTCAATCACCGCTGGTGCGGGCGTAGCCGCAGCAAGTTCTTTTCCCGTTCGCGAGAGTGGAGCCTCTCCCGGCCAGGACCTGTGGTGCTCACAACCCGTGAGCAATGGGCCCAGGAACTCACGCCGGTGGTAAACGCGCTTGTGGCCTCCCGTGAGAAAAACTTCCTCAACGTACGATTCCGCCCCGAGTCACCGCATTTCTCGGCTACCGTGGCTCTGGAAACGCTCTACGACAAGGAAGCTGCAGCCGGCTTGCTTACCGTATTGCGTGAGCTGGCCGCAGGCGCCTCCGCCAAGCAGTTGTAAATAGCTACTAACAGTCTTTGGATAGGTCTCGCGTGCTTTCCCCATGATCGCCCTTTGTGGGATTTGTTAGACACTTTAGGATTCGGTTTTCTCAGGCTCGGCTACGAACCGATAGCCCACCCCGCGCACCGTGAGCAGATGACGAGGCTTGGAGGGATTCTCCTCGATGTAGCGGCGCAGGCGCACAATAAAATTGTCGATCGCACGGGTATCCGTGTCCTCATGCAATCCCCAGACTTGTTCGAGAATAGATTTTCGCGAAACTACCCGCCCACTGTTGCGGATAAGGTGGCGTAGAAGTTCGGCTTCCATAACAGTAAGCTGGATGATGTTGCCGTTGGTCTGCAATTGCAACGTGCCGAAGTTGATGCTCTTCCCTCCGAATGAAAATACTCCATAGTCGGTACCTGTCTCGGCCTGCGGCCTACCATCCGCGTTCTTGGTGGCATTTTGGCCCGCTTGCAACCACTCACTCCGGCGGAGCAGCCCCTGAAGCCGGGCCAGCAGAATGGCCAGTTCAAACGGCTTCGGAAGGTAATCGTCTGCGCCCGAAGCGAAGCCTTTGAGGACATCTTCAGGGCGGCCACGCGCGGTCAACATGAGTACCGGGACGTAGTTTCTGGAAGCGCGCAATGCGGAAGCCACAGCAAATCCGTCTTTGCCAGGCAGCATCACGTCGAGCACGACCGCGTCAAATCGTTCGTTATTTGTCAGAAGCCGCTCGAGCGCCGATTCACCGTCACCCACCACCTGCACGGAATGTCCCTCAGCCTCGAGATTGAAACGCAAGCCTTGTGCTAGATGCGCTTCGTCTTCGACCACCAGCACGCGACTCATGCCACACTCCGGGGCAGTTCGATCGTGACCGTGGTACCGCGGCCCTCACCATCGCTTTCGGCAAATACCCTCCCACCGTGTTTGCGAGCGATGGCACGCACGATGAACAATCCCAACCCTGTACCCTTCACGTGAGTCACCGCGGGATTAGGCACACGATAGAAACGCTTAAAGATCCGTTTCAGTTGCTCCGCTGGAATACCCACACCGCGGTCGCGCACTCGCAATAGCACGTGCTTCTCGTCTGGAGTTTGCAATTGCACCGAAATGTCCACTCGGTTACCGGAATACTTGATGGCATTATCGAGCACGTTGCATATGGCAGTGCGGAGTTCTTCGGGTTCGCCAAGTACCTTGGGAGCCATCCCGTTGCTGCTAGCTTCTTCGTAACGCAAGGCTTCTGGCTGCAGATGATGACGAGTGCGCGCCAGTTCCATGCACTCGCGCAGCAAGGTATCGAGCTCAATGTCGATACGATGACCTAGGGCGCGCTTCGCGGCTGCCTGCCCGGCTTTCAGCACTTGCTCCACTGTACCCAGCAGGCGGTCACTATCCAGCAGCATCAGGCGGTAGAACTCACGTCGCCGGGCGTCGTCCACTTCATGCCGTTGCAGGGTTTCCAGGTAGAGGCGGATGGAGGCGATCGGTGTTTTCAGTTCATGGGTGACGGCGTTGATGAAACTGTCGTGCTGTTCGTTGCGCCGAATCTCGCGCACCAGAAAGATCGTGTTAAGGATGATGCCGGCGATGATGGCACCGAAGAAGATGACACCGAGGAAGACTTTCACGCCCTCGCGCCAGTTGAGGATGATCCAGCCGCTTCCGACGGCCACCGCCAGCGCAGCCAGACACACGCCTAGTGTCAGGAAGAACGCGATAGTCTTGCGGCGGCTGGTAATGCGCATGCCTGATTTTACCGCGATATGAAAGGAGAATCGGAGCGTTGGGCAGTTGTGGAGCAGCTCTGTACGTCAAAAAGCTCGTAACCACAAAGTTCGCAGACGAATGCGCAGAAGATGCAAAAAAAGGGGATCACGGGTTCCCCGACTCGCACTGGTCAAGTCACAAAACTATCGATGGCGATGCCGAACAGTTCTACGCCTGGATCAGCCGGCCATTCGGTGCTGGCACTTCCTGGTGCATCAGTTGCGAGAGGTTCACCTTTTGAATCTGTCGGGCCAGGCCCAATTTCTTAAGCGCCCAGATTCCGTACCAGTTGATGTCAATCTCGTACCATTTCAAACCGTGCCGAGCCGAAGTCGGATGCGCGTGGTGGTTATTGTGCCAGCCTTCGCCGAAGGTCAGCAGCGCAACCCACCAACTGTTGGTCGAGAGGTCGCGGGTGGCAAAGCGCCGCGATCCCCAGCTGTGCGTCGCCGAGTTCACCAGCCAGGTGGCGTGTAGACCGACCACGGTGCGCATGAAAATCCCCCACATCAAAAAGGGAAGTCCACCGATCGCCAGTAGCACCACACCCAGAACAATGATTGGAACGTAATGATATTTGGTGATCCAGACGTGAAACTTGTCTTTGGCCAGGTCAGGGACATAGCGGGCCAGCGTGGTGGTGTCGTGGTGCATGGATTTTCCGGTGAGAATCCAGCCCATGTGTGCCCACCATTTGCCGTCCAGGGGCGAATGCGGATCACCTTCCTGGTCAGAGAACTGGTGATGAATGCGATGAGTGGCCACCCAGAAGATCGGCCCGCCTTCCAGGGTCAATGTGGCGCACACCGTCATGAAATACTCGACCCATTTCGGAGTCTTATAACCGCGATGGGTCAGCAGGCGGTGGTAGCACATTCCGATTCCGATACTGCCGGAAATCCACCACAACACGATCGATAATATGAAAGCCTTCCAGGTGAAGAAAAACAGGGCCGCCACGGCACCCACATGAAAAGCTGCCATGAACGACGCAGTCACCCAATTAATTTCGTCGTCGCCTCCCTGCTTTTTTCGGAGATCTTGGAGTTCCATGACTTTTCCCTGTATGCCGAAGTTTTATGCGATGTCGCCATTAGCGTAACAAGATCAGGCGGTGAAATTTGTAATAGTTCTGTAATAGAGGGTGTCGCGGGAGTTACGAAGGTATTGGGCTACAGGTTAGGTCTGACCCGGCGTCCTTGACACCATTGATGTCCGGAGCGCTAAAGTACATTGCTAGCAGTCGAGACGAGTTACGGGGTCGTCGAGACACGCAAAATGGCGCTACGAGGCCGCGGCGCCTTTCACCTCGACGCCTGCCCACTTCTCCAGCAGTGTGAGTGTGGCAGCATAGTCGAGGTCCTGATGACCCTCTTCCATGGCCAGATCGTAGATTTCTTCCACGGTTTCCAGCGCAGGCAGCTTGACGCGCACTTCTTTCGCGGCATCGAGTGTGAGGTGGATATCCTTGTACATCAATCGCAGCGGGAAATTCGGCGAGAAGTCGCGCTTCAGAACGAATGGGGCTTTGTAGTCCACCACTCCAGAACGTACCATTGATGCCTGAATCAGCGGAATCAGGGTTTCCGCACTCACGCCCAGCTTGGTGGCAAGGGTCAGAGCCTCGGCAAAACCTTCGTAGATGAGGGCAATCTGCAGATTCATTACCAGCTTGGCAGCCTGGCCCTTGCTGGTTTCGCCCATGCGAAAAACCTGCTTGCCCATGGCATGGAACAATGGCTGAATTCTTTCGATGACCGCCTCATCTCCGCCGGCGATAAAAATGAGCTGTCCATTTTCCGCGCCCATCTTCGAACCCGTGACCGGAGCATCCACGTACTGCGCTCCGCGAGCTTTCACGCCCTCCGCGAATTTCCGCGTGGCGGAAGGCGAGATGGTGCTGGAATCAACCACGATCATGCCCTCCGCCAGCGATTCCTCAGCGCCTTGTGGCCCAAACAGAACCTGCTCGACCGCTTTCGTGTCGGAGACGCAAATCCACACCACTTCGGCGTCGTGGGCTGCCTCCGCCGGCGTCGCACCGACGCGTGCGCCTTCCACCTGTTTGCCTGGCGTTCGGTTCCAGACCGTGAGTTCGTGACCGGCCTTGACCAGGTTGGCCGCCATTGGGCGCCCCATGATTCCCAAACCCAAAAAGGCAACGCGCATTCGTCAGCTCTCCTCAAACAGCTAGTTTAAATATGAGGGCAGCAACAGCGGTCGTCAAGCAATCTGCGAAATTTTCATTTAGAATCGAGCAGTCTGCATTTTCTCGATGATTTGCACTTATGTGTTGAGGTCCCAGTCAGCGGTTTGGGTTGAACGGTAAACGGAACTTACGCGGACCTGATCTTCGATTCCGGTGTTAAAGGCCACAATCAAGAATCGAGCCCTGCAGAGACGTGCCCGCCAATTTGGTCGATTGGTCCGGCATTCCGTGGTCACGCCACGTACCGGCCAGATCCACAAGCCAAGATTGGTTGCCGATGGGGAGCTTGGAGTCACCTTCATTGGACACGCCAGTTTTTTTGTCCAAATTGGCGGACAGAACGTTCTGATCGATCCTAACTTTGCGCGCTGGTTGTTCGTGCTGAAGCGCCTGCGACAGCCGGGAATTTACGTCCGGGACCTGCCCCCAATCGACCTGGTGCTGGTAACGCACGCTCACTTCGACCATCTGCATCGTCCATCGTTGCGCGCCATCGTGCAGCAAACCCGCCGTCGACAGGACAGGCCGCCCACGATTGTTGTGCCGCATCATGTCTTTGATCTGGTGTCCGACCTCGGCTTCGGCGATGTGGTCGAACTGGATTGGTGGAACAGCTATCGGCATGGCAACTTGACTGTGACGCATGTGCCCTCGCGGCACTGGGGCGCGCGCATTATCAAAGACTCTCACCGCGGCTATGGCGGGTACGTGCTGCGCTCCGGCAAGCACTCCGTCTACCACGCCGGCGATACTGCATATTTTTCTGGATTTCGAGAGATCGGGCGTCGGCTCTCGCCGGATCTAGCGCTGTTGCCCATCGGGGCATACAATCCGCCTAGCTTTCGTAACGTGCATGCCAGCCCGGCCGACGCCACCCGTGCCTTCCTTGACCTGAACGCGCGCTGGATGGTTCCCATGCATTACGGCACATTCCGCCTGTCGCATGAGCCGATGGACGAACCTCTGCAGCTTTTGGAAAAAGAGGCCGAAGCTGCCGGGGTTCGAGACCGCGTCCTCGTACTGCAAGAAGGCGTGACGCAGTTCTTTTAGCCGGTGTAAAATTCTTTCCCGGAATTCCTGAAGTATTTCCTAACTTTCAAGGAGGACTCATGGCTGAGAAAGCAAAGCCCGTTCCCGACGGTTTCCACACGCTCACACCGCACCTGACGGTCCGCGACGCCGAGAAAGCAATCGATTTTTACCAGAAAGCTTTTGGCGCCGAGGTTCGCGGCAAGAGCTATGCGCCCGACGGCAAGAAGATCATCCATGCATCGCTCAAGATCGGCGATTCGATGCTGATGTTGAACGACGAATTTCCGGAGTGGGGCACCGTGGCGCCGTCCGCAACCGGCGGCGGCACCGGTATTGCCATTCACGTGTACGTCGACAATGTGGATACCATTTTTGATCGAGCGGTTTCCGCCGGAGCGACTGTCAAGATGCCGTTAATGGATGCTTTTTGGGGAGATCGCTACGGGCAGATCGTCGATCCGTTCGGGCACAAGTGGTCGCTGGCAACACACGTTCGCGACATGACCCAGGAGGAGATGCGGAAGGAGCAGGAAGCAGCCTTTGCGCATATGCCGAAATCGGCTTAGCAAACAGTGACCAAGTTATGCGGTACCCCGGCTGTCGTCAGGACACCGCCGGCTCAATACGCCAGCAGGATTCGCAGGTCGCGCAGGTTGTTGCCCGTGGGGCCCGTGACGACTGTGTCGCCGAGAATGTCGAAAAAGGGATAAGCATCAAAGCGCGCCAGGGCTGCGGCGGCATCGAGGCTGCGAGCTTTGGCGCGTTCCAGTGTGGTTCCGTCAACCACCGCGCCCGCAGCCAGGCTGTTGCCGTCGATCCCATCGGTTCCCGCGCTAAGAACAGTAATGTTCTCGCCCGCGATTTTTCCCGCACAGGCCAGGGCGAAATGCTGATTGCGGCCGCCAACGCCTCCATTCGTAACTTTGACCGTGACCTCGCCGCCAGAGATCAGACAAACGCGGGATCGTTGCTGCCCGAGCTGACGGAGGCGCGAGAGCAGATGTTCGGCAGCTTGTTGGTAGTCCCAGTCATCGCAACTTTGATCCAGCTCCACAGCAAAACCCAATTTCGTCGCGGCGATAGCGGCCTCCTCTGCGGCCACCTTATTCGATAGCATCGGCCACCAGCGTGAGCGATAGAAGGCCTGGTCGTCCGATTTCGGTGTCTCCTCCAGAACATGTCGGCGAAAAAGCTTGCACACGCATTCGGGAAACTGTTCGAGCAGATTGTTTTTCGCGGCGATCGCGTAACAGTCTTCCACAGTAGTGGAATCGGGCATGGTCGGGCCAGAAGCCAGCGCGTCCGGTGTATGGTCGGGGACGTCGGATACGAGCAGCGAGACCTGCTGCGCCGGATAGGCAGCGCGTGCCAGCCGGCCTCCCTTAACCGCGGAAAGGTGTTTACGGATAGCATTGATTTCGGCGATCGGCGCCCCGGAGAGAACCAAAGCGTGATACGTGGCAACCAGATCCTCCAAGGAGATTTCCTCATCAATGGGTTTCTCCACAATGGACGAACCCCCACCGCTAAGCAGAAAAATCACCAGCGATGAGGTGTTCTGAGCGGTTAGGGACTTCAGCATTGCTTCCGCGGCGCGGATGGATTCCAAGTTGGGCGTCGGATGTCCGCCGCGGAAATAGCGGAAACCACGGACCAGCGCCGCCGGATCGACGGGACTGGCCACGATGCCCTCCAGTGACTTCCCCATCTTTCCTTCCAGCGCCTGGGCCATCGTGTGTCCGGCCTTGCCCATGGAAACAACGAAAACGCGAGAGTAGGAATGGAGATCGTAGAGGTCTTCGCGCACCCGTAGTACACCCCGGTCGCAGCTAACATGTCTCTGAAAAGCTTTGTCAATGCTGGCTTCCGCTAGCGCATGCTGAAAAATCTGCCGGGCGGAGTCACGCATCTCGCGGAATTGATTCTCGCGCTCGCTTGGGGATTGTGTCATCGGCAGGATTATAGAAGGCAGAAGGCAGTTGGCAGTTGGAGTTCTCGGTTGTCCGCTACTCGCTATAACAGCCTGCCGTTTGAGCCAGAACCACATCAACCGACGAGAAATTCCCTGACCCAGTTCTCAATCGTCTCCCGCAACTCGCGCAGGCGTCCCTCGAAAAAGTGGTCTGCACCTTCAATCAGGACAAGTTTCTTCGGATCCGCCAAGGAATCCACCAACTGCTCGATTTTTACGCGCGGTCCAAACTGATCGCGCGTGCCGCTGACAAACAACTTCAGCTTATTGCACGTCCGGAGAAACTCGAAATCGTAGCTGCGATCATCGATGGGCGCGACGGGCAGCCCCACCCCAATCACAGCCTTCACCCGTGCATCGGGACACGCCGCCCGCAAGCCCACCGCGGCCCCGAAGGAAAATCCGGCGAAGACTAGTGGCAAGTGAAACTCCCGCTCCAACCATTCGAGTGCTGCCCGCACATCATCTATTTCGCCAATCCCATCGTCATGCTCGCCCTGGCTCAATCCCGTTCCGCGAAAATTGAAGCGCAGCACCGGGAAGCCGAAGCTATTCAGCGCCTTCATGGTATGGAACACGACTTTGTTGTGCAGGGTCCCGCCGTAGCTAGGGTGCGGGTGGCACACCAGGGCAGCGTGGCTCGCCTGGGGAGAGCCTGCGTTGAGCAGCGCCTCCAGCCGCCCGGCCGGCCCGTCGAGAAAGAGGGACGTGATTTGAGCGTTTGCGGCCAACACGAGAATCAGATTACACCGATACTTGCATCGGTTATGCTCTCTCCCATGGATGTCGTCACCTTCACGCGCCAGCTCGTCGACATTGAGTCGATTACTGGGAACGAAGCAGCTGTCTGCGATTTCCTTTGCCGCGAACTCTGCCGCCTGGGTTGGCAAGCCAGGAAAATGCCGGTCGAAGGAGAACGATCCAATATTTACGCGACCGCACCTGAAGAATCGTCCCCTGCGCTAGTTCTTTCCACCCATATGGACACGGTACCGCCGTTCATTCCTTCTTCTGAAGATGCAACGCGCATTTATGGCCGCGGCTCATGCGACGCGAAGGGGATCATTGCCGCGCAAATCGCAGCGGCGGAGCAGTTGCGTCGAGAAGGGACAAATGTTGGGTTGCTTTTCCTGGTCGGCGAAGAACGCGACAGCCAGGGCGCCAGGCGGGCGAATCTGCACTCTCCTGGCTGCCGATTCTTAATCAACGGAGAGCCAACAGAGAACCGAATCGCCGCAGCTTCCAAAGGCACGCTGCGGGTTGAGGTAATCGCTGAAGGACGGATGGCGCATTCTGCGTATCCGGAATTGGGGGAATCTGCAATCGACAAATTGCTGGAAGCGCTCCGCCGTTTGCGGGCGATGGAGCTACCCCTTGATGAGGAGATCGGACCCACAACACTCAATATCGGCATGATTCAGGGTGGGCGCGCGCCCAACGTGATCCCTGACTACGCACATGCCGATTTGCTTTACCGCCTTGTTGGACCCTCGCAGGATTTACGACAGCAAATCATCCAGGCAGTCGAGGGTCTGGCTCGCGTCGAATTCGTGCTGGAGATCCCGTTTGTGCGGCTGCGCAGTATGGACGGATTACCTAGTATGGTTGCGGCATTCACGACCGACATTCCCGCGCTCAGCAATTGGGGACAGCCGCTTTTGATCGGCCCCGGCTCGATTCACGTGGCGCACACCGAAGGGGAGTACGTGGGGAAAGCGCAGCTTAATGAGGCCGTGGACTTGTATTGCTCGATCACCAAGCGGCTGCTTGGCTAGGGATTTCAGAAGTTAGAAGTTAGAAGTTAGAAGTTAGATTGCAGAAGTGAAAAGAACACATCAGGCGAGGCTCATGCTGCATTCTGACTTCTGCCTTTGGACTTCCTTGCTTCTGACTCTTACTTGCATTCTGACTTCTGCATTCATACTTCTGACTCCTGACTTCTGACTTCTGCATTCTGACTTCTGCATTCTGACTTCTGCATTCATACTTCTGACTCCTGACTTCTGACTTCTGCATTCTGCCTTCTGCATTCTGACTTCTGCATTCTGCATTCTGACTTCTGCATTCTTAACTTCTCACTTCTGCATTCCCACCCCGAACCATTTAAACTGAAACTGCCATGCCCACCCAGACCCTCAATTCCCTCGCCAAAGCTGCTTCTCCCTATTTGCGCTCTGCGATGCACCAGCCCATCCACTGGTATGAATGGGGAGAGGAGGCGTTTGCCGCCGCCCAACGCGAGAACAAGCCCATGCTGCTCGATATCGGCGCGGTGTGGTGTCACTGGTGCCACGTCATGGATCGCGAGTCCTACGACGACCCCGAAGTCGCGCAGATCGTGAATGAGAACTTCATCGCGGTGAAGGTAGACCGCGACGAGCGCCCCGATATCGATAGCCGCTATCAAGTGGCCGTGAGCTCAATAAGCGGACAGGGCGGCTGGCCATTGACCGCGTTTCTCACGCCCGATGGCAAACCCTTCTACGGTGGCACGTACTTCCCTCCTGACGATCACTGGGGCCGTCCCGGTTTCAAGCGTGTGTTGCTCTCCATTGCTAATGCCTACCGCGAAAAACATGGCGACGTGGTCGAGCAGGCGAAGATGGTCGAAGGCGCTATCTCGCATGCTGAATCATTCACGGGGCGCAGCGCGCAATTTTCCCCCCGCGTGATCGACGCAATCGTCAAGTCGGCTCTCCAGATGTTCGACAGCACAAACGGAGGCTTCGGCCAGACTCCCAAATTTCCTCACCCCGCAGTCCTTGACCTTCTGATCGAACGGTACGCACAAACCGGCAATGAAGAACTGCACAAAGTTTTCGCCACCACGCTGGAACGCATGGCCAACGGTGGTGTCTACGATCAGCTTGCCGGCGGCTTCCACCGCTACTCGGTGGACGAGCGCTGGGTGGTGCCGCACTTCGAAAAGATGTGCTATGACAACTCCGAACTCCTGAAGAACTATGTTCACGCATATCAAGCAACCGGATCGGAATTCTTTGCGGCCATTGCGCGTGACATCATCCGCTGGATGGACGAGTGGCTCAGCAATCGTGAGCACGGGGGCTTCTACGCTTCGCAAGATGCGGATTA
>WNFB01000568.1_pt1 | contig 30717 bp, 26 predicted proteins | sample 5400501 | NCBI WGS metagenome assembly WNFB01 (sample SAMN13153341, study PRJNA577476) | soil metagenome | isolation source: 200 cm saprolite under Douglas fir tree site 2 hole 1 | place: USA:California | collected 2015-04-18
CTCGCAAGACAGAAGCAGCGCCGGCAAATCCATCGTCGAGATTGTGCCCCGCCAAAAGGCAAGCACGATGCTTTCCATATTTAGTACCACATGTAACGAACTCAAATATATGGACTTATTCATAACCTCCGCGGCCCGGTATGGTGCGACATTCCGAATTCTAGATAACCTACGCGCGCTGGGGATAATCACCGGCCTTCTATGGAGGTGCCGGTGTTAAGTTTGTGGGTTAAGTTCTTTAGATTCAGTACAGAACACTCATGTTCGATTGCCACCACGCGCAAGCGACAAGGGGAATATCTATTCCCTTCTGAGCAAGTCGTTTCCTTGGAAGAGAAGTTTGGGCGTCACTACTCACCCGGGCTGGGTTGCTAGGAGCCAGGTAAGGCACTGAAAATAGAGGCTTTATAGTAGCCTTAGTACTTCATGAAGTGACTCATATTTTGGACACTGAGTTGCCCCTAAGGGCTTGGGATTGCGTTTTCCCTCTAGACCGATCCCTGAGGTTTTCTTGCGTCTGGTTGAAGAGTGGAAAAATCACCCTCGAACTCGGCAATGGCGGCGAAACTGCTATCGCACAGCTAGAAAGAGCAAATGCTAAGAATCGGCGGCCAAAAGATTACCGCGAGAACGAAGCTGCTGGTTGTCGGTGACGCGTGCCTGGTCATCCTCGGAGTTTGCATTGCGGTCTTCTTGCGACTGCAATACTTGCGCTCGGCCCTGAATTATCTCCGTCTTCCCGACATGCCATTCCGACTCGCAATGGTACTTCTTGCATGTATGGTCTCGCTCTATTACAACGATCTTTATGCATCGCGGGTCATAAACAGGCGGAGCGAACTATTTGTTCAGCTTTTCCAGGCCGTGGGAGTCTCATGGGTGATTCTCGCAATTCTTTACTACTTCGATCCCGACCACAGCCTTGGGCGGGGGATTGCAGTCCTATCTTGCCCAACTGTGCTTGTGCTCCTGCTGATCTGGCGAATGATTCTCTTGGACTCGGATTTTCTCATGCCGCGACAGGAGCGCGTTCTTGTGGTGGGCACGGGACCGCTGGGGATTTCCTTGGTTCGAGAGATACTCCATCGACCCGAGCTTCACCTCAAAGTGGTGGGTTTTCTCGACGAAGAGGGAAAGAACATTGGACGGTCTCTCGTGAATCCTGGAATCATCGGAGCGACGAGCGAACTTGAAGTGATCACTGCCCGCGAAAAAATTGATCGTGTAGTGCTCTCTCTCAAGGAAAGACGAGGTCAGACGCCTCTGAAGCAACTGCTACGCTTGAAGTTTTCCGGGATAGCTGTCGAAGATGCCCACACCGTGAGTGAACAGATCGACGGCCGCATTCGTCTTGAATACCTTTCACCCAGCTGGATGATTTTGTCCGAAGGATTTCGCAAGTCTTCGGTGTTGCTCACTTTCAAGCGCATGTTAGACGTCGTGGTTTCGCTGGTGGTTTTGATATTGACGTTGCCCATCGTGTGTCTCGTGGCACTAGCGATCTGGCTCGAATCTGGCAGTCCAGTTCTGTTCCGGCAAGAACGAATAGGATTGGGTGGCAAGCCGTTCGAAATCCTTAAGTTTCGCTCCATGAATCACAACGCGGAGGAGGATGGTCCCAAATGGGCTGCCGATGGCGATTTGCGAGTCACTCGCCTTGGCCGAATTCTTCGCAAATTCAGGCTCGATGAGCTCCCTCAAGTTTTGAATGTACTCCGCGGCGAAATGAGCTTTGTGGGGCCGCGGCCTGAACGAGCGATTTTCTGCCGCCTGCTTGAGGCGGAGACGCCTTTCTATGCCTTACGCTATTCGGTTCGGCCGGGCGTCACGGGTTGGGCGCAGGTAAAGTATCAATACGGTGGCAACATCGAAGAGTCAAAAACGAAGCTTGAATACGATCTCTTCTATATCAAACACCTCTCATTGACGCTGGATCTGGCAATTCTGTTCGAGACCGCGAAAGTCGTCTTTTGGAGTCGTGGAGCGAAGTAGTAGATGGAGTTTCGGCTGGAAAATGCCCAAGTCGTTCGGTACTCTTTGAGACAGTTTTAGTATGCCTTCTCGCCATAAATCCCGCCGGATTATGGACATGCTAGCGCTCTCCATCTGGGTTTTCGGATATCATATTCTGATCAGATCATTTGCTGCTTTGCAGCGCCTGGAGAAGTTGTTGACTTGTGTGAAGCGAGATAGGCAGGCTCTGAATCGCAAGACCTAGCCATTCCTTCCCAGAAACCTTGGTAAGCGAATCGGCGACGGCCAGTCTGCGTGGAGAAGGAATTCCCCGGTCGGCGAGAACACTTCATAATCCGGGAAAAAGGTTTCCCGTGGCTTTGAACGCTTCCTTGGGCACGCCCCTAAACCCTTTGTCTATAACAGATACGAGCCTGAATTATTTGGCTCAGTCTTTGCTCTTCTATCTAGATGCCCGAAATAAGGAGGATGTTCTTGCTCTCTCGGCACCTATTGTTGGGAATTACGGCTGTCCTAGCTTGCGGACTGATTATTCCGGGAACTCATGCGTCGTCCACGAGCAATCATTTTTTCGCAGGTTCGCACCCGGCGCAATCGGCCGCTAGTTCCACCCAGCCAGCAGACAAGACTGCCAAAGCGAAAGAACAAAAACAACCAGCGGACCAAGCTGCCAAGCAAGACCCTGTCCTCCAGTCTGCGATCACGCCAGAGCAACGCCTGAACTACATTATCGGAGTCGAAGATGAACTCCAGATCTCGGTGTGGCGTGAACCGGAGTTGTCCACCTCGGTTGTAGTTCGCCCAGATGGTGTCATTACGCTGCCGCTGATAAACGATGTGAAGGCGGTAGGCTTGAAGCCAGAGGAATTGCAGAATCTTCTGATCGAAAAACTGAGAGGCTATGTAAACGAGCCACAGGTGACGGTCATTGTTCGGGCCATCCGTAGCCGGAAGGTTTATTTGGTTGGACAGGTCAACCATCAAGGAACTTTTCCCCTCAATGGAGACATGACAGCGCTTGAGCTGCTTGCCGCAGCGGGCGGACTGGGACCATTCGCAAAAGCCGATTCAATTTACATTCTCCGCGAGGAGAATGGCAAAAAGGTCAGGATTGCTTTCCACTATAAGAAAGCGGTGGCTGGCAAGAGCGAGAACGTGACACTTCAACCAGGCGACGTCGTTGTGGTGCCTTAATTCTTGGGGCCATCCAGTAATCTTATCGAGGTGAATGCAAAAATGAAAAGCAACAATGGTAGCCGAACGACCGCCTGGCTCCTGTGCACTCTAAGTTTCGCACTTGCGATAATTCCGAGCTTTGCCGTCGGTCAGGATTCGAGTCAGGAGACCAGCGACAAAAATCCTCAACGCCAGGATTCCTCGAAACAGCCCGAAAAAAGTGATGCGTCTCCTGCAGGCGCTCTTGGTGCCGGCTGGCTGGATACATACTTCTATCAGATCGGAACGGCCGGTCTGCTCGCTGGAAACAGGGAGGGATTGCACTGGGGCGGCTTATATATTCCCAACGCGAGCGCCACAGGCGTTATAGACAGATTCGAAGGAACGCAAACCGTTCCTGGTCAGCTATACAACGTCGCGGTGCTCCAAACAACCGTGGTCTATGATCATTTCATTGGCCATAACAATCGGCTAGCCCTCCAGTACCAGCCGAGCATTGCTTTCGCGAATGGGCAAGTGTTTCGCGATTTTTCGAACCAACACACTAGTCTCGATTTACTGCTATTCACGCGACCTCGCTGGAATGTCCGTTTTAGCGACGGTTTTCTCTATCGCTATGCTCAGCGGGGCGTGGGGTATCCGTACTTTGACGCGAATCCAGTCACATCGGGCACTGTCCGAAATGGTTTTTTGGATGGGCCAACACGTTGGCTTTCCGACAGTGCTAATCTGACTATCGGCTATGCCCTGTCCCCGCGGTCGATGGTCGGAATTACACCTAACTATACGTTTTCGGAATCGGGCTCGGGCGCGAACTTTGCTCGAGGCGTATCGTATGGGGGAAACGTGAATTGGAATTATCGGATGAGTGAAAGGCAGACAGTCGGTTTAACGTATTACGGGCAGCTAATCCGTGAGACCTCAGGTACGACCTTTGACACCTTTTATCATACGCTTGCCGGCAAAATGGGTCGCCAATTTTCTGCCACCTGGTCCATCCAGGGTTCAACAGGAATTACCACTTCCACTTCTTCCATTCCGAAAAGTTCCAGAGGGTGGTATTTCTACGGGAGTCTTGAAGCCATCAAACAGTTTAGCCACTCATCTATCGCGCTCAACTACTCACGCGGGGATACTCTGGCCACAGGTTTGATCTCCAGCCAATATGCCGATCGCGCCGACATGAGCTTCCAGAAGCGAATTAGCCCAAGGCTGAGCTGGTCTATCGGAGGAGGATACCTTCACGAAGTCCAGAACCGAGCATCGGGAGCTTGGTACGCAAGTTCACACGCGCAGTTTCTCTTGGCCCCGCGGGCTGGACTGAATGCCACCCTCGATTATTCGCACAAAGGTCAGCGACTCGGAAATGTCGCCACAGATCTCTTCAGCGGAAATCGCGATATCTTCACCTTCGGGTTGATGTGGCAGCCTGCGCAGACTCAGTATTAGCTCCGATGATTCTCCGTCGAGCTGTCTAGCGGGCGTCCCCTAAGGAAGTCAGACGAGCCTCTATCTTCTGTCGGGAAGCCGCAACTTCTCGTTAAACTGTTGATTACGTTAAGTTTATTTGATCCAAGAAAGCATTCAAGACATTAGGGAAATGGCTTTCCCTCTTCACTCGCCTATTTTTGGTTTGACCATCCAATCGGAGAGACGTAGATTTGCATTCATTTGAAAACAAAGAGTTTGCTTGTTTCGTGACAGGTCGGAATCCTCCAGATTTCTGGAAACCGGCTTGCAAGGAGAGGTTGTCGGAAATTTGTTGACGGTCATGAGCAGATCCGGAGGAAGGAATTGATCGAGCAATCAGCCAGCAGCGCGTCAAACGAGACCTCTTTTAGCTTACAGATTCGAGAGTACTTAAGCCTTGTTCGCCGCCGCCGACTCTGGATCATCTTGTGCAGTTTGGGGGTCTTCCTCTGTGTCGCGGTTATTGCGATTCGGATGCCGAATCAATACCGCGCAGAGACTACCATCCTGGTGAACCCGCAGAAGGTGAACGAAGGCATTGTTCCTTCGAGCGTCACAGGAAGCGTGGCCGATCGCCTGTCCACCATCCGGCAAGAAATCATTTCTCCCACTCAGCTCGAGCAGCTCGTCGGTGAGCTGAACATGTATCCCGATCTGCAAGGCAAGGTATCCACCCAGGCGCTTATCCGTCGCATGCAGAGTTCGACGACCATCGATGTACAGGAAGGCGGGGGCCAGCGGTTAAGCACGTTTCGCATCGCATTCACTGACTTGGATCCGGGCCAGGCGGCTCGCGTGGCCAATCGCATCGCATCGTTGTTCATCGAGCGAAACCTCAAGGCCAGGCAGCAGCAGTTCAACGGAACGTCCGAGTTCATTGAAACGGAGCTGCAGGAAACAAAGCATCAGCTGGAAGAGAAAGAGCACGTCCTGCAGGACATCAAGTCCCGCTACATCATGGACCTCCCGGAGTCCAAACAGTACCACCTCGAAGCTATGAACGGCCTTCGAGATCAACTGCGGACCAGTCAGGAACGCGTAGACCGAGATCGCCAGACAAAAGTCTATATGCAATCCATGGCGGGCATTTCAGTCCCAACCATCGATCTCGACCAGCAGACGCCGAGCTCCAACACCTCTAGGTCGCCTTATCAAACCCAGCTGCAAAAGCTCGAGATGCAGTTGAAGGATTTACAGGTTCGGTACGGGCCAAATTATCCCGATGTGCGCAAATTGCGTAATCAAGTCAATCAACTGAAGGTCAAGGGGGAAGCTGAGAAAATTCAAACAGCGGTTCCAGAAACTCAGGAAAGCTTGCCACAGCGCAAGATACACAATCCGGTGGTCGAGGCGGAAGTCAACAAGCTGGACCAGGACATTGAAGACCAGACAAAGGTCCAGGCCGATCTCCAGAATCAAATTCAATACCATGTCGGCAAACTTCAACAGGTTCCTGTCTTCGAGCAGCAGATCGCGGGGCTCATGCGTGACTATGACTCCCTCCGGAATCACTACAATCAGTTGCAGGAGAAGAAGCTTTCCGCGCAAATGGCAGGCGAGTTGGAGAGTCACGATGCCGGGGAGCGCTTTGAAGTCATCGACAAAGCGGTTCCACCTGAAGGTCCTTCCAGCCCCAAGCGGGGTCTCCTGATGGTAGGTGGCCTGTTCATGGGATTACTCTGCGGCCTTGGCGCGGCTTTTCTAGTAGAGATCAGTGATGAGTCAGTGCGGCACGAGCGCGAAGCCGCGCAAATCTTCGGCAAGCCAGTGCTGGCCGGAATTCCCAAAATTGTCAGCGATCACGAGCGAATGCTGCACCGCTGGCATGTGACTGGTTTGGCGGCCGGAACCGCCACGGTTGCCGTCTTTCTCGGCGCATTCTTATCCCGATTTTTCTCCAACTACTGACAATGTATACATCCTTCTACCATCTGCGGGAAGAACCGTTCCGCCTCACATCGGATCCGCGGTTTTTCCATCTCGCCCAGCCTCACGCGGGAGCCCTCGCCACGGTGGTCGAAGCGGTCATGCGCCGCAAGGGCTTCGTTCTGATGACTGGCCCGATAGGCACCGGCAAAACGACGGTTGTCCACGCTGCTCTGCAAATTCTCACGGAACGCGCCGCGACCAGTCACCCCATCTCTTCCGCTTTTATCCTCAACCCCACACTCAGCCGTGAAGAATTCCTGGAAATGCTGCTCTCCGAATTTGAAATTCCGTGCACCGCAACCAGCAAACCAGCGCGACTCGCCGCACTCCAGCGCATGCTTCTCGAGACGCAGCGCAAGGGCGGCACCTCACTTCTTCTCATTGACGAAGCACACTTGCTCACACCCGAGCTACTTGAAGAGATCCGCTTGCTCAGCAACGCCGATACTTACCAAGAAAAACTACTTCAGATCGTCTTGTGCGGCCAGCCCGAGCTCCTGGGCATCCTCCGCAAGCCGGAGATGCGCGCGCTCCGCCAGCGTGTCGCCAGCAGCTGTTCGCTCCGTCCCCTCAGCCTGCCCGAAGTACGCGCCTACATTTCCGAGCGGCTTCATTCCGCCGGTTTCCACGGCGTCAATTCTCCCTTTCCGCCCCAAGTCCTCGAAGAAATTGTTCGTCTCACCGAGGGCGTACCACGGATAGTTAATCTTCTCTGCGATGCGTGCCTGGCAATCGGCTGCAAGGCCCATCGGCCCGTCATTGATATAGTCATAGTGCAAGAAGCCGCCAGCGAGCTTGGATTGAATGAAACGCAGTTCGAGCCGCTGATAGAAGCCAGGACGGTAGCGACCGGAATCGGAGCTCACGGCAAAGAGGGCGCCGGAGACGCCGTTATTGGCACAGCTTTGGATCTGCTCGTTCAAGCGATGAAGAAACGCAGCGCTCTGGTTTCCCACGCAAGCGAAACTCATCCTAACATGAGCATCAAGGAACAAGTCGCGGTAGCTGTGAACTCCATTCACGAGAAAGATCCTGTCGGCGACAAGGTTATCGAATCCGCCGTCGACGTCTTGGTTCAAGCCATGAAGATGCGTCGCACCTCTACGATGGAGCTTTAGATGAGCAAGTTTTTCAACGAAACGCAGAAAGCCAATCAGTGGGCGCAACAGAACCTGGCGAACCAGGACACGGACGTCCGGCAAATGCTGGAGTCGCTCAAACAGAGACCCGCGTCCGAATGTCAATCGGCAGACGTGAGTCTGAGCCAGTGCCGCCAGGTCCATGTCGGAAACGGGAACGCTCCCCGCCTGATTCTTCACCAGGATGAATCTTCAACAGCAGCGCTGGAAGCCTACCGCGGATTGCGCACGCGCCTGATGCGTGCCCAGGCCAAAACCAGCTTGAAGTCCATCGCCATTACCAGTTCACTGCCCGGCGAAGGTAAGACACTGACTACCATGAATCTTGGTCTGTGTTATGCGCAGCTTCCACAACAACGGGTACTGATCATTGACGCCGATTTGCGAACCTGTGGCCTCACCTCCATGTTAGATCAACCGAGTACTCCGGGACTCGCGGAAGTCCTCGCGGGCGAGGTCACTCCGGACGAAGCCATTCTGGCCACCAATCAAAAGAATTTGTTCGTTCTGCCGGCTGGCACCGTTTCATCTTCCCCGCCCGAACTCTTCACTGGTACGCGCTGGCAGGAGTTTCTCAACCACTGTAGCGAACTGTTTAAGGTGATTTTGGTTGATACACCGCCGCTTCTTCCCCTCACAGATTTCGAGCTCATCAGCGCGGGTTGTGACGGGATTGTCATGGTGGTGCGAGCGCACCACGGCCGGCGGGAAATGCTGCAGAATACAGCGAGAGCACTCGACACAAAGAAGCTTCTCGGTGTCGTTTTCAATGCCACTGAGGTTGGTGTGAAGGATTATTACGGATATGGCTACGGCGCGAAGTAGGCTTTCAGTTTTGTCGGGCCGCTTTGTGTTTAGATTAACAGCCGGACACGCGCGACTCATGCCCGGTGAAGCTGCAAGTTCGAGAGGTTAGAGATGTATCCGAATCTTAAGCTGCAAATATTCAGACGGGCCGTTCGCCAGAATTATCTGGCTCGCGAATTGGGTATGGACGATAGCATTCTCAGTAAAATTATTCATGGCTATCGGGAACCATCGAAGGAGCAGCGGCAGTCGCTCGCCCACTACTTAGAAGTTGAAGAGTCTTGGCTGTTCGAGAAATATGAAACGTCTTCTACGGGACGTGCCTCAAACGGAAGCAGTTCTCCGCAGGAAATGAAGAAAGATGGCATCACTTAGTCTTCATGCTGCGAATCCAGTGATCCCGGCTTGTGCGAATCCACGATCTGCTGATGTTGGGCGCGCATAGATGGCGCAGAACGGGCTCCCCCAGAAAAATGATTGGACTCATTGACGATGCAAATTCAATCTCAAATCGAACGCGAGCTTCCCTCGCGCGTCTTGGTGGATAGCGATATGCCCGTCGACACCGAGCGGCTGCGGGTCTTGCACGTCATCAACTATATGAACCGCGGCGGCACCGAGATGGTAGTGCTGAAGCTGATCGCCGGGCTCGGCGACACCCGCTTCGAACAACACGTATGCGCGACTCGCGGATTCGATTCTGATTTCGTTCGCTCGCGGTTGCCCGAAAGCAAGCTATCCGTCGCTGGAACTCCGAAACTCAGTTGGCAGTTTCCGTTGTTCCGCTTAGCACGCGTCATGCGCAAGTATCGGCCTCACGTTGTTCACTCGCGTAATTGGGGAGCGCTGGAAGCTGTCCCGGCCGCAAGGCTGGCGGGTGTCCCGGTCGTTATTCACAGCGAACACGGTTACGAGATGGACATGTTTGCAGGTCTGCCGCTCCGCCGGCGGCTGTTTCGCCGCGCGACTTACACCATGGCGGACGCAGTTTTTGCTGTAACCCGCGAGCTTCGGGACTTTCACGCCCGCCAAGCTTGGGTCCGCCCGAAAAGTATGGGCGTAATTTACAACGGCGTTGATACGAAGCGCTTCGCTCCTTGCCGAGTGTCACGAGCGTTACTGCGAGGTGAACTCGGATTGCCTTCAGAATCTTTTGTTGTGGGCACGGTCGGACGCCTAGTGCCGATAAAGGATCAGGGAACACTGATTCAAGCAGCTTCGAGACTCGTCGAGGCGGGAGTCGAACTACGACTAGTGCTGGTCGGGTCGGGACCTGAACGAGAGAGCCTGCGGAACCTCGCTAAGAGTCAACTGGGTGGGCGCGTCTCCTTTGTGGGAGATTCCGACCGTGTCCCTGAATTGCTGAATGCTATGGACGTTTTCGTTCTCCCCTCACGGGGCGAAGGAATGTCTAACACCCTGCTCGAGGCAATGGCATGCGGCCTGCCGCTCCTGGCTACTAAGGTGGGCGGTAATCCCGAGATTGTCGAAGAGGAACGGACAGGCTGGTTATTCGGGCCCGGTGATTTCAATGACCTTGCCGGAAGGCTGATGCTCCTAGCCAACAACCCGGGTCTCAAATTGCAATTCGGCAGAGCGGCCCGCGAGCGCGCGGTCGAGTTTTTCAGCTTGGACCGTATGCTCGAGAACTACCGTAATCTCTACGCAGGTCTTGCTGAACGCCGCGGCGTGCTAGCCGCCAGGGTGGAGCCGGCCCATGTGCGGAATTAGCGGCATTTTCGAATTCGAGCGTCGTGATGAGATTCCGCAGGAAATCGTCCATCGTATGAACGAGACGATCATCCATCGCGGACCAGATGATGAAGGTATCTTTTGCGACAAAGGCGTGGGGTTCGGATTTCGACGGCTCAGCATCATCGACCTCGCAGGTGGGCACCAGCCGATTTCGAATGAGGATGGCCGCCTGTGGGTCATGCTCAACGGCGAGATTTACAACTATCCAGAACTGTGGCGAGAGCTCGAAGGCAAGGGCCACCGCTTCTCTACGCGGTCGGACACCGAGACAATAGTTCACCTTTACGAAGAATACGGTGAGGACTGCTTTCAAAAGCTTCGCGGAATGTTCGCCATCGCGCTGTGGGATTCAGAAAAGCGCAAGCTCCTGCTGGCCCGTGATCGCGTCGGCAAGAAGCCTTTGTTCTACGCTGCCGATTCCAAACGTATCCTCTTCGGCTCCGAGTTGAAGGTGCTTCTTGCCGCGGACGGCCTATCGCGTGAAATCGATCGCGAGGCGTTGTCCGATTACTTTTCGTTTGGCTATATACCGTCACCGAAAACCATCTATCGTGCCGCCAGAAAGGTGAAGCCGGGGCATTATCTCGTCGCCTCTGAGGGCCGGGTTCGTGAAGTCTGCTATTGGGATATTTCTTTTGCTAAGGTGGAGAACCGCAGCGAAGATGAGTGGTGCGAGCTGCTACGCCACCAGCTGTGCGAAGCCACCCGCGTGCGTCTGATGAGTGACGTCCCGCTAGGCGCTTTTCTGAGTGGCGGCGTCGATTCTTCTTCCATCGTGGCCATGATGAGCAAGCTCATGAGGCGCCCGGTCACGACGTGCTCGATCGGATTCGAAGAAAAAGAATTTAACGAGGCAGGGTACGCGCGGCAAGTCGCACAAATCTTCAAGGCGGACCACCATGAAGAGACGGTCCGGCCAAGTGCGCTGGAAATACTTGAGAAGCTCGTATGGCATTATGACGAGCCGTTTGCTGACTCATCTGCCATACCCACATATTACGTTTCGCGGGTAGCACGAAGGCACGTTACGGTGGCGCTGGGTGGAGACGGCGGCGATGAGAGTTTCGCCGGATATCGCCGCTACATGCTGGACTACAATGAAAACAGGTTGCGCGGCCACCTCCCACCAGCTTTACGTTCCGCAGTGTTTGGTCCTTTAGGGCGGTGGTACCCAGCGCTTGCCTGGGCACCTCGAGTCTTTCGCGGCAAAGCGACATTTCAGAGTCTGTCGCGTACCCCGCTTGAGGGTTACTTCAATTCTGTTTCCTATTTTCGCCCCGGAGAGAAAAATCGGTTGTTCACTCCCGAATTCGAGAAAAGCTTGGGCGGTTACGATTCCATGGAAGTTTTCAGTGAACACTTCAATCGAGCCGACACCGATGATCCCCTCTCTCGGATCCAGTACCTAGACATCAAAACTTATCTGCCCGATGACATTCTCGCGAAGGTAGATCGTGCGAGCATGGCGGTATCGCTGGAGGTGCGCGCACCGCTCCTGGATCACCAATTGATGGAAACCGTGGCGCAAATTCCTTCCTCGCTCAAGCTGCGAGGCCGGAGCGGTAAGTACATCTTCAAAAGGGCGATGGCGTCTATTTTGCCAGATGACATCTTGCACCGACGGAAGCAGGGATTTGCCATTCCATTGGGCCGTTGGTTTCGTCAGGAATTGCGCGAAGTAACCGAAAAAACTCTCTTTGGTTCAACAGACGGAATTCTAGATTCCACATTCCTCAAGAAGATTTGGGATCAGCATCAGCGCGGACGATACGACCGCTCGGCCCATCTCTGGGCCGTCTTGATGTTTCGGAAGTGGAAAGAAACCTTTGGAGTTTAGGGAACTCGGATGAGTGGCATTTGCGGAATTTGCGAACCGGGCCGCGCCGTGAGTTCGGCGAAAATCAAAGCCATGCTCTCCGCATTGGCTTTGCCAGGAGAGTCTCAGTGGGAAACGCCGCGCGGTCATTCCGCCGCGATGTGCGTCTCGCGTCGCTGGAGCTTTCAACAGGTCGCGGCGATTCCTGGGATTCTGATCGCGGCGGATACGGAACTCTTCAATCGGCGAGAACTCGCGGAATCTCTTGCAGAAGAAAGTTTTGATCTAGCTGATCTTTCGCCGGCTGAATTGCTGGCGCGGCTTTATCTCGAACGGGGAGTCTCCTTTGTCGAACTATTGGATGGTGTTTTTTCATTTGCCCTCTGGGATGAACTGCATCAGCGCCTAGTCCTAGCCATCGACCGGCTCGGTGTGAACAGTCTTTACTGGCGCCGGGAAGGCGACCGGCTGTTGTTCGGCTCCCGCGTGGGTGCCATTCGGGGAGTGCAAGTAGCGCCGCTCGAGGTCAATCCTGCCGCGCTCGTGCAATACATGCTCTTGAGCGCAGTTCCCGCGCCGCTCGTGATTTACCAGGGCATTGAAAAACTTCGTCCGGGACACTGTTTGGTGTACGAAGCCGGCGAAGTCCGCCACATCTGCTACTGGGATCTTGAATACAACGAAAGTGATGATCAAGACGTTTCTCGATGGGGGCGCGAGGTTCGTGAAGCCATGCGGTCAGCCGTGCATCGCCACCTTACGGATCTCTCCCCGGAGAAATCCGGGGCCTATTTGAGCGGCGGCACGGACAGCAGTAGTGTCGTCGCATTCATGAATGAGCGCCACTCTCCGGTAAATACCTTTTCCATTTTCTTCGCTGAGTCGCTCTACAGCGAAATTGGCTTCGCTCGTACCACGGCGAGTCATTTTCATGCCAATCACCACGAGCTCAGCCTTACATCTCAGGACACTTACGATGTGATTCCCAAGATTATCGAATACTACGATGAGCCGTTCGCGAATTCTTCCGCAATTGGCGCCTATCATTGTGCCCGAATGGCTCGCGAAAATGGAGTGGGCACGTTGTTGGCGGGAGATGGCGGCGACGAGTTGTTCGCCGGCAATGAACGATACGCGACCGATAAGCGATTCTCGCTGTACTCGCGCATTCCCGGGTGGATCCGAAAGGGGCTTATCGAGCCAGTCACACGACTGCTGCCTGAGCACGGGGGCAAGTTCAGCCTCCCAAGGCGTTACGTGCGACGCGCCAATATTCCTCTTCCGCGCCGAATGTTTTCCTATCATCTCCTGTTGACCGAGAAGCCGGAAGAAATGTTCGAACCGGACTTGCTCAGAATTGCTCCAGCTGAAACTTGGTTAGAAGTCGAGGAAGGTCATTTCAAAGCAGCAAAAGCAAGTAGCGACTTGAACCGCTTCCTTTATCTCGATGTCAAGATAACGCTCGCCGACAACGATCTCCGCAAGGTCTTGGGGACCGCCGAAATGGCTGGCGTGCGCGCTCGATTTCCGCTTCTGGACTACCGCTTGGCAGAGCTTGCGGGGCGTGTCCCAACTGCGCTGAAATTGCGAGGATTTAAAAAGCGCTACATCTTCAAACAGGCAATGAAAGAAATTCTTCCGCACGCCGTTCTCTATAAGAAAAAACACGGCTTCGGCGTTCCAGTGTCGCTTTGGTTCCTGCAAGATCCGCGATTAGACGCTCTCGTCAAGGACGTCCTCAACGACTCTCGCACCCGGCAGCGGGGTTACTTCCGCCCCACCTTCCTCGATCGCTTGTTGCAACTACATCGTGGGAATGATGCACACTATTATGGAGAGCTCGTCTGGTATTTGGTAGCACTGGAGCTTTGGCATCGTCAACATCTCGAACGATCTTTGGAGAATGTCTGTGCGAGTTGAGGACGATCAAGTTCGCTGGCGCCCCGGCTTTCGGTCGGAAAGTCAGAACTGGGTGGATGCGTCGCTCCCACGCAAGAACACCTTCAACTGGCGGGAACTCGTTATTCGAGGCATGCACTACAGCGGATCGCTGAGTCTGGCGCGCCGAATCTCAAAGCAGTTCGAAATTCGGCCCGATTCGACTCTGCCTTGGCTGCACTTTCGGCATGTCCTGAATCCAAAGTTTCTGATTCTTTGCTACCACGGTATAGGCGAATCCGGAAATCCCCTGATCCCCTCGACTTCCCGAGAATCTTTCAAAGCGCAGATGCGCTTTCTGCGCGAGCATTACAGAATCGCCTCTATGGAAGAAGTCTGCGGGGAGCTGCGCAGTGATTCGATCTCCGCACCGGGAATCGCTATCACTTTTGATGATGGATATCGCAGCGTTTACACCACAGCATTTCCGATCCTGCGAGAGTACAACATTCCTGCAACAGTCTATTTGACTCTCGAGACCGTCGAAACCGGCCAGGTCGCGTGGTACGACTGCGTATTTTTGGCAATGTCGATGGTGCCGAGTGGCAAGCTTTGCTTCGATCTAGAAGGTCCTTGGCATTTCGAACTGAATTCGCCCCAGCAGCGCTTGCACGCAGCGCTCGAGGTGGTCGCTTTTTTGCGGTCGCTGCCGAACTCGCGTCGTCGTGAGCTATTTGCTCTGTTTGAAAGAAAAATGGACCTTTCAGCGAGTGCTATATCCGGCCGCATCTTGACCTGGGAGCAGATTCACACGATGTCCAGGGCAGGGATCAGCTTCGGCTCGCACACCTTGACCCACCCGGTCGTAAGCCAATTGTCACAGGCTGAACTAGCAGTAGAGCTTTCTGATTCCAAGCGGTTGCTGGAAGAGAGAATCGGCAGCCCGGTCCTGGATTTTGCTTTTCCATTCGGCAAAGTATCCGATTGCTCCGATGCCGCGCTCGAGATGCTCTCTCATTGTGGATATCGTTCGGCAGTAACGACGATTCCAGGCGTGAATACCCCGCGGCTGAATCAGTATGAACTCCGCCGCTTGCAGGTAGGATGCGATATCTCTCTTTCACGCTTCGCATTTGACCTGAACCAAGCTTTGCTACGAGTGGAAGCGCCCCGTGCATTGAATACCTTGAAGGTCGATCTGCCTCTGAGCCAGCCGGAACATTGCCCGACGAGTCTGGCGCGCACGATTAGGGGGCCGGATGCGTGACCTGATTCTACTCCTCATCATCGGCGTCTCGATTCCAGTCAGTTTTTTTTATCCCTACTATGGAATTTTGGCGTGGACCTGGATCGCGTTTTTCAACCCCCACCGTTTCACCTGGGGCTTCATGTACAACGCTCCGGTCGCCGCCGCGATCGCCATCCCTACCCTTCTGGGCTGCTTTTTCACCCCCAACATTAATCGTCAAATTTTCAAGCGGGAAACGCTCTTGCTGGGTGGCCTTTGGGTGTGGTTTTGCATTACGTTCATCCACGCCATGACCGTTCCCCTCTTTCAAGGGCATATCGACTTTGCGAGATTGGAGTTAATCAGAGTCAGTAAAGTCCTGCTCATCACCTTCGCGATGATTGTGCTGGTCACCACGCGCCAGAGACTCAAATACCTTGTCGCGGTGACCGCAATGAGTTTCGGGCTCCTGGTAATCAAGGGGGCCATTTTTGGAATCCGCACCGCAGGAGAAGCCCGCGTGTGGGGCCCGCCCGATTCCTTCATCACTGACAACAACTCATTTGCCCTTGCTGTCAACATATCTCTTCCGATGCTGCTTTTCCTCGCCCGCGACGAGAAAAAGCGTATCTACCGACTGGGCCTCTATTTGACTTTCTTTTGTGGCGTCCTTTCTATCATTCTGACGTATTCGCGCGGCGGCCTTTTAGGACTCGGAGCCGTGCTTTTTGCAATCGTTTTCAAGTCACGCTATAAAGCTCTCAGCATTCTATTGCTAGCTTTTAGTTTCATCGCGGTCATCACATTCGCTCCCTCCCAGTGGATGGAGAGAATGGAAGGGCTCGCCCACGGGCAGGTGGATGAGTCAGGGCACCAGCGGCTGATATCGTGGGGGACTTCTTGGAATTTTGCGATGGATTACCCCATAACCGGCGGGTCCTTCAACGCTCTTCCGAACGTCGAGCTGTTCCAACGCTATCAACCAGAGCCCTTGCCGGGCGGATTCCAGTCCTCAGGACCCCATAGCATTTATTTTCAAGTGCTTGAAGAGCAAGGTTTCACGGGGGTGGCACTCTATTTTTTCCTGGTTTGCAGTTGCTGGGGTAGTCTTTTCACTCTGCGGCGTAGAGCCCGCCGGTCACCCTCCTCCCAGTGGATTGTTCCGTACGCAGACATGATTGAGGTTTCTCTTTTTGGGTTTCTTGTCAGCGGCGCATTCTTAGGGCTGGCCAACTTTGATCTTTACTATCAGCTGGTTGCCATGGTCATTATCTTGAAAGTGCTGTATGGGGCAGAGGCGACAGCGGTCGGTGCGCACCATACTGAACAAATGGAGCCTGTGGGGACAATAGAGGATGCACTTGTCGTGCAGGGCGCTGAGTTATGATTTTTGCCATGCTTGGCAATCGGAGGGTTTTGATGCAGGTAGAATCTAGATCGAAGTGTTTTGACAGACTGCTCAGGTGGCTGCACCCGACGAGTCGGCGAGCAGGGATCGTTCTTCTCATCCTCGCCATGACTTCCGGATCAGCTCGCGCTCAGTCGTGGACCTGGACTGTCGAGTCGGTCGACAAGACAGCAGACTTCACCTCGCTCGGTGTGGACCGCCAGGGAAACGTGCATGTGAGCTACACCGATAACCCCGCCCATACCCTCAAATACGCATTTCGATCCGCGGAATCGTCGCGCTGGTTCACTCTGCTGATCGATAAGAATTTGCAAAACACCACGACCCGTCTCGCTCTGGATTCAGAGGGAAACCCTCACATTTGCTATCCGGACTGGCCTACCCTGAAGTATGCCCATTGGAACGGCCAGAAATGGAACATTCAGGAAATCTCTCCAGGCGGAGCCAAGGAATACACCTGTTCGCTGGCAATCGCGCCAAATGGCACCCCATACGTCTCATGGTATCAAGTTCGCTCGCCCACCGGTTCCTTTTACTATCACATTCGGACGGCCGCCCGGCGCGATGGGGCGTGGTTCGCGCGCACCGTTGATTACGAAGGCGAGGCCGGCAAGTGGAACTGGACGGCGCTGGACAATCAGGGCCGGCCCTACATCAGCTACAGTACATTCCCGACTGGTGAACTCAAGCTAGCGCGCTGGAACGGAAAAGAATGGGAAATAGAATTTATCGACTCTGTGAACAGGGATCCGGAGAAATTCAATCGTGGCATGGGAAATTGTCTTCGGATGGATCCACGGGGGAAATTTCACGTCAGCTATTTTGGTACTAGCGAACTACGATACGCTACCCTGGAGGGCGATCATTGGACCATCCAGAGAGTGGACGAGGTTTCTGCTCTTGGAAGCTGGGTCGGCTATCTGAGCAGTCTTGATTTCGACCATGCAGGAAATCCCCACATAAGTTACGACGACGGCGGGGCGTTGAAACACGCTTATTGGGATGGAAAATCTTGGCACATCCAGATCATCGCCTTGGCCGGAGCGGAACCGTACCGTTACAGCTCGCTAGGAATCGGGCAGGATGACACCATCTATATTAGTTTTCGTGACTCTCAAGATGCCTCTTTGAAAGTAGCCGCGGGACACCCAACAACTCTGCCGACTTCGACGGCCACCGTCGCCCCGATCGGCAAGAAGGATTGAGCTTGCGGGGCAGCGAAGTGCGCACCCGGAAGATCATGCAAGATTCGCTGCAATCCTGTTTTGGTTAAGCGCTTCTATCCTGGCGTACGTCAGTGCGTATGTCATTTGAGAACAAGGAATATGCACCTGGCGTCGCAGAAGGCGAGCCAGAAGGTCACTTTAGTTCGGCATCGGGGAGTCCCGTGAGGACAGACACGATTCGTGAGACTATCGAACAAGTGCAGGTGCAGCCCCTTCGCGTTTTGCACGTGTTGGATCACTCCTGGCCGGTTCACTCCGGGTACAGCTTCCGGAGTCTCCATCTTCTTGCGGCTCAGCAGCACTTGGGACTACGCCCGCAAGCCCTCACCGGTCCCCTTCAGCTTGCCGACGACCCGCTGGCCGCTGACACGGTGAAGGATGGCCTCGCCTACTGGCGCACTCCCTACTCTGGATCCTTTTCGCAATGGGCCATTGAGCGTCGTAGTCCAATACTTCGCGAGGCCACTGTCGTAAGGCTGCTGCTCCGAAGGATCCTTGATTTGCTGGACCGGGAACCCTTTGACATCATCCATGCGCACTCACCGGCGCTTTGCGGGCTGGCCGCGCTGCGGGCGGCTCGATCAAGACGTTTGCCTTTTGTTTATGAACTCCGTGCGTTTTGGGAAGACGCCGCCGTGGATCAGCACAAAACGCATTCGCGTTCTCTGCGCTACATGTTGAGCCGCCAGGTGGAAGATTACGTCGTGCACGGTGCCGACGCAGTCGTTGGCATAGCACAATCCATCTTGAAAGATCTAAAAACAAGAAAAGCAGATCCCTCCAAATTGTTTCATGTTCCCAACGGTGTGGACACTGATAAGTTCATTCCAACTCCCCCGGACAAGCGACTGGCGGCTGAGCTCGGCCTTGGAAAAGAGAAGGTCCTCGGTTTTATCGGGTCCTTCTACAGCTGGGAAGGCGTTGCATGGCTGGTTCGAGCTGTCACGGAGCTTCGCCAGCGGGGCTGTGCCTGCAAGCTCCTGCTGATCGGCGACGGAGAGGAGATGCCGGCAGTCCGCGCTGCGGTGCAGGAATTAGGCGTATCAGATTTCGTCCTCGTGCTCGGCAGGGTCCCTCATGAGCAGGTGGAACGTTACTACAGCGTTGTCGATGCGCTTGTTTATCCCAGACACCGCATGCGCCTCACGGATCTCGTCACGCCGCTTAAGCCTCTCGAGGCCATGGCTCAAGGGAAGGCCGTATTAGGGAGCGATGTCGGAGGAATTCGGGAGCTAATCGAGCCGGAAAAAACCGGCTTGCTTTTTAAAGCCGGCGACATAGATGATTTCTGCCGCCAAGCTCGGCGATTGATCCAAGATGAATCTCTGCGCCTCGACCTGGAAACACGTGCACGCGCCGTCATCTTGCAAGAAAAGAATTGGAAGACTCTTGCCCGGCGGTATGCTGATATTTATGAAGCCGCCATCCGGAATCACCGCTGAAGAAAGATCCTCGAGACGGATTCTAGGCCAAGGGAATGCCGCAAGTTTTTCTCTGGCGAATGTTAAAAAGACTCCATCATTGGCTGAATTGCGCTGACTCGGCTTCGAGGGCGGATTTGATATTTGTTCTCGCCGGCTCGCAGTGCCGCAAGTCGTACGGACTCGAGCTCCTGCGGCAGAAATTGGCTCCGCAAGTCCTTCTCAGCACCAGTCGTTTCGAAGTACGGCGTCTCGCGACTTTGGACTTGCCGAGGAAATTCGATCTTCTGAAGATGGTTAAGAATGTTGCACCGCAGCAGCGGCATTTTTTTGTCAGCGTTACGAGGCAGGAAATCCAGGCACAACGAATTTCCCGGGGGAAATTCGGCACCCTGAGCGAGATCTATGCGCTGGCGGAGTGGCTGCGGGAGCGCCCTCAAATCACTTCGCTCTCGATCCTCAGCAGCGGCAACCATCTCCGACGGCTGAGAATATGTTGCCGCGCAATTCTTTCGGAGAACATGAGAGTTCAGTTCCTGCGGGTCCCGGAAAGTAGCTTTTTCGTGAACGGCGAAAACTGGTGGCTGGACAAGCAAGCGAGGAGAATGCTTTTGGGTGAACTCTTCAAAATCGCCTGCTATTCGGTCTTGTTGCGGGTTGATACCATTGTGCCTAGATCGCGCGCAGAACTCTTGGAAATTGTTCATCCTTCGGTCAGGGTTCAGTGACCTTGGCAATTCTCTCGCGTTTCTTCATCCGCGAACGGAAGAATGTTTCAACTTCCTCTGCGACTGCATCCCAACTGCGCGTCCGAGCAACACCCGCGATCTCGTTGCGATTCCATGAGCTGGTCAGCGCTCGCTCCAACCCCGCAGTGACCGAAGGAATGCTTCGATCCACCAGAATTCCCATTTTCGTAGAAACGATAATTTCCGGAATTCCTCCCGCCTTGGTTGCTAGAACCGGCGTCCCACAGGCCAGTGACTCTGAGACGACGTTTGGCCATCCTTCGCGAGAGCTCAACAGGCAACTTACGTCTGCAGCGCTAAACCATGCACTCAACTCATCATTCGGCCGAGTTCCCATTAGATACACTCGGTCTCCCAATTTTCTTTCCCTCACCAGCCTCTCGATTTCCGGACGATAGACGCCCTCTCCGATTATATGGAGCCGAAGGCTTGGGTGTCGTTGAGCGAGTTTTCCAACGCTGGAAACAAGCACATGATGTCCCTTCGATTCAATCAATGAGCCGACGGAGATAATAATTAGTCCCTGCTCGGGAAGACCCAGGCGGAGACGGCACTCTTTCCGATCCAAGGGCCGAAATCGTTCGGTATCAATACCGTTCGAAATGACTTGAATTTTCTCTTCCGGAATGTTCAATTCGGCCACCTTCTGCTTTAGCGCTGCAGAGACAGCAATGACTCCCGTGGCGTATTTTAGCGTCCAGCGAAGCAATGGCCGTATGAGACGAAACGCCGCATAAACATTAATATCGCTCCCTCGCGCCGAAACAAATACAGGCAATCCCACGGCTCGGCCAACCAGAACCGCTGCAAATCCATCCGGATAGACGAAGTGAGCGTCAATGCAATCAAAGTTTTTTTCCGCTGTAAGGCGACGGACGGTTCTCAAGCAGGCGAGGTAAACCAGCAGCCCGTGAACTGGCATGCTGATTCCTGGCAGCAACGGATAGCGCGGGTGATGGACCCATAATCCCCCGATCTCTTCGGTTCGCGGGACCTGGCCGAATTTTTGCCACTTTGTTTTGCGCAGCCATGAAGGAAAAAAAGGAATCGGCGCAACAACTTGCACTTCATTTCCCGGGCGGCGCGCAAAATGGTTGATACGCTCATGAATGAAGATGCCTTGCAGTGGGTCAACTTTGTTCGGGTACAGACTGGTGAATGTAAGGACGCGCAATCACAATCCCCTTGAACACAAAATGCCGCCAATTCCGCTACATCCAGGCGCTTTTTGCACGCAGATTGTGCCCGGGATCGCCCTGAAAACCCGCAAACATCCAAGGTGCCTGTTTCCCTCAGGCTAGCATAATATCGAGCACTACTTTTGCATCTCTCGATGCCGACTTGACCGAAAGAGCTCGACTAACGAGGGGTCCGTGCTGAAAGGGGATCAGTCGGAACCGTCCACGGAGCTTCGTACAGGCTTGCATCATACTGAAATAGAATGGTTTATGATCTCGAGGCAGCGTCTGGTAATCCCTACCCAGCCGACGGAGATTGGCGTGCTAAACTTTTTGTGGTTTAGGACTTGCTCCGCAGGGACTGATTCTAATGAAGAACGCACTCACTATCGATTTGGAAGACTACTACCAGGTGACCGCTTTTGCCCGGGAGAATGCGCCAGAGGAATGGGATTCAAATGCAAGCCGCGTCGAGAGAAACACGGAGAGAATCCTGGCGCTCTTGGCTAATGCGAATTGCCGGGCCACGTTCTTCTGCCTTGGCTGGGTTGCGGAGAAGTACCCGGCGTTGATTCGCCGGGTCGCTGCTCAGGGGCATGAGATCGCATGTCACAGTCACTTGCATCGCCTCGTTTACTCAATGACTCCCGCAGAATTCAAAGAGGACACTCGAAGAGCCAAAGAATTACTAGAGAATATTGGTGGACATCAGGTTTGCGGTTATCGCGCGCCTAGCTTTTCTATCACCCACGCCTCGGCTTGGGCATTCAAGATTCTCGGGGAGCTTGGCTTCTCCTATGACTCCAGTATTTTCCCAGTGCAACATCCAAGCTATGGGATGCCTGATGCCCCACGGTTCCCTTTCATCGTCGACACTCCGGCGGGTCCTTTAGTGGAATTTCCAATGCCTACCCTCTCTTTAGCAGGTAAGCGCGCTCCATTCGGAGGCGGGGCCTATCTGCGCCTCCTGCCAGAGTGGTATGCCAGGTGGGCCATCCAGTTCGTCAACTGGAGGGAAAAACAGCCCGTTTGCGTATATCTTCACCCGTGGGAGCTGGATACCAAGCAGCCAAGAATGAGAGGCAGCCCATCTGCACGACTGAGGCACTACTTCGGATTGGGTAGCGTGGAAAGAAAACTAAACCATCTCGTACGGGATTTTGAGTTCGAGCCCCTTGGGGAGCTCGTGGCCAAGTGCAGAGGACTTCCCCGCGTGACCATGGCTTAGGCATGATCCGGGTTTGGTTACACTTGTGTTTGAGTTCCGCGGAAAACGCAGTAAGTGTGCAGACAGTTCGACTTCTTCGTCCGGTTACTCATTGTCGCGACGGACTGTCCGGTCGAGGTAGAGGGGGATAGTGTGGTGGTAGAATAAAAAAGAGGATATGGAATTCTCACTGAATCTAGCCTGGTTGCTGCTGGCTACGACGAGCGGTGCCGTACTTGGGTATCGGCTGTTCCGCGTCGATGACTCGAGGCGGCCAGGAGCTCCGAAGTGGCATTTCGTAGTTGCCTTGGGGCTCTGTTCGGTCATCCTTTTCTTCGTCATCTCGATGACGGATGACCTGCATGAGCTACAGACCATTGCTGAGGAGTCTGGTTCCTCCGGGGTGCTGCCGAAGGCGAGGTGGGCTGCCTCGAACGAGAAGCACTTCGCAAGCCCTGATTTTTCACAAGTGTTCCATCCTGAGGGACTTCGACACTCCGTTACAAATTTTTGTATCAACTATGTAGAAGTACGCCGCGTAGCAGTAGCTTCTGTCTTTCAGTGTATCCCTCCCGCCGGACGTGCCCCGCCGTCTCAGCCCGTCTGATCCAATAATTACAACAACTTACAGACAGATTCTAGGGGGTATCGGATGTCGTGTGTTATCGGTGTAAGCGCGGCCACGCTGCGTGCACTGACTCAGGCGACGGCAAACCATAGCCTGACCCATCAACAGGAGCTGCAGCTCGGGTGCGGCGTGGTGTTTTTGGCGGTGTTAGCTCTACAATTTCACGCCTTCGTTCTCTATCAACGAGACCAGCGGTTTTTGTTTGAGCTCATGGGTCGAATTGCGAGCCCTGCTCTTCCGCCCAGCGAGCAGGTGAAATGCATCGTCAATTCATTTCGAGACGAACCGTTCGAGCAGAGTGACAAGTTTTTCCTGGCATCCATACTCCGGTTCTTGCGCCCAACCCCGCGGCAGGTCGCGGAGTGGGGAGGGAGTTGCTCCGACCGTTCCAGGCTGATCGTGGCTCTACTTCGCCTCAGGGGCATTGGCGCGTCGAAATGGGCTATTTACTCGCCCGATCTTGTGCCTTGCCATGCGGTCGTGGAAGTAGCGACGGAAGGCGGCAAAATGGTTGTGGATCCTTCGTTTGGTCTCTGGTTTCCGAGGCCAGATGGAGGGTACTACGGCGTCGAAGATCTCCGGAATCATTCTGAAATTCTGACGCGGCGGATCGAGGAGTTAATTGCCAGGGGAAATCCCAGTGGTTTGGGCAATTTGGAATTCTACCCGCTCGATAAATACATTTTCACGCATGCCCGGACAATAAATTGGGACAAGAACTGGGGATCTCGCCTGCTTTACCGCCTGCTTCATGGTGTGATAGGTACAAAAGTGAATGGGACTTTGCGCCCGGCCTGGGCGGAGCAGCCGGCCCTGATGTTAATTTATACAGGATTCCTGTTGGAACTTCTGTGCCTGGCGGGTTGCTTGATGTAATCGAATTCATTTTACGATGGGCCTATTCATTCTTAACTTAAGGCAGGTATTTAACGGGCATCGTCACGTTCCGCCCAGAGGAGTCTGGAGTTTATGAGGATTATGTGATGCTTTAGCACTACCCCCTTAGCAGTCCGCTCTTCTCCGCATTCTCTCACGATCCTCTCTTGCTTTCTCCTTGCCGGTCGCGCATGGCCTGAAGGCGGGCGTAGGTGATGCTTCGCAAGACCCACTCTACCGGACCGTACCTGTAGCGGCGCAACCAAAGGACGCTGAGAAACACTTGGAGACTAAAAACCAGAAACACCAGAACGATGCCGTGCGCAGGACTTACTCTTCCATAATAACCCAGGCCGTAGTTATAGAAGATAAAAGTACAAACAACGGATTGAAATATGTAATTGCTAACGGCGAGGCGTCCAGCAGCCGCGAATGGAACCATGTATCGCCGGATTCGTCCGTTCTGACTGAGCACTACAACTACGGAAATATAAAAGACCACCAGGGCGGCATGTTCAATTGCGTAAACGAGTGGACGTAAGAGAGTGGTCCACCTGGGAATGCCCGGCAAATAAAGTGAGCGCAGGAGAATCGTCCCAATAAACGCAGCCCCGAAACTCCATCTGCCGGCCCGGAGAAACAACTTGAGATGCACCGCGATATCGCGGAAAAACCCGCGGCGCCCGCAGTATAGTCCGAACAAGAAAACTGGGAAGACGGTCAGCGCTTGGTTATGTGCGACGTAGAACGAATAATCTCTCGCGCGCTGGGCCGTGATTTCATGCCAGGTCCCGTGGGCGTAGGCGTGCACCGAATTCTCCACCTGCCGGCGGGCTTCTTCTTGGGCTGGCGTAGATCTGGCAATTGAAACTGCGACGGTTTCTGCTGATGGCTTTCCGCTGAAGCGCTGCACAAGCGATATTTCCCAGCGGGCGGGCGGGATGAGATAGAGGGCCATGGCGAGCAGCAAAATTACTTTTGGCTTAAGGTTGCGGAAGAACAAGAGGAAAAAACCGAGGACGCCGTACAACACGAGGACGTCACCTGTCCAGATGAGGTATGCGTGGATGAGTCCTATAACTACCAAAGCGAGAAGCCGACGGGTGTACACAAGAATAAAAGAAACGCCGTGGGAATGCGCTCGCAGAAGTTGCATTGCGAAGCCGAGGCCAAATAGAAAAGAGAACAATGATACGGACTCACCTTGAACATACGTGAAAACCAGAGTTTCGACGACATGATCGGCGCGGCTAGACCACCACTGTTGACCGGCTTCTTCCAGGTAGTAGATCGGCGAGTTAAACCCGGGCATGTTCGCGATCAAGATCAACAGTAGAGCGAGGCCGCGGAGAACATCGAGAGACTCGATCCGGTCTTTGGTGGCAATAGGACCATACCCAGTTTCCGGCACCGGCTGTCCACCCCGAGAAAACAAGATTGTTCTCCTTATCCTTTGAAGAATTTGCAGTGTAGTGGTTGTTTCCCTGAGCTGCGTCCTCGCGACGAGAAACTCGCGAGTGCAATATTCCTCGAGCTAGAGACCTTGACCGGCATTTCCATTTTTATTCTTCTGTCTGACCGACAAGATACACCCACGCCGTCAATATGCACGGCTCCCACCAGTTGATATGAGTGCAGGCCTTTCCGAAGGCCACGGCGAGATCTCAAAGCCAAAAGCTGATACGTCTCCCTCATTTCTAAGATACTTTACCGTCACTCCGGTCCCACTCGTCAATGAAATCTGTTTCTGTCTGCGGCTTATCTAACCTGTTGGGATGGGGGCACGGCGATCTCTCGCAGCATGCTCCCAAACAGCCCCAGAGTGAGATGACTCTCAAGCAGAAGTAGATAATAGTACTGGATATCATTCATCGAACTACCGCCAGTCTTCATCCGCCCTACTGCAAACTGTTGAGCGAGTAGTTGTCAATCTTCTTCGGTAGCACCAACCGCCCCAGACGTTGCCCTGACTGTTCGCGCTTGCAATCATCCAGAGCCATACCCGTTAGATCGAACGCTGTGGGAGCTCAGCCGCTTCATGTTCACCGCCCGATTTCCTTCCTTGATCCACGCTTCGCTGTGCGAAGCCCGTAGTTCGGGTTCAGAGAACCTCATATGATTTCCTGTGCGGGGCTAGGGTGCAAGTCAGATTGAGAAATCTTTTAACGGCAGCGAACTGGGATGCGCTCCGCCCAAAGTCGGAGAGTGGGCGATCTTATGTCCGGAAAAGTACTGCCCTCTATTTCCATTCTTTTGCCAATTGGTCACTGGCTGACGGCTGCTGCTCATATGCAACCTATTGTAAATAAAAGACTTAGGGAGGAGCGTTCTTTGGACAGAGACTTGCTTCAGACCAAGTGTGGACATGCTCATGAGTTTCTTTGCCGCCCTCCCCGAGACCGGTAATCTCTTTCTCTTGGGATCCCTACTAATTTTCGCGGGCCTGCTCTTGCGGCGCCTATTCTCCATGCTTCAGACCGGCGCAAATCGAAGGCTAGACCTTGAGCCGAGGAGAAGCACCTTGGAGCTACCCCAAGAAAAAACCCTCCCTCAAACCGTTTCCCCTCAAGTCTAACTGGCTTCCTTGGAAAACAGAGCGTATCATCCGCCTGAAGCTTGGCCGATAAGTGCAAGGCTTTTCGCAAGAATGCGTTTCATCAAGGAAGATGGGGTCGATACTTTTCCATAAGTTCATGCAAACAGGCTGTTTGGAGGAGATGACGAATTATCCCAAGAAGCTGCACATGGGTACCCGATTGCTTGCACCATGGACGTGTTTCTCATGTTTTCTTGGGAGTAGTCTGGACGATGAAGAAGTCACTATTGCTGCTCACTTTGGCATTGTACGCTTTGCCTGCAAATGGCCGAGTGAGCGTATTGACGCCCCGCTATGACAACCTACGTTCGAACCAGAAATTAGGCGAAAATACGCTGACCAGCAGCAACGTGAGCGCGAGTACGTTTGGGAAAGTGTATACCCTCGCGATTGACGGATACGCTCGGCCGCTTTATTTCTCGAAACTTGGCCATACCCGGCAAGGGCACGCACGAGGCGGGGTTCGTAGCAACGGAGCACGACGTTAGGCTTTGACTGGGGAAATCCAATTTGGAGGCTTCATGAAATTAGGATCATGGGAGAGGCGGTATGCGGGATTTAGAATGGGGCCCGCGATTTTGCTCATGGGATGGTTGGTGGCCCTCCTCCCCATGGGGATCCCGGCATCTGTCAGTGCTGAATTCGCCACGCCATTGGTTGACATCGGAGAGCCTCCGGCAAGTCCGCAACCTTCCCCCTTTCCTTCCCCACCTCCGGCTCAAATCACAGTAACGATCAGTCCTTCCGTTGCTGGACTGACAGTTTCGCGGCAGTTGCCGTTGACAGCGGTCGTGCAAAATGATTCCACCAACAGCGGAGTGACCTGGAGCCTTTCGGGTGCAAATTGCTCGGGCGCTGCGTGCGGGGTGCTTAGTGGGCTCACGGCCACTACAGCGCTCTACACGGCGCCGACCACTGGGGGAGTCTATAAAGTCACGGCCACTAGCGTGGCCAATGTGACAGTTAGCATTTCAGCGACAATAGCTGTTACGGATCTTTCAGGGGTGTACACGTACCGCAACGATCTCTCTCGGTCCGGTACGAACGCGCAAGAGTATTTGCTGACGCCGTCGAACGTAAACTCAGCCAGTTTCGGAAAATTGTTCTCCTGTACCCTGGATGGACCTGCATACACCCAGCCATTGTGGATCGCCAACGTGGCGATCGGAGGCGGCACTCACAACGTTGTCATCGTCGGAACCGAACATGACAGCGTTTACGCATTTGATGCCGATGCCGGAAGCGGAACCAACTGCACATCTTATTGGCAGGCCTCGCTTCTCGATGCCGCTCATGGCGCAACACCGGGTGCCATACCTGTTCCTGCGGCAGACACGGGAGAAACAGGCGACATTCCAAACGAAATCGGAATAACGTCCACGCCGGTCATCGATCCGACAACAAAGACACTCTACGTTGTCTCGAAAACCAAGGAGACGATCAGTGGTCAAGACACCTATGTGCAGCGACTGCACGCCTTGAACCTCACGGATGGCACAGAAAAACCAGGGTCCCCGCAGTCGATCGCAACATCCGTGTCAGGCATTGGAGACGGCTCATCGGGGGGAACGCTTCCGTTCATCCCTTTGCATGAGAATCAGCGACCCGGCCTAGTCCTCCTAAACGGCTCGATCTACACGGCTTGGGCATCGCACGGTGACATCACTCCTTGGCACGGATGGGTTATCGGACAAGACGCCAATACACTTGCGGTGACAGGCGCTTTCTGCGCGACCCCCAACTCAGAGGGTGGTGGGATCTGGATGGCTGGCGCAGCCCCGACGGTCGACAACAGCGGGAACATATATGTCATGACAAGTAATGGAACGTATGACGGTGTAACCGAGTTTGGCGACAGCTTCGTTAAGCTACAAACGTCCGGGGGGCTGTCCCTAGTTGACTGGTTTACTCCATTCAATGAGAGCAACTTGAGCGCAAATAACACGGACTTGGGCTCGGGTGGAGCCATCACATTGCTGGACTCTGTGGCTGGCCCTTTTCCGCATCTGCTCATTGGTGGCAGTAAGCAGGGAATCCTGTATCTCCTGAACCGCGACAACATGGGCCACATTCACACCAGCGACAACAATCAGGCCGTCCAAACTTGGTCAATGGGGCACGGTATGTTTTCGTCGGGATTGTTCTGGCAGAACACTTTATACATGTCTGCTGCAAGTGCTCCCTTACAGGCCTTCGTTCTTAACACGACCAACGCACAATTCAATACGTCTCCCGCCTCTCGAAGCTCTAATAGCTTTCCATTTCCAGGTGCAACTCCTGGGCTCTCGGCTACCGGCACTTCAAATCCCATAATTTGGGCAGTTGACTCCTCAAAAAGCGGAACGAACGGAGATGCCACCGGCCCGGCAGTCCTATACGCCTTCGACGCCACTAACCTAGCAAACAAACTTTGGGACAGCACCCAGGCCGCCAACAATAGGGACCAAGCAGGAGATGCGGTAAAGTTCGTGGTCCCAACAGTCGCCGACGGGAAGGTATACGTCGGGGCGCTCGGCACGCTCACGGTATATGGTCTCTTGAGCGCGTTGCCCACGCCGCCAACGGACCTCATCGGAGCACCGTTCTCGTCAAGTCAGATCAATCTAAGCTGGACGGCGGCGACGGATAACGTGAGTGTATCCGGATACCTCGTGGAACGGTGCCAGGGGAGCGGTTGTACGAACTTTGCGCAGATTGCTACGCCAACGGGAACCAGCTACAACGATACAGGGTTGCTGGCTTCGACGACCTACAGCTACCGTGTGCGTGCGACGGACACAGGAAGCAGAACCAGCGGATATTCCAATGTTGCGGTCGTAACCACTCTGCCGCCAGACAGCACGCCACCGACGGCGCCTACCAATCTGGCAGCGACGCCAGGTTCAGGGGGTCAGATCAATCTAAGCTGGACGGCGTCGACGGATAACGTAGGTGTAACCGGATACCTCGTGGAGCGGTGCCAGGGAAGCGGTTGTACGAACTTTGCGCAGATTGCCACGCTCTCGGGCACCACGATTAGTGACACCGGCTTGGCGGCATCGACGACCTACAGCTACCGGGTACGGGCTACGGATGCTGCCGGCAATCTCAGCAGCTATTCGAATATTGCCAGTGCGACAACCAGTTCCGTTAGTGGTACGCCGAACCTTGTTGCTGCCTATTCATTCAATGAGGGCTCCGGGACGACGGTGAACGACTCAACCGGAAATGGCAACACCGGGACACTGGTCAATGCGACTTGGTCGACGGCTGGGAAGTACGGCAATGCGCTTTCCTTTAACGGGAGCAATGCGCGGGTCACGATCAACGATTCGACATCGCTGCATTTGACGACGGGCGTGACGCTTGAAGCATGGGTCAACCCGGGTTCGGCACCCACCGGGTGGCGGGATGTCATCTACAAGCCGAATGACAACTATTTTCTGGAAGCTGGCTCGTCAAACGGCAATGTTCCTGGGAGCGGGGTTAGCCTGACTAACGGGAGTGAACCGCTGGCTTACGGTGGGGCACAGCTGACGACCAACACGTGGACGCATCTGGCGATGAGCTATGACGGAACGACGCTGAAGATCTATGTGAACGGGGCGCTGGTGAACAGTACGGTCCAGAGTGGGACGATCGTAACCTCGACGAATTCCCTGCAGATTGGAGGGGATAATCTGTACGGACAGTATTTCACTGGCCTGATCGACGAGGTTCGCATTTACAACATTGCGCTGACGCAGGCACAAATTCAATCGGACATGAATACAGCGATCGGACCTTCCGGACCAGACACGACACTGCCGACGGCGCCAACGAACCTGACGGCAACGGCGGCGACGGCGAGTCAGATCAATCTAAGCTGGACGGCGTCGACGGATAACGTAGGTGTAACCGGATACCTCGTGGAGCGGTGCCAGGGAAGCGGTTGTACGAACTTTGCGCAGATTGCCACGCCCTCGGGCACCACGATTACTGACACCGGCTTGGCGGCATCGACTTCCTACAGTTACCGTGTGCGCGCTAGACGCAAGCAGCCGATACCACGCCGCCGACGGCGCCAACGAACCTGACGGCAACGGCGGCGACGGCGAGTCAGATCAATCTAAGCTGGACGGCGTCGACGGATAACGTGGGTGTAACCGGATACCTCGTGGAGCGGTGCCAGGGAAGCGGTTGTACGAACTTTGCGCAGATTGCCACGCCCTCGGGCACCACGATTACTGACACCGGCTTGGCGGCATCGACTTCCTACAGTTACCGTGTGCGCGCTA
>WNFB01002265.1_pt1 | contig 30682 bp, 33 predicted proteins | sample 5400501 | NCBI WGS metagenome assembly WNFB01 (sample SAMN13153341, study PRJNA577476) | soil metagenome | isolation source: 200 cm saprolite under Douglas fir tree site 2 hole 1 | place: USA:California | collected 2015-04-18
GACACTTGCGAGCATCAACGTCTTCTTCAGCAACGTTGCCTGTGGTCGAACTTCTTTGGGCACTTGGGGTTCCCTGGCCAGGCCCGTTTGTCCCGCACGTGCTTGTCGGTCGATTGGCATCAAGGTCACCGGACCATGTCTTGGGAACAACTTGACGGTTTAGTTCTTGCTCAATCGGCGTACCCCGATCGATGGCAAGGGCTAGCGACATGGCTAGTAGCGCGCAAGTCAACAAGTACACTTTAGGCGAGGGCAACTCTTCACGCAATCTACGCCCGCCAGAATGCGAAGTCTGGCTTTCTCAATCTTTCGGATCTTCCCCTCCTCCAACAGGAGGCTTCACCTTAGCCACCGTGCATTGATGAGGACACCAGTCTGAGCCTCTAGGAACCCGCAACCTACAGAATTATATCGGCGTCCGTTGAAGAACTTGAGAGAGCACTCTTGACAGTCTCGGCGCTGGTATCGAAAGAAACCCCGGAAGTAGTTGAATTCAAGGAGCTTAAGGCCCGAACAACAGCTGAAGCTTTAACAGAGCTCGTGAAGGATTTCGGGATCGTCTATGTCACCGCCCTAACCCGTGAAGGATGTTCGGGATGCGAGACCCAGAAGCCCCTCTTCAAGACACTAGCGGAAAAGATGGATCGAGAAAACCCTGAGAAGGTTCGCTTTCGAAGCCTTCACGTGAACTACCAGGATGGCGATAAGCAGGAGTCATGGAACAGCAAGCGCATATTCGGCCACGCCGCATATCCAACCTACACCATCCACGTAAAGTCACACGTAGGGCCTCTCGAGATCTACCGGTCCGTGTATCCTCCGATGGAGGAGCTAGAGACACAGATCAAGGAGTCTTTCGAACTCGCCCAGTTCTATAAGGGCCAGGCGGAAGACGCATTAGGATCAAAAATCTGAAAAAGCTATAATGTCGCTTAGCAGCCGAACATAAGAACCAGCGAGATTCGCAGGCTACCAACTTGAAACCGAAGAGCGCTGTAAAGCCAATTGTGAAACAGAAAAAGGAACAACAGACGGTAGACCTTGCAAAACTGCCGGAGGAACGCAGTTCTGCGGTAAATTTTCTCAGAGAGCATGTCAAGGATCTGAAAGGACGCGTGTTGTCCAAGGGTAACCGGATTCAAGTGGAAGGAGTAAAACACAAGCAGGTCAAGCTACTCTTGCACAAGTTTCTCCGACACAGAGGCCTAAACGATCATCGAGTTCTAAGCCAATCTGGGATATTGGAAATTGTCCCTCCACACGTGGCAACCCATCCTAGGCATGAAGAAGGAACGACACCTCCAGCGGCGGCAACTATGCCCTACCTCTTCCCCGGCACGCCTACCCCAATGTCCACCGAAAAGAGAAGTAAGAAGAAAACCTAGTCGCCCTTCATCGGTTCACCGATCTTTAGCGGGCCGACAATCTCGACAACATAACCTTCAGCATCATGAAAGCTTGCAATGCGATTCCCCCAGGGCCGGTTGGCAGGCTTATCCGCGAACTTGATGCCCTTGCGCTGCAGCGCCGAGTAGACCTCATCTACATTGTCCACGTCAAGGTGCAGCTCGACCGTGTGGCGGTCGAGTCGGCTTCCTTTCTTTAGACGGTGAAATGCCAGCTTTGATCCTTTGGTGTCGAACATGATGAAGTTGGCATTCTCCTCGGCTACTGGTAGTCCCAGAATTTCCTTGTAGAGATTCTTCTCCTCTTCGAACTTGACAGCCCAGAGAGTCACATGCGAAAGATTTCTCAGTCTCATGGTCTCATACTCGGATTCTCTATACTCTTAGCTGTTCCAGAAGCGAAGTGGCCGGGAAAGCAGATGGCCCAGAATTGGCTCTGACTCGGAATCTGTCCGAGTCGCTAGGTTTTGCTCTATTTTTCTTCCTAGAAACCGTCGCCTGCTGCAGGGCCTGACCGGCCGATTCCAAGCCATGATCCGCTGGTCTTCGCAAAAACCATGGTATCTGGCGAAATTTTCTGCTGGAAATTGTGAATTGAGGGCAGCTCACGACACGAAACTCGGATACGGGAGGGAATTAACAAAGAGTAATCCTTTCTCCGCCCCCGACGTTTCAGAGAAAGAGATCCGCAGACGGTTCGGTTTGAAAGTGAGACAAGCCCAGAACAAGCCCCGATCAGAAATCGGGGCATGCGATTCTGATCTGCGAGATTCTCACGCTTGATCACCCAATAATTTGCAGCTGGAAAAACGGTCGACCGTTCTATACTGGGCCCTGATTTACAAGACTCGCCCAGATCGGTTTCAACTGGCGGGAACCCTCTGAAAAAAAAGGGGCCGACAATTTGTTTCTCGCGACGCGAGACAGCTCTCTGGAAGGCCCTTGCACCTTAAAGCAGGAGCCCGCGGGCAAACCGGGCCGGGAAATCGCGGTTCTGTGTTAGCGGCTTCTTAGAAGGCGGGTCTGGGGCGGTGGTTCTCGTAGAGTATTTTGCGTTCGTAGACGCCCATGACCCAGTAGAGTCCGATGACTAGGAATAGGCCAAGGATGAATATGATGATGTTAGCGTTGGCTCCTAGCGAGTTGATTACCGCTTGGCGGGCGGTATCTGTGAACAGCGTCATCCACGTAAGCGATACGAGTAGGGCTGCTGGAAGGGTCAGTCGGAAGACCCGTAGCATCATAAGTTCTTTCTTTGGGCTTGCCATTTCTAGTCGGAACCGCCCGTAAGGGCGTAGGCCTTTCATAGCCCTTTTGCAGAAATCTTCCTATGACCTCAGCACGCTCAGACACAAAATTGAGTCTCGATCGCGGTCTCCCAGCCATGTTCATGGAAATAGGCTGTACCCTATTTTGTAAAAATGGATAGGTCCGTGTTACAAATGAGGATGGAAAAGACCAAAAACGAGTAGAAAAGGCTCCAACTAGATGTACGCGGTCTCTTCCCGTTGCAAACTTACATATTCCGGGAGCCACAAAGCCCGACTCGTGGCCGCCGTAACGTAGCTTGGTAGCGTACAGGCCTGAAAGGCCCATGAAAGCCTTGGCCAGTGGAGCCTGGAGGCCGGGTTCAAACCACCCCAACACGGTGTGAACGTCCCGGCGGCGGCCCCACAAACAAGACTTAACAAACAAACCGAGAAAGCACGCGACCCGTGGGCCGGTAGTTCAGCCTGGTATACTGACAACATGAGGCCAAAGAACGTCCGGTTTGCAAGCAGACACCGAAGCCAAGCCACCGGAAGGTCGCGGGTTCAAATCCCGCCCGGTCCACCATAACAAAACCTGAGAGCTTTGCGAGGCAAAATCATAGCACTAGAAGGAATCGACCAGTCTGGCAAGAGAACCCAGACGCGACTCCTCGCTAACGAGCTCAGAAGAAAAGGCGCCAAAGTCGGCACCATAAGCTTCCCGATCTACAAGTCACCTTCAGGTAGACAAATACAACGATTCTTGGAAGGGAAACAAGAATATCCGGCAACAGCACTACACATGCTCTACTCTCTAAACAGATGGGAGAACCAAGAACTCATAACGAAGCTGACAGAGAGAGCAGATTTCGTAATCGCTGACAGATATTATCCCTCAAACCTCGCGTACGGAGTCGCTCGTGGCCTAAGCCTGGGCTGGCTTCAGGAATTGGACCGAGGACTCCCTACGGCGAACCTTGTCATTGTTCTTGATGTGCCTGTACCCGCATCATTCACACGAAAATCGAGGGGCAGAGATGTCCATGAGAGAGACAGGCAGTTATTGTTCAGGGTTAGACGGACCTATCGAACAATAGCAAGAATGCTGAACTGGAAAATAGTTGATGCAACCCACTCGGTTGAAGAAGTGCATGAGGCCGTCTGGAGTATCGTCAGACAAAAGTTCAGATTGAAATACTGAAAATAAGATCGATGCTTACGTAATGTCGACCGTTTCTAGCTCAATCTCACCGTATCGATTGCGGGTCAGCTCTACATTCAGCTCTTGAATCATGATTCCGATCAACTCATCCGGTTCAACCCTTCTGACACCTTTCAAATGATGCACTAAAACCTCGACTCTCCCAGGCTGGAAGACCAGCCGTAAGATGTAATGATCCTCATGGACCCTATGTCGCCTACCATCACCAATAGAATAGTGGAGATAGAAGGCCAGATCTAGAGTATTCAGCGGACCTCGGTTTTCGATTCTGTGGAAGACTCGCTCCTCTTCTTCGGAATCGAGAATGTCGAACCCGTCACCGTTACCGATTCCCAACCTGAAGGCTATTTGTCCCTTAGAGTATCCGTCCCGGTCAGCCAGCGTAATTTCCCGAGACTTTGGACTAGTTCGAAGAGATGCTAAGGCGGAAACGAGAGCCTTCTGCAAGGATTCAGGATTGATGTCAAAGGAAAACGAGGCCCGAGCGTGCAAGACAGTGGGGAAACTGTCTAGTGTGCCCAGCGATGGATCATCTTCAAAAGAAGTTGGCGGCAGAGTCTGCACTCGCTTCGGTTTCGTTTCGTGCAACTATATTCCTTACTAAGCCACAACACTGCTACTATTGGAATGTTCATATTTGTCGAGTGCAATTTCTGAGGTAGCCTTGCACCGCAAGAACGCTGCTCAACTCTGGAGAAAGTGTCCTTCTTGTCAGCGAGAACTCTTCTCCGAAGATCACTTCTGCTCCACTTGCGGCCAGTGTCTAGACTGTTGCGAGGGAACACATACCGTGCACCAGCCTCGGAAAACTTCCCACTAGAGTTGCGATAAGGATTTTTGAGAATAGAAATCTTTTAATGAAGAAGACCGAGACCCTTTCTTGGGCTAGGATGCGTTTAGGACTAGAGGGCCCTTCCAAGAGTCTGGTGAGATGGCTTGCAAAAGGCAAAACGGAAAGAGGAGTACGAGGCCAGAATCAAGCAGGCCCTAGGCGTTCTGAACGAAGTCTCAAACGATAACACTACACCCCGCAACATTCGTCGAGCAGCAAAAGATGCAATGGACGCTCTACAAGCCCAGTCAAACACGATCGGAGTAAGAGCGTCGAACGCAATATCGACACTGGACGAGATTGGGCAAGACCCCAACATGCCACCCTACACGCGGGTAAAGCTCTGGAATGTTGCAAGCATCCTCGAAGCCGTTAAGGACTAGGTTCCGGCCAAAACCTTCCCATCTTGGGACAACTATTTATCGCTAATAGCCCGAATTGTAAAACGGAACTTCCGTTTTGAAAGTGCCCCGCATCCTCCCCTATCTAGCCGGCCTCATCGTACTCGCGTTCGCCTTAGGCTCACTCCCGCGTGGGACGCCTGGCGGAAGCATTCTCTTCCGATCATACTGGCTTCTTTACTTGGTTTATCTTGGACCGGTGGTTATTCTTGGCGTAATGGTCGGGCTCATCATAATAATTGCGCTGAACTATCGTGACTTGGGAGCGGCGATCGGCTTTGGAATGGCTAGGAGGAGAAGAATGAGAAAGCGCGGTTCACCATACCCGACCTTTATCGCGATGTTCATGTGGGCACTAGCCATCGGAGTACTGATCGAGACCAAAGGTAGTATTTTCAATCCAACACATGCGGCGAATTCCACCATTGCAAAGATCGTGGGGGAAAACGCAACAGCCCCGAGTCTATTTCAGACAGGCGGCTTTCTCCCAGCACTTTCCGACCTTGTTCAGAACGCATGGTTCAGCCTCGCATTCATCGGTCTTCTGGTCGTTGGAGGAGTCGTTGTGGTCCAGAGCGTCAGAGTCGCGTTGAGAGAAACGCATGACGTGACAATCCAAGAATTGCAGGCAAACCAGGAGGAGGGGTTACAAGCAATTCACGAGGCGATCAAGCTTGTTGACGACCCAGCATCCGATCCGCGAAGCCGGATAATCTCTTGCTACCAGCACCTGATAGCGACCGTGTCCAAGCTTGGAGCTCCTGTCTCGTCAGACCTGACGGCAAGGGAGCTGGACAGAGCGGTGCGGTCAATTTTCGCTCTCAAAGGACCAGCGACCACCAACCTGACCCAACTCTTTGAAGAGGCTCGATATAGTCTTCATGAGATCAGAGACAGTGACGCAGACAAAGCGCACGAGTATCTTGAATCCGTTGCCGAAGAACTCAAGATTCAACAAGAAATTGAGACTTGAATACCGTCAGGCTACTATTCTGGTCCGCAGTTGGGTACGCCGTTCTGCTCGTTCTGGTTAGAGGAATTTTCCCCTCAGAATCGACACCCACTATTTCACTAACTGGGATCCCGCTGATCGTCATAGTTGTCATGATCGCCCGTGAGCTTGCCGGAAAGTCCACGAGCCCGACCGTTAGAAGAAAGATCACAACGACCACAGGCTTCCGAGGGAGCCCTGTACAGTTCCTAAGTGGCCAGTTCAGAGTGGCGGCCAGCGCAAGCAGCTCATACTTTGAAAATGTGGTCCGGGCCAGGCTGAAGGAACTCTTGATCGCCAAAGTTGTGCTGGAAACAGGCCTCGAGAACGAGACGGTACGGCGACTCTTATCAGACCCGAGGCAAGGACCAAGGCTCCTTGAAGACGAGCCCCTTTACCGCATGCTATATGGGCCTACACCCAGCCGTGGGCTGGCGAGGACGAGTATGATTAGAGAGGCCATCGAATTGATAGGAGCCTGGAAAGGCTGAAGGTGGATGACGCTGGTCAAACCTGCCAGAAGATCATCGGCCAAGTGAAGAAGGTAATTGTTGGGAAGGATCCTGTTCTTGAAAAGGTGATGCTAGCTGTACTTGCTAACTCACACATTCTCTTCGAAGATTATCCAGGGCTAGCCAAGACACTTCTGGCAAGGAGTTTATCCATGAGTATGGGGTGCTACTTCTCTCGGATTCAGTTCACCCCCGACTTGCTTCCTGCAGACATTACCGGGACCTACGTTTACAACGTGAAATCAGGGGAATTCGAGCTACGGAAAGGGCCAGTATTCACCAACATTCTTCTCGCCGATGAAATAAACAGGGCGCCGCCCAAGACTCAGGCCGCGCTCTTGGAAGCAATGCAGGAGAGGCAGACTACACTAGATGGCAAGACGCATTCGCTGCAGAACCCTTTCATTGTTATGGCAACGCAGAATCCAATCGAGTACGAGGGAGTCTATCCGCTCCCAGAGGCCCAACTAGACAGGTTCCTAGTAAGATTACAGCTCGGATATCCCACTCGGATGGAGGAGGTCGAAATAATGCACCGTCGGATGGTACGAGGCCAGGAGGACGTGGTCTTAGACCCTGTGGCGGATGCAGACACAATTCTCGACCTTCAAAAAACTACCGAGGGGATCCATGTGGACGACGACATCTTGGGATATGTAGCTGACATTGTCCAAGCAACGAGAGCGCAACGCCAGATCGAGATAGGTGCGAGCCCGAGAGGGTCTCTCGCAATCTTCAAACTAAGCAGGGCTAGAGCAGTGTTCCACGGCCGAGACTACGTCATCCCGGATGATGTCAAGGAGGTTGCTACCCCAGCGCTCGCACATAGGCTCATCATGAAAGCAGAATCATGGGTTAAGGGAGCGAACCCAAATCAAGTGCTAGACGATATTCTCAAGACGATTCCCGTTCCCAGAGTAAAATCTTAGAGTAGACTTGTTCACTCCAAAGGCTACCCTCTACTTCCTGATGACTACAGCCTTGCTAATTCTAGCACTGCTTCTGAACGACCTTGAGATCGGAGTGCTCATCCTCGGATTAGCTTCTCTATTCTTCTTCTCCAACGTCTGGGGCCTGCCTGAGAAGATAGACCTGAAACTCGACCGAGACATTGTCCCTAACGAGACGTTCGGCGACGAAGACATCAGAGTAGAATCACGCATCCGAAACCTGACGGGCGCGACGCTCGGAAACTTGGAGATTCACGAAGTCCTCAATGGCGGGATCATTCCTGAAAGAGGAACCAACACCATGTCTGCTTCAATCAGATCTAATGAGGAATCACGGCTCGTATTCGAATTCCCTAGTCCCCCACGGGCAAACTACGAGATTGGCCCTCTGATAGTCAGGGTGAGAGATCCCTTCGGATTTTACCTCTCCGAGAAGAGACTTGGACCTGAAATTCTATCCGTAATGCCGAGGCCTGAACGCATTAGAGGAGCCCAGCTGCATCCTCGGCACGTGGGACCGTGGCCTGGACTGATCCTATCGAAAGTGTTAGGGATCGGGACCGAGTTCTACAGCATGCGTGAATACATCCCTGGTGACGATCCCAAGAGAATCAACTGGAAAGCCTCAGCACGTTACAACGAACTAATAGTCAACGAAACGGAGGCGGAGAGGGTCACAGACGTTATGGTGGTCCTTGACACAGACGTTACATTCTTTGGACCAACGGAGAGTGAACTGTTCGAGCGGGGAGTTCAAGCGGCCGCGTCCATCACACGTCTACTGTTGAGACAAGGCAATCGCGTCGGACTCCTACTTCAAGGAGGAGAGAGAGGCTCATTACCGGCAGCCTTCGGAAAAAGGCATGAGAGAAGAATACTCTACCTTCTGGCGGCAGCGAAACCGGGGAGGGCCATAGTTTCCACAAGCTACGTCATGAACCTACTTGCTCGGAGAATGCTCCCCTCTAGAGCTCAAATCGTGATAATCTCGCCTCTATTGGACCCGGAGATAAAAGAAGGAGTCAGGCAGCTCACGGCCGCCGGATATAGTATGCTGGTCATATCACCATCACCGACAAGACCTGCATCATTTGAACATGTGACCGAGGAGATCGCCTTCAAATTTGTTATGCTGGAGAGATCCATTACTCTTCTGGTTCTAGAGAGGTCCTCGACCGTCATCGACTGGCCGAGAGAAATCCCATTGTCAGCGTTGATGTCGAAGGTGAGAAGAGCACGTCCCCCCCTCCCGGCTTAGACTTCATCCCTCGCATCATCATACCGTTTCTGAAGATCAACTACGTTTTTCTTGCCCCTTGGATCATTCTCAGTCTCCCTCCCGCGGCCCTGTCACAACAATCGATTCTCGTTACCGCAATCGTAATCATTTTTGGGCTAGCAGGGATGATGCTAGGAAATAGAACTGCGGTGTTGCTCGCGTCCGCGAGCATGTTACTTCTGATAATCTGGGGAAAGATCGCAAGCGATATCTACCGGCTACCTGGGTCGGATAGCGCTCTCCTCCTTTTCCGATTTATGTTGGTAATCTTCCTAATGGAAGCTTCGACCACTGCGTTGACCTATGATTCTACGATGAGACTGCTGGACGGCAAGAGTGATGATATCTCGGCCGCAGCGAGATTGAGGGTGTTGGAATGGGCACGAGTCCAGGTCTTCTCTCTGGGAAAATTGATGACCGCTGCGTTCGCATTGTCTCTCGGACTCCTGATCCTTGGCAGTCTTCTGAGCGTGTCCTTAAACCAGTTGGCTTTCAGTGGAATCCTAGTACTGGCAGCAGTCGTCGCGATTTTCATTCTCCTCGTTTATAGACGAGAGCCAGAGGACTGAAGGGATCGGCGGATCAGTTTCTGCTCTCTCATAGTTCTTAAGACTCGACTGTGGGTTTGCTAGGCTGCATTGTCCAATTATGAGGTTGGGCGTAGGCTGGAATATCGGATCAGGGATCTGTTCAGAAGGAATGGATACTTCGTCATCAGGGCAGCCCAGTCTAAACCAATAGACTTGGTGTGCTTGCGTAATGGCCGCTCTGTTTTGGTCGAGTGTAAGGCCGGAAGCTCTTTTCTTGGCAAAGAGAGGAGAAGAGAACTCTTGGATTTGGCTAAACAGGCCGGCGCCTCTGTCGTATTGGCGAGGAGGAGACGGCGAATAGTCGAGTTGACCGAGCTGGAGAGCGGGCGTACGTTGAAGCCTGAGAACTTGTTGGAGTTATGATTCTGTCTCGGAGCCTCTCAGGCTACGAAGCTTTTCTAACATCGACAACCACCCGAACACGAGGTTGCTGTAGACTGACATTTTCTCAGGATCCTTCTCAAGCTTCAGTAATGCGTTCGTCTCGCTAATCTTTCCCACAATCGTCTGTTCTACTGTCTCCAACAGGACGCTCTGAGAAACTGTGGCTTGGGGACCCGTCGCTCGCGCGTAGACGACTGGCTTGTTGCACTTTGCGCAGAAGATGTCGCCCTTGACCCTGAAGAGAGGGTTTCCGCATTCCGGACAAACGTCAGAGAGCATGGTCGCCCCTGATTTTAGAAGATCGGCCATTCGTTTTACGTCCTCAGACAATTTCCACCTACTCTCCGTAACGGTCCTACACTCTAGGTGGTTGGGCGGCGTATAAATCACACGATAACCAGACATGACAAAGCGCGCGTGATAGTCGGAGCTGTGAAAAAAAGGTCCAGACGGTTCTACTTACCTGATTTGGCTAGGCAGCGGTCAAGTGAAGAGGCTAATTTCTAAGAGTACTCTGCTAGAACTTATTAGCGTGCTCGGCGAGATCGATTGACGTTCTAGGGATCGAATTTGCCAGAGAAGACGGCCACTCTACGAGTCGCAGATGCCCTACAGAGGGACGTGGGACGGGGTATAGCTCGAATAGACCCGAAGGTTGTCCAAGAACTTGGACTTACGTCAGGGGATGTCGTCCAGATCGTCGGGAAGAGGAAGACGAATGCGCTGTGCTGGCCTGCTCACGAGCAGGATTACGGAAAAGGGATAGTGCGCATAGACGGCTACCTCAGGAACAACGCGGGGGTCTCAATCGATGACAAAGTTACTATTCGGAAGATAGACGCGAAGATCGCGGAACGTCTGACCCTGGCTCCGACAGAGCCTCTCCGGATTGTCGGTGGAGAAGAGTACCTCAGCCAACTCCTGGAGGGGCGGGTTCTATCGCGGGGGGACTACGTCCCGATCAATATCATGGGACGGACAGTCAACCTGGTCGTAACCAATACCAGTCCTCCGGCGGAGGCCGTGATCGTCACTGAAGGGACCGAGGTTCTCGTCGGCGAGCAGGTCAAGGAACCGATCCGCGCTATTCCCAAGATCAGTTACGAGGACATTGGCGGACTGCGACCGGTAATCCAGAAGGTCCGGGAGATGATCGAGCTCCCGCTGAGACATCCTGAGCTGTTTGAGAGATTGGGTGTCGAGGCCCCCAAGGGAGTCTTGCTTCACGGGCCCCCTGGTACGGGAAAGACTCTGCTCGCGAGGGCGGTTGCGAGCGAGACGAATGCTAACTTTCTCAGCATTGGTGGCCCGGAGATCATGAGCAAGTACTACGGTGAGAGCGAGGAGAGACTGCGGGACGTGTTCAAGCAAGCGCAGGAGAATGCTCCTTCAATCATCTTCATCGACGAAATTGACTCGATCGCGCCGAAGAGAGAAGAAGTTACCGGGGAGGTGGAGAAACGGGTTACGTCGCAGCTCTTGTCTCTGATGGATGGCCTTCAGTCGCGCGGGAAGGTGGTGGTAATCGGGGCGACAAATCGTCCGAACGCCATAGATCCAGCGTTGCGTCGGCCAGGCCGTTTTGACCGTGAGATCGAGATTGGTGTGCCGGATCGCGATGGCCGGCTGGAGGTGTTGGAGATTCACACCCGTGGAATGCCGTTGGCGGAGGACGTTGATTTGAAAAAGCTCGCGGACGTGACCCATGGTTTTGTCGGCGCCGATCTCGAGTCGCTGGCGAAGGAGGCGGCCATCCGGGCGCTACGGAGGATTCTCCCCGAGATCAATCTCGAAGCGCAAAGCATCCCCGGCGATATCTTGAACAAGATTATCGTGAAGATGGCGGATTTTCAGGACGCGCTGAAGGAGGTAGAGCCTTCAGCGATGCGGGAGGTGCTGGTTGAGATTCCGGACGTGACCTGGGATCAGGTTGGTGGTTTGGAGGATGTGAAGGAGGAGCTGCGGGAGGCTGTGGAGTGGCCGTTGAAGTATCCGGATTTATTTGCGCAGCTGAATGCGACTCCGCCGAAAGGGCTACTGTTGTATGGCCCGCCGGGGACAGGCAAGACATTGTTGGCGAAGGCGGTGGCTCACGAGAGCGAGTCTAACTTCATCAGCGTGAAGGGTCCGGAGCTCTTGAACAAGTTTGTTGGAGAGTCGGAGAAGGCGGTCCGTGAGGTCTTCCGGAAGGCGCGACAGGCCTCACCGTGTATCATTTTCTTCGACGAGGTTGACTCTGTTGCGCCGACCCGTGGGAGTAGTATGGGCGACTCTCATGTTACTGAGAGAGTGATTAGCCAGTTTTTGACTGAGATGGATGGTCTCGAGGAGCTTCGGAACGTTATCATTATCGCGGCTACGAACAGACCGGATATCATTGACTCGGCTCTGTTGAGGCCGGGGAGGTTTGACCGGTTGTTGTTCGTTCCTCCTCCAGACTTGGAAGCGAGGAATCAGATTTTCAAGATTCATACTCGTAAGACTCCCTTGGCAGAGGATGTGAACTTGGATGAACTGGCTAGGAGGACTGATGGGTATACCGGTGCAGATATTGCGTCTCTCGCCAACACGGGTGTGATGTTGGCTTTGCGGGAGCATATTTCCAAGGCGAAAGATCCCGAGGATGCGAAGAAGCGCGCTAAGGGATTGAAAGTGGCTAAACGGCACTTTGATGAGGCTTTGCAGAAGATCAAGCCGATGTCGACTGAGGAGCTGAAGATGTACGAGCGCTTCTCTGAGCAATTCTCCGATTCGGCTCGGCCGAAGCTCCGAGCAACTCCCGTGGCTTGATGGACGATTAGCTGAGACGTCTCTGAAGTGAGGATGAGAATCTTGCGTTCTTAGCGTAGCTTCGGACGGAGAAAAAAGGGAGCGGGGCTAGGTTCTAGCCCGCCCGATTGTGGTGTTTAGGAAAGGCCGGCGGGTCTGCTCGGTGAGTATGCCGGTTCGGGCTAGGAGACTTGTTGGTTGTGCTAAGGTGTTCTGGACGCTTGCCTGTCCCGCTGGGACTATTTTGAGCCAGTCTGGGACGACGATGGTGCGGATTAGGGCTTGTACTGTGACGTCTCTTGCTTTTGCTTCGGCGAGTAGTCGGTGGTAGTTTTCTTCTCCGAGTGACTGCATGAACTTGGGCATAGGAGGATATCTAATGCTTCCGTTCGAGATAAACGTTGAAATTTGAACAAGAAGGAAGGAACAATTCGTTGCTTGTTCAGCTAATTTGAACGAGCCAGGAATGAATTTTCGAGGATTTGATTAGAGAATCTTGAATCATTTTCTAGCCGGGGACTGTCTGTTGATCGACGGATTCGGGAATGCCGCGAAATTGGCTGGTCTGTTTGCTGTCTCTGACTATTCCAATGCCCGGCTTCACTTTCATGCGCGCGAATTTGGGACGGTTTCGATGCGATCGGGATCTATGGGTTGGGTTCTGGCACGAAGAGAGGCTGTCAGTTCGGCAGGGTTGAGTGTGGGCTTGGCTGAGGTTGTGTGTTCGAGAATGAACGGAGTGTGTTGGGTTTCAGATAGCTATTTAGGCGTCTTCCGCCTTAGAGGCGGTCTGCCGGACATCGTACTCGCGCTGTCGGAGGTGAATTGCTTGTCAGAAGAACCAAGGAAGACGGAGAGGGCTCCTGCCCCTGTGCGTAGAACTGATATTCCTCCAGACACTATACTGATCGGTAAGAAGCCGATCATGGCTTATGCAACGGCTGTCATGATGCACTATAACACGGGCGCCAAGAAGCTGACCCTAAAGGCTCGTGGAAGAGCCATCAGCACTGCCGTCGATGTGGCTGAGGTGGTGAATAACCGCTTCTTCCAGGGCGGCTTGTCGAAGCATGTGAACTTGGGCACGGAGATTGTCGGTGAGGGCCAGGATGCACGGAACGTCTCCACCATAGAGATAATACTTGAACGGTTGAAATAGAATAATCTCTGGGAGACCCACATGAGACACAAACCCCCTTTTTAGGGACAAACCTTTTCCCTTGTACCGTAGAAGCCTGCTCGCCCCTCAAAGCTGCAGCGGAAAACCTGGCTGGAAGGATGAGTTTATGGTTCTACGTCGGGCAATCGAGCCATGTCGGGCTCTGAAGAAGAGCAGACTCTACCGCTTTGACGCTGCGCCAAGCTCAAGAACCGCTCCATCCAAAGAATTGCTAGAATTTTTCAGTCTGCACGTCTTCCATGGATCTACGCCGACATGATGTCCTGATCAGACCTGCCTTCAAGGCTTTATCAAACGATTCCTCCCCTTGGTCGCCGGCGGGGGTTGCCAAGCCAGGTCAAAGGCGCGAGAACTCAGCCGCGTCAGAACGGTTGAGGAACGCGTAGCTCAGGACCTCGTCCCGTAGGGGTTCGTGGGTTCAAATCCCACCCCCCGCACCAAGCAGCCAAACAGGAGCAACTCGTTTGCAAGAAACGGCTCAAATTGCTCGGCACTTCTATCTTCTAAACTGTGCCATCAGCGCCTTAGTCACACACATCAGCAAACTATTTTTCAGGCGATCGTCGTTTCTAAGCCTGCGGCGCGCCTTCTAATAAGGTAGGAAAAAATTTTGTCACACGTGATCGCCTTGGTGCTCGTCATTCTGGCATTGACTGGAGGCGGGTCCGCTGTGATGATGAGCCAGTCAAACTCGTCCATAGCGACCTCCAGCTTCCTGATAGATCATATTGTGGTGATCGTGATGGAAAATAAGAGTCTGAACTCAACCTACAACTGCGGCGGAAATTGCTCGTACATCACGCAGCTAGCTAACGATTATGGACTAGCTGGTAACTATTCCGGCGTGGCTCACAAGCCTGCCCAACTATCTTACACTGACCAGTGGTGGTAACTACAGTGGGCCTTTGACCGGTAACAATTTTTCGGCTGATTGCTCTCCATTCACATGTGTAGTCAACGGCACAAACAACAATCTAATGGATCTGACAGAAGGATCCAGTCGAACCTGGAAGGCCTACATGGAAGACTATACGGGCGGATGCAAACTCACCGACACTAGCGGGGGAGTCCGCAACTCCACGGTGACCAGCGGAACATATTACGATAGCAATCACAACCCGTTCGTCTATTACAGTGACATTCGGGCCAACTCGACGCGATGCGCCAATATCGTTGACGCAAATCCGGCTCACACGGGATATCTGGCGCTCCCTCAACAGCTGATGCTAGATCTGAACTCCACGAGCCCTCCGAATTTCATGTGGCTTACTCCGAATCTATGCGATGACGGTCACGATAAATGTCGTCCCTTGAACAATACTGTCTCCCAGTCAAATCAGTACCTAGCTAGCCTAGTCCCCTTGATACTTGGCAGCAAAACATTTCTTCTCACAAACTCGCTACTTTTCGTAACCTGGGACGAAGGCGCGGTCTGCACCGGTCTGAGTCAGACCTATCCTAATTGCAGAGACCGAGTCACGACAATCTGGGCTGGACCCGCTGCAAGAAAGAATTACAACTCCAAGAGAGGATACAGCCATTACTCATTCGTCACAACACTCGAAGCACTCTGGAGTCTTTCACCACAACTGCAAATCCCGGCCGGAGCCCCCGCGCCGATCATGGTAGAGTTCATTTCTCCTTTGACAAATCAGTTTGAGGCGGGAGGGGGACGCCGCGCTTACCCGATGTGATCCCCGAGAAACTTAGTTTGGAATTGCAGAAAAGTCAAGGGAGGAGAATCCGACGGGCGAGCTGAATAACGAAGAAGTCGGCGAACCAAGGGGGGCGGATTAGCGCACGTCGATGGGTGGGAGAAGGGCCTTTGACTCTCTGATTCTCTTGTCTGTATAAGATTCAATCCACGGGAGCATTTTTGTATCCACAGACTACCTTCAACAGAGGCGTATTTTAGTACGCGGAAACTTCTTGCATCCCCCATGTGGCTGACTAAAATTTGATTCTTAGAATCCTTCATTCAAGCAACCCGCCGAGAGAGAATAGAAGGCTTCCAAGAAATCAACTCTTTGGAGGTCTCATCATTCTTCTCGCATTCTCAGCGGTCTTCTCATCGGGACCGATAGCTCTCGTTCGCGCAGCCACTTCAAGTTCCTGGAACACACGGGTTCCATGCGCTCCCCTTGTTGTACGAGTCACAGATATTACTGCCAACCAGACTGGGTCAGCATCCTTTTCGGCGAGCCAGTTCACTCCCGGCATCACCACCTCAGTCTCTGGCGGGAACGCAAAACGATGGCTTACGCCAGGCCCTACACCTTCGGGCTGGGTCTCTCCGGGTCCGGGCTGCAGTAACTCCAAGGGCACATCGCTGTTTGTCGAGATTGACGGTGTCGAGAGAGACAGCATCTCGACAGAGGACTCTGCATCCACCTTTGATGCCACGAATGGCGGGACGAGCCACTCTGCAACGTCTGATTCCACTTTCAACATCTTCGACCCGGCAGTTGTTCCTAACTTCTCCAATTCTTGCACCTCGCCTTCAGATCCCACGTGCTACGGACGAATCCACTCCGAGATAGATCATGACTGGAAGGCAGCAAGCTACTGCGGCACAGGGACCAGCTGCGATCCTTCGGCATTGGCGGGTCAGACTAGCTATGCGTCTACTAAGATAGATGTCCAGGGTTTCATTTACTGGGACCCAGGCCATCTGTCCGCGGGTTATCACAACTACAACGGCTGGGAAATACATCCCCTAACGGCCTGGCGGCTCCACCAGTCCACACCCGACTTCAGCATCTCCACAGCCCCGTCCGGTGTTTCATTTAACGCAGGAACAACCGGTAGTTTCACGACGACCATAACTAGCCAGAACGGTTTCACCGGTACCGTCTCCCTGTCAACCTCCGCCAATCCGACAACCGGGCTAACCGTCAATTGTAGTCCTAGCAGCATATCCGGGGGCTCCGGGTCGTCAACGTGCACTCTCAATGCACTCTCAATAGCTCCACAGTAGGAAGCTACACAGCGACCGTTACCGGGACCAGTGGTAACCTGGTCCACTCTTCTAGCGTTTCCGTCACAGTCACGCAACCACCATCACCAGACTTCACGATTAAGGCAAACCCGGCTACATTGACCATGTTACAGGGATCGTCAGGAACGTCGACCATCAATATATCTAGCGTCAACGGCTATTCCGGCACCCTTAACCTATCAGCCTCTATCTCTCCCTCCGGTCCCACTACTTATCTTAACCCGACAACTATCACTCTAACTTCCAACGGCGCAGGAAGCTCAACCCTGAACGTAACAAGTAACGCTGCTCCCCAAGGTTCCTACAGCGTCAACGTCACAGCTACTAGCGGATCACTATCCCACTCCGTCATTGTTGCCGTCTCAATCACAGGACAACCTAACTTCTCCATCTCTGCTAGCCCTAGTTCGTTAACACTGGGACAGACATCCTCGGCAACGATTACTCCCGTCACCGTCACGGCGAGTGATGATCAAACCTGGTTTGAGTCATCCTACCTCGCGGACTCGTTCTCGGCTCAAGGTCTCATCTGGATGTTCTTTGAAGATACCTCCAAGACCTGTGAGCATCAATCAGGCTGTCTACTGTATACGACATCCACAACCGGATCCAATTGGGCAACTCCGACAATCACGACAAATCTCTCTTCGAGCAAGATTACTGCGGGCGGCTCCGTAACAGACTCTGCCACCCTCACGCTTTCGTTCCAGGCTGGTGGTACTGCAACGTACAACGTGTTCTCCACAGGCGATTGCACCGGGACGTCAACCATAGTGTCTACAGTCACCGTGACCAACGGTGCAGTGCCCAACTCTGCATCCCGAACATTCAACACCCCAGGCAACTATTCCTGGAGCGCCGTATACTCAGGCGATCCGAACGACAACGGCGCGACGAGCAGTTGCGAGCCGCTGGTCGTCAACTCCTCGACGACCACGCCCCCGTCCTATGCGATAGTAGTTTCCTATGAGGGGTTCGTCTACAGGCTCTATCCGAACGGAACCCTTTCGCTGATCGGCCAGCCCGTAACCAGCCAGCTACGCGCAGTATCATGGAAGCCAGACGGCTCCTACGCGTTGATAATCGGTGACCATGCCGTCCTCATCAAATACGACGGAACAAGCCTCACAACAATTCCCACTGGAATCGCGACGACAGTCAACTTCCTATCAATCTCCTGGAGGCCTGATGGATCCTACGCGCTGGTAGGCGGCTCAGGAGGAATCCTGCTCAAATACGACGGGACGACCGTCACTCAGATTCCCAGCTCTTACGCCGTATCGTTCCGCGCCATCAGCTGGAACCCTAGCGGGACCCAAGCCCTCCTAGTAAGCTACTTTGGACAAGTCTTCCAGTACCAATCGACAGGTCAATTGACCAAGCTCAGTTCTGGTGCAAGCCAGAGCTTCGACGCTGTCGCTTGGAGCCCTGACGGGTCCTACGCACTCATCGCTGGAGACGGCGGCGGAATCCTCAAGTATAATGGAACAACATTCCAAGCACTCAATACGGCGGGTCTGTACAGTTCCACTCTGACTGTACGATTCATATCATTCAATCCCGCAGACAACCTTGCTCTTCTCGTTGGAGACTCAGGCCTCGTCCTAACATACAATGGAACATCTCTGTCAGCCCTTCCAACGCTTACGAGCAACACTCTGTATTCCGTAAGCTGGACCGCCAGCACAGCCTACATAGTGGGAGGAGCGGGAGCAATGCTCACCTACTCTGGAGGAACTCTGAAAACCGTCCCTACCGGAACGTTCTCAGGCTTCCGAGGAATAGCTTGGAAACCCTAGGCTCGAACTATTGCACGTGAGTCCAATTTCAGCACAGGGACTACCACACATTGACCGGCTAACAGGGGAGAGGATACGCAGGGCCGTGCTTTAGGTCACTGAAGGAACGCCTAAGCGGTTGCAGTTATCTTCTTTGCGAGCTGATCGTAGATTCTCAGCCTTTCTAGAGCGATGTCGGCTCCGATCACCTTGCGCTCGCCGAAAAATTTTTCGACCTCTACTGCGAGGCCCACACCGAAAATCGAGAGGTATTCCCGGAGAATGATCGAGAACTGGGCTGTCCCGGAGTACATCTCTTCCAGCTTGGTCATGTTCTTCTTGAACCATTGCCAGACCGCGGTTCTTGCATCCGGGTTGGCTGTCGCATAGAGGATTACGTTCCGAACATCCTGTCTCTTCACCTTGCCGCTCAACGCAAAGTCCAGCGTCTTTGCTATGAGTTCAGAATTCTTGAAGCTGGCTAATCCTTCCAGAAATCTTAGTCGTTCTTCATCGGTCGTGCTCTTCAGGTATCTGCCGATCAGTCCATCGTAATCGTTGGAAGATCTAGCGTATCCCATGACGACGGAACGCTTCATGTCTGGCTCGACGATCGCTAGGTCCTTGAACTTCGAACCTGCCACCTTGGCATAGGCATCGTCCAGAAGAGTAAGACGTGCGGCAATTATTCCCCTGAGAGTTGCACTATTGTCGTCTTTCTTGGTCTCGAAGGTTTTGAGTCCGGCACTATGGAACTTGCGGGATGTCTCAACTAGTTTCGAGGGTGCGATCTGGAAGAGGAATGAGAGCTGGTCGGAGACTTCTATGGCTGGAAGATACTCCTCCTCGTTCTCGTATCTTTCGATTAGGTTGAGGTATTCCTTGAAAGGCATCCGTCCAGATAGGAGGAAGGCCTTCGCGTCGTTGATCAACCCCCAACGATCGAACGGGGAGAGCCTGCCCTTCCACACGAGCCCTTGCAGATCTTTTCCATCGTACTGGACAACATAGAATCCTGTCTGGTCCACGTTTACTTTGAGAGACCTGGGAGTTGTTCGGAGATTGACCTCGTCCTTTTTCTTGTCGAGCAATAGTGATTGCGTCTTGCCGTCAACATTCATTGTGACAGGTATCGGCCAAGTTTGTTTGGAACTACCGCCAGTCAGAAGGAACCTTTCCTGTTCAAGAACTAGCTTAGTCCCAGCCAGCGAGACCTTGACTACGGGGAAGCCTTCCTGGCCGATCCAGCCTTCCATTATCCGGCTGACCTCTGTCCCGGATGCTTCTTGGAGGTTCGACCAGAGATCGTGACCAGAGGCGTTGCTGTAGCGGAATTTCTGTAGATACTGAGCGACTCCCTTCTTGAAATTCTCGGAGCCAATGTAGGCCTCGATCATCCGTAGGATGCTTGCGCCTTTTCCGTAGCTTATCTCGTCAAATAGTTCCTCTATCTCTTCAGGGTCATGGACCTTCGCCATGATAGGATGGGTCTTGGTCAGCGCGTCGCGGCCCATTGCGCCGGAGGTGGAGGTGCGAACAAAGTCCTGCCAAACCTTCCATTCAGGATAGACACGGTCTGTCGATTTGTAGTCCATGAAGGTGGCGAAGCTCTCGTTCAGCCAGAGGTCGTCCCACCATTTCATAGTGACCAGATCCCCGAACCACATGTGAGCAACCTCATGGGCGATGACGTGAGCTACGGATTTCTTTGCCCGGACGCTCGTATCCTTGTCCACATGTAGTAGAATTTCTCGGTATGTTATCGCCCCCCAGTTCTCCATTGCGCCGTAAGCGAACTCTGGAACAGCTACGTTGTGGAGCTTGGGTAGTTGGAATGGGATGCCGAAGTATGATTCGTAGTAGTCTAGGACTTTCTGGGTAGCATCGAATGAGAATCCTGTGTCGATCTTTCCTGTCGGCCGGTCTGCATAAGCAGCGTACAAATCCGTCCCTCCATGTCGACCCTTCTCCTGAACGAATTTTCCGACGCCCAAGTAGAGGAGGTAGGTGGACATTTTCGGCGTCTTCTTGAACGTGACAGTCTTCTTGCTCCCCTCCTTTGTCTCAAATTCGACGGGCATGTTGGAGATGACAGAGAGGTCAGCGTCGGTCCTGATACTAACTTTGAACACTGCCTTGAATGCAGGATGGTCCACGCAAGGGAGGACTTTGCGAGCCTGAACCGCTTCGAGATGCGTGGAGAGGATGTAGCCGTCGCCATACGATGCCTTGTAGAACCCGGTGAAGTTGTCGGAGACTTTGCCGCTGAACTCTATTTCTAACGGACCTGAGAACTTGCCCGTCTGAATCTCTAGAACCTTCCCGGAATGTTTGAAGGGGACTCTGTTGCCCCGAGACTTTACGGTGTTAATTTGTTGGCCCACAGCGTCGAGGGAAACATCTCCGACAGATTCTAGATCTACTGTTACCTTGCCGCTGTATTTGAGACCGGAAAAGTCAACATCAAGGAATAAGTCATATTCTCGGACCTCCAGAACGTTCTTCTCGGGCTGAGTTGTGGCCAGCTGCAAGGGTATCGTATTTCGACTAGATTAGCATATACTTAAGAATCATTTGAGGAAGTCCAGACAAAGCTCGTATTTTCATGACCGACCATGAGTCGGCGAAGGCGAACTCGTGAATCCAACTCTAGGAAACGTTATCATCAATGGACCCAGCCTGTTCTAAACCTCCATGATCAAATTCAAGTGCAAGGATTTCCTCTTGAAGGAGTGCGAGTTTGAAGCGAAGGGCACTCATTCGGTAGACGAAATGATGAAACTGGTCGAGGTTCACGCGGGAGATGAGCACAGAACGCTCAAGCTCTCGCCTCAGACAATTGAAAAGATTCGCAGTTCCTTGGAAAGACAAAGGACCTAGAATTCTGTCTCTGGCCCGTGTAGTCAACTAAGAGCTCGATAAGCGAAGGGCTGTCGGTTTTTGGATCCGATGCCTAATGAATAGGGCGATCGACACCACGATAATCGCAATGGCTCTGGCGATCGCAAACAGCGAAATATCTAAGGAAGGCGCCGAGGCAAGTGGAGGAGGTGAGGAGTCCGTTCCCGTCACGTTGACCCATCCGTTCATGGCTGGAATTGTGGGATGCAAGGCGCATTGGATGGGGTATAGATGCCGTGCTCGTGGAGGGTACATGCGAAGCTCTGTATACCAGAAGCACGCTCGGCTGTTGGATCGGAAGACGGTTCGGAGAATTTACGCAATCACGGACAGTCTGCATAGTATTTCACCGTCCCAGTTCTCGGATTGAAGAGCAACCAAATCCATTGTCTTGATGGTTTCAGAGAGATACAGGTTCAAGACTTGACGAGTCACGTTGTGTTAAGAGTCGAAAGTCGCACGTTTGAACCGTTTTCGTTTGCTCGCGTAAAGTCAGCTCCGCTCGGGTTGAAAATCATGAAAAAATAGTTGGGGGCGGACTAGTCGTGATAGGTGAAGCTACGAGCTTTTTACAGGGCTCCGCTTCCAAAACAGAAGCACTAGATCCAACACCACGGCTGCCGCCACGAGGCCGAGGACCGCATATTCGACGGAAGCTGTCGCGAGTCCCGAAACTGCCGATGCAGTTGCTGGAGCGCTTTCGACAGAGAAGGTTGTCTCTGCTTGGGTTATGTACGACGTAGCCGCTCCTCTTGCAGGTATTACTGTGTAATTTGCGTAGACATGTACTCCGTATAGGCCAAGCTGAGATGGTACAGTGTAACTCGTGTTCCACGCACCCGGATGAACCCAAACTGTGAATGAAGGCAAAGTAATGAACGCACCTCCGGGAGTGTGAATGTGAGGCGGAACGGCGCCGATGTTTGTGGTAGCGCGGAAGCTAAGAGTAGTGTTCACGAAACCGACTGATGTATGGTTAAACGCTAGGTCCGATCTATTGCTTGTAACGTTCTCGAATATCGTCCACAGTTCGATGCCGATGGTCTGGCCCGGACTAGCTGTGCTAGGGGCAAAGAGGTGAAGTTCCAATGCGTTCTGGGTGACCTGTACAGCGTGGGTGCTAGGCACAAGTTCCGTCGCTGCGAAAGCGGCGGACCCGAGTAACAGCACTACGATTACTGAAAGTTGTGGCTTTTTCATTTTTCTAAGCAAAGCCGCTCTCGCCGAGAGATGCTATTAATGCGTTAGGAAGAGTTGTGACGTATTCATCACAGATCTTCAATCGTCGGACCGCAAGGACACTATAGCAAGGAAAATCCGTGATATTACCAATTACCGGCTCTAACCAAGACAACCGCGATTACAGAATCCTTCAACGGCCGCAAACATGGTACTTTGATCGAACAGCACCGTAGAGTCGGGGAATGTTGAAGGAGTAGCTACCAAGAAAACAGGGGGTACTAGTGCTGTCATAGCCAATCGTTTGTGGTTTATCATTTTTTATCTCGGCGGGTTTCGTTTTTTTTTAGGGTTCACTTTCTCATTCAGGTAGTAGGAACGCGCTAAACTGAGTTGTGGCATTGGCCTAGAGACTTAATCCGACAATTGACCTATGGCCATCAGATCTGAGGAAGGAAAAACAAAAAAGCTAGAGGTTAAGCGCAAGAGCGCCGAAACCTGAGCACTACGATTTGCCGGGTCTACTGGGTTTGCTGAGCTTTCATGCGTCGCTGCATTTCTTCCGGCGGCACATCCTCCACGTGAGTGGCTATCCACCATTGGTTGCCGACTGGATCAGTGACGGCAGCATTCCGGTCCCCATAGAACATGTCAGAGGGCGCTCTCAGTGAGGTTGCGCCTGCCTCGAGCGCTCTCTTGTATGCAGCGTCGGTGTCCTCCAAGTAGAGGTATATCATGCCGGGCATGGATTTCGATTCGCCCGTTGGCTCACCCATCATAACTATAGAGTCGCCAATTTTCATCTCTGCATGGCTCACGCGACCGTCGGGGGTCGTCATTCGTTCTCGCTCTTCAGCATCGAAGGCCTGTTTGAGAAAGGTGATCAGCCTGGGCACTTCCTTAACGGCGAGGTATGGGGTAACAGAATGGTAGCCTTGCGGAATCGGTTTCGGTTTATTTGTAACGGATTGCATAGCGGAATCCGCTTTAGAGGCCCGCGAGATAAAAGAGTGACGGGAAAGAAAGTACTCAAGTTCAAGATTTCAAAGCAAGACTCCGAACGAGTTGCTTTCCCCGTACTTGAAGAAGTCTAAAAAAATGGGGAGGGGAGGTTAGGGAACTGTTAGACCCGTGTAGTCGCCTATCACGTACGCACTGTAGGGCGCATTCAACACGTTGGCGTTGCTGGGACTATAGCCGGGGCTATTGATTGTGCCATAGCTGGCTACGATTGTCGGGTGCGAGGTGGTCGTGATCTCGATTACTTGGTCGTTGAATTGATCGCTGATCAGAGTGTTGCCGTTGGCCAGTCTGACTGCTCGTGTCGGCAGGGGCGCTGGATTGCTGCCTGTACGGTTGGTAGTCACGTACTGCCAGACGGGGTTGTCTTTCGCGTCAACTTCGACGATGCGGTTATTGTTGGAGTCTGTGATCAACGTGTCACCGCTAGTCGACCGACTAGCGAACGCGACTCCGCTGACGGTTCCGTGAGCAGTAAAGGTTGCAACGATGTGGCTCGGCGTCGTGTGAGTCACCTCGATAGCACGATTGTTGTTCTCGTCAGAGATGAGTATGTGGCCGTTGCGGAGAAGCTCAGCAGCGTTCGGATTATTCAACTGGTTACGACCTATACCGATTACACCATTTTGCCCGTACTGCCATACTATAGAATTGTCAGTCCGCTGAACTTCTATGATCCGCTCGTTACCCTGGTCGGTGATGAGCACGTTGCCGGTTGGTAGAAATGTGTTCTGGACTGGAGTGTTCAACTGGTTCGGTCCAAACCCGGTCACACCGAACTGGCCATACTGCCAGACGATGTTACCGCCCTGGTCGACGAGGAGAACACGGTTGTCGACACAGCCCGCTTTGCAGTTTGTCGTAGCCCCGGGCGGGACGCCCGTGCCGGACATCAGAGTCAGGCTGCCCACCCGCTCGGCATCGTTGGTTCCAGCGAGCGCGTTGGCTGAAGTATCACCTGGACCGTTCCCGAACTGCCAGACGATACTGCCAGAGGGGGAGATTTCGATGACTCGATTGTTGAACTGGTCAGTGATCAGAATATTTCCCGGTTGGTTGAAGCCTGCATCGGTGATCTTCGGGGTGCTGGCGGCAAATACTGATGGGAATGCCGCAAGTGATAGAAATACTACTGCAAGTGCCAGGATGTTGGTCTTCCAAGTTAAAGGCATGTTTCTTGTCCTCCGTAATCTTCGAAGGTTCGATCGTAATGGTACTATCACAATAGTCTTGTCATCCATCAGAACGCTCCGTTCATCTAAGGCAGGCTTCAGACATACCCCGGACTTAAGGCATGAAGACTGAACGCCTAGAAGTTAGGACGAACCGGAGGTCCAGACCCAGGACGTCAGCGTTGAAGCTTGCGTGTCCACTTCACAAGGCTTGAGAGAACATCTCGTAAAGTCTGGAGAGACTCCTCGTCAGTCAACTGTAGATCTTCATTGAACTTGTCCTTAGCATTCGCGACCAATAGCAGAGGCCTATTGATCGGGTACATGTTGAGGTCGATCATGATCTGTCGAAGGTGCAGCTGGGCTCTCACTCCTCCTCGCAGCGACGTAGAGGCGCTGATGACTGCAGCGGGTTTGCCGCTCCATGAACTATCTCTCGGCGGCCTGTTACCCCATTCAATGGCGTTCTTGAGAACCGCAGTGATGGAATAGTTGTGCTCTGGGGTAGCTATCAGAATTGCGTCTGCGCCGCGAATCTTCTTCTTGAATTCCTTGACCACCTCGGGCATGTCATGCTCGAGATCCTGATTGTACAACGGCAGTCTTGAGATATCAGCGACCTCAAGAGTTGCGTTCTGAGGAAGAAGCTGGTTCGCTGCTTCTAGCAGAGCAGTGTTGAACGACCGTTTCCGCCCGCTGCCTGATATTCCGAGAATCGCGAGTTTCGAGGGCTGGCCCATATTATCACTCTCCTGTCAACCTTGATTCAATCATCTAGTTCTATTCGACCTCTATGAAATGACCGGCCAGGTGTGGATGCTGGTCAACAAATACATGAATCAGATGATTAGCGGTAAGACCTAATCATGGTAGACCGAGACGAACTCTTCGAGAATTTGAAGACCTGGATACTACAGCTTCCAGGCGTGACCCAAGCGGCTCACCGCTTCGGAGGAACAGAATTCCAAGTCGAAGGGCTCGAGTTCATGCACCACCACGGACCCTCCTTCCTCGACATCCGCCTCTCAAAGAACGACCAAGCAACAGCGCTGAAGAATGGGACAGCTCTCCCTCACCGGTTCGCTCCTCAAGGCGGATGGGTAAGCTCCAGGATCGAGAAAGCGGAAGATCTCGACCCCGCCAAGAGACTCATCCGCCTCGCGTATGACAACGCAAGGACAAGCATGGAAGAGCACAAGACGAGACGAGGCCAATCGAAACTTGGTCAATATCCTTTGGCAAAGCAGGATTCAAACCCTTGAGGTTCAGCATGACACCTCCAGATTCTATTGCCCATATCATCTCGTAATCGTGGTGAGAGTGAAGTTGATTACCCCCTAGGAAAGCGGCGTTGTTTCTATGTCAGGTGAGCTTCATGGTAAGGAGTCGGGCCAGAATTGGGAAGGCTCCGCTGGCCAGGCTGCCCAGGCAGAATCAGGCAAGATCGAGCCCAAGCAGCTTCTCATTCTGCTCATCCTGAGCCTCTCCCTTGCAATCATCGTTATTGACGCGACGATAGTGATTGTCGCTCTGCCTCAGATTCAGAGAGACTTCAACATCACCCTGAAGGATCTTGAATGGATAACCTCCCTCTACGCCCTCATCTTCGGCTCGTTCCTGCTCTCGTGGGGGAAACTAAGCGATGAGTTCGGAAGAAAACGGATCTTCATCGCAGGAATCTTCCTCTTCATCATCGGATCGATAATCGACGGGTTCTCAGCTAACCTATCTCAGATGCTTATTGGCCGAGTGGTCCAGGGATTTGGGGCGGCAATGGCTTCTCCTTCCACTCTGTCGATCCTGACAACAACGTTCACTGGCAAAGCAAGAGGTGTTGCTTTTGGAATCTGGGGCGCTACTGCGGGGGCGGCTGCGGTTCTGGGCCCAGTCCTAGGCGGGTACTTCACGACATACGTTTCTTGGCGATGGGCCTTTTTCATCAACATCCCGATAGGAATCGCGGCCCTGGTCGGGGCTACGTTGGTTATCAGGGAGACCCGGTTCAAGGATCCAAAATACACGACTGACTATCCTGGCTTGATATTCATCACCGTTGGCCTAGCCAGTGTGTTGTTTGGCCTTATCGAGGCTCAAACCTACGGCTGGCTGGTTCCTAACGAAGCGTTCTCTGTCGGAAGCTTCTCGTGGCCGACCTCAAACCCAGTATCGCTTCCTGTAGTCTCGATAATAACCGGAATCATACTATTGGGGGTTTTCACTCTCTACGAGATTCGCCGCGCGAGGAAGGGACAGGTGCCTCTCTTTGATTTCAGCCTGCTCAAGTACAAGGGCTTCCGGTACGGCCTCTTCACAGTCACAATCGTTGCCATGGGTGAGTTCGGAGCAGTGTTCATTATCTCAATATTCTTGCAGACGGTTAAGGGATTGTCCGCGATTAATGCGGGCCTCACATTCCTCCCGATGGCCATCTCAGTATTCATCTTCGCCCCAATCGCCGGTATTCTAGCCACCCGGGTTGGACCCAAATGGATCATCACCACCGGCATGGTTCTAGAAGCCGTAGCTCTCTTCAGCATGTCTCAGATCATTAGCATCTCCAACCCCGTCTACTACCTCTATCCAATCCTTGTCGTCTACGGCGCTGGAGTTGGGCTGGCGATTAGCCAAGTTACGAGCACGGTCTTGATGAGTATTCCTTGGCAGAAGGCGGGAGTAGGGTCCGGAGCTAACAATACTGTCAGACAGATTGGGTCAGCGTTCGGAATCGCGGTTATCGGCGCGATACTGGTGGCTCAGGTTTCAGCCGTGGGACAAGCAGACATCGCGGCGAACAGTGCGATTCAGGGGCCGCTGAAAACGATGTTGATAGGTGCCCTCAACTCGGGACTTTCCGGCGGAATCGATCAGTCATTGATTGCCAGCTTCGGTGTGAATGGGCCGGCTGTCCTAAACATCATCTATGACGCAATTACTCAGGGAACCCGATGGGCTGCGTTCACAGCCGGCATCTTCGTCTCGCTGGGAGCTTTGAGTTCTCTCCTAATTCCCGACCCAAGCCCGAAACAACAGAGGAAGGAGGCTCCAAAAATTGTGGTTGAGGAGCCTAAAGGAATTGGAAAAACCGTTGGGGCAATCGTGATCGGCCAGTTCCTCTCAATACTGGGTCTGTCCGCGGCTCTCTCCTCTGAATACCAGTCAAACTCTTTCATGCGTCTATGGTTCACAAGCTATGCCTCGCCCCTTGGCTACCTTCTAGGAAACTATCTCGGCTCTATGCTGATCGGGATCATCGGAACGATCCTGATCCTGTGGAGACTAGTCCTCCGCTAGCGCTTAGAGGACTTCGAGCCTGAAGATCAGTTTGGACTGAGAGCCTCCTTCCAGGTAGATCCGCAGTAACGACAGTCGTGATATCTGAAAGGGGAGACAAACTCAGGCCGTGCGTAGATGCACGGACTTAGTTCTCCACAGATTGGACAGACATGATCCGTTTACATGACCTCTATGGATCAATTACCTACGGTTAGCGTCCATGACTTAGGGCGCGTTCGATGTGTTGCTTGTACACAGAAGCTGGATAGGCCCCTACGATACTATCTTCGACCTTGCCATTCTCGAATAGCATTATCGTCGGTATGCTCATGATCTCATATCTTGACGCTACTTCCTGGTTCGCGTCGACGTCGACCTTGACGAATTTGACTTTACCTTCGAACTCGTTCGACAGGGCTTCAATTGTCGGTGCTATCGCATGGCATGGTCCGCACCAGTCTGCGTAGAAATCTACGAGCACCGGAACGTCGGATCTGAGGACTTCAGTGTCGAACTCGCCGTTGTTAAGGTGGGGCACCTTACCGCTGGTCTTTTCTTCGGGCATCATGACTCGAACACGCGACGGACATGATATAAACGTATTGATGAATATCTATATCATCATTCGGAACGTTTCTGGCTGAGGGTGTCCCGGAGAGCGGATAGAGGTATATCGAAACGTTAATAGTTCCGTTAGACCTAACTGATCTGTGATGAAGCTCGCTACCGAGGATTTCGATCGCATCAGCAAGGCTCTGGCTGACCCGCAGCGTCGCGCGATACTGCAGAAGCTTGCAATGACAGGAAAGCTAAACTGCTCGGATGTCCATGCCTTCTTTGAGGTGTCGCAGCCTACCGTGTCTCATCATCTGAAGGAGCTTGCGACGGCGCATGTTGTTGAGAGAGAGAAGCAAGGCCAGTTCTGCTTCTACCATGTCAACAATGAGGTCCTGTCCGCCTACGTCTCGGAACTCCAGCGGAGACTAGGTTTGAATACCGTCTTGGCGGCTCCCCGCGTACGCTGAGAAAGCCGCATAGACGTTCATCAATGTGTTTATATATTCACGATTCATCATAACAGTATGACACAACATTCGGAACCTCGATCACTACAAGTAGTGGTGGCGCGAGAAGCTGCAAGAAATTATCGTTCATTCATCCATCGTGGGAAGAAGCAACGAACTGAGCAGTCGAACCTTGAGAAGATCTACTCTGAACAAGTCGAGCCTGCCATGCGACATCCACATCCCGCTGAGAAGACAGGGTTTAGCTGACAGTTCGGAATTTCTGACAAACTAGAAGATCTAGAGTCGTTCGGAAATGGCCGCCTCGTTGTTTCTTGTCCGTGATGGAGTCGAGACGCTCAAGAGGTCTAAGGAATGGTCGAGCTAGGTGGCCCGGCGCCAGGGTTCCGTCTCCAGACAAGCAAGGGCGAATACGTTAGCCTTGAAGATTTTCACGGAAAGAAGAACGTGGTAGTCTACTTCTATCCGAAAGATTTCACGAAAGGGTGTACGGCAGAGGCCTGCGAGTTCCGAGACTCATATGAGGAATTCAAGAACCTTGGCGCAGAAGTCATCGGAATAAGCAACGATAACCAACAGTCCCATGGAGCCTTCGCTACGGAACACAAGCTACCCTTCATACTCCTAAGCGACCCGGACGGATCAGTCAGAAAATCCTACGGTGTCAAGAAGACCCTCGGACTAATCCCTGGAAGAGTAAGCTTCGTAATTGACAAAAATGGAATCGTGAGACACGTCTTCTCGTCCCAGTCGAGAGCAACAGCACATGTAGGCGAAGCGTTGGCCGTTTTGAAATCCTTGACATAGTCGGAGCATCACTTTTTCTAAAAAATGCGCTTCTGGCTAGGGAAGACTCAACTCGACGGCGGCGTCAAACCCTACATAGTACTTTTTGACGTCAGCTACTCCGTGCTTTTTTCTGAACTTGTCGGCCACAGATGCAACCATCTTCGAGTCGCCAATCGGCTTCGCGGATAGTTCTAGCGATAATTTCGCAGAGGATATATTGATCCGTCTCGATTTCAAGACGTTCTTGTACCATTGATTCTTCGAGCCCCTGACCGGCATGAGAAAGACAGTCTTGACTTCCCGTACGAACCATACTGGCGTCGAGTGTTCTCTTCCGGATCTTCTTCCGGTAACCGTAATCTGTAGCTCCACGGAGGAATCGAGAGTTTTCTGGATCTCTGAGCTGTTCATGGCGGGATCATCCTTTCGCGCATAATTTAGTCGTTGCTCGGACGGATAATTGTCTCCACTCTAAAGTTATGGAGAAAGAACTCTTGCTGTCGCGAGGTCGTGTCCAATCACTATGAATTGCGAGGCTTGTGTCCCTAAGGTCTATAGGCTAGTGGCATTCCTGTACTGTTGCACGCTAATAGGAGGTGTACTAGGCCGATGAGTCGTAGTTCGTATGGCAGTCCCCGGACAATGCATAAAGTAGTCTGTTCTGACTGTGGCAAGGAGACGGAAGTCCCCTTCCAGCCCACAGAAGGTAGACCAGTCTACTGCCGGGACTGTTATCAAAAGCACCGCAGGTACTAGGAATCCCTAAACTAGGGGCCTAGTC
>WNFB01001427.1_pt1 | contig 30681 bp, 23 predicted proteins | sample 5400501 | NCBI WGS metagenome assembly WNFB01 (sample SAMN13153341, study PRJNA577476) | soil metagenome | isolation source: 200 cm saprolite under Douglas fir tree site 2 hole 1 | place: USA:California | collected 2015-04-18
CGCGCAGGACGTCCGCCAGAGGGATGCGCTGGCGCGCGGGTCCGTTCCGGGAGGTCGTGTGGCCGCCGCAGGAGCACTTCGGAAGGAACCATCGCTTGCCGCACGCCGAGCAGACCCTGAGTCCGACCTCCACCTCGATCGTGTCCTTCGAGGCCGCATCGAGGAGTTGACGTTGCGCACCTCCTTCGTGGCCGATGGGGAAGAGGGAATGGGGTGCGGGCTGCATCTTCCGCGGCGCCGCCTTTTCGGGACGGGCCATGCGGGCGCCGATGCGCGTCGGCCCACGGGCCCGGATCGGGAATCCGGCTAAGGCGGACACGAACCCCAGCGGGTCGGTCGCCTCCGGCGCGGGGGACAACTGCAACGTGGGCCGGTCCGCGTCGATCCCAAGGGCGGCAAGAAGCGAGTCCGTGTGACGCTCGAGGATGAGTTCGCTCGCACGGACGGCGAAGAGGGCGCCGAGCCGGACGAGTATGTCGCGGAATTCCTCGTCTCCGGGGACGACGAGGCGTCCGTGTGCAATCCGACCCTCGGTCGCAATGCGCTCGCGGAGGAGGCTCAGCTCCTCGACTGTGAAATCGTGGAAGAATAGGTTGTACCGAGGATGGAGCGGAACTCCGAGCTCCCTCGACCAGGCGAGGGCTTGGGAGGCCGTCGCCGCCTCCCATCCCGGCGGCAATTCGCCGAGCGCCTTACGAAGAAGGAGTCCGTACCATTCGAACGTGGTTGTTCTCGAGGAACTCGCCGAACGGGACGAGGACCTCTCCGAGATCGGCGATGACGCGCACGTGTCCCGAGAGACGCTTCGCCCCCTCGGCATCCAACACCTCGACGAAGTCTCCTGTGTCCAGGACGACGAGGGGGCCCTCGATCGTGTCGCATGGGGTGACAGCACCGGCCTTTCCAGGGCGTTCCATCTTGATCTGCGTGCCGACCGCGATGAAGTCGTCGAGGATGTGCATCGTCGCGGGATGAAGGGCCACGGCCGCGAGCCCCGTCGCCCGGGTCCGCCCGTACCGGAGGCGGAGGCCGCCGGGCCGACTCGGGTGACAGAGGACGGGCCGGCCCGCGATGATGTTCTCGATGAACACCTCGCTCGGCTCCACGCCGACATCTTCTTTCGTGTCCTCGGGCCCGGCGTTTTTCATCTCCATGTACGCATCGATGAACTCCCAGCCGTCGATCCGCAACTTTCGAACGTGTTTCTGGATCTTCGGTGCTTTGAGGCACATCCCGTCCGCGATGACGAGGCACGCGCCCCCGCGGATCCGGTTCGTCTCGATCCGGGGTAGGTCCCGGAAGCCACTGATCTCGGCGTCCTCGGTCCCTTCGCCGTTGATCGCCACCGGGCAGTTCGAGACGATGAGAGAAATTTCCTCTTCGGACGGAGTGTACTGGAGGTGCTGGACCTGTTTGTACAGCGGGATTTCTTCCTTGAAACGCTCGACCTCTTCGCGGGTGGGCTGGTATCTGCCGATGTCGAGTTCCCGCCGGACGACGTCCGCGATGAGGACGCTCAGGGCTTGGCCGGTCCCGCCGGCGGACCGGATCGGTCCGGCGTAGGACAAGTCGACGTACGAGCTTCCGTCCCGGTTCCTCTTGATCTTCACGGTCGCGAGGCCTTCCAGCGGCGCGACCAGGATCCCTTCCGTCAGGATGGCGAGGCCGACTCGAACCGCGCGATCGACCGCCTTCTCCTTGCTCGCGGCGGGACGTCCGGCCATCTCCTTCGCGACGAGGATGGCCAATTCCTCCCGGTCGTACTGCTTCGCTAACTCGCGGATCCTTCGGGCGACCCCTTCCACCTCGTACCCCTCGAGCAGCTTCTCCACTCGAGAGGCGAGGTCGTCCGTGAGAGGGATCTCGACATCCAATTCCGGATCGAACCCACGGGCCCTGGCGGCACGGGCGAGGGAGTAGCTCGCCGTGACCTGCGCCGTCAGGCTGTCGAGATAGGAGCGGATCTCCTCTGAAACGACGGGCGAACCCATTCCATCCCTTCGATGAGCGAAAGCGCCGGCGCGTATCCGGAGGACGGCGTATATGTCTTTGTGCTCGCGGGAATGCGGACCCGTGACATTCCGCGTGTGAAGCTTTATCGTCTTCGAGCGAGATGTTTTCCCGCGTCATGCTTCAACTCCGAGATCCGGACTCGTTTCAGAAGTCGGTGTTGCAGTCCAACGAACCGACGGTCGTGATGTTCTGGGCCACGTGGTGTCCCTTCAGCCGTCGCTTCAACGCGGAGTTCCAGAAGCTCGAGTCCGCCCGGCCCTGGCGTTTCGCCGCGGTGTATCTCGACGACGAAGACAATCCCCTGTGGGAGGAGTACGCGGTCGAGGTCGTCCCGACGCTCGCCTTGTTCCGCGACGGGAAGCTCGTCGATCGCCTCGATGGAGTCCTTGGATACGGGATCGATCGGCGGATGGTTGAAGACTTCGTCCAGCGAGTCCAGCTCGCTGTCGCGTGAGCCCCTTTGCTCTCGCCTCTGATTCTCAGGTCGGCACGTTTTTAGCGTTCGCTCCGGGATGAAATCGCGTGCGAAAAATTCGCAGCGGAGTCTACGGACTCAACCCGCTTTTGGACGGCGGGATGAATGAGAACAGCACGACCGTCGTGATCGGCCGTTCCGGGGCGGGCAAGACTACTCTCGCGACTCAATTCATCCGCCGGGGCTTGCAAGAAGGTCAAGAAGGCGTGTTCGTGAGCCTCGACGAGAACAAGGAACAGATCATCCGCGAGGCCGTCGAGATGGGGTGGACGGACATCCTCGAATACCTGGACGACGAACTCCTCGTGTTCATCGATGCGTCGGGTCGGGAGTTCTCAAACTTCATCCGGAAAGAGCTCCCGGCCTTCGTCGCGGATTGGAAGGGCAGCACCGCGCGCATCGTCGTGGATCCTCTCACCCCGGTGCTGTGGTCTGTGAAGGAGCCCTACGAGCAGAGGGACCTCATCGGCTACATGTTCAAGGAGACCCGGAAGGTCGGAACGGTCCTTTGCACTCTCGAGGAGCATGGGCCCGCGGACCTCACGGGTCCCGAGACCGTGATCCCGATGTATCTCGCGGACTGCGTCGTCCACTTGAAGTTGAACACGAGCGACACGGATCCCGCACGGCTCCTGAAAATCGTCAAGTGCCGCAACAGTCGTCACAGTCCCGCGTCCCATCCCTTCCAGATCGTCCGCGGTCTCGGGATCGTGATCCAAGGCGTGGACGGGGGACGACCGGCGACCGTCAAGACTCCGTCCCAGCTGCGGCAACTCCTCCTGACGCGGTCGATGCCGAAGAAAGTCCGCGATTCCCTCGAGAAGTCGCTCGACGGGATGACGGACGCCGACTTCCGCGGCTTGAAGCCGGAGGAGATCCTCGACCTGATTCTCCAGGAGTACCAGGGGTCTTGAGATGCCCCGCGGGCTCGGACGCGCCCTGCAGAAGGCGGTGGCCCGCGAGGGGCTTGATGAGGACCTCGAGGGGCAAGGAAGCAGCCTGGCGAATGCCCGACGACGGCAGGTCTTTCGTTATCTCTGCGTGCGACCTTGTGCCCGGATCAGCGACATCGGCCGCGAACTCTCGATCTCCCAGGCGACCGCTCGCTGGCATACCTGGGACCTCATCGAGCATGGATTCCTCCAGGCGGAGGGACCTCGCGTGTTTCCGACAGGGCTCATCGATCCGGACGATGCCGCATTGTTCGCTATGATGGCGTCGGCGGGTCGCGCGACGATCCTTGCCGCGACCTTTGAATCCCCTGGCATTTCGCTCCAGGAACTTTCCGTGCGGGCGCGTCTCTCGCGGCAATCCGCGAGCAAGATCACCTCGGAATTGCTACAGTACGGCCTCATAACCGTCGCGGAAGACGGACGATTCCGTCGTGCCTATCCCACGGATCTCCTCGCGCGGAAACGCGAGGCCAATCAAGGCCGGGCGGATGCGTTCGCCGAGGGCCTCGTCCGCCGGCTCGCGGAGGAGGGCCTCTCTCCCGAGCTCCTTCGTCGCGCCGAGAAGACCCTGCTCGTTCGCTTCGGCGCGGGTCCCCGACGGGTCTTGTTGGAGGTCCCCCTCGATCCCTACGCGACGGCATGGATGAGGGCGGCCTAAGGGTCATGGTAACGAATTGACTAGACGGCGTGATAGCCGCGATACAACCCCCTTTAAGTAGCACGTCGAAGCGCTCATTGTAATGGACGAGAGCTACCTCGAATGGCTCACATCGATTCCCGGCTCAGACGCTGAGCGAGCGCGAAAGATCGCGGAGCGTTTCCCCACGTATGAGCAGCTCCGGGCGGCGACTCGCGAAGAGCTCGCGTCCGTGGACGGACTCAAGACCGATTTCGTCGAGGCCCTCCGCGGCCTGCTCGGGGGCTCACCCCAGGGCGAGGCAGCCGAGCATCTGTTCCTCTGTCCCGAGTGCGGATCCTTCGTCGGGACGGCCACGACGACGTGCCCCTTCTGCGGCGTCGAATTTGGTGGTTCGACCGAGTCCCACCTCGCGGCGGCTTTCGACGAATTCCTCCAGGAGGAAAGTCCCGGTCGAATCTGCGTGGCCTGCGGCGCGGGGATGGGAAGGGAGGAGACCGCGTGCCCGGTCTGCGGTCGTCAATACGGCCCCACCGAACTTGCGCTCCTGCCGGGCATCGGACCCTATCTCGACGAATCGGCGCCGTTCTGCTCCCGCTGCGGGGCCTATCTGTCCTCGGCGGAATCCGAATGCGCGATCTGCGGTTCTTCAGTGACACCGGGGCGGGAGGGCCCGGCCGCGAAGGGCGTCGTGAAAGACTTCCTCACGCGGTGGCAGCGGATCGCTCCCGACACGGTGGCCTCGGAGGCGGACCGGCTCGCGGAGGAGCTCGTACACTTCGACCGACTGCTTGAAGCGAACCCGACCTTGGAACGGGCCTGGGCAAACCGCGCGAAGGTCCTCGAGAAGCTCGGCCGGACGAAGGAGGCCGCAGAGTCCCTCGCAAAGGCGGCCGAATTGAACCCGGCGAAAGAGGACCGGTACCGCCTGGAAGTCCAGAATATCCTGAAGGCCACGAACGATGCGGCCGCCGTTCCCCCCCGGTGGACCCAGCCTGCCGCGACCGCGGCCCCGAAGGTCCTCGATCCCCACCTCCTCGAAGCCCTCGACCACTACGAATCCTTGCTCCGAGCCGACCCGAGCCTCATCGTCGCCTGGAGGACGAAGGCGGAGATCCTCGATCGGCTCGGGCGCGCCGACGAAGCTCGCCTGAGCCTCGGCGAGGCGGACCGCCTTGAGCATGGGGACATCCGTTCCGCCCGCGCGGCGGTCGACGGCCTCCAGTCCACCGGGCTTGCCGCCTCCGGACCCGGCCGGACCGGTCGCACGAACGGTCAGGTGAATGGGACCCGAAACGGCCGCACGAACGGACGGGTGAATGGGGTCGCCGAAGGTCGAGTCAATGGCCTGACGTCGGGTGCGGGGAACGGACTCGCGTTCGGCCGTGGTGCGACGAACGGCCTCGTGAACGGGAACGGTTTCACGAATGGGCGCCGAGGCCGACATCCGATTCCTCGAATTCCGCCCCAGCCGCACTGGTCTCGCTCCGTCATCGGCATCGCCGCCGTCGTCGCCCTCATGGTCATCGTCCCGATCCTCGCGAGCATGTTGTCCCCGGCTCCGACCGGCGGCGGGCCGCTCATCCGCATCGATGGAAGCTTCGGCGATTGGGCGAAATTCCCCGCGTACGCGCAATCGCCCGCGGACTCCACTCCGAATCCCGCCGTCCACCTGCTGGCGGTGAAAGTCGCCTCCCAGGACCGGGACCTGTTCGTGTACGCCAAGGTGCAAGGCCTCATGTTCCAAGGTACCGGCGTGAACGAGACGGACACGATCTTCGCGTTCGTGGACGAGGACAACAGCCGCACGACCGGCTACCCGATCGGAGACCTCGGAGCCGACTCGCTCGTCGAGGTCACCGGGTGGCGGGACCTCTCGAACGTCCGGCACCAGGTCACCTCCTACGCCTTCAACGAAACCGGCGTCGTCCGTTCGAACGACTGGAACCGGTTCCTCGCGAGTGGGTCCGCGGACGCGGCCTTCAACGGTCAGGAGATCGAGATCCGGGTGACGGTCCGAGACCCGTCTCGGGCGCGGGTCCTCGTGTACGCCGCGGACAACCTCGGGAACTTCGATCCTTCCGATGGATCGATCCGGGCTTCCCTTCCCACCGTGATCATCGGTCAGCAGACGGTCGCGAAGGACATCGTCGCATCGACCCGCGTCCCCTTCCTCCGATTGACACTCGCCCCCATGGGCGGGCTTCCTCACGTCAGCGGTGTGAACCTCACCCGACTCGGGACTTCGCTTGACCCGGTCGACCTCGCCCTCTATCGCGACAACGGCAGCGGCGTGTTCAACGCGACGGACCCGCTCCTCGCGACGGCGACGATGACCGGGATGGCAGCCCGCTTCAATGTGAGTCAGGACCTCGTCGGGCCCGCCCTGTACTGGATCGAGACTCGATGGACGAACCGGACCTCGACCTCGACGTTCGGCCTCGCCGTGGCCGACGTTGCGACGAACGGCACCGCGAGCTTCCGCCCACCTGAGACGAGCCTCGTCTACCTCGGGGCCGCTCCCACGACCCCCCGGGTCGACGGGGCGTTCGGAGACTGGCAGGGACGGGCGTACGGTCAGGACCCCCTCGGAGACGTCCGAAACGTGACGGGCGTCATCAGTCCAATCTACGACGCGAACGTCGACATCGTGGCGACGGCGGTGTATGTGGCCGCGAATTTCACGGGGTATGTGCGAGTCGACGGACGGATGCTGGGCGGTCAGGACATTCCAACCATCCGAGTCCGGACGTCCCCCCTTCCCGCGAACAACACGACGATTGTGAATCCGATTCCCCCGCAAGAGGGCGTGGACATCGTCTACGCCTACTTCGACTCCGACAACTCGACCACCACCGGGCTCCTCGCGACGGTCGAAGGCCGGCAGTACGGTTTCGACTATGCGATCGCGATCGTGGGCCGGAACGGCGACGTCCGATCGCAAGGTCTCTACGCATACGTCTCCGGAAGCGCGGGTCCGTGGAGGCTCATCGGATCCGCCGGGGTCGGTTTCGACGCCCATCGGATGGAATTCGCGGTCAACGCGAGCGTCCTCAATCTCACCGCGGGGTACCGCGTCGTGTACTACACCTCGGACTGGAGACTCCAGTACGATGTGGCCCTGCCAGACTCGGCCGTGGCGGTCTTCCCGGTCTCGATTCAGGCTGCCACCAACGTCGTCATCAATGAGATCGTGCCCAGGCCGAACCCGGAATGGGTGGAGCTGGCGAACCCGACTTCGGGTTCCGTTTCGTTGAGCGGTTGGACCCTCGTGCGCGTCCGCGGCGGCAACCAACTTACGGTCCTCTTCACATTCACGAACCAAGTCCTCGGCGCCTGGGGATCCGGCTCTCAATACCTCCAGGTGAGCCTCCCATCCAGCTCCCTCCCGAACGGAGGCGCAACGGTGGCGTTGCAAAGCGGAACGACCGAGATTGACAGGACCACCTATCTGGGCACCGTAACGAACACCCAGTCGTGGTCCCGCTTCAAGGACCCCGTGACGGGGATTCCCATAGACACGAACAACGATTCGGCGGACTTCTACACGTCCACCGTGCGATCTCCTGGGCAACCGAACGATCGGCATCGGCCGACGATTGTCGTCGCGAAGGTCGCGAGCCGGGCCGTCGCGGCCCCTGGGGATTCGATCACGTACACGCTGTACTACAACAACACGAATACCGGAATGGCGAAGAACGTGTGGATCAACGACACGTTGCCCTCTGGAGTCGTCTACTTCTCGAGCAGCCTGGCGTACCAGTCGAACGCCGGTTCGACCTACCGCTGGACTCTCACGAACGTGATGCCAGGCCCGCACTCCTTCACCGTGGTCGTTCAGGTGACCAGCGGAACGACGAGCGGCCAGCGGCTGACCAATGCCGTCACATTGGACTACACGGACCAACTCCGACAGCCGTTCTCTCAGACTCGAGCATGGGCGAACACCACCGTCTCCCGGCCCATGATCACGGTCGTCAAGACGGCCACTCCGTCGTCCGCGAAAGCGGGTGACCTCGTGACCTTCACGATCTACTACAACAACACCGGATCCGTGATCGCCGGGACCGTCACGATCAAAGACAGTCTTCCGACAGGAATGACGTACCAGAGCGCGACTCCATCTCCCACTTGGACCAATGGACGAACGTTCTACTGGAACTTCACAAACGTGGCCCCTGGTCCGCACAGTCTGACGATGTCGGCCCGAGTGAATGCGGGGTTCAGCGGCTCGCAGCTTGTGAACTGGGCGTTCTTGAACTATACGACCGCCGGCGGGTACGCGCTTTCCGGAGGCGAAGCCTCCGTGATCGTCGCAATTCCGGAGCTCTCGGACATGTTGTTCGTCGCCGCCGTCCCGGCCGTGATCCTCGGCCTCAAGTACCGGGCCCGCCGCCGGCAAAAGGAATAGGGAGTGGCTGACAGCGTTCCATGGATCGGCGGCCGTTAGAACGGCACGTTTCGTCGTCCACCGCAAGGATGGACGGCTAGCGTACCTAGGTCGCCGGCCCAAGCCCTCCTCGAAGGAGGGCAGGCTTCGCGCGGGCTCGCGCACCGCACTACCGCAGGGAACGTGGGCGGGCTTAACTTCCGGGTTCGGGATGGGACCGGGTGTATCCCCGCCGCTTTGGCCGTCAAACCACTGCTGGAACGGCCGAGGGATCGGCCGCTATATCAGGATTTCGTTCCTCCGGAATTCACCTTCCTAGGCCGAGGACCCCGAGCAACACGTTCCCCACGAAGAATGCGAGCCAAAAGCCCCCGAGGAGAGGGATCATGAACGGGATTTGAGGGGTGACCCAAACCTTGTCGACCCCGGCAGCTCGGAGTCGGGCGAGATCCTCGGAGCGGTCTCCGCCCCGTTTCGGGAACAGGACGAGAATGTGCTCCCCTCGATTGTTGATTCGTTCCATGAGCCAGGCCTTCGAGGGGATCCGGTCGATCGGAACCCGATATCCAAGAAAGGCCTGCGGGAGACCGAAGTCGCCTCGGATCGCATTTCTCAGGAACAGGACCACGGGGACCGCGAGGAAGAGGATCGCGGCGTCAACGTAGATCACCAGGGAGAAGGGGAACGCGACCCGCAAGAGATCTTGGACAATCGGGTTGGGCACCAGGATCGGATACGGGCTGGCGTCGGGATAGGTCGGGACGAGCAAGGTCAAGGCGATCAGTCCCTTCGCGTCCGCGCCCCCATGGAGGATCCTCGCCAGGTAGAATCCCTGGTAGACGAGGATCATGGCGGGGGCGGGATACAGCTCCACGACGGCCCCGGGAATCGGCCGCCCCGAGCCGAGGTAGGACGCGGCGGGGAAGACAAACAGGGCCGCCGCGGCAAGGAACGCAAGGACCCGGACAGGCCCGAGGTGGAACCCCTCCTCTCCGAACAAAGGAGTGCCGAAGAAGATTGCATAGAAGAGGATCGCCGAACATCCGACGAGGGCGAGGACTTCGGGAGGAGGGACGTTGGCGGAGAGGGTCCCGGACACCGACACGATGCTCAATTGGACGCAAAGCAGGAGCAGGCCGAAGGAGCCGATTACGATCCACAACCGGTCGGTGACCCGACGCGTCCGGAGGTCGGACGCGGCCGCGAAAAGGAGGCAGGCGGTCCCCGCCGCCAGGCGCGTCGCCGCAAAGGCATCCACGCCGCGACATCGAGCCGACGTTATTTCAAGCGTTCCAGCCCAATCTACCACCAGCGGGCGTCCCCGAGCCGCAGGATGGCCCACTCTTGGTCTCCGTATTCGAACGTCTCGGCCAGGCAGCGTCCGATGGCATGATGGAGCGGTTCGTGGGTGAAGAAGTGGATCATGACCCGGGTCCAGTCGCCGTCGGGAGGGCGGAATCCACGGGCGTATGCGTCCCCCAATTCCCACAGGTGGACGGTCGTCGTGGACCGATACTCGTGAGCCTCCCGATCGGTGAATCCAAAGGTGACCGCCGCACGGAGAAACCCGGCCCGCGCGGACCTCGCGACTTGATCGAGCTCACGGTCGGGAACCTCCGACCGCCACCAGTAAAACACCCACGAGATGCCCCGATCGTTCAACGGGTCGATCGGTTCGCGACCCCGCGGCTCAAGGCGAGTCATGGACTTCAAGACGGAACGGCGAACGGGGCTTGAGGCCGTCCGTCGGCGGCCCCGAGCTTCTCATTGTGTCGTCGAATCGACTCAGGTCGAAGCGACTAAATAGACCTTGACAATTAGCACGAGGTGAGAGGGTTTTCCACCGCTCTCCCGGCGAACGGTCATGATTGAACCACGTCGAATGAAGGTCAAAGTTTGTTTGGTCGGCGAGCACGCCGTGGGGAAGACGTCCCTCATCCGCCGGTATGTGTTGAACGAATACGACGATCGTTATATCGTGACCCTCGGGGCCAAGGTCTCGAAGAAAGAACTGACCTTCACCCCGAAAGGGGGAGACCCGGTGCAGATGGACATGACGATCTGGGACATCATGGGCTCGAAGGGCTTCCGCGAGCTCCTCCGCGAAGCCTACTTCCAACGGTCGGCGAGATCCCTGTCACGTTCGCCATCAACAAGTCCGACCTGAAGGACCAGGGGGCCTTCGGCGAGGACCAGGTCAAGCAGGCGACGGAAGCGTTCGAGGCGCCTCACTTCTACAGTTCCGCGAAGACAGGAGAGAACGTCGAGATCCTGTTCCGGACCCTCGGCGAGCGGATTGCGAAAACGGCCTCCAAGTCGGATTCTTAGGGCGACTCGAGGTTCCTCGGACTGGGGCCGCCGGTGCGGTCCTCGAGTCCTCATCGGCGGCGCCAAGGCCTCAAGTAGGCGACGTTCCTCCGCGTGTCGTGGCGGGTCCCTCGATGGGGGCGGCGGTCCGGGTTCGCGTCACCCGGGATCTCGGCCTCTTCGACATCGTGATGGTGGCGATGGGTGCGATGATCGGTGCCGCCATCTTCCTCCTCGTCGGCGCGGCGTACGCCGTCTCCGACTCGTTCGTGTGGGCGGCCCTGGCCTTGGCGACGGGCATCGCGGGCCTGGCGGCCGCGGCCTACGCGGAACTCGCCTCGGGTCGTCCGGACGCGTCCGGCGGGGCCTACGTGTGGGTGAGGCACTCGCTTCCCGATCCGAGCGGCTTCCTCAGCGGCTGGTTCTCCTGGGGAGGTCACATGGCCGCGTCCGCTCTCAGCTCGCTCGGCCTCGGCGTGTTCCTCGTCGAGATCGTATGGCCTTCCGACCCCGCCACCCTGTTCGGCCCGAATCCCATCGGGGCCAGTCTCGTCGGCCTCGGGGTCCTCGGACTCTCCGCGGTCCTGCATTTTGCCCGGATCCATTTGCCGACGCGGGTCCTGGGCCGCCTGACCCTCGTGAAAGTCCTGCTGATCGTGGGACTGATCCTGGTCGGCATCGTCTCGATCCCCGCGGGCGGTCCGCCCCGCGGCCTGCCGTCCGTTCAGGTCGTGCGAACCCTCTCTGTGGTCCTCGGCGCCGGCATCTTGTTCATCGCGTTCCAAGGTTTCGAAGTCGTTGCCCAGGTCTCCGACCACGCGAAGCGGCCCGAGACGAGCATCCCTCGCGCCGTCTTTCTGGCGTTGGGCCTCTCCTTCCTGGTCTACGCGGGCTTTCTGTTGGCGATCCTCGGGAATGCGCCGACGGACCGGCTCTCCGGTTGGCCCGCATGCAGTGCCTGCGTCGCCGGATCCGAGGATATGGTCCTGGTCAGCGTCCCGAACTTCCTGGGCCAGCCGTACGTCCGAGAGGCCTTTCTGATCGTCGGCGTCCTCTCGATGTATGGTGCCCTGAATTCGAACCTGACCGCAGCGATCCGTACGTCGTTCAGTATGGCCCGAGACGGCCTCCTGCCCGGCGTCTTCGCCCGGATTAGAGGACGCGAAGTGCCGCCGGCGGCCGTCGCCATGACCTTCGTCGGATCGGGCGTCCTCGTCTTCCTGACGATCGAGACGACCGCGGTCCTCGCGAGTTTCGCGTTCCTTGCCCTCTTCGCCTTCGTCCACGCGTCCGTCATCGCCCTCCGGCGGCGGGAGCGCCGGAGCGGTCCGGGATTCCGGGTCCCGTGGGTCCCCGCGGTCCCGATGTTCGCGATCGCTCTCAACATCGCGGTCGGCGCCGCCCTGTGGAACTTCCCGCGGAGGCAGGACTTTCCTGTTCCGCCGGGTGAGCTAGCCACATTCCTCGGAGCCGCCTGGGTCGCGGTCGGGCTCTCCTACCACTGGCTCGTCCGTGGCCGTCGATCATCCCAACCCGTCACGGCCGGCCCGGCGACGGAGGTCCGGGACATCTTGACGATCGGGGAGGACCGCGTGGAGCTCGAACGGTACCGAGTCTTCCTTCCGCTCCGAGGGTTCGAGGACGAGGACTTGGTCGAACTCGGGGCACGCATCGCCCGAGCCCGCAACGGGGAGCTGAGCCTCCTGCATGTCGTCGAGATCCCGAGGAACCTCCCCCCGAAGGCGATCCGCTTCGGGTATGTCGACGACCGGATTCACGGCCTTCAGCGGCTTGCGAAGATCGGCGAGCGGTTCGGGGTCGACACGCGCCCCGTCGTCAAGATCGGGTACAAAGTGTACGAGATCATCCTCGACACGGTCCGGGAGGAGGCCGTGAACCTCCTGGTCATGGGATGGCGGGGGGACCGCGTCGAGGGCGAACGGCGGGTCTTCGGGAGCAACATCGACTACCTGATCGAGAACGCGCCTTGCGATGTCCTCGTATTCAAGACGCAGGGTCTCCGCAAGCCCCTAAAGCGGATCGTGGTCCTGACGAGTCCCATCTGGAGCCTCGATGGCGTGGACGACCTCGCCCTGATCCTCGCGGAGGACGGCCATCCGGTCGTGGAGGTTGCGATCCTCGCGAGCGATCCCGGGGAGGCCGAACGCCTGAAGCAAGAGGCGTCTCGATTCGAAGGGCGGGCCCACGAGCGAGGCGTGACGGTCCAGCCTAAGGTTATCTATTCCGCCCAGTGGGAGTCGGAGGCGCTGCGCGAGAGCGCGGACGCCTCCCTCCTCGTGATCCGGGCGACGTCGCCGGGCGGACTACGCAAGTTCGGGCTCAGTCCCGTCGAGGACCGCATCGTGAAGCTCGCGAAGTGTCCCGTCCTCATCCTACGAAAGTGGACCTAAATCGTCGACACGATACCGTTTCAAATGAGGGTTACGTCGACCGCTTCGACGGATCCGACCCCGGGCAGAGCGGCGAGAGACTGCTCGAGTTGATCGGACCCTCCCTCGGCGTCGCTCACGAGGGCGACCGCGACGATTGCCTTCAGGCCAAAGGCGATCGGTTGCTCCTTCAGATCCCGCAACGCTTTTCCGAGGGCCTTTCGGACGCGCCCTTTGATCGGCTCGATGTCGGCCTCGGCGTCTTCAGGGAGAATGCGAAACGTCACGGCGACGGTCCCCAAGGAGCACCTCACGGTCCGATGAACGAGCAAGTCGGGCATCGATAGGCGACGGATTGATCCCGGCATCGGGCGCATCGTCCGATTCTCGTCTTGCCGCAGCTCGGGCAGAGGAAGACGGTCGTGCCTTTGCCCGTCAGGACCGCTCCGCAGGAGGTGCATCGAGCGCCGGACCGGATCACGGGCCGTGGGATGGGCGCGCGATATTAAACATTGCGCACTTCGGACTTTCATCTAAAATTGTCGATAATTATCGGGTCCCAGAGGATGGCAGAGCCTTTCCGCGGACCTCTTCACCGGAAACTTTATTACAGGCCCCCGTTTCCGAGGGAGGCCGCATGTCGCCGCCGCTAGCCGGAGGGCCCGTAGCTCAGCTAGGTAGGATGGCGCACAAACCGTCCCTAGAAAGAGCATCCGGCTTTTAGCCGCTCCCGGAACGAGAGCGGAAAGAAACCGGGTGGTCCGGGGTTCGAACGGGCCCTGCGGACCGCGCGGAGGCCCCGAAAGTCCCCGCGGGCCCGTACGGCTCGCGCGCGAGACATGCGAGTGGTGGAAAACGGTCGGTCGCCCAGGGAGGCCCCCCCTTGCGGTTTAACGTGTTGGAGCACCAGCTAGTCCCAGAGCATCGCCTCGTCCCCGAGGAAGAGGCCATTCGAGTCCTGAAGGCATTGAAGGTCACCCGCGATCAGCTCCCGAAGATTCGGAAGAGCGATCCGGTCATCCAAGTCCTCGAGAAGATCGAAGGTCCCATCGAAGAAGGCCGGATCATTCGCGTCACGCGGGTGAGTGGGACCGCCGGCGTTTCCGAGGCGTATCGTTTGGTGATTGGGAGGTAGGTAGGACATGCGCGAACTGATTGACGCTTTCTTCCGAGAACGGTCGATCGTGAACCATCACATTGCGTCGTTCAACGACTTCCTTCCGACGATCGACAACCCGAACTCCCGCATGCAGCGCATCGTCGACAATCTGCGATCCTCGCCCGAGGATGAGCGCCGCGGGATCATCAAGCTCGACGAGGACCGCACGGAAGGCGACGTGATCGAGATCCGCATCGGACGGAAGCGGGATGATCGCGGCCGGATCGACCTCGAGGCGAAGCCGACGATCACCCTGGGCCTCCCGGTCGTCAAGGAGGCCAACGGGGCGACCCACCCGCTGACCCCGATGGAGGCGCGCCTCCGGAATCTGAACTACACGGCTCCAATCTATCTGGACTTCACGGTCGTCGAGAACGGCATCGAGCGGGAGCCGGAACGGGTCCACATCGGGAACTTCCCGATCATGGTCAAGTCGAAACGGTGCCTCCTCTACAAGGAGAACATGGAGAACGAGGGGGAGCTCACGATGGAAGAGTACCGCCGCAAGCTGATCGAGGACACCCAGGAGGACCCGGTCGACCCGGGCGGCTACTTCATCATCGGCGGGACGGAGCGGGCCCTGATCTCCCTCGAAGACCTCGCCCCGAACCGGGTGCTCGTCGAGTTCAACGAAAGGTACGGCCGCAAGATCGAGGTCGCCAAGGTGTTCTCCCAGAAGGAAGGGTATCGTGCGCTCACCCTGATGGAGAAGAAGAAGGACGGGCAGCTCATCGTCAGCGTCCCGACCGCCTCCGGTCAGATTCCGCTGATCATCCTCATGAAAGCCCTCGGCATGGAGAAGGACGAGGACATCTACAACGCGGTCGTCTCCACGCCGGAGATGGCGAACATCGTCTACGCGAACATCGAGGAATGCCAGAATAAGAAGGTCTACCCGCCGAACGGGATCTTCACGCGAGACGACGCAATCAACTATCTGGAGAAGAAGTTCGCGACGGGGCAGGCGAAGGAGTACCGGATCAAGAAGGTCGAATCGATCCTGGACCGGTCCCTGTTGCCGCACCTCGGCGACACCCGCGAGGATCGGATCAAGAAGGCGATCTTCCTCGGCCGCGTCGCGCGGACGGTCCTCGAGTTGTCCCTCGGGATGCGACGCGAGGACGACAAGGACCACTACGCGAACAAGCGTCTCAAGCTCGCGGGCGACCTCATGGAGGACCTGTTCCGGGTCGCGTTCGCGAATCTCGTGAAGGACCTGAAGTACCAGCTCGAGCGGTCCTATGCGCGCCGCCGGGAGCTTAAGATTTCCTCCGCGATCCGTCCGGACCTGCTCACCCAGAGGCTCCTGCATGCGCTCGCGACCGGCAACTGGGTCGGCGGCCGGGCCGGGGTCTCCCAGCTCCTCGACCGCACGTCGAATATGAGCGCCCTGAGCCACCTGCGCCGGGTCACCTCGCCCCTCACGCGCTCCCAGCCCCACTTCGAGGCCCGCGACCTTCACCCGACCCAGTGGGGTCGGCTGTGTCCGAACGAAACTCCGGAAGGGCAGAACTGCGGCCTCGTCAAGAACCTCGCCCTCGTGATCGATGTGTCCGAAGGCTTCCCGGAGGAGGAGGTCAAGCTGCTCCTGGCGGACCTCGGCACGAAGCAGGTCAAGGGACAGCAGACCCAGCTCACCCGCGTCTACGTGAACGGAGACCTCGTCGGTCTCCACGAAGATCCGAAACTCCTGGTCTCCGAGATCCGCGAACGGCGGCGGTCGGGACTCCTGAGCCACGAGGTGAACGTGCGCCTCGACGAGAACATGGGCGAGATCATCATCAACTGCGACGAGGGCCGCATCCGCCGGCCCCTGTTGGTCGTCAAGGACGGCCATCTGGCGCTCTCCCGGAAGCACGTGGACGAACTGAAGATGGGACGTCTTCGGTTTTCGGACCTCGTCCGGAATGGGATCGTCGAATGGATCGACGCAGAGGAGGAGGAAGACACGTTCATCGCCCTCTATCCGTACGACGTCCCGGCCCGCTGCAAGGAATGCAAGCATCCCCTCAGCCGGAACGATGTGACGTGGACGAACATGGGGAGCCGGGACGAGGAAGCCGAACTCGAGTGCCGGCACTGCCACAAGACCTTCCGCGTGAAGTCCGCGATCACGAAGGAACACTCCCACATCGAGGTGGACCCGATGGTGATCCTCGGCGTGGCGTCCGGTGTTGTCCCCTATCCGGAACACAACTCGTCTCCGCGGGTCACGATGGGAGCCGGCATGGCGAAGCAGTCCCTCGGCCTCGGGTCGAGCAACTACCGGCTGAGGCCGGACACGAGGAGCCACCTCCTGCACTATCCGGAGCAGCCGCTCGTCCAGACGGATTCCATGAAGCACGTGTCATTCAACGAGCGCCCCGCGGGCCAGAACTTCGTCGTCGCGGTCATGTCGTACCACGGGTACAACATGGAGGATGCGATCGTCATGAACAAGGCCTCGATCGACCGAGGCCTCGGTCGGTCCTCGTTCATGCGCACGTACCGCGCCGAGGAACGCCGGTATCCGGGAGGCCAGGAAGACCACTTCGAGATCCCGTCGCCCGACGTCCGGGGAGCGCGCGCGGACCTGTCATACGCGAACCTCACCCCCGATGACGGGCTCATCTCCCCGGAGGTCCTCGTCCAGGGCGGCGACGTGCTGATCGGCAAGACGAGCCCACCGCGTTTCCTCGAGGAGGAGACGGACTTCCTGACGCCGCAGAAGCGCCGCGAGACCTCCGTCACGGTCCGCCACGGGGAGAGCGGTTGGGTCGACTCCGTCATGCTGACGGAGAGCGAGAACGGCTCGAAGCTCGCCAAGGTGAAGGTGCGGGACCTTCGGATTCCGGAGCTCGGCGACAAGTTCGCCTCGAGGCACGGACAGAAAGGGGTCATCGGACTGATCGCTCCCCAGGAGGACTTGCCCTTCACCGGGCAAGGCATCATCCCGGACCTCATCATCAACCCCCACGCAATCCCTTCGCGGATGACCGTCGCCCACGTGCTGGAACAGATCGGGGGGAAGGTCGGGTCCCTCGAAGGCCGCTTCATCGACGGCACCCCGTTCAGCGGCGAACGCGAGGAGGCCATGAGGAAAGCCCTCGAGGAGAACGGCTTCCGGTCCAACGGCAAGGAAATCCTGTACGACGGCCGGACAGGCCGTATGATCCCCGCGGAGATCTTCGTGGGCGTCATCTACTACCAGAAGCTCCACCACATGGTCTCGGGCAAGCTGCACGTCCGATCTCGTGGGCCGGTCCAGATCCTCACGCGGCAGCCGACCGAAGGCCGTTCTCGACAGGGCGGACTGCGGTTCGGGGAGATGGAGCGGGACTGCTTGATCGGCCACGGGGCCGCCATGGTGATCAAGGATCGCCTCCTCGACGAGTCGGACGGCACGATCCAATACGTATGCGGGAACCAGGATTGCGGCCACTTCGCGATCAAGGACCGCAAGGGGAACCTTCGCTGCCCGGTCTGTGAGAACACGTCGAAGATCTACCCCGTCCAGACCTCATACGCGTTCAAGCTGCTGCTCGACGAACTCCTGTCGTTGGGAGTCGTCATGCGCCTTCAGCTGGAGGACATGCGATGATGTCTTCTATGAGGGGGGTCACGAAGCGAATCCAGTCGATCAAGTTCGCCCTGTTGAGCCCCGATGAGATCCGGCGGATGTCGGCGACGAAGATCATCACGGCCGACACGTACGACGATGACGGTTTCCCGATCGACATGGGCCTCATGGATTCCCACCTCGGGGTCATCGAGCCCGGTCTTCGGTGCAAGACATGCGGCGGCAAGGTCGATGACTGCCCCGGTCACTTCGGACACATCGACCTCGCGATGCCCGTGATCCACGTTGGATACGTGAAGGACATCAAGAAGCTCCTCCAGGCGACCTGCCGGAAGTGCGGCCGGCTCCTCCTCACACGCCAACAGGCCCAGGAGTACATGGCCGAGATGGAACAGGTCGAGGAACTCGGCGGCGACGTGACGGAGGTCGGCTTCGTCACGAAGGAGACCGCCCGCGAGGCGCAGAAGCGCCAGCGGTGTCCCCATTGCGGAGAGGAGCAGGGCAAGGTCACCCTCGACAAGCCGACGACGTTCCGCGAGGACGGCCACAAGCTCACGCCGAAGGAGGTCCGGGAGCGCCTCGAGCGCATCCCGAACGAGGACCTCCGAGTCCTCGGCATGAATCCGGAGGTCGCCCGTCCGGAATGGATGGTCCTCACGGCGCTCCTCGTCCCGCCGGTCACCGTGCGTCCCTCGATCACCCTGGAGAGCGGGGACCGATCCGAGGACGACCTGACGCACAAGCTCGTCGACGTTCTGCGGATCAATCAGCGGCTGCGCGAGAACCGGGACGCGGGTGCGCCCCAGCTGATCGTCGAGGATCTTTGGGAGCTCCTCCAGTATCACGTGACGACGTACTTCGACAACCAGACATCGGGCATCCCGCCCGCGAGGCACCGATCGGGCCGTCCGTTGAAGACCCTCGTCCAGCGGCTGAAGGGCAAGGAGGGCCGCTTCCGGTCGAACCTGTCCGGGAAGCGGGTGAACTTCAGCGCCCGGACCGTGATCTCGCCGGACCCCATCCTCTCGATCAACGAAGTCGGCGTGCCGATCGAGGCCGCCCGGGAACTCACGGTGCCGGTCCACGTCCAGGCCTACAACTCCGAGATCGTGAAGCAGTGGGTCAAGCGGGGTCCGACCCCGGTCGGTCCGCTCGGCGAGTACGCGCCCGGTGTGAACTATGTGATCCGACCCGACGGCCGGCGGATCCGCGTGACGGAGAAGAACGCGGAGGTCGTCGCGGAGGCCGTCGAGATCGGGTACACGGTGGAGCGGCAACTCGTGGACGGGGATATCGTCCTTTTCAACCGGCAGCCCTCCCTCCACCGGATGTCCATGATGGCCCACGAGGTCCGCGTGATGCCCCACAAGACGTTCCGCTTCAACCTCGCGGTCTGCCCGCCGTACAACGCGGACTTCGACGGGGACGAGATGAACTTGCATGTCTTGCAAAGCGAAGAGGCCCGCGCGGAAGCCCGCGTGCTCATGCGAGTCCAGGAACACATCCTGTCCCCGCGGTTCGGCGGTCCGGTCATCGGGGGGATCCATGACCACATCTCGGGTTCCTTCTTCCTCACGCACAAGGACAGCAAGTTCACCCGCGAGGAAGTCACGTACATCCTCACCAAGATCGACATGCGGGAGCTTCCACCCGCGGACGTCAAGAAGGGCGGCAAGGAGTTCTGGACCGGGAAGGCCCTGTTCTCCGCGATCCTTCCGAAGGACTTGAGCATGACCTTCAAGTCGTCAATCGCCCCCAAGGGCGACATCGGACTGAAGGAGCTCAAGGACGAAGACTCCCTCGTCGTGATCAAGAACGGGGTCGTCTTATCGGGCACGATCGATGAGAACGCGGTCGGGGCGTTCAAGGGGAAGATCGTCGACAAGCTCGCCCGCGACTACGGCCCCGATGCGGCCCGCGTGTTCATCGACAAGGCGACGAAGCTGGCGATCGGCGCGATCATGATTCGCGGCTTCACGACGGGCATCGACGACGAGGACATCCCGGAGGAGGCGAAGAAACAGATCTCCGACTCCCTGAGGACCGCGGTCGAGAAGGTCGAGGGCCTCGTCGATTCGTACAAGCGGGGAGAGCTCGAGCAGATGCCCGGCCGGTCCCTCGAAGAGACCTTGGAGGTCGAGGCCATGAAGATCCTGGGACGTGCGCGTGACCTGGCCGGTCAGGTCGCTGGGAAGCACCTGGGGATCGAGAACAGCGCCGTGATCATGGCCCGGTCCGGGGCCCGCGGCTCCATGTTGAACCTGTCCCAGATGGCCGGGTCGATCGGACAGCAGGCCGTCCGCGGGGAGCGACTGAGCCGCGGGTACTGGAACCGCACCCTCCCGCACTTCAAGAAAGGCGATCTTGGGGCGGAGGCGAAAGGCTTCGTGAAATCGTCGTACAAGAGCGGACTGCACCCGACGGAGTACTTCTTCCACGCGATGGGCGGGCGAGAAGGTCTGGTGGACACCGCCGTCCGGACGTCCCGCTCGGGCTACATGCAGCGCCGGCTGATCAACGCCTTGGAGGACCTGAAGGTCAAGGAGGACGGGACGGTCCGGAACACGGCGGACACGATCATCCAGTTCAAGTTCGGCGAGGACGGCGTGGATCCCTCGCGGAGCGTTCAGGGACGGGCCGTCGACATCGATGACGTCCTCCAGGAGGTCCTGGGCGAGGAGCCCTCGTGGAAAGAACGGCTCCGGGAGCAGGAGATGGCCTCCTACGGTCTCACGGAGAAGGACATGTACGTCGAGATCACGGAAGAGGAAGTCGAGACCGAAGAAGAAGAGGCCCCCTCGGAGGAGTGACGATGGCCCGGGCGACGACCATCCAAGCGCTGCGGAATCGCGGGATCTCGAAGAAGACCGCCACGCTCCTCGCGGACGCCGGCTTCACTCTCGAGAAGCTCGCGGCCTCCAAGGTCGAGCGGCTCACGAAGTTCCTCTCGAAGAAAGAGGCCGAAAAGGTCCTCAAGAAGCTCGGCGCCTCGGTCCCGGAACCGAAGCCTGCGCCGAAGAAGGAGAAGGCGAAGCCCGCCGCGCGCGGAAAGAGGGCCGCCGCAAAGGCGGCGGAAGCGGAACCCGAAGCGGCCCTGACGATCCCCGTCAAGGCCCCTCCGCTCACTTCGGGCGAGCAGGAGATCATGGACGGCCTCAAGGAGATCGGCCGATGGCTCCCCCGGTACGTCGTGGGAGAGTTGGCGAAAAAGATCCACGGCCTGAAGCTGAGCAAGAAGCGGCTTCACGAGGTCCTCACAAAGATCTGCGAGAAGTTCGAATTGCACGCGATCGATCCGAATGAGTCCGCGGGGATCGTGTCCGCCCAATCGATCGGCGAGCCGGGGACCCAGATGACGATGCGGACGTTCCACTATGCGGGCGTCGCCGAGATGAACGTCACCCTGGGCCTGCCGCGGCTCATCGAGATCGTGGACGCCCGTCGCGTCCCCTCGACGCCGATCATGGAACTGTATGTGAAGTCGGGACACACCGACCTCGAGAAGATACGAAAGATCGCCACGGAGATTGAGATGACCTCCCTGGAGGACATCGCGTCGATCGAGACGGACCTCCAGAACATGCGCGTCCTGGCGTACCCGGACGACCATCGCATGAAGTCGCGCGGCGTCACCTGGCCGGAGATCGAGGAGAAAATGAAAAAGTTCGGTGAGGTCCAAGAGGTGAAGCGCCAGGTCGGAAACGTGGAGCGGAAGGCCCGGGCACTCGTCGTCGAAGCGGGCGAACCGTCCTTCAAGAAACTGCAGCGCCTGGTCGAGCAGGTCCGCACGATGAAGATCAAAGGCATCGATGGCATCTCGCGCGCGATCATCCGCAAGCGCGGGGACGGGTACGTGATCTACACGGAGGGGTCGAACCTCTCGAAGATCCTGGAGCTCCCGTACGTCGACGCCTCCCGTACCTCGACGAACTCGGTCCAAGAGATCTACGAGGTGCTGGGCATCGAGGCGGCGCGGAACGCGATCGTGAACGAGGCCAACAACACGCTTCAAGAGCAGGGGCTCACGGTGGACATCCGCCACATCATGCTCGTCTCCGACATGATGACGAACGACGGCGACGTGAAGGCGATCGGACGGCACGGGATCTCCGGCCGGAAATCCTCCGTCCTCGCCCGGGCCGCCTTCGAGATCACGGCCCATCACCTGCTGCGGGCCGCGATCACGGGCGAGGTCGACTACCTCGACGGCGTCGCGGAGAATGTGATCGTCGGCCAGCCGGTCACGCTCGGGACCGGCGCGGTGAACCTGATCTACCAGCCTCCGGCGGGACTGCCGAAACCGTCCGTGATCGCGAAGCCGAAGCCGGCCCCGGTGGTCCCTCCGCCGACGCCGGAAGCCTCGGAAACGCCGGAGACGCCGGTGACCCCGGAACCTGAGGAACCGGTCGAAGAGGTCGTATCGTGATCGACGTGCCGCGAGCCCTCCGTCTCGCGACCGACACGGGGGATGTGCGGTTCGGCCTGCGCGAGGTCCGGCGCGCGGCGAAGGCCAAGAGCGCGAAGCTCGTCGTGCTGGCTTCCAATTGTCCTCCGGAGGCCGCCGAGAACCTCAAGGACGTCCGGGTGTTGCGATTCCCCGGAACGAACGTCGACCTGGGCGCCGCGTGCGGCGTCCCGTTTTCCGTCGCCGCGATCGCCGTGCTCAACGCCGGCGAGTCGAACATCCTCAGCGCCTGAGGCGTCATGGCCGAGATTGTCTTTGACGAGCAGACGATCCGGTACGTCGCACTCTTCCAGGATCTCACGCGGACGACCGTCGTCGATTGCGTCGACGCGGGAGACAGGCTCATTTTCGTCGTGAAGGAGGGCGAGATCGGCAAGGCAATCGGCAAGAAGGGCGAGAATATCGCGAAGCTGAAGCGCCTGATGAACAAAGACATCCATGTCGTCGAGTACTCGGACCAGCCGGATCGGTTCGTGGCGAACGTGTTCCGGAACTTCGACGTGAAGGGCGTCCAGATCGAGCATCGGGGGGACGTGGTCCATGCGACCGTCACGGTCGAGGCCACGAAGAAGGGCCGGGCAATCGGGAAGGAGGGCCGGAACCTCCGGATGTCGCGCGACCTGATCGCCCGCCACCATCCGATCCAAAGCGTCAGCGTCGCGTGACGCGGTCGCGGGTCCTTCGGGAGTCGCAAACTTCAGGTAGAGGTCCCGCTTCGGCGCGCTCCAATCGAAGGCGACCTTCCGCCCGAACCGAGTCCGGGCCGCACAGGAGGAGATTCCGGTCAAATACAAGTGGACGGTCCTCACGGTCACAACCGTGGGGGTGCTCATGGCGGGCCTCGATTCCCGCATCGTCGTCGTCGGGCTGCCGCAGGTTGCGGGGAGCCTCCACGCGGATGCCGAACAGGCCATTTGGATCACCCAGGCGTACGTCCTCGGGAGCACGGTCGCCCTTCTCCTGTTCGGGCGGATCTCGGACATCATGGGGCGGGTGAAGCTCTACACAAGCGGATTCGCTGTCTTCACGGTGGGTTCCGCCCTCACGAGCCTCGCGGCGAACCCCGCCGAGGTCATCGCGTTCCGGGCCGTCCAGGGCCTGGGGGCCGCCATCCTGTTCTCGAACAGCGCCGCGATTATCGTCGATGCGACCCCCGCCGCCGAGCTCGGCCTTTCCCTCGGCATCAACCAGGTCGCCTTCCGGATGGGATCCATGGCGGGATTGACGGCGAGCGGAATCATCCTGTCCTTCCTCGACTGGCGGGCCCTCTTCTACGTGAACGTCCCGATCGGGATCTTCGGGACCGCCTGGGCCCACTTCCGGCTTCGGGACATGGCCAAGGTCGAGCGAGGCGCTCCCATCGACTGGGGCGGCTTCGCGGCGTTCAGCGTGTTCATCCTCAGCCTGCTCCTCGGGCTCACGATTGCGGCGTACGGCGTGGCGGAGATGACGACAGTCCTCGGTCTCCTGGTCCTGTCGGCCTTGGCGCTCGCGGTGTTCGTGTTCTTGGAACGGCGCCATCCCCATCCTCTCCTCGACCTGAAGCTGCTGCGGATCCGCGAGTTCACGGGGGGCGTCGTGGCCCAGCTCTTGAACGCGATCGCGTTCGGGGCTGTCCTCCTCCTGTTGAGCCTTTACTTCCAGCTCGTGCTCAACAAGAGTCCCTTGGAAGCGGGCCTGCTGATCATCCCGACGGACATCGCGACCCTGATTGCGGGTCCCCTGAGCGGGCGATTGTCGGATCGATATGGCCACCTGCCCTTCACGACGGTAGGACTCGCCGTGATCAGCTTGGCCCTCCTGCTCTTCTCGACGACGGACGCCTCCACGCCCTACCCTCTCCTCGTCGTCGACATGATGTTGCTCGGAGGCGGCCTCGGCCTCTTCGCGTCGCCGAACATCAGCTCGATCATGGGATCCGTCCCGCCCGAACGTCGCGGGATTGCCTCGAGTTTCCGCGCGACGTTCTTCAACGTCGGGTACACGATCAGCCTGAATCTCGCGATCCTGATCATGACCTTCACCGTGCCGTACGCGATCATCACGCGGATCATCTCCTCGTCGCCTGTCGGCATCTCGCCGACGGACCGCTTCCTCTTCGAGCAAGGGATCAAGACGACGTACCTTTGGCTTGCGGCCATCAACACCGTCGCGATCCTCCCCTCCTTCCTGCGGGGACGCGGAGCGAAGCGCGCGGCGGCGCCGGCGATTACTCCGGTGGACCCGTAGCCCAATACAAACGATTATGCGCGGGCGCCGAGATTTCGGGCCGCCTGCGGTCGCAGGCGAAGGGATCCCCCCAAGATGTCCCTACGCGGCGAGGGCGCGCCTCCGACACGAGACGCCTCGCTCTCCTTGCAGTTCGACGAGGCGGATGCCGACCTCGTGGCCCGCGCCTTCCGGACGCCCGGAGATGGCCCGCGCGCCTGGCGTTTGAACGGGGAGGCCCATCGGATTTCTTTGATCGACGGCTTCGACCGATTGCTCGGCCTGCCGTCCCTCCGGGGCGTGGTCCGGTACCCGCACCAAGAACGCACCTGCGTCCGGGTCCTTCGGGAGATGCGGGGCCGCGCGATCCTTGCGGATGAAGTCGGGTTGGGGAAGACCATCGAAGCCGGCCTCATCCTCAAGGAGTACGTGATCCGCGCCCTCGTTCGCCGAGCGCTCATCCTCACGCCGGCCTCGCTGACGGGGCAATGGCGGGAGGAGATGGAGACGAAGTTCGACCTCCCGTTCACGGTCCTCCGGTCGCCCGCCGATTGGGAACGTCATGCGTTCCTCATCGCGTCGATCGACACGGCGAAACGGCAGCCTCATCGGGCGGCCGCCCAAGGCCGCCCCTGGGACCTCGTCATCGTGGACGAGGCCCATCGGCTCAAGAACCGGATGAGCGCGAACTGGCGGTTCGTCGCGGGCCTTTCGAAGAAGTACATGCTCCTCCTGACCGCCACCCCGGTCCAGAATGACATGGACGAGCTCTTCAACCTCGTGAGCCTGCTCAAGCCTGGTGCCTTGCATACTTACGATCGGTTCGTCGAGCGGTACGTCGCGAGCGCGGACCGTCGCGTTCCCGCCCGCGTGCCCGAGTTGCGGGATCGCCTTCGGGAGGTGATGGTGCGGCATCGCCGTGGGATCGCGTTGACCCTGCCGCCCCGACGCGTCTTCAACCTGCCCGTCCGGCTCGGCCCCGCGGAACGTCGTCTCTACGACGCCGTCACCGAGTTCGTCCGGGACGCCTACTGGACCGCTTCGGGGCGGATGTCCTGGGCCGCACGCCTCACCTTGATCGTCCTGCAAAGGGAGATCGGAAGTAGCACCTTCGCCGTCGCCGAGACCCTCGATCGTCTGGCCCTCAGCCCGCTCTTCGGGCCCGCCGAACAGGAGCGCCTTGAGGCCCTCCGGGAGGAGGCCCGGGCCATCCGGTCGAACGTGAAGGCGAAGCGCCTCGTCGAGTTCGTCGAGTCCACGGACGAGAAGGCCCTCGTCTTCACGCAATATGTCCGCACGCTGCAGTACCTCGAGCGAATCTTGAGCGACGCGGGCCACCGGGTGGTCGCGTACCATGGCGGGCTTCCGGCCGCCGCGAAGGACGCGGCCGTACGGGCGTTTCGCGAGGACCGGCGGATCTTCCTCAGCACCGAGGCCGGCGGCGAGGGCCGGAACCTGCAGTTTGCTCGGACGGTCGTGAACTACGACCTGCCGTGGAACCCCCTGCGGATCGAACAACGGATCGGTCGGGTGCACCGCCTGGGGCAGGAGCGCGAGGTCCACGTGGTGAACCTGTGGGCCCTCGACACGGTCGAGGAGTACCTCATGGAGCTCCTGGACCGCAAGATCCACATGTTCGAGCTCGTCGTGGGCGAGCTGGATCTCATCCTCGGGACCCTCGACGCCCGCCGGTCGTTCGAGGACATGATGATGGAGATCTGGACGATGCGGGCCGCGGAAGAGAGGCGGGCCGCCCTCTCGCGGTTCGGGGAAGCCCTAGTCCGGGCACGGGCCCGGTCCGATCGCATGCATGACCAGGCCGCTGCCGTCCTGGGAGAAGTCACCGAGGAGGCGACCGCATGAGCGACGCCCCCTTGCAGCGATTCGTCTCGGAGGCCCTCACGGACGCGGGAGCCATCGTCTCCGAGTCCGGTTCCCTCCTTTGGGGTCAGATGCCGGACGGTCTGCGGTCCAAGCTCGAGGTCCCGCCGACGGTGGCCATGACCTTGGACCCGAATCGCGTGGGGGAGTTCGACGCGGAACTCCTCGCGCCGGGCAGCTACCTTCTCGAGAAGATCGTGGCCCTCGCCATCGGCCGGGGTCGATGGGACGTCGCTCGGTTCGAGGCCCCCATCGGCGATTGGGTCGATGGCGCTCTGTCCAAGGCCGGCCTGGGCGCGGAGTCCCGGGTCCGCCGGGAGGTGCGAGACGTGCAAGCCTCCGTCCTCTTCGAGTTCTCCTTCCGGGTGACGCTCGAATCCGACGAGAAGCGTGAGTACCTTCATCGGATGGTGGCCTCGCCGACGACGGCTTCCGCCTGGGAAGCGGATCCCGAATCGGATGTATCCGGGCTCGGCCCCGCCTCCGAAGCGGTAGTTCCCGAGACGGTCAAGGCTGCGTACCGTCTGGCAGCGGAGGCGCTCCGGGAAACGACCAAGCCCGCGGTCGACGCCTTCCGGTCCGCGACCCTCCGCTTGATCGAAGAAGAGGTGCGCCGGATCTTCGGGTACTTCGATCGGACGATCGAGGAGATCCAGCGGTCCGATCCGGAAACTTCCCCCGACCTCGTGCGCGCGATCCAAGGCGAGCGCGACCGGCGGCTCACGGAGACCCTCGAGCGCTTCGATCCGAAGGCGCGGGCCCGTCTATGCTCCGTCCGCGCGATCGTCGCGCCCATGGCCCGCGTCCATCTGCGCCTTCCGGTCGGGCCCGGAGTCGACGTCTTCGTCGACCCATGGTCTCGCCACGTGGCCGGCTTGGCCTGCGACCTCTGCCATCGCGGGGACGGGCCTTGGAGGCCGCAGGACTCCGGGACGATCCGATGCGCGCGTTGCGCGGCTACGCGAGTCGAGTCCGCTCGACTTCGAGGCCGTCCGCGGTCGGATACTCCTCGACGAGGAAGGCGGGCCGCCCGAGGCTCGGGGCGATCGTCTCGAGGATCCAAGGCGCGATCTCGAGCCGCTTCCGGCCGCCGTCGAGGCCCATGAGGTCCGCGGGCACCCGTCGCGCCGACGCGAGGTCGTGCATCAGGGATTCGAGGTCGGGCCCTTCGACGATGCCCTTCAGGAGGGTCCCGTCGTCCGTCACGACGTCCCATGGCCGCGCGACGTTCAGCGCCCGCCGCCGGATCCGCGAACGGAGCTGCCAGCCGTCCTTGTACCCGCTCGTGCAGTAGTGGACCGTCGTCTTCCAGCGGCGTCCGAGGATCCGCAGGGCGACCGGGTCTGCTCCCTTGACGCCGTACGAGAGCTCGTGCTTCATCTCGTACCCGTGGACCTTCATCCGATGGAAGTTCGCGTCGGAGAATTCCAACTCATTCAGGTTCACGAAGGCGAGGCCTTCCTCCCCGGCCCATTCGATGAGCTGGATCAGGTCCGCCTCCCGTTCCGGGATCAAGGGGACTTCGAGCCCGACCTTGAGTCCGAGGGACCGCGCGAGCCTCGAGGCCGGCCCGAACGCGCTCCCGGCCGCGCGGGACCAGAGGCCCGGGGGCACGTGGAACCGGATCTCGTCCAGGCCTGCCTCCGCGAGGGCGCGGATCTTCTGGGGATCCGTGGACATCGTGTACAGGTGCGTGTGGAACGTCGGTCCGAATTCCCGTTTCAGGAGGCGGATGTAGCGACAGGTCCGGTCGACCGCATCGAGGGGATCCCCGCCGGTGATCCCGGCGCCCGTCGCGCGGATCGCCCGAGCCTCTTCGAGGACGTCCTCGTCCTGCGTCACGCGCTTCTCATCGGCGAAGACGACGTCGTGGTACATCTTCTCGTCTGAGACGGGGCAGTAGAAGCAGTGGAAGGAGCAAAGGCCGGTGACGAACAGGACCATCTTCGACCCGTCCGTGCACTGACGGCAACCGACGGGCAATGTGCCGCGGGCGGATCCTCCGAAGGGACGGGCCTCGAGACGCACGGGCCGACGAATCGACGACGAGGCATAAAGGTTCCTCCGTCGCGGTCGGGAGCGGAAGGGCCTGGGCCTCTCCAGGAGGGGTCGTACCTCTAAGTGGAGGTATGCGCAAGGGCGATCAGGCCCTCGACTCGCGTCCTGCGTCGGGCGAACTCGAGTTCCGCCTTCCGATGGTAGGCGGCGATCCTCCGCAAGAGGTCGGACCATGCCCCTTCCGAGTCGACGCGGCCGACGTAGTCCTCTTTCCTCTCCGACCGACCGTTCGTCCGTTCGTAATGCCAGAAATAGAAGTACCGGCGACCGTCGAAATCCCGGACGCGAGCCCCGCACCCGATCTCCATTTCATACCTCTAAGTAGAGGTATGTCGCCGAGTGACTTCGTCTTTCTCTCAGGAGGTGTGTGAAAGTACGGACGGGGGAGGGCAAGGTGGGAATCCAATGGCATCCGAAAGGGGACCTAGGTCGCCGGAGGAGGCTCGAGATATGCCCTAAGCGATTCGATGACTTCGTTCCAGACCGCGTTCCAATCCCCGGGGACCAGTTTCGGGGCCCGGTGGGCGACATGCACGACCGTCTGCGGCCCCTTCGGGCTGAGCTCGTACGCGACGCTCGTGACGACCGACGTGCCTTCGACCTCGATCGGCCACTCAAACGCGAGCTTCCGTGGCCCTTCGATCGTCGTGATGGTTCCCTCGACGCGGCCGACGGGCAACGTCCCCTCGTAGATCCCGCTGACCTGGGGATCGATCTCCACGTCGTCGGCCCACCAGGCCGCGAGATGGTCGGCTTCCGTCAGGGCGGTGAACACCGTCGACGGGATCGCATTCACCGTCGCCTTCGCATTCGCGAGGGTCACGGGCGCCACGATTTTGGGCGCATCGGTCTTCTTCGGAATCGGTGCCTCAGGCATGCTGGCTCCAGGGACATCAGGGGGCTTACATAACCTTGACGAAACGAAAACGGGGATTGAGACTCATCCCTCGGACGGCCCGCGACGGGTGCGGGCGGTCACAGCGGGTTCTTGCACGTCGCGCAGACGAGGCGGCAATCCTTCTTGCATTCGAGGCAGGTCCCGTGCAGGAATCGCTCCCGGACGGGCGCGTGATGGCAGTCGCTCACCGCGTTGACCATGTGCCCGCAGTAACCGCAACGATGCTGGACCGGTTTCTTGCCCGCGACGTAGCGCTGGTAGGCCATGAGGATCGCGAGGACAAGGACCAGGCCACCGATGATCAACCCGACCATCCAGCATTGAAGGCTCCCGTCCGTCTGGAGCGGGAGGTCCGCGCCCGGGACGTCCACAGGCCCGGATGTCGTCACCCCGCTCAAATATTGATGGGTCCTGGGCTCCGGCGTTAGACGAAAGCCGAACGAAAACGGCGGGCCTATCTCCCGCTCCCTCGTACGGGTCCGTGGTGGCGCGATGATCTGGACGACTCGGACGATCGGGCTCCTCGTCACGATGGCGCTCGTCGCCGGCGGCGCGGCTTGGGGCGTGCATGCCGCCCTCACGTCAACGGTCGATGCCGGCAGCGACTACGGCCTGGACACGAACGGGAACGGAGCGTTCGACTGGCTCGTCGTCGAGGCTCAGGTCTCGCTGCCGCAGGCCGGGACCTGGGACGTCTCCGCGGAACTCGCGGGGTCCGGCCCGGGGCCGACCGGATCCTGCGGTTATGGCGGTCCTTCTCCCATGGTCCTCGTGGGCGCCCCGGTCACCTTGGGCCCAACCCGCTACCCGATCGCGTACGCCTACGAGCGGTACTTCTTCCCCGCGGGAGCACAGACCGTCCGGATGGCCTTCGTCGGGACCGACATCGTCCGATCGGGGATTGATGGGCCCTATCACGTGAACGCGAGGCTGTCCCTCGGCGGCTTCCCATACATGTCGATGCGTCCGATCTACGACGGCGGCACGCCGACCGTCTACTGGAACTACACGACGAAAGCCTATTCCGTCTCCCAGTTCGAGCCGCCGGTGCGGCCCGCGTACTTCACGGGTGGCACCTCGGATTCCGCGGTCGACTTCAATGCGAACGGCCTCGCGGACTTCCTCGAGATCCGTGCCGACGTCCATGTCAACCTGGCAGGCCGCTACACCCTGAACGGGTACCTGTCCAGCGGCGACCGAACGGATGCCGTCCGCTTCATCGCCTCTTCGTATCGAACTCTGAACCTGACCGCGGCGGACACGAGCGTCGTCCTGCGGTTCCGCGGGG
>WNFB01000616.1_pt1 | contig 30603 bp, 22 predicted proteins | sample 5400501 | NCBI WGS metagenome assembly WNFB01 (sample SAMN13153341, study PRJNA577476) | soil metagenome | isolation source: 200 cm saprolite under Douglas fir tree site 2 hole 1 | place: USA:California | collected 2015-04-18
TAGCCTTTCCCGGCAGTGTCTTTGCGAACGCACAGAACTGGCTTCAGGACAACTTCAGCAAAGCAATTACCGGGGTTATCATCCTGCTTGTCATCGCCGGTATCTCGATACTGCGCACACGCACCTTCCATAAGGTTGTAACCGGCCTGACTATCTTCGCTATCATCTCAGTAGCAATCAGTTTCTTTGGTGCATTCACGATTGATCCTGCATCGATGAATGCTGCCCTACCCGCCCTCGGCACCTCATCCCACGCAATTCTGCAAGCGGCCACAAAAGCAGGCTATGCGCCTGGTACTCCTGATTTCACGTTACCTGGATTGGTTGCCCTGGCAGGCCTGGTGAGCATTGTGCTCTTCCAGTTCATTGGCTTCCAATTCTCCTCATACATTGCCGGTGAGGTCAAGGGCAATGTGAGACGCTCAGTCTTCTTCGCCGTTACGGGAGCTCTCGTCTTTGCAGTGTTCATGAACACGCTCTACATCGATGTACTGGGCAACCACTTCGGATTTAATCTGACGAATGCCTGGGGATACCTCTATTGGTTCACCAGCAACGCACCGCTCAATGGCCAGCCACCATTCACTCCCGTGATGGCGACAGCAGTGCATCCAGGAGCCTGGCCGCTGTGGCTGATCGTGGCGCTGGGCAACATTACGCTGAATGTGCTGCTCTGCCCGGTGTACGCAATTTTCCTTTCGCGTATTGTACTGGCATGGGCCCTCGACCGCCAGGTACCAGAGTGGTTCAGCGTGGTAAACGAGCGCACAAACGCACCGCTCCGTGTGATTATTCTCGCGGTGCTGCTGGGAGCAGTCTTCTATGTACTGACATTCTTTGGCTTAACGCTGGCAAGCACCACCTTCTTTGGAGTTTTGCTGGCAGCACTCACCTGGATCATGCCAGGGCTCAACGCCATATTGATACCGTATCGTCGTCCCGATTTGTTTCAGTTAACCAACAACACAGGCAAGTTCCTGGGCCTTCCTCGCCTGGTCTGGTACGGGATAGTCTGGCTGATCTTTATCATACCGGTCTACCTGGCAGCTTTCGTCTGGCCGGTTATCCAGGCAATTCAGGCGTCGAAAGGTGCCAGCGACTTCGTGTCTTTCTCTAACACTTCTGGTATTAGCTGGGCGATCGGGATCATCGTGATAGCCATTGCCATCTACTTCGTGATGAAGTCGGTGAACAACAGCCGCGGCATCAATACCAAGATGATCTACCAGGTGCTACCACCCGATTAGACATCCCGGCTTCTTTTCATTATCGGGGACACCCTGAATTCTGGCAGGAGGCAGAGCCTCCTGCACCACAATGATGAACTTTAACAAAGTAGCCGGAACACCACGAACGACGAAGGCACGCCTGTAGGGGCCGATTTATCGTGCCCACTGCCGATTTATCGGCCTCCGCAAACCAGCCCCATATCCAGGTTAATTTTTTAAGGCAAGGTTCAATTTGAAGAAAAGTACTTGACAGTTTGAACAGTCACACCGTGTCACCCTGAGCGTAGCGAAGGGTCTGTCTCGATAGGCAGAGAGATGCTTCGTTGCGCTCAGCATGACAGGGCTGGACCTTGCTGTCCAAGGAGGTAAAATAAGATGACATATCACAGTGAGGTGATCGGAAGCCTGCTCAGGCCAAGCTATTTATTAGACGCACGCAAGCAGTTCGAATCGGGGCAGCTTAGTGCAGCTGACTTTAAGGTAATTGAGGATAGGGCAGTCAATGAGGCGATTGCACTGCAAGAAGAAGTCGGCATCGACGTGATTACCGACGGGGAACTGCGGCGCTACGCGTTCTACGGCCACCTGGTCGACGCGCTGGATGGCTTTGATAAGTATGGCGGCTGGGCGATCCCCTTCAGGGACGAGACTGGCGAACAACTTGTACTCAAGCGGCCTGTGGTGGTGGAGCGGCTCAGGTGGCGCAGGAGTATGTGTTCGGAGGAATGGGTTTACCTCCGATCGCGCAAATCGCATGTGGGAAAGGTGACGATGATCAGCGCACAGCAAGCAGCAGCCTACTACGATCCAGAGAAGTCGCGGTCGGCGTATGCGTCGCGCGATGCCTACCTGGCCGATATCGTGGACTTCTCGCGCCGTGAAGTGGAGGAACTGGTTCGCTTAGGCTGCACCTACATCCAGATCGACGCGCCCCAGTACGCAGCTCTACTCGATCCCGAGATGCGAGAAGGCTACCGCCAGCGCGGCAGCGACCCGGACAAACTCATCGATGTATGCATTGAGATGGACAATGCCATCATCAGCGGCCACCCGGGTGTGACCTTCGGGATGCATATCTGCCGTGGGAACAATCAGAGCAAGTTCTACGCCAGGGGCGACTACGGGCCGATTGCGCGCATATTCAGCCAGACGCGCTTCCAGCGCTTCCTTCTGGAGTATGACGACGAGCGTTCTGGAGGATTCGAGCCGCTGCGGCATGTACCTGAGGATCGCTTCGTCGTGCTTGGCTTAGTGACGACGAAGAAACCCCGGCTGGAGTCTCCCGACGAGTTGCGACACCGTATCGAAGAAGCCGCCCGGTTGATTCCGCTTGAGCGGCTCGCCCTCAGCCCGCAGTGCGGTTTCGCATCAACGATGGAGGGCAATCGTATCTCGCTCGAAGATCAGCGTCATAAACTAGAGCTGGTGGCAACTGCGGCGCGGGAAGTGTGGGGTTAGAACCTGACAGTTTCCGTACCATGGGACACCTGCGGTGGATGTATCACAAGTGTCCACAGAGAACATAGCGGTGTTTGATCCTGTCTGAAAGGTCTATCCAGTGGCTTTCCGTGCCATTGTAACCGTGAACAGGCCGACTTCCTCAGCCTGACTCTGTACCTGGCTGAATCCAGCATTGTACGCCCACGCTTCGAGTTGCGCAGCAGGGCGACACTTCATCACCCAGAGAGTACCGTTGCGGTTGGGCAAGACGTTGGCGATGAACTCAAGCTGTGGATGGTGGGTCTGCGTCGTGAAGTACAGAGCGCCCCCTGGAGCCAGCATGTGGTAGAGTCGCGCCAGCGATTGCTGAATGGTTTCGTCTTCGAGTATCAGTTCGTAGAGACCGGAGACGACGATGACGTTTGGTGCGCCACCCAATTGAGCGTCTGTAGGAGCTGGATTGAAGGCGTCGCCTTGTTCGTAGCGGATCGTTTGCAATCCGGCGGCCTCAGCCTGCTTCGCTCCCTGGAGTATGCCATCCGGTGCAAGGTCCCGGCACAAAATGCGCAGGTCACCTCGTTCCGAGTTGCATTCCTGCAAAAGTTCCTGCAGGTAACGCCCTGGTCCAGCAGCGACGTCCAACAATCGGGTCGGCTTACTTGCGGCGCGATTGCGTTCTACTTCGGCACGCAGCATCCGCTTGAGCAGCGTACGCCGCGCACGAATGGCCCGCCAGCCGATGGCGTCCAGGTAGAGACGGTCGATCAGTTTGCCAACGCCAAGGCTGCTGTTCGCCTCGTTGGCATAGACGTAATCGAGCATCGTGCCACTATCAAAGCCGAACGTATAGCCAATTTGAATGCCTTTGCTAGTTCGCCCGGCGGTCGAGAGCAGCGCTCGTAGCAATGCCCATTTGATTTGCCCGAACAGGCCCGACTCTGTGACGTACATGTGATTCGGGCTTGCCTTTGCGGTGTTACCCACTGCTGTCTGTTTGTCATTTGTCGTGATCATAGTGTGTCTCCTTCTTTTAGTAAACTTTCATAAGTAGCGTGAGGTAGTAGACGAGCGGTGCCACCAGTAGCAGACTGTCGATGCGGTCTAGTAGTCCGCCAAAGCCAGGGAGCAGCTCGCCGGCATCTTTTACCCCGCGCTGTCGTTTGAGCAGCGATTCCAGTAGATCACCCCAGATGCTACCCAGGCCGATTGCCAGCACAAGCAAACAGCGTTGCCACCATTGGAGGCCTGGTAGGGCAAATATCGTCAATGTGACGGCCAAAGCAGCTCCAAGGATGTTGCCCAGGGCACCACCCCAGGTTTTGTTTGGACTGAGGTGAGAAGCGAGCTTTGGACCACCGAGAGTCTTGCCCACACAGAATGCTCCTACATCGCTGAGTGCTACTCCTAGCCCGACTGTGAGGACTAATACCGGCGACGCCCTGAGGCTGAGTGTGAGTAGGTGTGCTGGCAGCCAGCCCAGGTAGAGATAGCCCCAGAGTCCTGTTAGGCCGCCTGTGAAGCGTCTGTCGGTTTCTGTATCGCTCTCTAATCCCATTGTTCTCCTTGCCTCTGTGGGCAGCAATGTCAGCGCCGACCAGCCGAAAAACGCCAGGGTGGGGGCAAATGCCAGAGTTATCGAGCCAAACACGAGTGTTGCTACTAAGGTAGCCCATCCACTGAGCACCAGGGCGTTGCGATGCCATGTCGGCATGCCGGTCAGGATAGCGTATTCCTGTGTACCTTGCCAGCAGAGGAAGGCACATAGCACGGTGACGGCTAATGGGCCGCTAAGGATAGCACCAGCAAAGAGAAGGGCGATGATTATCCAGGTCCGATAACGTCGCCAGAGGACCTTCCCTGAAGCGGAGGACGTCTGCGCTACAGTGCCGCTGTTAAACACATGTAGCCATTGCAGGACTTGCAAAGCAATTGCGGCTCCGCCAAACATGATGAGCAGCAGGATTGCAAGTGGCCCAAAAATCGAGTTAGCCAGAGGGTTAGCTAGCCAGGGCATTCCCATTGCGTCTTCTCCTTTGCTATGCTTACTTTAGTTCGGCGTAAATCCAGCGAGTGCGCTGCACCATTGTCAGCAGTATGGCTGGGATGAAGGCGAGCAGTAGCCAGTTCCAGGCTGCCGAGCCGAGGAAGAGTGCCACTAGTGAGAATATGGCTATATAGATCATACGGTCGGCCTTGGCCAGGAAGCCGCCAAATTGTCGCTTACCTCCCGCTGCTTTTGCTACGGTTCCCAGGTAACTATTGAAGAGTATGAGCACCAGTACTCCCCAGGCGAGGGAGGCGATGACGTGACTGTTGAAGGCCAGGCCAGCAAACACGAGTATGTCGGAGATGCGATCACTGCATTCGTTGTAAACTTCGCCCCACGATGTGGCCAGGCCTGTTCGGCGTGCGACCAGGCCATCGAGCGCGTTTGCGGCGAGTCGTCCAATTGCTAGCGGTGCGACGGCCAGGACAAGCCAGGGCCACCTGGCAGAGGCGGCCAGTGTTATGCCCATCAAGCCAGCACATACTGTGCCGCTAAGCGTTATGAGGTTGGGATGGATGTGCCATTTGACGAGTAAGGCCTCCACGGTGGCTAATCGTTTCTGCCACCAGGGTTTGATGGCATAGATGCCTGTGTAACTTTTGCTTGACATGGTCGTGCTTTCCTTTCCTAAAGCTCGTACTTGTTGTTCGATGGTTGCAACGATGTGTAAAGGGTCGCTATTGGGCGTAAAGCTCAAAGGACTGCCAAAGCGTATGACTACGTCGTGGCGGCGTGGCCAGTGTGACCCCTTGGGGAGTGCGGCAAAGGTACCTTCGATCCAGGTTGGGATGACCCTCACTGATCCAGTCTGTGCTAACTTGCCGACACCCCATTTGAAAGGTTGTAACTGACCGTCTCGACTTCGCGTCCCTTCCGGGAAGATGAGTAGGCTATACCCTTTGCTGAGAACTTTCTCAGCTTGAGCCAGGCCCGCCGCGCGGTCAGGGCCTCTGCGTTCAAAAGGAAAGGCGTTGAGCAGGATGCCGGTTAGTACTCCTTTCCAACGCTTGGTGAAGAAGTAGTCGGCGGCAGCGGCAACTTGCACCTGTAGACGCAAACGCAGCGGCAAAGCTTTCAGCAAACTGGGTGTATCCAGGTGGCTGGCATGATTGGCGGCGAAGATGTATGGCCCTCCGCATGTCAGGTTATCGGTACCATCGACTTTCAGATTTACAAACAGATGTAACGCGGGAAAAAGGAGTATTTGGCGAAGGGCTTCGCCGAGCCAGGTAGTTATCGTGTAGGTGCTTCTGCCCGCTATCTCAAACCTCGGTCGCGTTTCTGCTTTCTGCTCGGTTGCTAGCATGTCCAAATCCCTCCCCTGGCTGCAAAAAATCTAGTTGAGTAACTATACCGTTAACATGTACTAAGTGTAAGTGAAAAGGCGGCCCTGATTAGAGTGTCAAATGCCCCATTTGGGGCGATGAAGTAGGCCATCTTTTTGTGGCAGAGAACAAAATCCATAAGGTTTCAGCTTTGTTTGCTGTTGCTTGTTCATTAGTGTTTGGGCAATGGTGGGCATGACCAGACTGGGATCATTGATAGAAGCCAGTGCAACAAAGTAGACACCATCGATAAAATCGTATAATAGAGCAGTTGCTATCTGGATAGCCAGGCGGGTTTTGCCAATGCCGCCAGTGCCGGTGAGCGTGAGCAAGCGCACCTGCGGGCGTCGCAGCAGCGCGCAGGCCGCTGCTACCTCCTGCTCACGTCCAATAAGTGGAGTGAGCTGAGCGGGCAGATTATGTTTGATGGTGTATCCAGGTTCGGTTGAGCGTAATGTCACTGTGACTGCATTCAGCCGTTCGAGGCTCAACTCTTCCGTCTTACCGAGATAGGCTTTGCGGAACTTTCCCTTACGCTTGCAGTAGGCATACCAGTACCAGCCGCTGCGCTGCTGCTCGCCGCGAACGGTAATGGTATCCAAAAGGAGTTCTGAACGAAAATGACCGGTTCTGCTCATCTGTCAGCCAGATGTACCAGGTATCCGACCCGACGAGTATCAGGTACTGCTGGTCCTCTGCTGCATTGGGCAAGAGTAAGCGGCCATTAGATACCAGTGGAATGCCATTACGTGCCATCTTGCCGTCCTCGTATGGTGTAGGTAACCGGCTCTACGAAGTTCGTTACCTAACAGGTCATAGTGCATCATGCGTCAGGTCACTTGTCGCTGCAGACAGGCCAACGAACGTTTTTTATCTAAACGCATGTGTAACGTCTATGGTGTAGGAGGTAAAGAGTGGACGCTCAATTGCTGCATAAAGTGAGCGGGTTATTAGATGCATTGGAACAAACGACGGGAGAACCCGGGGATTTAACCAGTACGCTACAACATATTGCCCAAACAGCAAAGAAATTCTTTGCTGCCGACGCTTGTATCATCTTTGCGATTAATCCCAGTACGAACCAGTATATTGGATCACTTACCGTTGTGGGTGACTTACTGAAAAGGGACAATTTGTCTTATGAGCAACCAAGGGCGGAGGGGATCGCGCCACAGGTGCTCAATCGCGGAGTATTACTGGTTTCCGATGTGGAAGCGATGCCAGAATACCAAAGTAAGTTCACACGCACAGAAGGTATTCGTTCTTTCGCGGGTCTAGCTCTGTCTATGAGATACTCTCGAAAGCCATTAGGAGTGCTCTACCTGGACTTCAGACAGCCGCAACAGTTTAGTCCCGATGACCAGGAAATTTTTCAGCTTTTTGCCGAACAGGCCTCATATATCCTGCAAGAAACATGGCTACTGCGACGCTACCAGGAAGTTGCACATATTGGGCAGGAGATCAACCACGAACTCGCGACAGTCGACATCCTTTTTGAAAAGCTGCAACAGCGCGCAGCAGGAATTCTCGACATCAGTCATACCTTGATGTTGGCGTTGTATCAACCGCAGACCAACACGCTGGATTTGTACATTGCAGAGCAAGGACATTACATCCTTCGAGAAAATGATCCACTAGAAGGCGCTTGCAGGTATAGCATCGAGACGCAACAACCATTATATATACGGCATAGGAGTAAGGAGGTTGAACATCTCCCATTCCAAGTTGCTTTTGTCAAGACGACAGGAATTGGACCGGGAGAATCACTTATTTTTGTACCTCTGATGTTGCGTGGTGTGTCTTTGGGCGTGCTATCTATTCAACATCCTCAGCCAAACGTCTATAACCAGGAAGACCTGTTCATCCTGCAACTGCTAGCGAACCACATCGCGCTGGCGCTCCACAACATGCGCCTGTATAGCAGCTTGAGTCAACTCAACGAAACTGGTCAGCTTTTGACGCAGCAACTGGAGTCGGAACAAACATTGCAGGCGATAGTTGACAAAATCCACGATGCCACTAAAGCTGATCTCGTAGTCCTCTATCCCTATGAACCAATAGCTCAACGATTCGTGCTGCCCCCACGCATAGCCGGTACGTTGCTGGACTCTACCTTCTTCCAATCTATGTCCTCCAGTCGACTCAATGACATTGTCGCACCGATGCTGCGCCGCGTGAAACCGATTTTTGCTAATACTAATAAGAGTATTACCGTATACACCGAACTGCACAGCAATATTCATATACGACAAGTGAGTTTCGGACAACGAGAAAAGTTTCACTCGACGGCGGCAATGCCTTTGCGGGTCGGGGATGAGTCGGTCGGCCTCCTGTTTGTCAACTTCCGCCAGCCCCAACGCTTCGACGCCACCCAGAAATTGTTCATCGAGGGTCTGGCGCACTATGCGGCTATTGCAATCAAAAACGCACAGCGATATGGTACGTTAAGTCAGCGTCGCATACATGAATTGGAGATTCTACAGAACATTGATCGTGAACTGAGCCGCACCCTGGACCTGAAGTCTCTCTTAAATACGCTACTCAAGCTGGCATGCGAACAGATGCCAGCTGATGAGGCTTCTGTTTTACTCTACAATAGCCGAATGCAGGCATTGGAAGTACTAGCAGCAATTGGACCCCATGCTGATACCAGGCGACCACGTACCGTTCCCTTGCAGGAGACCAAAGGTATCACACGTTGGGTGCTGGAGCACAAAAAGCCAGCACGGGTAGATAATGTCCATCGTGATCCACAATGGCGAGACCTCTATATGCAAGCAGTCGCCGATACCGTGTCAGAACTGGATGTGCCACTGATCGATGGTGAAGAGGTGGTTGGTGTGATTAATTTTGAGAGTACAAGAGAAGGAGCTTTCAATCAGCAAGATGAGGATTTCTTGCTCACTCTTGCTGGACAGGCGGTACTGGCAATCAAGAACGCACAAGCGTATGAGCGGGAGAAGCGTCTAAAAGAAGAGGGACAGGTGCTCAGTCAGATAAGCAAGGAAATTACAAGCCAGCTTGATCCTGCCCACGTCTTTGATCTCATTCTGGAGAAGGCCCTGAAGTTGACGCACTCTACGTTGGGATCACTACATGTGTACGATGCCGAAATGAACGAATTGCTGATGGTCGCAGAACGTGGTGTAGCTGAGGACAAGAAAGGCAAACGTCAAAGCCTGGATGCGGGTATTGTGGGAAATACAGCAAGAACCAAACAGTTGCTCAATGTTGCGGATGTGTCTCAACCTCCCTGGGATAAGATCTATGTTGAATTTATTCCTGGAACATGTTCTGAATTGGCCGTACCAATGCTGGCGGGGAATGAACTACGCGGGGTGCTCAATATTGAAAGTCCCCATCCAAATAACTTCAGTGAAGGTGACGAGCGCCTGCTCAAGGGATTAGCAGATCTGGCAGTGGTTGCTTTGCAAAATGCTCGGGCCTATGAGCGAGAGAAACGTCTTGCTGCTGAAGCCCAGGTGCTTAATGAGATCAGCAAGGAGATTACCAGCCAGCTTGATCCTGCCCACGTCTTTGATCTTATCCTGGAGAAAGCACTGGAATTGACTCACTCCAACCTGGGCAATTTGATGCTCTACGACCCAGACCAGAACGACTTGTGGATGGCTGCTGAGCGAGGTGTGGCCCAAGACAAAAAGGGCGCACGTCAAGGTCTGCATCAAGGAGTTGTAGGATACGCGGCAAGAACCAAACAGTTTCTCAATGTGGATATCTCCTGCTCACCCTGGAACGAGATCTATCTAGAATTTTTTCCAGGGGCGCGCTCTGAATTGGCCGTACCAATGCTGGCGGGGAATGAGCTACGGGGGGTGCTCAACGTTGAGAGTCCTTTTGCTAACAACTTTAGTGAGAGCGACGAGCGCCTGCTGCAAGGATTAGCGGACCTGGCTGTGGTGGCACTGCAAAACGCGCAAGCCTACGAGCGGGAGAAGCGTCTTGCCGCAGAAGCCCAGGTACTCAATGAGATCAGCAAGGAGATTACCAGTCAGCTTGATCTCGCTCGTGTCTTTGATCTCATCCTGGAGAAGGCACTGGAATTGACGCATTCTAACCTGTGCAGTTTGATGCTCTACAATCCTGACCAGAACGGCTTGCTTATAGTAGCTGAACGCGGTGTAGCTGAAGACAAAGAAGGCACACGCCAGGGTCTGCATGAAGGTATTGTAGGATACGTAGCAACACACAAGCAGTTGCTCAATGTGGCGGATGTGTCTCAATCTCCCTGGGATGATATTTACCTGGAATTTGTTGCTGGAATTCGTTCTGAGCTGGCTGTGCCAATGCTTGCGGGGAATGAATTACGGGGGGTACTCAACGTCGAGAGTTTCACTCACAACAATTTTAGTGAGAGCGACGAGCGGTTGCTGCAGGGATTAGCAGACCTGGCTGTCGTTGCTCTGCAAAATGCGCAAGCGTATGAGCGTGAGAAACGTCTTGTCGTAGAAGGTCGACTGCTCAATGAAATCAGCAAAGAGATCACTAGCCAACTCGATTTTGCCCGGGTCTTTGATCTCATCCTGGAGAAAGCACTGGAATTGACGCATTCCACCTTGGGATCTCTTTTGCTCTATGACCCCGATCTGAACGATTTGTGGACAGTAGCTGCGCGCGGCGTGGCAGAAGACAAGAAGGGCGTACGCTTGAGTCTTCAGAAGGGAATCGTAGGGTATGTGGCAAGAAACAAACAGTTGATCAATGCGGATCTGTCTCAACCAGCTTGGAAAGAGATCTATGTGGAATTTGCTCCCGGAATGAGTTCTGAGCTGGCTGTGCCAATGCTGGCAGGGAATGAACTACGGGGGGTACTTTATGTTGAGAGTCCTATCCCTAACAACTTCAGCGAGAGTGACGAACGGCTGTTGCAGGGATTAGCGGACTTGGCTGTCATTGCGCTGCAAAATGCACAAGCGTATGAGCGGGAGAAACGTCTTGCTGCCGAAGCCCAGGTGCTCAATGAGATCAGCAAGGAGATTACTGGTCAGCTTGATCCTGTCCACGTCTTTGATCTCATCCTGGAGAAGGCACTGGATTTAACCCATTCCACGATTGGAGCACTGATGCTCTATGATCTCGATCTAAACGACTTGTGGACGGCGACAGAGCGCGGTTTGGCTGAGGACAAAAAACACATACGCGTGGGGTTGGATCAAGGTATTGTAGGATATGTGGCAACACAGAAGCGGTTGCTCAATGTTGTGGACGTGTCTCAACCTCCCTGGAACGGGGTCTACCTGGAATTGTTTCCCAGAACGCGTTCTGAATTGGCATTACCAATGCTTGCAGGAAACGAACTACGGGGGGTGCTCAACGTTGAGAGTCCTTTTGCTAACAACTTTAGTGAGAGAGACGAACGATTGCTACAGGGATTAGCAGACCTAGCTGTGGTGGCACTACAAAACGCTGAACGCTATGAGAAAGCTACGAGAGAAGCGCAACGTTTTGAATTATTGTACAAAGCCGGACAAGAACTGGGCAAGATCACCGAATTAGCACAACTCGAACAGGCTTACGCTGCTGTTGTACAAATTGCGCAGGAACATAGCCAGAGCCTGGTGGTGATCCGTCGTTATGACGAGAATACCCAAGAACTGGTCATGGTACGGGCTTCACAGCCCGAATACTCCTCACTCTTTCCCAGGCAAAATTTGGATGTAGGCGTTAATGGGCAGGTAGCACGGAAGCGACGCACAATTGTGATAGACGATACAAACAATCCACCTCCGGGTGTGGCTGCTCCACAACTTTCAGACCCGACGACACGCTCGCTGCTGATTACTCCTATCATGTTCAAAGAACGATACTATGGCAATTTAGGACTTAGCAACAAAGACGTTGGCCATTATCGCGGTGCGGATATACGTTTTCTTGAAGGATTGGCGCAGCAACTGGCGAGCACCATCTATCGGTTGGAAACGGCACAGGAACGTCAAGAATCTGAACAGCGAGCCTTATCTGCAGAGGCAATGAGTTCGATTGGTCATATGGCCTTCGAATTGACACACCGCTGGGATAACGAGCTTGGACTCGTGCGGTCGTATGTGAATGACATTGGATCAGAGCTTGAAAAAGAAGGTGTGACCAACCCATTCATTGCTAAAAAGTTGGAAAATATTGTCCAGGTGGCACGCACGGTATTGGATTTAAGCAAGGATCTCAAGCAAGAATTTGTCAGGTCGGGTGAAGCAATTGCTAGTGAGCCAATTGTTCCACAGTCCAGGACTGCCTATGGAGAGCCAATGATTATGCATCCCAGCGTACTTCTCGAAGAAGTACAGAGCTTTCCGTCGCTATCCTCCACCATTAAGCTATGCCGGGAGATTGAGGAGGATGTGGCTGGAGTTTGGGCTATTCACAGTTCGGTCGCCGATATCCTACGCAATCTGGTGGCAAATGCCATAGAAGCTATGCCTGGGGGAGGAAAGATCACGCTGAGAGCTCGCAACGCCGGTCGCTTCGTGGCAATAGAAGTGATCGATACGGGGGATGGCATCCCTGAAAAAAACCTCACGAAAATCTTTGACTTATTTTACTCCACAAAGGGAAGTTCTGGCTTCGGGCTATGGAGTGCACGTCGAAATGCGCTCAGAAACCATGGAGATTTGACAGTGAAAAGTAAGGTAGACCAGGGTACTACCTTTACATTGCTCTTGCCCAGAGCAGGAGGGGAAACATCTTGAAGCCCTACCATAGCACCAAACACATTCTATTGATTGATCAACAGCCTTTTTGGCGGGAAGTCTCATTTCAGGCTCTGAGATCTGCCGGATTTTTAATAAGCATTCTTGATACGTACAATTACTTACCCTCCCGGGATTTCTTAAATGAGGATAACCCCGATCTGGTTGTACTGGGTTGTGTCCAAATCGGACCTGAAGAGCAAAGATTGATTTCACAGTTACTGGCTCTCAAGCAACATCTCCTGGTAGTGTCCGCTTCATTATCATGGCAGATGATGCGTACACTGTTCCTGCAAGGCGTCGATGACATTGTGAATAAACCAGATGAACCCGCTTCTCTGGTCAAGATCGTGAATCAGACCATAGAGAGTACGGTACCCCACAACAGCTATCAAGCTGTAGAAAGATATGGTGTAGGATGAATAAGCAAGGACGCATTCTGGTTGTAGATGATGATGAAAAATGGCGCGAGGAACTCGTTGAGACACTGCAGCGAGGTGGTTTTCACGCGGATTCTGCGTCGACAACCACCGAGGCACTAGAGCAACTGAATGAGACGTTCTACCACCTCTTGGTCCTGGACATTCGCATGGTCGCGAGTGATCCCAGCAACATAGAAGGTATCAACCTACTGCTGCACGAACTGAGCAAACGCGGTTTGAGTGAGGCAACAAAAGTGATTATGCTTTCCGCCTATGGCACTATAGAACTGATGCGCACTTCCTTTAGAGAGTACAAGGTAGTAGACTTTCTCTCGAAAGATGATTTCGATAACCAGGTATTTCTGGAAAATGTGCGGCAGGTGTTTGCCCACAAGATGAATATCAACCTGGCACTCGAAATTCATTGGCAGCAGGGAAGCGGACCGGGGCAGGTTGTACTGAACATGGAAGTAGGTGACACCATCGTCAAAAATGGCACGCCTTTACAAGGCCAGATAGCTGCTGAGTTGGAAGATTTGCTCTGTCGCTTGTTTCATCAGGCTAAAAGTATTCTTGTGAAACCTTTGACAGGCGGACTGAGCGGAGCACGGATCCTTCGTGTACAGCCTTTCTTTGCTTCTGGAGGGGGTGGACACGAAGTAGTTGTTAAGTTCGGTGACGCCAATAAGATTGAGAAGGAATACCACAACTTCAAGGAATCCGTCCAACCTTTCCTTGGGGGCAGGCGCAACACGACCGTTCTCGATTTACGTCGTACTCCGCACCTTGGTGGTATCATCTACTCACTGGTTGGTGCCTCCAACGGCCAACTGGTAGACTTCGGTGATTTCTACCGGCGCGCCACCATGCCACAGATTAGAGAGGCATTAGATCGGCTATTCGGAGACACCTGCACCGCCTGGTATGCGAATCGCGGGAACTTACAACCACTCGATCTGGCGGAAGACTACCAGCAGTTGTTTAGCTACAAGCCCGAGCAGCTTGAGCAAATACTTTTTGAGCAGCTTAAATCCATACGAGGCAAACAGAATCTCCATTTCAGGTCCTTAAAAGGCAACCGTACTTTTCCCAACCCCTTTTCGGCGACAACTGGAGCATCTCTGGTACGTTCAACCTACGTTTGCCTCACCCATGGTGACTTCAATCAGCATAACCTCCTAGTTGACGGCAGTGGGCACGTGTGGCTGATCGACTTTCAGGGAACTGGACGGGGCCATATCTTGCGTGATGTTGCCATGCTGGACTCGACGGTACGCTATCAGTTGCTGGCAGCAGGAGAGGCAACACTGGAGGAGCGCCTGCACATGGAGGAGGTGCTGTGCAGCATTGAACGATTCGGCCAATTGGAGCAATTGGCAACCAGCTTCTCAACAGAGAATCCGGCACTCGTCAAGATCTATGCCACTGTTGTGCACCTACGTACCTGGGCCCGTAGATTGGTAGAACAAAATCCAAATGTTGATTTGAGTGAATACTACATTGCCTTGCTCTACAGTGCAATGAATACAACTCGATTCTCATCGCTCTCGTCGGTGCAGCGCGAGCATGCTATCCTCTCTGCCAGCTTGCTTGTAGAGCGACTGGGGTTGAGCAGCTAGGAGGACTGATGAGGCAAAAAATGAAAAGATGAGGTTGGCGATATGGACTTTTTACTAATCCGTCACGGGCAGACTAGCCTTCATAAGGGAGAAATCTTGGCTGGTTGGACTAATGATCCAGGCTTAGATTTTGATGGACAACAACAAGTAAAGAAGCTAGCGGAACATATTCGCGAGCTTTTTCCCCAATTACACTTTGATGCAATCTATACTAGCCCACTTCCACGAGCAAAACAGACCGCAGAGATGCTCAGCGCTATTCTTACTATTCCTCTATTTATGGACAATAATCTGAAGGACATTAACATAGGTGATTGGGCAGGGCAATCTTTAGCGGAGATTGCCAATTCAGCTATTGGAAAGCGTTACTTTCTTGATCCAGTAGGAGTACGACTACCTAATGGCGAAGAGATCGTAGAAGTATTGGACCGAGTGATCCCAGTCATCGAGCGCATACGGAAAGACTTCATCAATGGTTCAGCTATCATCGTTTCTCACCTCGATGTGATCAAATTGATTTTAGCACATTATTCTCATCATAGTTTGCATGACCTTCATAGCTTGGAAATGATTCCAACCGCATCAGGGAGAATAATTTCGTTCTCACAAGATGTAGTTCAAGTAATGCCAAAACTTGTATCAAGTAAGCCGGTGCGACCCTATCTGGAACATTCATGAGCCATCTATCGAATACCAAATAAGTCTAAAGGTCCAGCTTACGCAACTGCGATATACTCCTGTACGCAGGGAAGATGAGCAACGCGCTTGTATGCATGGTTAAGCAGCGATAGATGTCTGCTACGCTCACGCGGACTGGCCGATAGTGGCTGCCGATATTGCTGTAGCTGTATTCCAGCAGCGAGAAACGCCTTTTGCAATGGGGTTAAACGGGTATCGAAGCACATGCGATTTGCCAGATCGATCAACAAGGCAGTGCGTTGTTTATCAGGAAAGGTGGCGATTTCATGGGCTGCCAGCGTAAACAGCCTTTCTTGATAGACATGCTCGATGCCCGACTCGAACGGCTGAACTTGTTCACACGTATCATAATGAACTTCCTCTGAATGATCAGAAGGGAGCATACGCGATACCCTACGGTCATGCCGCCTCAGGTCGGTGCAGTAGTTTCGCGCTATGGTCATCATGATATATTCAACCGACTGAATTGGAGGTGCTTCCCCACGTTCGGCTTTGTGAGCACGTTCTATGAGCCGGCGGGCAGTCTCCTGCACGATATCCTCAATGATGTCCTCTTCCTGACCTCTCCAGGAAGGGAGAGCAAATGAGTATACAAGGTATCTTACGCGGGATCGTAGCGCGGGGTAAAGATGGCTCCAGGTAGCCTCATCACTGAGATCATCATTGACTGAATACGAACTGGAAGTATTTGTACACATGGTTGGCTCCTTTTTAAGCTGTGGTCCGGTATATCGTCTATAATGAGGATACTTTGAGTAGAAGGCCATGAAAATCCCAACAGAAGGACAAATAGAGGACAAATACTGGACAACTCGCCGTATAACATATTGTCCACGTTCTATGAGATGAAAAGCAGAAGAGGTCCCTGTGGAGATGCACCTACCTTGGCACGAGCAATTGAGACGTGAGCGCCAACTGCGCGGTTGGTCACAAGCCGACGTAGCTAAAAGAATCGGAGGAGAGACGAAAACCGTCAATCGCTGGGAAAGCGGGAAGACGTTCCCTAGCCCTTACTTCCGTCAGAAGCTGGTCGAACTCTTTGGGAAAAGTGCCGAGGAATTGGGACTACTCCCCGAGCAAGGAAACACCGATGCAGATGCATTGACAGAGCAGACTCTTCGTCAAGAAGATTGGGGTGAGGCACCCGCTATTGAGAGCTTCTTTGGACGCGAAAAGGAACTCACCGAGATTGAGCAGTGGATTATTGGGAATAACTGCCGCATGATTGTGATACTGGGCATCGGAGGTATCGGTAAGACGACGCTTGCTACGATGACAGCAAAGAAGTTAAAAGACGCGTTTGATTCTGTCTTCTGGCGCTCGCTACATAATGCTCCAACTGTAGAGAGTATACTGGAACAATGTCTGCATTCTCTTTCTCCTCAACAACGCGTGGACTTGCCCAAAGATCTGGATGGGCAAATTACCCTTTTGATTACAGCTTTGCGCCAGCAGCGCTGTCTACTTCTCTTGGATAATCTCGAGGCCGTGTTACAAGCAGGACAGCGTGCCGGTCAGTACCTGGCGGGGTATGAAGGCTATGGTCGATTACTTCAGCGCGTTGGGGAAGTAGACCATCAAAGCTGTCTCCTGCTGACGAGCCGGGAGAAGCCGCGAGAGGTGGCACGTATGGAAGGGAATACTTCGGCAGTACGATCTTTCTCACTTGCTGGTGTGACGCCAGCAGATGGGCAACGGCTACTGCGGGACAAAGTTCTTTTTGGGCCGGATGAAACCTGGGCGACGCTAGTACAGCTCTATGCAGGCAATCCTCTCGCGCTGAAATTGGCTTCTGAGCCTATTCGAGAGCTGTTCGGCGGAAATATTGCTGGCTTCCTGAAAGAAGAAGAAATCGTGTTTGGGGATATTCACGACCTGTTAGACCAACAATTTGATCGATTATCAGAGCTAGAACGGGATGTCATGTTTTGGCTGGCAATTGAACGCGAAGGGGTATCGCTGAAAGACATACGGCAAGCTATGATGCAGGGAGCATTGCTGGAAGTTTTGGACTCTCTGCGACGGAGGTCTATGATTGAAAGCAGCGGTGAGGGTCGTTTCACGTTACAGCCAGTGATTATGGAGTACGTGACAAAGCGCCTGGTGGAGCAGGCCTATCAGGAGATCGATAGAGAGACTATAGAGCTATTTGGCAGTCATGCCCTGATTAGAGCACAAGCGAATGATTATGTGAGGAATAGCCAGGTCCGTTTCATTCTCGAACCGCTGGCAGCAAGGCTACTTAGCACCTTCGGGAAAGCGGGGAGTGCGAAGAAACTGAAGAGTATACTCTCCAATCTGCGTATGATAAATGCGCAAAAATCCAGGTATGCAGCAGGCAATGTGCTCAACCTGTTAGTGCAGCTACAGGTTGATCTGCGCGGTGTTGATTTTTCTGACCTTACTGTAGAGCAAGCTTACTTGCGTGGTGTGGCCTTACCCAAGGTCAATTTCGCCCACTCCGATCTTGCAACATCTGTCTTTACCGATACATTCAGCACCATTCTGTGCGTAGCATTGAGTGCAAACGGGACACTATTGGCAGCTGGAACTACCACCGGTGAGGTGCGGCTGTGGCAAGCGGACGATGCTACCCCTTTGTTCACTTGTCCGGGACATAGAGATGGAATACGTTCTGTTGCCTTCAGCCCTGATGGCAAAACGCTTGCTAGCGGCAGCGAGGATCAGACGATACGGCTGTGGGATACAGGTACGGGTCGCTGCCTCAAGGTTTTACAAGGACATACGCATTGGATACTCTCTATCGCTTTCAGTCCAGATGGCAAGATGCTGGCCAGTGGGAGTGAAGACCAGACGGTGCGACTTTGGGATACCAGCACGGGTGATTGTCTCAGGACTTTGCAAGGACATACGCATTGGGTGCGATCCGTCGCTTTCAACCCTGATGGCAACGTTCTCGCCAGTGGCAGTGAAGACCAGACGGTGCGACTTTGGGATACCAGTACGGGTGGTTGTCTCAAGACTTTGCAAGGACATACGCATTGGGTGCGTTCGGTCAACTTCAGTCCCGATGGCAAGCGTCTTGCCAGTGGCAGTGAAGACCAGACTATCCGATTCTGGGATGCTAACACAGGTGAGTGCCTCAAGACGTTGCAAGGCCATACCAGTCGAGTGCGGGCCGTGGATTTCAGTTCCGATGGCAATGTGCTTGCTAGCTGTGGCGATGATCAGACGATCCGACTTTGGGATGTAAACGTGGGACGTTGCCTCAAGGTTTTGCAGGGTCACACCAGCCGGATATGGTCGGTTGCTTTTGTTCCTCCTGATAGTAACGTACTTGTCAGCGCGAGTGATGATGATACGATGCGCTTCTGGGGAGTTCGTAGCGGGCAATGCATCAGGACATTGCAAGGGCATACGAGTCTGATAAAATCGATTGCCTTCAGCCCTGACGGTCAAGTTATTGTCAGTGGGAGTGAGGATCAGGCCGTTCGCTTGTGGGAGGTGGGGGCGGGTCAGTGCCGGGCTGTCTTGCGCGGTCATACACATCGAGTGAGAGCGGTTGCTTTCAGTCCTGATGGAGCCACAGTTGCCAGTGGAAGTGAAGATGAAACTGTGCGAGTGTGGGATGCGAGTACCGGCCGCTGCCTCAAGATTCTACAAGGACATACCCATTTAGTGCGGTCCGTCGCCTTCAGCCCTGATAGCAGGATGCTTGCCAGCTGTAGTTATGATCAGACAGTGCGGCTCTGGGATGTCGATAGTGGCGATTGCCTCAAGGCGTTGCGCGGACATGGTAGTGTGGTATGGTGTGTTGCTTTTAGCCCTGATGGTAATGTGCTTGCCAGTGGTGGTGAAGATAGAACCATCCGACTGTGGGAGGTTCGTAGCGGGCAACAACTCAACACGTTACGCGGTCACAGTCACCAGATATGGTGCGTCTCCTTCAGCCCTGACGGCAACTCGATTGCCAGCGGCAGCGATGACCGCACGATCCGGCTCTGGGATGCCGAGACCGGTGGTTGTCTCAGGACGTTGCATGGGCACACGGACTGGGTACGCTCTATCGCTTTCAGTCCCGATGGGCACATTCTTGTGAGCGGCAGCCATGATCAGACGGTGCGGCTCTGGGATGTCAGCACTGGCGATTGCCTCAAGACGTTGCACGGGCACGAAAGCCGTGTCTTGTCAACTGCATTCAGCCCGCTTGGAAATTTTGTTGCCAGTGGCGGTGATGACGGCACAATCAGATTATGGGACATCGCTTCGGGTGAATGTGTAAAGGTATTGAGAGATGAACGGCTATACGAAGACATGAATATTGCTGGCGTGAAAGGGCTGACAGAAGGCCAGAAAGCAACACTCAAAGTATTAGGGGCTGTTGAGGATCACAGATTCTAACCGGATCGCATTACGCTTGAGCGAGCGCGATGCGGATAGGCCACCTTGGTTCTCATCTCAGTAGATGAAAGGTATGAGCCGCCAGGTGCGGCTGGCGTAGCCCTGGTACTCCTGCGGAAAGGCATCAGCTAACATTGCCTCTTCCGCACGAATGCGATACCGGTAGGCACGCACCATGAAGAAGGCAATGGCCGAGGCCACGATCCAATTGCTTGTGGCGACGCCTGCACCGAACCATAGAAGAAGGTTCCCAAGGTAGCCGGGATGGCGAACTAGCCGATACGGGCCATCCGCGATCAGATGCTGTCCCGCAGCGGTTCGCAGCGTCCGTGTGTAGAAGGATCCCAGTACCCGGCTCGCCCATATCCTGAGCACAAGTCCAGTCAGCATAGCCGCAATCCCGCTCCACGCTGCCTTCTCTCCATGGTAGCGACCGATACTTTGTCGATTCAGGAGGGGCGCAACAAGCATAGCAAGCATAACCAGGCCAAAGGCAGCGCCAATAGCCCGTGTACTCCCACGATCCGCCTGTCCCTCTTGCAGGCTCTTGGCACTCTCCCCTTGTCGCAAAAGGCGCTCCGCGACAAAAAAACAGCCGATAAGACCGTACGCAACGCGTATAGGCCACATAATCGTCTCCCTTTCACTCGTCAGACAATGAGTGCTTAAAAGCCATACCAGATTGTTCATTATAAACGCTTCTTCAGCCACGTCTCCACATCAGCCATACTCTCCGGGCTGACTTCGTGACCCATCATTGGATATTCGTGATAGGTCAACACTTGCTTCTGCTCAGATCAGTAAGAGCAAGTCGGAAAAAATCTCCTCCTGATTATAAACCAATGGTCCTACTATACTTGATCGCTTACCCTGCTGAGGAGTATTCTTCAGCAGAAGAGATTGCTGTCAAGACTGTAGCTTCGACCATGACTACCTTGACGGTCAAAGTGTTGCTGACCGTATTGGTGCAGCAACGTTTGTGGATCGGTGTGGAGGAGTTGATATTTCCAAAGGGATCATAGCAAAGACATGCAACCTATTCGTCAAAGTGTACAGGTTACCTATAATTATTCAGTATACTTTACAAAGCATCTCTTTGCTCGCGAAAATCCCCTCCTGCGAGACGTGGTCAGTGTCGGTGAGATGCAGCCTCTGAAGAAGATTCTCTGCGTCGTCGATCGCGGAGTCTGGCAGCACCACCCTGACCTGCTGGATGCCATCTCCTCTTACTGCCAGTACCGCCGTTCGTTGATGAGCCTGGTCTGTCCACCACTGATCGTTCCTGGTGGGGAATGTGCCAAAAACGATGCGACGAACGTAACAACGATCCAGGAAGCCATTCATCAGTATGGTATCTGCCGGCACTCCTATGTGATAGCGATTGGGGGGGGAGCCGTGATCGACATGGTGGGCTATGCGGCGGCGACGGCACACCGTGGGGTTCGTCTCATTCGCGTGCCCACGACCGTGCTTTCTCAGAACGATTCAGGGATAGGCGTCAAGAATAGCGTCAACGCCTTCGGGAAGAAGAACTTCCTCGGCACATTTGCACCCCCAGTGGCCGTGCTCAACGATGCCGATTTTTTGACGACGCTGTCAATGCGTGACTGGCGCAGTGGTATCTCTGAGGCCGTCAAGGTGGCTCTGCTCAAGGATGGCGAGTTCTTCGACTTCATCGAGGAAAAAGCCGATCGACTCGTTGACCGAGATATGCAGGCGATGCTGTGGCTGATCTACCGCTGTGCGCAGTTGCACCTTGACCACATCGCGACCAGTGGCGATCCCTTCGAGTTAGGCTCCTCGCGGCCCCTGGACTTCGGCCACTGGGCGGCGCATAAGCTGGAGCAGATCTCAGACTACACGTTACGCCATGGCGAGGCCGTGGGGATTGGCATCGCCCTAGACTCGACCTATTCCTACCTCAAGGGACTGCTGCCCAAGCCGGATTGGCAGCGTATACTTGGACTGATCTCAGCATTGAGGCTTGCCGTCTATACTCGCGAACTGAGCCTGCATCTGTACGATCGGTGTGATCCCCGCTGCATTTTTACTGGCTTGCAGGAGTTCAGGGAACATCTGGGGGGTCAACTCACGCTTCCCTTGCTTAAGCGCATCGGACGAGGTATCGAGGTACACGAGGTGGATGAACAGACGATGATAAGAAGTATCGCACTCCTGGAGGAGTATCAATCGACGCATGAGGAGTATCAATCGACGCATAAGATGGAGAAACGATAATGAATAGACAAGCTAGCACCTGTCCCTTAACACAACAGCAACTCATCGATGAGTATTTCATGGAGATCCGTGCCAAAATGCTCGACGTGGCGGCCTTCCTGGATCGCTTGGATCGGTCGGTTGACCGCAATGCCGAAGACGACTTCAGGATGTTGGCCATGCGGCAGGCGCTGCAGGCACTTTGTGCAGGTACCCCAGGTCGCACCTACGCTATCCAAATGATCTTCAGCGACCCGACCACCGAACCGCTGATGCAATTGGATCGCAAGAGTGCCTTCGGTGCATTCGATCACCGCAGAGGAGAGGTGCAACTATGAAGTACATTGATCTTCACGCTCACATGGTTTCCAGAACTACGGATGACTACGAACAGATGGCGCTCACAGGCTGTATTGCGGTGACGGAACCAGCCTTCTGGGCAGGGTTTGATCGACTGTCACCGGTCGTCTTCGCCGACTACTTCAATCGCTTAACCGGTTTCGAGCCTGCACGTGCCGCGAAATACGGCATCCAGCACTATTGCTGGCTGTGCCTCAATCCCAAAGAGGGCGAGGACAGAGAACTGGCGCGACAAGTCCTGGATCTAATACCACAGTTCCTGGATCGACCCAATGTGCTAGGGATCGGTGAGATCGGGGTCAACCGAGTGACGCGCAACGAGCTAGCGACCTTCATCGACCATGTTGACCTGGCGTTGCGCTACAACCAACTCATTCACATCCATACGCCTCACCTGGAAGATAAGTATAAAGGAACCAAGGTCATTGTTGACGCGCTTGTCTCGAATAGTCGCGTTGAACCTGGCCGCGTCATGGTCGACCATGCGGAGGAACACACGATTGGCATGATCCTTGATCGCGGCTTTTGGACGGGCCTGACACTCTATCCACAGACGAAGACCTCGGCTGCTCGTGCCGTGGACATGATCGAGATGTACGGTAGTGAGCGTCTCTGCGTGGCATCGGCATGCGATTGGGGTCCCAGCCTGCCCACAGCCATGCCGCACTTTGTGTTGGAGATGCGCCGTCGCGGTCACTCCGAGCGCCTGATTCGCAAGATTGTCTACGATAACCCGATTGAGTTCTTGAGCCAATCGCCGAAGTTTCGTCTGACTCCAGAGCACGCGGACACTACTTGGTGATAGGTATCGGCTAAAGAGAGGAGAACATCATGTATGTAGAGCGCGATAACTTCTTTCACCTGACCTACTGCACCAATATCCATCCCGGTAACGGGTGGAGCGAGGTCTATGCCAACCTTCAACGCTATGCGCCAGCGCTCAAGGCACGCTTCGCTCCCCACAAGGCTTTCGGTATTGGGCTGCGTCTTTCAGGCAGAGAGAGCCGCGAACTATTGCAGGGCGATCACCTACAGCAGTTCCAGGATTTCCTACAGGAACACGGGCTCTACGTCTTCACGCTCAATGGTTTCCCCTATGGTCCGTTTCACCTGCAGCCTGTGAAGGCAGAAGTCCACGCACCTGACTGGCGTGACGAGGAGCGTGTAGCATATACGCTGCGCCTCATCGAGATTCTCGCGTTTTTACTGCCTGACGGGGTCGATGGCAGCATCTCCACCAGTCCACTTTCCTACAAAGCGTGGGTCAGCATGCAAGACACCACCACATGGGGATGTCTCACCCGTAATGTTGTACGGATCGCAGAGGCGTTGGTACGGGTCAAACACACCCATGATAAGCTCATTCACCTGGCCATCGAACCAGAACCCGATGGCCTGCTTGAGAATGGAGAGGAGGTCGTACGGTTCTACATGAACTGGCTCTTAGAAAAGGGTGCAGGTATGCTCTCAGACGCGCTTGCTGTCTCCAGGGACGAGGCTCGCAGCCATCTGCTTGAACACATACGGGTCTGCTTTGATACCTGTCATGTGGCGGTTGCCTATGAAGAGCCCGCTACTGTGCTCGACCGTTTTGAACAGATTGGTATCAAGGTCGGAAAGGTGCAGATCAGTTCGGCCCTGAAAGTCGCCTTTCCCGATGAAGAGATGGCACGGGCCGCTATCGCTCATGCATTGGAGCCGTTTGCGGAATCGACGTACCTCCATCAGGTCATCCAGCGGAATCACGACGGTACCTTCTGCCATTACCCCGATTTGATTGAAGCGTTACCACACATCCAGGATAGCCAGATTGCCCAGTGGCGTATCCATTTTCATGTGCCAATCTTCATTGATCACTTCCCAAAATTCCAATCAACGCAAGAGACGATCGTGGACACACTCGATCTCCTGGCACAGAGACGCTTCTGCCATCATCTGGAGATAGAGACGTACACCTGGAGCGTCTTGCCTGACGGCCTGAAAAAAGATCTACTCGACTCGATTGCCCGCGAATATGAGTGGGTGCTGAAGAACAAGTTATGAGTAAGAAGGTTTCAACCTATCGGTCATGGCAGCAGACACTGTACGCGTACCTGGCCCTGGCTCGAATATCCAACAGCCCCACGGTTGTCAGTAACACCCTGGCTGGCGCGGCTCTGGCTGGCACTCTCTGGCCCGATGGCAAGACGGGTCTTGTTGCCATCGCCATGGTTCTCTTCTACACGGCTGGCATGTATCTGAACGATCTCATGGATTATGCCATCGATTGCCGCGAGAGGCCCGAACGGCCACTGCCAGCTGGTATCGTGTCCCGGTCAGCGGCAGTTGCAGTGGTCATCGTCCTGTTTGGTTGCGGCAGCATGCTCCTGTGGCGTGTTGGTCCGCGCCCGTTCTTGAGTGGACTGGTGCTCATCGCCCTGATCATCTGCTATGATAAGTGGCATAAGAGTAATCCGCTCAGCCCTCTGCTCATGGCCCTCTGCCGTCTGATGGTCTATATCACGGCATTTCTGGCTTTCTCTTCGCAGTCCCTCTTCAGCCTGCTCATTCCCGGGTGCTTGTTAGTGCTCTACGTGATGGGCTTGACGTATATCGCCAAGACTGAGAACAAAGCAAGTATGACGAACGTTGGCATCGCGGCGACACTCTTCCTACCAACCCTGTATTTCGTGACGCGACTGCCGCTGTTCTCTCTCCCCCTTCTCCTGCTCTTCACTGCCTGGGTTGCCTACAGCATCTCCTTCGCTTTTCGTTCGTCGAAACGCCAGGTAGGACGTACCGTGGGGCAGTTGATCGCGGGAATATCGCTGTTGGACGCTCTGGTGCTGGCTACGGCAGGCAGTCCCCCTGGCGTGCTACTTGCCCTGGTATCCTTCGGTTTAACCCTCTTCTTGCAGCGCTATGTGAGAGGGACATGAACATGCGTAAAACTGTCATTCTCAACGCTGTTGGGTTGACTCCTGGTCTGCTCGGCCCATCGACGCCACGTTTGTGCACCTTTGCCGAACAGGGAAAGAGGGCCTCGATCAGCACGGTGCTGCCTGCAGTGACCTGCTCCGTCCAGGCCACGTTCCTCACTGGTCGCTATCCCAACGAGCACGGCATCGTTGGCAATGGGTGGTACTTCCGAGACGAGTGCGAAGTCAAGTTCTGGCGGCAATCCAATGCGCTCATCCAGAGGCCAAAGGTATGGGAGACAGCCCGGTCGCTCGACCCGACCTTCACCTGTGCCAACCTGTTCTGGTGGTTCAATATGTACTCATCGGTGGACTACGCGGTCACACCGCGACCTCTGTATCCCGCGGACGGTCGGAAGATCCCGGACATCTACACCAGGCCTGCGGACCTACGCTTCGCGCTCCAAAAAGAGCTAGGCCCATTCCCGCTCTTCAGCTTCTGGGGTCCCAATACCTCGATTAGTGCGAGCACGTGGATCGCAGAGGCTGCGGAGCGAGTGGATCGGCGCTATGATCCGACACTCACCTTGATCTACCTGCCCCACCTGGACTACTGTCTCCAACGCTTCGGCCCCGTGCAGGATTCCATTGCCCAGGATCTGAGAGAACTCGATGCGCTCTGTGGGCATCTCATCGACTACTACGGGACGCGTGACGCCCGGATTATGATTGTGTCCGAGTACGGTATCATCCCTGTCTCCAGGCCGGTTCACCTCAATCGGGAACTGCGGAAGCATGGAATGATTGCCGTGCGGCAGGAGTTGGGCCGAGAACTGCTGGATGCCGGGGCGAGCGTTGCCTTTGCTGTGGCCGATCATCAGGTGGCCCATGTCTACGTCAATGATCCGGCACGTGTACACGAAGTGCGTACGCTGCTGCAGGCGACCGCAGGCGTTGCACAGGTACTGGACGATGAAGGCAAGCGAGAGGCCCATCTCGATCATCCGCGAGCGGGGGAGCTGGTGGCGATTGCCGAGCCAGGTGCCTGGTTTACCTACTACCATTGGCTCGACGATGCGCTGGCACCAGACTATGCTAGAACGGTGGACATTCACCGCAAGCCAGGTTATGATCCGGTGGAACTCTTTCTCGATCCGCAACTCAAGGCCCCACGAGTCAAGGTAGCGTGGACGCTGCTGAAGGCACGCCTGGGCTTCCGTTACCTGATGGACGTCATCCCACTGGATGCTTCCCTTGTGCGTGGCTCTCATGGTCTCATTAACCCCTCACCCGAAGACAGCCCTATACTCCTGACACAGGAACCACATCTACTCGACGCCACAACAATTGGTGCGACCGACATCTACGAGTTGATCCTTCGACATCTCACAAATCGCTGAATGCTACCCCTAACCCGACGACCAGAACCAGCCCTGGAGTATGAGTCAGACTCAGGGCTAGCAGGTGCGCTGTAAGCCAGCCCAGGTAGAGATAGCTCCAGATTTTAGGTGAAACCATATCCTGCTGGCATATTGCACTGCCCATTGTTTTAGGATATGCTAACACAAGAAAAGGTAAAAAACTACGACAGGGAAAGGAGCAGATGTGGGCCAATGGTTCCAGCGCTTTGTCGCCAGCAGTATACACGGCGAGGTGAGCGATGCCACGATACAAGGGTACCTGCGCTCGGCAAGCCAGATCGAAGAAGTCTGGCAGCAGATCGATGACAACGTCGACGCGCTCATTGCACAGGGAATGGCCCCCTGGGATGCCTACGCCAAGATGGGATATGCCCTCGCGTTCGTGCGGGCTTGCCGCACGAATGTCGTGTTTGTGGAGGAACTGTTGAAAGCCGCTGCCGCTGCAGACCCAACGCGTGCGGGCTACCTGCCTAAAGTGACGTATGACCAGGCGCTGGCCCTCTGCGAACATATCGAGCCGTATCTTGAGGAGGCGATAAAAGCATCAACGAATCCACGCTATGTTCCCACCGCCTATACCTTCCCACTCGCGCTAGGGCCGCGCATCAGGTATGCTAACCAGCGATTCCCGCTGGCTCACTTACAAGGCATTATAGGAGCCGCTCAGCAGATGAGAGATTGGGCTGCTGGGCTGCTAGCGAAATACGAACTCGCGCTCGACGCAGCGAAAACACCGGTTCCGCAGGCGGTATCAACACATTTAGAGGAGATGAAGAGTGAGTTAAGGCTCGGAGACTTCCACCTCCGGACCGGCGTCGATATGGTGGGTCAAATCAGCAAGGGGCAGGTAACCGATGAGTTGAGCGAAAAGGCTGAAGGCTTCCTCTGGGAGGCAATGGAGAGCTTTTTCAAGGTGAGCCAGCTGGTAGCGAACCCAAGGGCACCTGCGCAACCAATGTATAGAGATCCCCGCGTGGTAGGCCGTGAACAGTACCGGGAGCGGCATACCTCTCCGAGGTCAGATCCAGGGAGACCCGTACAACCCGAGCCCAATGTAACAGATATGCTGAACCAGGTGATAGCCGGTCCAGGAGCAACCCAGGGCATACCCGCGCAACCCACGCCCGATGCGTCCGACCTGTTGAACCAGGTGATTGCCGATCCGGGGGCGACCCAGGCAGTACCTGCACAACCAACACCCAACACGTCCGACCTGTTGAACCAGGTGATTGCCGATCCGGGAGCGACCCAGGCAGCACCCGCACAATCTGCGCCCGATGTGTCCGACCTGTTGAACCAGGTGATTGCTGATTCGGGAACAACCCACATAGCACCCACACAGTCCTCGACTCAAGGATCTCATGTGATAGATCGCAAACCGCATCCGAACAAACCAACTCCTGAGGACAATTTACTGGAAATGCTCTCTAATGTGTGTGGAGAGCAGAAGGAAGACAACTAAAGTGAAAAGGAGAATTTAGTATGGCCAATGGAGTCAAGAACCCAATCGCCTGAAGGCGACGGGCTTGCATAAAGCCCTGCTTGACTAGCCTGAGTGCAAACTCCGTTGGCTGAGTCATGATACCTTGCAATGCCTACTCTAGTTGCAAGCTCTATCGTCTCCGGTTAACAGCTCTGATGGGTAGGAACGGTGCTGGAGACCCAACAAGCTCACCCAACATTGGCGAAGAGTACCAGACGTCCGAAAGGATGGTAAACGGTATGTTCGTTTACGTGCTCAATTGTCACGGTGAACCGTTAATGCCCTGCCAGCCAAGAAAGGCACGCCTGCTCTTGCAAGAGGGCAAGGCGAAGGTGGTGAGGATGATTCCGTTCACGATCCAACTCCTGTATGGCAGCAGTGGCTACAAACAGGAAGTCTCTCTTGGTCTTGATGCTGGCACACACCATATTGGCGTCTCGGCAAGCACTCCACAGCAAGTGCTCTTTGAGGCTGAAGTGCAGCCGAGAAGCGATATTCAGGAGCTGCTTGCCACGCGCCGTCAGTTTCGTCGTGCGAGACGAAACAGGAAGACACGCTATCGCAAGGCAAGATTCCTCAACAGGAACAAACCGAAGGGCTGGCTTGCGCCTTCTGTGCAACACACAGTTGATTGCCATCTGAAAACGATCCGGTTGGTCCATCGCATCTTGCCCGTTGGTCGTACGACAATTGAGGTGGCGCAATTTGATATTCAGAAAATACGCAACTCACAAATAGAAGGGGAAGAGTACCAGCAGGGGCCGCAGTTCGGGTTTTGGAATGTGCGCGAATATGTACTAGCCAGGGACAGCCATCTGTGCCAGTGGTGCCAAGGAAAATCGCAAGATCGCATTTTGCATGTGCACCATATCGAGTCAAGGAAAACAGGGGGTGACAGTCCAGACAATCTCATCACGGTGTGTCAGACGTGCCATGATCTCATCCGCCGAACCCACCAGGAGCATAAGATCGAACGCAAGTCGAGAGGCTTTCGAGATGTAACGCAGATGGGCATCATTCGCTGGCGCATCTACGAGCAAGCCAAAGAGCTATTCCCACCTGTGTATCTGACGTATGGGTGTCTCACGAAGCAGACACGGATTACGCACCAGTTGGAGAAATCTCACCGTGTCGATGCGCGCTGTATCAACGGTCATCCTCTGGCGTGCTCGGATGGCACGTGGTATCTCATGAAGTACATGCGGAGAAATAACCGGCAACTGCACAAAGCAACCATCAGAAAAGGCGGGAAGCGGCAGCGCAATACGGCTCCCAAGTCTGTCCATGGCTTTCGTTTGTTCGATTGCGTGAGATACGAAAACGTCACCTGTTTTGTCTTTGGAAGGAGAAGCAGTGGCTACTTTGATCTACGTACCCTGGATGGAACAAAGGTCAGTGCCAGTGCCAGTTACAAAAAGTTGAACGTCGTTCAGAAGGCTTCGGCCTTGTTAGTAGAAAGGAGAGCGGCGTTTTCTCCCGTCCCATAAACGGAGACGGGTCTCCACGCCGCATATTTTATGAATACCCCATCAACTGAGCAAGAGAAGGAGCCAATGCTTCTGCTTGACACGACTGGTTCCATGAACTGGAGCACGTCGGAGACCGATTCGACACCGCGTAAAGACACGATTCGCGAGGCAATCAGCCTTATCGTCGCCGAGCTGGCGGCAGCCGATAGCCAGGCGAGCAAAGAGGAAGAGGGCGGCGGCCTGCGCACCGTCACGTTCGCAGATGGGCAGGCACATGATATCGGCGACCTGAATCCGAACAACCTGCAACAGAAATGGAGCCAAATCCGCTGGGCTGGCGGGACGCGGATCATGCCGGGCTTTAACCTGCTGCTGAAAGCCTATACCGACGAATTCGGAGCGGAGCCGCCAGCGGAGCGCCCGCTGTTACTAGCCCTCGTCATCACCGATGGCGAGGCTGACGACACCGACGCCTTCAGGAACACAGTGGCGCGGGCGGCCGGGAGCATGTACGTGGTGCTGGCGATCATCGGGCACGGTCCCGAACACGATCGGGCACTGCAGGCCTACCAGCAGGTCGAGGCGCAGAATGCACACGTCAAGGTGATGCCATTCGCGGGCGAGACCGATCCCGAGGTGATTGCCAACGCCCTACTCCGCATGATCGCGTAGTCGCAGCCCTCACCCACTCGCACAACCCTGCCTCTCTGGCAAGCAGCGATTGCTTGCCAGAGATAGCTTGTAACTGCTCATAAAAATCCTTTCTGGATACTCGCCTGCCTTCAGGCGGCGGGAGGAAAGAAAGCCGCCCGCAGGCGGGAACACTTGATGTTTCACAGGGTATGTGCTACACTGTGATACATGAAACAGAAACGAGCCTACCAGTACCGAATCTACCCAACGGATGAGCAG
>WNFB01000565.1_pt1 | contig 30576 bp, 24 predicted proteins | sample 5400501 | NCBI WGS metagenome assembly WNFB01 (sample SAMN13153341, study PRJNA577476) | soil metagenome | isolation source: 200 cm saprolite under Douglas fir tree site 2 hole 1 | place: USA:California | collected 2015-04-18
CGGCTGTGCTCGGCGTTCCGGTACCGCGGGTCTACTTGCTGGCATTTGTCATCAGCTCCGGCCTGGCGGGCATCGCCGGCGGCATGCTCGCCCCGGTGACCTCGGTGTTCCCGAATATTGGCGGGCCGGTCATCCTGAACTCGTTGATCGTGGTGGTGGCGGGCGGGCTGGGCAACTTCCGCGGCGCGGCGTGGATCGCGATCCTGTTCGGGGAAGTCCAGGCGGTGGGCTCGATGCTCATGCCGCCGGTGGTCGTCGAGCTGATCTCGTTCGGCCTGGTGATCGTGCTGCTGGTGATCCGCTCGCGGCGAAAGACCGTCCTGGTGCGGCTATGAGCCCCACACAATCCACTCCGGCCGCGGCGGGGAGCGGGCTACGGTGAGGGAACCTGAGACGCTGGGCGGCGCGGCGGTCGTTGCAGCCCTGGTGCTGGCGGCCATCCTCGTCCCGCCGCTGGTGGGCGGCTACCTGCCGCACCAGATCACCAGCTATCTCATCTTTGGGCTGTTTGCATTGTCCGTGAGCCTGATCACCGGCTATGGGCGACTGTTCAACATCGGCATCGGCGCGACGTTTGGTGTCGGCGCCTACAGCGTGGCCATGCTCAGCCAGCAGGGCATCACCAATCCCTGGCTGGTCCTGGCTTGCTCCCTCGTCGCGGGAGCGGCCGTCTCGCTGCTGTTTGGCCTGTACTCCATCGTGGCGACCGGGATCGAGTACCTGATGCTGACCTTCTTGACCACGCTGGCCTTCTTCAACATCCCGCTGGCGGCGCAGAAGGTGACCGGTGGTGAGAACGGCCTGCAGGTCAAAAACGAGCTGGAGGTGGCCTTTGGGCTCGACCCGCTGAAGGGCAGCGACTTCTACTGGTTCGTGCTGGCCATCAGCCTCGCCGTGGCTGCCCTGTCGTGGTACCTGCTCTCGTCGCAGGCCGGCCAAGCGATGCGTGCCATCGGCCGCAACCCGGCTCGCGCCGCGGCCATGGGCTACAACGTCAGCGCGTATCGATTCGCGCTGACGCTTTACTCGGGCTTCGTTGCCTCGCTGGCCGGCTGGCTGTACGCGCTCCAGGCGGCGTTCGTGTTCCAGGACCTGCTGGGGCCAATCAACTCGCTCAACGGGCTGGTGTACGCCCTGGTGGGTGGCGCCGACAGCGTGATTGGCCCCTTCATGGGCGCGCTCGGCTTGCGCTACCTCAGCGAGCGTCTGAGCCAGCAGAGCACGCAATCGTCGTTGTACGTCGGCTTCGTGCTGCTGCTGGTCGTGTTCTTCATCCCCGATGGTATCGCCGGCCGCTGGCGGCAGCTGTGGCAGCGACGCAAGGCGGGCAAAGCCGCGCCCGAAGCTGAGCCCGACGTCCCGGCCGTGAGCCTGGCCGGCGCCGAGAACGAATCAGCGCTGTAATGCCACCGAAGATGCGGCTGGGCATCGCTGGCCTGGGCGTGGCCAGCACCAACTGCTTGCCGGAGATCATCGCCCACCCCAACGTCACGCTCACGGCGGCCGCCGATGTCCGCCCCGAGGCGCGCGAGCGCTTTGCCCGCGACTTCCACGCCGAGACGTTTGACAGCGTCGAGGCCCTGTGCGCCAGCCCGAACGTGGACGCGATCACTATCTTGACGCCCAATCGCTTTCACGCCGAGCACGCCATCCTGGCGGCCGACCACGGCAAGCAGGTGCTGTGCGACAAGCCGATGGCGGTCAGCCTGGAGGATGCCGATCGGATGATCGCCGCCGCGGAACGCAACGGCGTGCGGCTCCTCATCGGTCACACCCAAAGCCTCGATCCGCCAATCCGCAAGATGGCCGAGATCGTGGCCAGCGGCGAGCTGGGCCGACCCCTGCTGATCAACACCTCCTTCTACAGTGACTGGCTGTACCGGCCCCGCTCGCCCGAGGAGCTCGATCCGTCCCAGGGAGAGGGGCTGGTGCTCAGGCAGGGACCTGTCCAGGTGGACATCGTGCGCATGCTGGGTGGCGGAATCGGCAAGGGCGTGCGCGCCAGCGTCAGCATGGCCGATGCTCGCCGGCCGATCGATGGCGGCTACGGCGCATTCCTGACCTTCGCCAGCCAGGCGTGCGGCCAGCTGACTTACAGCGCCTACGCGTTCTCGGATAGCGCCGAGCTGACGTCTGGGATTGGGTTGTCGGGCATGCCGGCCAACCTCGACGCCAACCGCGCGTCACGCCAGCAGATCGCCGCGTTCACAGATTTGGCCGAGGAGGCGGCTTACAAGGACTCCACTCGCTACGGCGGGTCACGGATGCACATGGCCGACCCCCAGGCCGTGCCGCGGGACAAGCGACATGCCTTCTTTGGGTTCACCATCGTCACGTGCGAGCGAGGCGAGATGCGCCAGTCGCCCACCGGCCTGCTGCTGTACGACACCGCTGGCCGCCACGAGCTCGAGGTCGGCGGCGGCGACTACTTCAGGCGCTACACCAGCGTTGAGCTGGATCTGATGTACTCAGCTTGGGCCAACGACGCGCCGCTGGCCGCCCACGATGGCCGCTGGGGCAAGGCCACGCTCGAAGTCTGCCTGGGCATCCTGCGTTCGTCGGAGGAGGGCCGCGAGATCGACCTGGCCTGTCAGGTGCCGTACTCGGCCCAGCTATAGCTTGCTGGCCGCGCCTTTGTCCAGGAACCAGGTGACCGTGCCCTGCGAGTGGCGCACGACTTGGGCGGGGTAGGCGTCCGGGTCGTAGAGGCCCTGGATCACCGTGTGGACGGCCTCGGCCTTGTCCTCGCCAGCGACCAGAAACAGGATGTGGCGCACGCGCTGCAGCTCCGAGACGGTAATTGTGATGCGCCACATGTTGACCTCTTGGACCCATACGGCGGCGACGCGGCGGTCGGTCACCTTCAGGACGTCCGTGTGGGGGAACAGGGAGGCGGTGTGGGAATTGGAGCCCAGGCCCTGCAGGGCGAGATCGAAGGGCTCGGGCGGCAGCAGCTTCTCGTACTCGACGGCGGCCTCTTTGGGGTCGATTTCGCCCTTGATGCGGAACACGCGCTCGGCCGGCACCCTGTCCAGCAGGTGCTGCTTGGCCATGCCGTAATTGCTGTCCGGATGATCCGGCGGCACGCAGCGCTCATCGCCCCAGTAGATACCCAGCGTGCGCCAGTCCACCTGGTCACGGTAGGGCGGTTGGGCCAGCAGGTCGAACAGCCTTTTGGGGGTCGATCCGCCGGATAGGGCCACGGAGGCCTTAGCCTGCTCGACGAAGCGCTCCGCGGCGGCACGGAACAGCGCGTCCATGGAATCGAAGACGCGGAGCTCGGGTTCGGCCAGGGCGCTCACACGAGGAGCGAGCCTTTGACCAGCTCCCGGCGGTAGCTGGGATCCAGCATGTTGGCGGCGGCATGCAGGGCTCGCTCGTAGACTTCGTCGTGGCCGAAGACCTCCAGCACCTCGAACAGCAGCGACGCCTCGCTGCGATCCTCCAGCTTTCCTTTGCGGACCACTGGCTCGGAGCCGGCGATGCTGGCGGTGGTGCTGACCTGGCCGGTCTTGGTGTCCACGGCAAGTGAGAACTCCCCGGCGGGCATACCGTCGCTGGCGGGTGCCTCGAGTCGTATCTTCAGCGGAGCGAAGTCTCGCGGCGCGCCCACCCGGATGTCCACGCTGAACTTGCGCGCGCCGTTGCCCAACAGCAGCTCATAGTGGTCGTCCGCGAGGTGGCGCTGCTCGGCGTGCAGGCCTAGTGACGACGACAGCCAGCCGCCCAGCAGCAGGACTTGCGGCAAGACGTGGATGACGCGGTCTGTAGACGGCGCGCATTCCACCCACATCACGGTCAGCCGGTCGAGGTAGGGCCGATACTGGGCGGCGTCGAAAAATTGCGCGATCAGGTCTCGCCAGGGCGCCAGGCGGGCCCAGTTGAAATCGGAGAAAGCGACCCTCTCGGCCGCGGCATGCACGCTGTGCGACATCGCCACCAGGTCCTGCGTGGGGTTGCCGAAGTCGCTGGAGTCCACGATGAAGCGATCGGCGACGTCGCGCAGCTGGCCATAGACGTGATGGTGGAATGGGGTCTCCCCCAGCCACCACAGGAACACCGGCAGGTCCGGCGCAAGCAGGGGCGCGACGATGCTGGCCAGGTGATGGCTGGCTTGGCCATGGACCCACAGCACCAGCTGCTCGGAGCACACTTGCCGGTACTCGGCGTAGGCGCCGTGGCTGTGTATCGACAGCCGGCAGTCCATCGAGGACGTGGCGTGCGGCTCGCCCGGCACGATGATGATGGCCCGTGACGGATGGGTGCCCGACAGGTGCTCCAGCGCGGCCGTGGTCCGCTCGCAGCAAGCCTGGTTGGGGGCGTAGACGATCAGGTTGAGGACGCTGGTGCGGATGTCGGGGCGCGGGCCGTCGCCCTTCCAGCCGTTGCCGCCGGAGGACCACAGCCGCTGCATCTCGGCTTCTACCTCGCCCAGCGAAACGCCCTTGCCCTCCCAGGTGGCTGCGCCGGTGGTCACAGCTTTCTCCAGGCGCGGCCATCACGCTCGATGAAGCGATGGGCCTGCTCCGGGCCCCACGTCCCGGCAGCGTAGTTGGGGAACTTTGGCGGCGCCTGATGCTGCCAGCTCTCGATGATGTTGTCGATCAGCGACCACTGGGCCTGCACCTCGTCCTCGCGCGTGAACAGCGTGGATTCGCCGAGCATGCAGTCCAAGATCAGCCGCTCATAGGCGTCGGCTACGGCCATGTCGAAGGATGCGCCGTATAGGAAGTCCATGTTCACCGAGCGGATGGCGATGTCCGGCCCGGGCACCTTGGCGCCGAACTTGAGTACGATGCCCTCGTCGGGCTGGATGCGCATGGCCAGAACGTTTGGCTCCAGTGTGGTGGCCTGGGTCTGCCGGAACATGGAGAAAGGCGCCCGCTTGAAGGTCACCGCCAACTCGGTGACGCGCTTGGGCAGCGCCTTGCCGGTGCGCAGGTAGAACGGCACGCCCGCCCAGCGCCAGTTGTCCAGGTACAGCTTCATGGCCACATAGGTGTCCGTCAGGGAGTTCGGATCGATGCCCGGCTCCTCGCGATAGCCGGGCATCTGCTGGCCGCCGACCCAACCGGGACCGTACTGGCCGCGCACCGTGAACTCGCGGTTCTCCTCGCGGTGCTGCCAGGGGTGGATGGCCCGCAGCACCTTCACCTTCTCATCGCGGACTGAGGTGGCATCGAACGCTGAGGGCGGCTCCATGGCCGTGAGCGCCAGCAGCTGCAGCATGTGGTTGGCCACCATGTCGCGGATCGCACCGGCCTGCTCGTAGTAGCCCGCGCGGCCTTCCACGCCCACGCTCTCGGCCACCGTGAGCTGCACGTGATCGACATGGTCGCGGTTCCAAATGGGCTCGAAGATGCCGTTGGCGAAGCGAAATACCAAGATGTTCTGGACGGTTTCCTTGCCCAGGTAGTGATCGATGCGGAAGATCTGGTCCTCGTTGAAGACGCTGTGCAGCAGGTTGTTCAGATCCTGCGCGGACTTCAGATCGTGGCCAAACGGCTTCTCGACGACGATGTGCGACCACCCCGGCTTGTGGCCGTCGGTCTGTGGATGCTCCAGCTCCCGCAGCTGCTGGACGATCGCGCCGTGCTCGCTGGGCGGCGTGGACAGGTAGTACAGGCGGTTGCCGCGGGTGCCGATCTCCTTGTCGTTCTGGCGCATCAGCTCCAGCAACTGCTGGTAGCCTTTGGGATCCTCGAAAGTCGAGGCCACGTAGAACATGCGCTGCTCGAAGCTGCGCCACACGTCTTCATTGATCGGCTTTTGGCGAGAGAACTCGTTCACCGCCGCCTTCATCTCGTCCCGGAACTGCTGGTGTGTCTTGGGACGGCGGGCGAAGCCGATGACGCAGAACTCCGGAGGCAGCAGGTGTCCGAGCTCGAGGTTGAAGAGCGCCGGCAGCAGCTTGCGATGAGTGAGGTCGCCGCTGGCGCCGAAGATGACCATGTTGCAGGGCTCGGGCACGCGCTCGCCGCGCGTCTCGCCGCGCAGCGGATTGACGAGGGCGGCAGGGCTGGCGTCAGCCATTATGCGGATTTGACTTCATGGCCGCCGAACTCGTTGCGGATGACGGCGATGACCTTGGCGGCGAACGAGGCCTCCTGGCGGGAGCGGAAGCGCTCCAGTAGGGACAGGGTCAGCACGGGCGCGGGCACATCGGTCTCCATGGCCGCCTCGACTGTCCAGCGGCCCTCGCCAGAGTCGGCCACCCAGTCCTTAATGCCGGCCAGGTTGGGGTTTCGGGCGAAGGCATCCTCGGCCAGCTCGTTGATCCACGATCGCACTACGCTGCCGTGGTTCCAATTCTTGGCGACGGCGTGCAGGTCCAGGTTGAACTTCGACGCCTGCAGGATCTCGTAGCCCTCGCCGTAGGCCTGGAGCATGCCGTATTCCACGCCGTTGTGGACCATCTTCACGAAATGCCCCGCGCCATGGGTGCCGCAGTACAGCTCGCCATCGGGCGGCGCCAGCGTGGTCCAGATCGGCTTCATGTAGTCGTACACGTCTTTGTCGCCGCCGATCATTAGCGCATAGCCGTTCTCGAGGCCCCACACTCCGCCGCTGGTGCCGCAGTCCATAAACTTCACGCCGAACTCGGCACAGCGGACGGCGTGTGGCTCATCACCGGTCCACTTGGAATTTCCGCCGTCGACGATGATGTCGTCCGTTTGAAGCAGCGGCAGGAAGGCCTCGATTTGGTCGTCCGTCGCTTTGCCGGATGGCACCATCAGCCAGATGATGCGCGGCGGTTTGAGCTTGCTGACCACCTCCTGCAGCGAGAACGCCGCTTCCATGGGCGCGTTCTCCTTGGTCAGCTGCTCTGTGACGCTGGAGGTGCGGTTGTAGGCCACTACCCGGTGCTCGCCTCGCACCAGGCGAATAGCCATGTTGCCGCCCATGCGTCCCAGCCCAATCATCGCCAGTTCCATGTTGTCTTCCGTTCTCCTCGTCAGCCCGAAATGTTGCGCTACTGTAGGCCGGCTGCTAATGATGTGCCGGCGGCCGGAATGGGTTCACACCGAGTATTGCAGCCGCGACGGCCACCCCGAACTCCCAGCGGAAGAACTCCTCCCCCAGGTCGAAGCGGTCCCGCAGACTGAAGGTGACCACGGGTTGGCCCGTCTGCCGCAGCTTGTCCACGGCCGGGTCCAGCTCCTGGCCGAGCCGGAGGTACACGAACAATCGGTCCCGATCCGAGGCGCCAACAACCTCTGTGGCTGACTCGGCTTGGATATCGGCCCGGCCCGCAATCTGCGCCGCCCAAGCGCCAAAGCTGGCGATTTCGGGGGGCATGATGACGGTAATTTTCTTGCGCCCGGCCAGGGTTGCCTCGGCCAGGATGGCTCCGAATGAGGCGCCGGCGTTGTCGGCTGGCTGGATCAGGGGCAGGCAGTCGTGCACCACGTGCTCGGCGCGCATCAGCAGGCGTGCCACATCCACGCCGGCCACGGCCGCGGCTACCAGCCCCAGATAGGACAGGGCGCCATTCTCGCCGGCGATGTCGCCGGGATCGAGGAACGTGCGCCGGAACTTGTGCTTCGCTGCCAGCTGCGGCAGCTCGGTGCTGGCATCGCTGATTGCCACATAGTGATCGCCGTGGGGCTGCAGGCTCCACAGGTGCGCGAAGGCGGCCTTCTGCAGCGGCACCGTGGCCGCCTTGCCGGCGTGGATCACCAGCGTGTCGCCGCTCAGCGACTCCAGCCGCGCCACGTCCTCGGCGTGCATCGCGCGCAGCCGCGGATAACCGGGCCGCGGCCCGAACGCCTCCGCGAACACGCGCACTGCCGGGTTGATGCCGGCTGAGCCGCAGAAGATGGCCTCCTTGAAGCCGGCATCCTTGACATGCGCCGCGAAGCGCTGCAGGTCGTCGGCGTGCTCCAGCATTAGATCCGTCACCGTCAGCCAGCCCAAGCGGTTTCTTATCGTCCGGCCCGTGTCGGAGTCCTTGTCGATGCCCCAGGCCGAGGCGTCCTTCTGCCAGACCTTGCGCACCGTGTCGGCTTTGGCCAGCGCGGCCAAGCGTTTGTCCACGGCCGGCTGCAAGTCGCCCAGCGAGGCGTCCTCGCGCGCGGCGATGTTGTCACGCAGGGCCTCGCGTTTGGCCTCGAGCACCGACATCAGCGTGTCGAACGCCTCGGCAAACAGCTTGACGCCTTCGCCCAGCAGCTCTTCCGTCACCTTGGCCATGTGGATGCCGAGCTCCTCGAGCTGGCGCAGGGCGCGCTTGGCGCCCTCCAGGTCCTGCTCGATGGTGGGCTCGACCTCGCCGTGCTCCTTGAAGGCCTCAACCGTGGCCGGCGGCATCGTGTTGACCGTGTCGCGGCCGATCAGCTCTTCGACGTACAGCACGTCGTTGTAGTTGGGGTTCTTGGTGCCGGTGCTGGCCCACAGCGGCCGCTGCACGGCTGCGCCGCGCTGCCGCAGCGTGGCGAAGCGCTGGCCGGCGAACGTCTGCTTGAAGGCGTAGTAGGCCAGCTTGGCATTGGCAATGGCTGCCTTGCCGTACAGCATCTGGACTATGCCGGCCGAGTCGGGCCGCTCGCGCGCGATCTCTTCCAGGCGGCGGTCCACGGCGGTGTCCACGCGGCTGACGAAAAAGCTGGCCACCGAGGCGATGCCGGCCAGGTCGCCCGAACGCCGCTCAAGCCCACGAAGGTAGGCGTCCATGACCTGGCCGTACATCTCGACCGCGAAGATGAGCGTCACGTTGACGTTGATGCCTTCGCTGATGAGCTGCTCGATGGCGGGAATCCCGGCGGGGGTGGCGGGGATCTTGATCATCAGGTTGGGCCGGTCGATCTCTTGCCACAGCTTGCGGGCCTGCTCGATGCTGCCCTGGCTGTCGTTGGCCAGCTCTGGCCAGACCTCCATCGAGATGTAACCGTCCCGCTTGTGAGTCCGCTTGTAAACGGGCGCCAGCACGTCCGCGGCGTCACGGATGTCCTGCACGGCAAGCTGCTCGAAGATGTCTGCCGCGCGGCTGCGCAGCAGCGTCTTGATCTGCGCGTCGTACTCGTTGCCGCCGCCGATGGCCTTCTCGAAGATGGCCGGGTTGGAGGTGACGCCTAGGACGCCATCCTCCTCGATCAGGCGCTTCAGCTCACCCGAACTGATCAGCCCTCGGCGGATGTTGTCGTACCAGACCGACTGCCCTTCCTTTTGGAGCTCGACCAGCGGGTTCGGCATTGGGTCACCTCACGAGCTTTTTAACCGCCTCCACGATGGCCTTGCTGCCGATACCGGCGGCATCGAGCAGCTCTTGCGGTTTGCCCGATCCTGGCATATCCCGAACCGCAAGTCGAGTCAGCGCCGAAGGTACTGCCCCTCCTTGGTTAGTCAGCGCCTCCAGCACCGCGTCGCCGATGCCGCCCTCGGCCCAGTGGTCCTCAACCGTCACCAGCCGCCCACCGGTTTCCTTAACGCAGCGCCGCAGCGTCTCGCCGTCCACCGGCTTGACCGAGTACAGGTCCACGACGCGGATGCTGATGCCTTCGCTCTTGAGCTGCTCGTAGGCCTGCAGCGCCTGGTGCAGGGTGATGCCCGCGCCGACCACGGTGCACTTGTCCTCGGCGGAGCCGCGCACCACTTTCAGGCCGCCGACCGGGAACTTGTCGTCCGGCTCGTAGATGACGGGCGTCTTCTCGCGAGTGGTCCGCAGGAAGCTGATGCCGGGGTGGTGGGCCATTTCCTCCACCAGATGCGCCGTTTGGTTGGCGTCGCTCGGATAGAGGACGGTGCTGCCCCATACGGCGCGCATCATGGCCAGGTCCTCCAGCGCCATCTGGGAGGGGCCATCTTCGCCAATGGACACGCCCGCATGTGAGCCGCACAGCCGCAGATGCGCCCGCGAGATGGCCGCCATGCGGATGAAGTCGTAAGCGCGGCTGAAGAACGCCGCGAATGTCGAGGCGAAGCAAACTTTGTGGCGCACGCTCAGGCCGACGGCAGCCGCGACCATGGCCTGCTCGGCGATGTACTGCTCGAAATAACGGTCTGGATGAGCGTGGGCGAAGTCCTCGGCGTAGGTCGAGTTGCTGACCTCGCCGTCGAGCGCCACGACGTCGGGCAGCGCGTCGCCCAGCGCCTTCAGCGCCTCGCCGTAGGCCTTGCGCGTTGCGATCTCGTCGCCTGGCTTGTAGCGCGGCAGCTGCACCGGCTTGGCTTCGACGTGAGTGGGTTGCAGCGCCTCCGGCTTGCGTACCTGGATGACAATGCTGCGCTGGCCGCCTAACTCCTGGATGGCCTTGTCGGCCTCGTCCGGCTTGAGGGCCTTGCCGTGCCAGCCTTCCTTATCTTCAAGGAAAGAGACGCCGGCGCCTTTCTTCGTTTTGGCGATGACCAGCGTTGGCTGGCCACGATGCGAGGCGGCCTCGCTGTAGGCGCGGTCGATGGCTGCTAGGTCGTGGCCGTCGATCTCAATGGGATGCCAGCCGAAGGCTTTGGCTCGCGCCGCGTAGGCGCCGCCGTCCCACTGCAGCTCGGTTGGGCCGCGCTGGCCCAGACGGTTCATGTCCAGGATGGCGGTCAGGTTGTCCAGCTCGTAATGGCTGGCATGGTCGAACGCCTCCCACTGGGAGCCTTCGGCCATCTCGCTGTCGCCCAGCAGCACCCACATGCGGTAGGGCAGCTTGTCCAGGTACTTGCCGGCCAGAGCCACGCCCACGGCGATCGGCAGCCCCTGGCCAAGTGAGCCGGTGGCCACGTCCACCCACGGCAGGATGGGCACTGGATGGCCCTGGGTGCGGCTGCCGAACTTGCGGAAGGCCATCAGCTCGCCGTCGCCGATCGCCCCGGCGGCTTTGTAGACCGAGTAGAGCAGCGGCGAGGCGTGGCCCTTCGAGAAGATCAGATGGTCGTTGTTGGGATTGGCCGGGTTGTCGAAGTCGTAGCGCAGGTGGCTGGCCAGCAGCACGGCCATCAGGTCGGCCGCCGACATGGAAGAGGTGGGGTGACCCGATCCGGCGGCGGTGCTGCAGCGGATGCTGTCCACCCGGAATTGCTGAGCCAGCTCATGCCACTGCTGGACGTTGGGAGCTGCTGGTGCGGTAACGCTCATCGCCTCTCTTCGAACCTCCTGATCGGCATCGTAACACCCGATTTTGCCTGTCAGTAACTGTTCCTCTCCCTCCGCGGAGGGAGAGTTAGTCGAAGCGCCTAGCGCTCGATCAGCTGCCGGTAAAGGTCTTGCTGCCGGGCGATCGCCTGCTGGTAATGCGCATGACGAGTCGGCCGCGGCTCATGGCTCCGGCGGTACTTGAACCCGGCGGCAGCTGCGTCTGGCAGCAGGTCCAGCGCTTCCAGGGCCAGCAGGGCGGTGCCTCGGCTGGTGGCCTCGCGGTCGCTCAGAGCGTGCAGCGGCCGCCCCAAGACGTCCGCCAGGATCTGCCCCCAGGCCGGGCTGCTCAGGATGGCGCTGCCGCTGGCCACCAGCTGGGCTTCGGGCGCGAGTGGCCGGAGCTGCTGCCAGACGGCATACAGCCGGTAGGCCACCGCCTCCATGCTGGCGCGCATCAGCTCGATCGGCCGCGTGTTCAGGTCGCCGCCAGTGACGGTCAGGCGGGCGCCGGACGCCCAGCCAGGACTCCGCTCGCCCGCGATAAAGGGCAGCACCGTCAGGCCGTGCGTATCAGGCTCCATGGCTGCTAGCTCAGCCTCGCTGGCGGCAACGGACGGCAGGCGTAAGCTCGAGCGCAGCCAGGCCCAGAGGTTGCCGCCCTCGCTGAGAGCGCCGCCGATGAGGATGCGCCGGCGGTCGACGCGATAACGCCACAGGGCGAAGGCAGTCTGTTCCTGTCCCACCACGGCGGGAGAGGCTGGCTGACGGCCCTGCCCAATCAGCAAACGCATCGCACTCGAGGTGCCGACGTTCACGGCGATGCGATCCGGCGTAAGACAGCCGCTGCCGGCGTTGCTGGCGACGCCGTCGCCGACGGCTGGCAGCCAGCCACCAGGGAGCGGCTCGCCCGGGTCCACCAGCGGCGAGAGCTGTTCCGGCTCGATGTGAAGCGCCGCGAGCAGCTTGCCATCCCATTTACTCGCGCGTTGATTCAGCAGGCCGGTGGCGGAAGCCATCGAGAGGCTGCAGGCGAGCTGGCCGGTGACCCGCCACTGGAAGTACTCGGCGAAGGACAGCCAGCGCTTGGTTCGGCGGAAGGCCTCTGGCTCCGCGGTCTCCAGCCAGCGCAGCTTGGCGGGCCAGTAGCTGGCGTGCAGACGGCAGCCGGTACGGGCGTGCACCTGGTCCTCATCGAGGTTGTGGGCCAGCTCGTGGGCTGCTTGGGCCGCGCGAGTGTCCGCCCAGGTGAGCAGGCGCGTGGAGGGCTGACCGCGAGCGTCCACCCCCATCAAGCTGTGCCAGAAGGAGTCCATGGCCAGCGCCGCGAGCGGCGCGTCGCCGATCGTCTGGCGGGCCTGGTCCAGGCATCCGCTAGCCAGCCGACACAAGTCCTCAGGATCGAAGAACGCGCCGCCGTCGGGCGTCGTGGCGAGGTCGTGCTTGGCGTGCGCGTGGACCTCTGACACACGCCGGCCGCGAGCATCGAACAGCAGCGCGCGTGTGGACGACGTGCCGACGTCGAGCGTCAGCACGAACGGCGGCTCGCCACGCAGCCTCACCGTGTCACCATAAACTGTGGGCGCATGACACGCCGGCGTTTTCTGTGGCTGCTGGGCTTTGGTCCGCTCGCATTGGCCGCCTGCGGGCAGGCGACTGCGCCCGCCGCTACCCCTTCGCCCGGTGTAGGCTCTCCGTCCGCCACGCCGGCGGCAGTGGCCTCGGTCAGTCCCAAGCCGAGTGTGGCCTCAGCGGGGGCAGCGGCATCCGCCAAGCCCTCCGCGAGCGCTGCGCCATCCGCCGCCCCCCAGACAGTCGCCGTGTTCAACGTCGGCTCAAAGGATGTGACCCTCATCGATGCTGCCCGCAACGAGGTAGTCGATACCAAGCCGCTGGGCGCAGCCGTGCGATGGCTGGGCGAGGAGCAGGCGTATTGGGACGGCAAGCTGATCTGGACCTACGACTTTCCGGACAACAAGCTCGAGGTGCTGGCGATCGATCCCTCGAGCTGGCAGGTGACCAAGCGCATTCCTGCCGGCACCGGTCAGGCCTACGGGGTCATTCTTTCGCAGGACCGCAAGACAGCGGCGGTGACGGCCGCGGGCGACAACAAGCTGCTGACGTTCGACACGGCATCGGGCGCGCAATTACATGCCGCCGATACCGGCAAGTACCCCTGCGACCTGGATAACTCCTCGGACTACAGATTCCTGTACGTTCCCGAGCGCGATCAGGACACGGTGGCCATGTTCAATGCCGCCGACCTGACGCTGGTGAAGCGGGTGAGCTTTCCGGCCGGCAGCAAGCCGCATATGCTGCGCGTGGCTCCCGATGGCCTGACGCTGTGGGTCCAAACCGATCACGCCGGCACGAACAGCGTGCTCAGAGCCAGTGATCTCACCGTGCTGGCGACCGAACAGGCAGGCAAGATGCCCGTGACGGTGGCTTTCAGTCCTGATGGCAAATGGGCGCTGGTGCCGAATGCCGGAGAGGACACCGCCACGCTGTTCGACGGCGGGACATTCAAGCCGGTGAAATCGATAACCGTCGGGCAGGGACCGACCGTGGTGAGCTTCCGAGGCGACGGCAAATTCGCGTATGTGGCCCTCATGCGTGAGAACAGCGTCGCGGTGATCGACACCGGCAGCTGGACTGTGGCCAAAACCGTGAAAGCTGGGCAGCAGCCCCAGGGAATCGTCATCCTGCCGCCCAATCCCCGCTGATTACGTCAACCGCCCTATAGGACTGCGGTCAGGTGGGCGCTAAGATCGTCCCTGGTCTTGAAGGCGTTCCGCGCGTTAGCCATTGCCTCGGCGGCGGCTACTTTCCTGCTGGTGGTCATCGGCGCAGTCGTACGTGTCAGCGGCTCGGGCTTGGGCTGCGGCAACGATTGGCCGCTGTGCCATGGGGCGCTGGTGCCGCTGTTCGACCTGCCGACGTTCATCGAGTGGAACCACCGGCTGTTCGCCAGCCTGGTCGCGATCCTCAGCGTTGCGACGGCCACCTGCGGCTGGATCGCGCTGCGCCGGCGGCCGACGCTGGTTTGGCTGGCCACCGGCGCCATGGGCCTGGTGGTGGCGCAGGCGCTTCTGGGGGCGGCCGTGGTGAAGGGCGACCTGGCCTCGCAACTGGTGATGGCTCACCTGGCGGCCGCCAGCCTGACCCTGGCCATCATGCTGGTGCTGGCGACGCTGACGTCGGCCCAGGAGCAGCCCGCCGGGCTGCGACACCCTCACCCTAGCCCTCTCCCGCAAGCGGGAGAGGGAACGAGAAACCTTTATCAGCTGCTGCTGTGGACGACCGCGGCGGCGTTCCTGCTGCTGATGAGTGGGGCGCTGGTGACGGGCAGTGGCGCTTCGGCGGCGTGTCCCGACTGGCCGCTGTGCTTCGGGCTGAGCGTGCCCGCCACCGGACTGCCGGCCATTCATTTCGCGCATCGGCTGGTGGTGCTGGCTGTCGGCGTGCTCATTGCGTATGCGGTTGTGGCCGCGATGCGCGGCCCTAGTCGCGGCATCTCGCGGGTGGCGCGCTGGACTGGGATTGCGCTGGTGGCGCAGGTGCTCGTCGGCGCGCTGCAGGTGTGGCTGCACTTTCCGGCCGGTTTGGTGGCGCTGCACATCAGCCTGGCTGAGGCGGTTTGAGGTGGGCTGGTCGTAATGACGGTGCTGGCGCAGCGGGAGGAGCGTTCTGTTCCTCTCCCACCGCGGTGGGAGACGCTGGGTGAGGGAACCCCGGGTCAGCCGGTACTGGCGGCCACGCTGCGGCAGACGCTGCTGGACTACGTGGCGGTGACTAAGCCGGAGATCATCAGCCTGCTGTTGGTTACCACCGTGTGCACGATGTTCATCGCCACGCGCGATATGCCCTCAGGCTGGCTAGTGCTGTGGACCACGCTCGGCGGCGCACTGGCCGCCGGCGGCGCCAACGCCCTCAACTGCTATGTCGATCAGGACATCGACCAGGAAATGACGCGTACGCGCCGGCGCCCGCTGCCGGCGGGACGGATGGAGCCGCAGCGGGTGCTCATCTTCGGGCTGACGCTGGCTGTGTTGTCGTTCATGGTCATGCTGCTGGGCGTCAACATGCTGGCCGCCGTGCTGTCGCTGGCCGGTCTGCTGTTCTACGTCTTCGTCTATACGCTGTGGCTCAAGCGCACCACGCCGCACAACATCGTGATAGGCGGCGCGGCCGGCGCTGTTCCGCCGCTCGTGGGCTGGGCCGCCGCCACCGGCCGCGTTGACCTGGCCGCCTGGTGGTTGTTCGCGATCATCTTCTTCTGGACGCCGCCACACTTCTGGGCGCTGGCGCTGCTGATCAAGAAGGACTACGCGCGCGCCGGCGTGCCGATGCTGCCGGTGGTCCGCAGCGAGGACCACACCCGCTGGCAGATTTTCCTGTACTCCCTGCTGCTGCTGCCGCTGACGCTCATGCTGTTCGCCATGGGCGCGCTCGGCGTGCTGTACCTGGGGCTGGCTGTGGTCCTGACCGGGATATTCATTTGGTACGCAGCTCGCCTGCTCCGACATGCGACTCTTGGCTGGGCCCGCCGCACGTACCGCTACTCGCTGCTGTACCTGGCGCTGCTGTTCGGCGCAATGGTCCTCGACCACGCGGTTTCGCTGTCATTCTGAGCCGAAGAGCCCCGCTGTTCCTGTTCCTGGGCGCTTGCGTGGCGCTGCTGCTGGCTGTGATCTCGGCGGGGATGCTCTATTTCCGGCATGCGAGTGGGCTGGTAGGCACGGACTTGGGCGCTGCGCCCGCGCCAGGTTTCACGCTGACCGACTACACGGGCCAGCAGGTCTCGCTGGACCAGTTCCGTGGCAAGCCGGTGGCCCTTACGTTCCTCTACACCCACTGTCCGGATGCCTGCCCGCTTATTGCCGACCAGCTCCGCCAAGCGTCGGACCTGCTCGGGCCTGACGCGGCCAAGGTGGCGATGCTGGCCGTCAGCACCGACCCGCGCCACGACGACCGCGCCGCGGTGCTCAACTTCAGCCAGGTCCATGGCATGGAGGGCCGCTGGCTGTATCTGCTGGGCAGCCCCGAGCAGCTCGCGCCGGTGTGGAACGCGTATTACATCGGAGTGACGCCCGGGAACGAAGCAGGGAGCCCGCTGGGTGAGAACGAGATCATCCACAGCGAGGCCGTGTTCGTGATCGATAAGGCCGGCCGGGAACGGGCGCTGCTGGGCCTGCCTTTCAGCGCGAGGGACCTCGCCTCGGACCTGCGAAAGCTGCTGAACGAGACCTAGCTGGCCGGGCGGATATCGACGATCCGGAAGCGGCCGTCGACGTTCGCCCACAGCCAATCCAGCTCGGCGTCGTCGCCTTCGCCTTGTAGACGAACGACGTAGTGCAAGGCGCGGCCGTCGTAGAAATGCCGCTGCAGCTCGTAGGTGCGCAGCCGGAGCGGCACCAGCGCCTCTAATTGCGGAATGCGCTCGCGCGCTTCCTCGGCAAAGTCGTAGCGGACGCGTGCCGCGTCGTTGCGGATGCGTGACGCGAGGTGATCCGTGAGGGCCTGCTGGACGATGGCCAACACGCTTTGCGAGGCGACCTGCGCCTCTTCCGGCGTCACCGCCTACATCGTCTCGAGCTCGGACATCAGCCGGGCGTACAGCTCCAGGCCTTCGGGGCCCATCTCCAGCACGTCCTTGGCGAGCACGGTGATGTCGTGGCCGGAGGCGGTCGTCCCCACCGGCAGCGTGGCCTCCGGCTGGCGCTCGGCCTCGGACGCTATTTCGGCCCATGGCCGGACTGTCCCGCCGGTGACTCCGGCGGCGGCATTTACCGCCTTGCCGATGGCCTCCATCTGGTCTGGCGAGAGATCGACGAACGGCCCCCGCCAGCCAAAGCTGGCGCCCTTCTGGAGCGATTGCACGACGCGAAAGCGCAACTCGTAGGCCTGCTTGTGCACGTTGAATCGGAGTGTGTAGACCCCGTCCGGGGCGGCCGGCTCGTCGGCCTGAATCATCGCGCCCGAGGCGCTGAGGTCGAGAATGACTACCGGCTGTTCGCCGCCCTCGCCTTCGACCGTTCCCATCAGCGACACCGGAGCCCGGAGGTGCCGGCGTCGATCCGCGGAATCGTCGCTCACTGGCAACCCATCCACCTCATTCTTCCACTTTCCACCTGAAGCCGCAGAGTACTATACGCCGCATGACTGCTCACGGCCGCGCGCCGTTCGTTCCGCTGCCCGAGCGCCCCTCCTGGCACTGGCCCAACGGCGCCCACCTGGCGGTCTGGATCGTAATCAACGTCGAGCACTTCGAGTGGAACAGCATGGCCGGCGTCGGCCTCGCCAGCCCCGCTCACGAGCCGCCCGACGTACCGAACTACACCTGGCGCGAGTACGGCAGCCGGGTGGGCGTGTGGCGGACGATCGACGTGCTGGACCGCCTGAAGATCCCGGCCAGCATCACCCTGAACGCCAGCGTGTGCGAGGAATATCCGCAGATCCTGCGGGCGTTCTTGGAGCGGGAGTGGGAGATCCTGGGCCACGGCTGGACCAACAGCCAGGGCCTGTCGGGGCTCTCGGAAGCCGATGAGCGTGAGGTGATCGCTCGAACGCTGGAGCGCATCACGCGCGACACCGGCCACCGGCTCCGGCCGCGCGGTTGGCTTGGTCCTGGGCTGGCAGAGACCCATCGCACGCTGGACATCCTGGCCGAGCACGACATCGAGTACGTGGCCGACTGGGTGAACGACGAGCAGCCCTACCTCCTGCAGACGGCCAGCAAGCCCATCGTGGCGCTGCCCTACACGCTCGAAATGAACGACATCGGCACGTTTACCCGGCGCGGCTTCACCGGGCCCCAATACGGGGAAATGCTGCGCGATCAGTTCGACGTGCTGTACGAGGAGTCGGAGCGGACCGCCAAGGTCATGTGCATCGCCCTGCACCCATTCATCACCGGTGTGCCGGCTCGGAGCAAGCACCTGGAAGCGGCACTGGCCTACATGCGCCGCCATCAGCACGCCTGGTTCACCACCGGGTACGAAATCGTCACCGCCTGGCGCCAGGCAGTAGGAGTGAAGCCATGAGCAATCTCGACCAGCTATGCATCAACACCATCCGCACGCTGTCGATGGACGCGGTGCAGAAGGCCAATTCAGGCCATCCCGGTACGGCCATGGCTATGGCCCCGCTGGTCCACCTGCTGTTCGACCGCTTTCTGCGCTTCAACCCGGCCGATCCAGCGTGGCCCAACCGTGACCGCTTCGTGCTGTCCGCTGGCCACGCCTCTATGCTGCTTTACAGCGCGCTGCACATCAATGGCTTCGACGTAACGCTGGAGGACATCCAGAGCTTCCGCCAGCTCCACAGCAGGTGTGCCGGGCATCCCGAATATGGGTTGTGCCCGGGTGTGGAGACGACGACTGGTCCGCTCGGGCAGGGCGTAGCCACGAGCGTGGGCATGGCCATGGCCGAGCGCTGGCTGGAGGCCCGCTACAACAGGCCCGGCCACGACGTGGTGGGCTACAACATCTTTGCGCTCGCAGGCGACGGCTGCATGATGGAGGGCATCTCCGGCGAGGCCGCGTCACTGGCTGGCCATCTTGGCCTTTCGAACCTGGTGTGGATCTACGACAACAACCACATCACCATCGAGGGCAACACCGCGCTGGCCTTCTCCGAGGACGTAGCCGTGCGCTTCATGGGCTACCACTGGAACGTGCAGCGCGTGGGCGACGCCAACGACCTGGAGCAGATCGAGCGGGCTCTGACGAGCGCCATCGCTGAGGAGGATCGGCCGTCGTTGATCGTCCTGGACAGCCATATCGCCTACGGCGCCCCGCACAAGCAGGACACCTCGGGGGCGCATGGCGAGCCGCTGGGCGAGGACGAGATCCGGTTGGCTAAGCAGGCTTACGGTTGGGATCCCGATAAGCACTTCTTTATCCCGCCCGAGGTTGGTGACCGCATCTCGTCGGTCCGCCAGCGCGGCGCGACCCAGCAGGCCGACTGGGCTGCCAAGCTGAAGGCGTATCGGGCCGGCCAGGCCGATCTCGCTGCCGAGCTGGAGCTGCTGCATCGCGGCGGCCTGCCGGACGGCTGGGCCAGCTCGATCCCATCGTTCCCGACAGACGAGAAGGGCGTGGCCGGGCGCGACGCCAGCGCGCAGGTGCTGAATGCGCTCGCTCCGCGGCTGCCGTGGCTGATCGGTGGCGCCGCCGACCTCGCGCCGTCCACCAAAACGCGGCTGACAGTCGAGGGCGCCGGCGACTTCCAGAAGGGCTCCTACGATGGCCGGAACCTGCATTTCGGCATCCGCGAGCACGCTATGGGCGCCATCCTGAACGGCATCACGCTGTCCGGACTGCGCCCCTACGGCTCGGGCTTCCTGATCTTTTCCGATTACGGGCGCGCCCCTCTACGGCTGGCTTCGCTTATGGAGCTGCCGGTGATCTACGTCTTCACGCACGACAGCATCGGCGTGGGGGAGGATGGGCCTACCCACCAGCCGATCGAGCAGCTGGCCTCGCTGCGGGCCATCCCGCACCTGATCGACATCCGGCCCGCGGACGCCAACGAAGTGGCCGAGGCCTGGCGGGTGGCCCTGGAGCCAGAGAAGTACAGCGGCGACCGTGGGCCCGTGGCCCTGATCCTCAGCCGCCAGGCGCTGCCGGTGTTCGATCGCTCCAAGCTGGCGCCCGCCAGCGGCCTGCGTCGCGGCGCGTACGTGCTGGCCGACTGCCAGGGTGAGCCCGAGATCATCCTGATCGGCACCGGCTCGGAGGTCCAGTGGTGCATGGGCGCCCACGAGCAGCTGCAGGCCGAAGGCATCCGCTCGCGCGTGGTGTCCATGCCGTCCTGGGAGCTGTACGAGCACCAGCCGCGGGAGTACCGTGAGTCGGTGCTGCCGCCGAGCTGCCGCAAGCGTGTGGTGGTCGAGATGGCCTCGACCTTCGGCTGGGGCCAGCACATCGGCCTCGACCTGGACGGCACCGTTATCGGACGCAAAGACTACGGCGCCTCGGCGCCGCTGAAGGAGCTCCTTAAGGAATTCGGCTTCACGGTGGAGCACATCGTGGCGGAAGCCAAAGCTTTGCTGGGGCGCTCTTAGACCAGCGTCGCTTTTTTTAAGAACGCCACCGCCTGCGGCCACGAGGCTGCTGACGTAAGAGAGACTTTGTTGACTGAGTAGGTTGACAAAGTCAACTTACGGTCCTACGCTTGTTTCAATGGCTATCGCAGCTGGGCAGCGCGGCGTCCTACAGCCGCTCGAATCGGAAATCGAAGAGTTCGAGGGCAAGACCGAGGCGTTCCGGGCCGGCGAGATCGAGCCAGGCGAGTTCCGCGCCTGGCGCCTGACCCGCGGCACCTACGGCCAGCGCCAGGCCGACCAGCAGATGGTCCGCATCAAGATCCCCTTCGGCGGCCTCGACGCGGACCAGCTGGATGTGCTCGCCGACCTGGCCGAGAACTTCGCCGGCAGCGGCAAGGGCCACGTCACCACTCGCCAGAACATCCAGCTGCACTTCTGCAAGCTCGAAGAGGTGCCGGAGATGATGCGCCGGTTGGGCGACGTCGGCCTGACGACGCGCGAAGCCTGCAGCAACACCGTCCGCAACGTGACCGCCTGCCCGCTGGCAGGCGTCGATCGCACCGAGCCCTTCGACGTCACGCCGTACGCGGCGGCCTTCGCCCGCTACTTCCTGCGCAAGCCTGAGAACCAGGCGCTGCCGCGCAAATTCAAGGTCGCTTTCTCCGGCTGCGCCGAGGACTGCGCCGTGCTGGGCATCCACGACATCGGCCACCAGGCGGTGGTCAAGGATGGCGTGCCCGGCTTCCGCGTCATGGCCGGCGGCGGGACTTCGACGATGCCGCGCAAGGCGCCGGTCATCCGCGAATTCGTCACCTTCGACGAGTACCTGCTGCTGGCCGAGGCCATTTTGGCCGTGTTCGACCGGACCGGCAACCGCAAGAACAAGAATTCGGCCCGCATGAAGTTCGTCATCGAGAAAATCGGCTTCGAAGCCTTTAAGGCCATGGTCGACGAGGAGCTGGAGAAACTCGGCGATAAGCACGTCGATCTCGAGCCGCTCCTGACGCTGCCATCGGAAGAGGAGGCGCTGCCCGAGTCGGTGCCGCTGGCCGATCCCATCCCGGGCTTCGAGCAGTGGCGGCGGACGAACGTGATCACTCAGAAGCAGCCCGGCTACTTCGCCGCGTACGTGACGGTGCCCACTGGCGACCTGTATCCCGAGCATCTGCGCGGGCTGGCGAACGTCGCCCGGCGGCACAATGGCGGCCGGGTGCGGACCACGATTACCCAGAACATCGTGCTGCGCTGGCTGCGTGAAGAGCAGCTGCCGGCGCTTCATCGCGACCTGTTTGAGCTGGGGCTCGGTACGCCCGGCGCGCGCACGTTGACCGATGTGGTGTCGTGCCCTGGCGCGACGAGCTGCAGCCTGGCTATTACTGCCTCGATCGAGATGGCGCGCTTTGGCCTCGCGCCGAAGGTTCAGGAGCTGGTGGAGCGCTACCCCGAGGCTGAGGGCGTGAGCATCAAGATCAGCGGCTGCCCCAACGGCTGCGGCCAGCATCACCTGGGCGCTATCGGCTTCGAGGGTGCGTCGACCAAGCAGAACATGCTGCAGGTGCCGTCCTACGAGATGTGGGTCGGCGGCGGCAACACGCCCGATGGTTTGCGGCTCGGCAAGCGCATCGGCAAGGTGGCAGCCAAGCGGGCGCCGCTGGCCGTAGAGAAGCTGCTGGCGACGTTCAGCGCCGAGAAGACGGACGGCGAGACCTTCTACAACTGGATCGACCGCACCGGCATCGACCGGCTGAAGGAGCTCGTAGCCGAGTTCCACGACGTTGGCCCGCTGCACAAGGAGCTGGACTCCTACAAGGACTGGGGCGCCGACGAGGTGTACACGGTCATCCGCGGCGAAGGAGAGTGCGCAGCCTAATCTGTTCCTCTCCCTCCGCGGAGGGAGAGGCTAGGTGAGGGCTCTCCCGTGGCCGGTAAAGGACTAGAAGGCCGAACAGTCGTCCTGCTCGAAGCCCGGCGGGCCAAAGAGGTCGCCGACCTCGTTCGCCGCTATGGTGGCCAGCCGTGGTCGGTACCTGCCATGCAAGAGCTTCCGCCCGATGACACATCGGAGAGCGTGGCGCGGCTGCGCGAGCTGTGCGAGCAGGGCACGGACCTGGTCATCTGCCTCACCGGCGTCGGCACCCGGGCCATGTTCGAGCTCGCCGGGCAGCTCGGACTCGAGCAGCGGGTGCGCGACATCTTCGACCAGGCCATCGTCACCGTCCGCGGTCCAAAGCCAACGGCCGTGCTGCGCGAGCTGGGTGTGCGCATCGATCGAACGGCGCCCGAGCCGAACACCTCCAAGGAGGTGCTCCGGGTGCTGAAAGATGACACCTTCGGGCGGGTCGCCGTCCAGTTGTATGGCGGGCCCGATCCGGAGCTGCGGGCCGGTTTGGAGGCGCGTGGCGCCAGCGTGCTGGAGCTGCCCCTGTACCGCTGGGCACTGCCGGCCGACGTGCAGCCGCTGCGCGAGTTCATCGCCGCGCCCCAGCGTGCCGACGCGCTGGCGGTTACGAGCGCCACCCAGATCCACAACCTGTTCTCAGTGGCTGAGCAGGAGGGCCACGTGCCGGCTCTGCGCGAGGGCCTTGGCCGGCTGATCATCGCCGCCGTTGGGCCTGTGGCAGCCGATGCCGTTCTCGATCACGGTTTGCGGGTGGACGTGCAGCCCGAGCACCCGTCCATGGGCGCGCTGATCCGCGACCTGGCGAGCTACTTCGGAGACCAGGCGTGAGCTACTACCCGGTGTTCCTCGACCTGAGGGGGCAGCGCTGCGTCGTGATCGACGGCGGGCCTGCCGCCGCAGAGAAGGCGCGCGGGCTGCGCGAGGCCGGAGCCGACGTGCGGGTGATCCCGGCCAACGACTATCGCAGGGGCGATCTGGCCGGCGCTCGCCTAGCGATCGATGCCGGCGGCGATCCAGCGATTACTGCCAGGGTGCGACAAGAAGCCGACGCCGAAGGCGTGCTGCTGAACGTCATGGATGCGCCCGCCCAGTGCGACTTCATCGCCCCGGCAGTGGTTAAGCGTGGGGCGCTGCAGGTGGCCATCTCCACCTCGGGCGAGAGTCCGTTTCTGGCCTCTGCGCTGCGCCGCCGGCTGGAAGGCTCGCTGGGCGAGGAGTGGCGCGAGTTCGTGCGCCTGGTCGGCGAGGTACGCCGCGATCTGAGGCGCCGCAAGGTGCCGCTCAACGAGCAAACGCGCATCTACCAGCGGCTGCTCGATTCGAATGTGCTCGACCTGCTGCGAGAGGGCGCTATCGCCGCCGCGCATCGCGAGGCCTTGTCCCTGTCAGACAGGGAGAGGGGAGTCCCAGCGATCCAGAGAAGCGATCTCACTTAAGGGCTTGCGCTGGGCCGACCCGAATTTTCCCTGGGGATAGCCCAGCTGGATGCAGTACATCACCTGGACATCCGGTGGGATGCCGAAGGTCTGCTTCAGCCGATCGTCCACTGAGGGGCCCAGCCGGGTGAACGTTCCGCCGATGTCCAGCCCCCGGGCCGCCAGCACCAGATTCTGAGCTGCCGCCAGGATCTCGTTCGGAATGAGCTCCTGCGTCTGGCAGGCCAGGATCAGCACCGGCGCTTGCGCTAGCTCGGTCGTCAGCCGCAGAGCCGCCTGGTCGTGTGGCGGCACCTCCTCGGGCCGGTGGATGCCGGCCGCGTGCCGCCGCGCCCACCAAGCCTCCTGGAATAGCTCCTGGAGCCGCTGCTTCCGCTCCGGGTCCTTGATCACCAGGAAGTGCCAGGGCTGCCGGTTCGATGCGCTGGGCGCCCTGCCGGCTGCTTGCAGGATGAGCCGCAGATCCTCATCTGAGATGGGATCTGGCTTCACCCGCCGGATGGCCCGTTGCGTGAAGATGGCCTCGCCCAGGGGCAACGATAGCCGCTCGAAATCTGGCATGGCACCAGGGTATACGGTTTGTCGTAGCGACCTATGCTTGGCCTCAGTGGCGGAAACGACAGCCCGCTGGGGGTTGGCTCACTTGTTCCTCGAGCAGCCGCCGGCGGAACGGATGTTGCGCCTGCCGCACTACCGCTGGCTGGTGGTAGCCACGGTATGTGTCGGCGCCTTCCTGGGGCAGCTGGATGCCAGCATCGCCACCCTGGTGCTGCCTACGCTCGAGGAGGCATTCCACGCCGACCTGGCTTCGGTCGAATGGGTAGCCATCGCCTACCTGCTGACGCTGGCGGCGCTGGTCGTCACCTTTGGCCGGCTGGCCGATATGACTGGCCGCAAGCTGCTGTACAACGCGGGCTTCATAGTGTTCATCCTGGGGTCGGGACTGTGTGGGCTGGCACCAAACCTCGGTCTGCTGATCGTGTTCCGCATCCTCCAAGCGGTCGGCGCGGCGATGCTGCAGGCCAACAGCGTGGCGATCATCACCGCCGTCGTGCCGCGCACCGAGCTGGGCCGAGCGATTGGCGTGCAGGGCGCAGCCCAAGCCATCGGGCTGTCGGTCGGCCCATCAGCGGGCGGCATATTGATCGGAGCGTTCGGCTGGCAGTGGGTGTTCTTCATCGCCGTGCCCTTCGGGCTGATGGGGACGATCATGGCCTGGTTCATCCTGCCGCAGACCGTGCGCGCCGGGGAGGCGGGGCCGCCTGAGCGGTTCGATTGGTGGGGCGCCCTGACGTTTGCGCTGGCTGTGGCGCTGGCGCTGCTGTCGCTGAGCTTTGGCAGCACCTGGGGTTGGACCAGTCCGCGGCTGCTGGCCTGCCTGGTAGTGACGCTCGCGGCGGCCGCGCTGTTCCTGGTCATCGAACGGCGCGCGCTGTTCCCGCTGGTTGACTTCCAACTGTTCCGCAACCGCATCTTCAGCTGCGGGATTTTGTCCGGCCTGCTGTCGTACGCGGTGCTGTTTGGCGCGCTGTTCCTGGTGCCCTTCCTGTTGCAGCGGATCCTGGGCTACACGCCGGTGCGGACGGGGCTGCTGCTTACGGCGGTGCCGGTGGCTATTGCCATCCTGGCGCCGATCAGCGGCCTGATGAGCGACCGGCTGGGCTCGCGCTTGCCAACCATGGTGGGCATGGCTATCGCCGCCACGGCGCTGGTGGCGCTGTCGCTGGAGCAGAGCGCGGCGATCGTGATCGTGCTGGGCATCCTGGCGTTGCTGGGCGTAGGCCTGGGTTTCTTCACGCCCGCCAACAACAGCGCCATCATGGGCAGCGCGCCGCTGAACCGGCTCGGCGTGGCCGGTGGGGTGCTCAACATGACCCGCAGTCTGGGCACGAGCCTGGGGGTGGCGGCCAGCGGCGCGGTGCTCGAGCTGGCGCTGGCCGCCATCGAGGGACATCCGGTGCAGCCGACGCTCGGGATTCCCGTGGCGGAGCTGCTGGCCGGGTTCCGCGACACGCTGCTGTTCCTGGCTGGCCTGGCTGTGCTGGCCGGGTTGATTGCCTCGCTGCGCGGCGGGGCTGCCGCTCCGCCGCCAACCGAAGCCGCGGCTGAATCTATGGGCGTCTAGGCTGGCAACTTAGCTGCGATCATCTGCCGCAGCTTGTCGGGGCTGAGCGGGACGCGGTCGACGACGACGCCGAGCGGCGCGAGGGCATCGTCGATGGCATTGGCGATGGCAGCCGGAACAGGCATGGTGCCGCCTTCGCCGGCGCCTTTAATGCCTTCGGGGTTCAGCGGTGACCGGGTCTCGACGTGCGCCAGGGCGACGTCGGGCACCTCCATGGCCGTGGGCACCAGGTAATCCATGTAGCTGGTGGTCAGCGGCTGGCCGTTGTCGTCGTACAGCATTTCCTCGTACAGCGCATTGCCCAGCCCCTGGGCCACGCCGCCGACGCACTGCCCATCGACGACCACTGGGTTGATCACCTTCCCGCAGTCGTGCGCCACCGCGTAGCGCAGCACCTCCACCTTGGCGGTATCGGCATCGACCTCCACCACTGTCACGTGTACGCCACTGGCATAGGTGCTGGCAGAGGGGTGGAAGTAGTTGGTGGCCTCCAACCCTGGCTCGAGGCCGGGCGGAAAGGTGAACGCCGGCGGCGGCGAGGTGAGCACCTGCGCCACCCGCGCCAGCGAGATCGCGCGGTCCGGCACGCCCGACACCCGGATCTGGCCGGCCTCGATCTCCAGGTCGTCCACGCTGGCCTCCAGCAGCTGAGCCGCCGCACGCAGCGCCTTGTCCCGCACCGCCAGAGCCGCGCCGCTGACCGCGTTGCCGGCGACCACCGCCGTTCGGCTGGCGTAGGTGCCTACACCCAAGCTGATGGCATCTGTGTCGCCGGTGACCACGGTCACGTCCTCGAACGCCACGCCCAGGCGGTCGGCGCAAATCTGGGCCAGGGTGGTCTCGTGCGACTGGCCCTGAGGGGAAGCGCCGGTGGCCACGGTCACCTTGCCCGAGCCATCCACGCGCACTGTGGCGCCCTCGAACGGGCCCCGGCCGGTCGACTCGACATAACAGCCGATGCCCAGGCCAAGGTAGCGGGCTTCTTTGCGGGCCGCCTCCTGCTCGCGGCGGAAGGCCTCCACGTCGATCAGGCCGAGCGCCTGGCGGAGGCACTCGGGATAGTTGCCGCTGTCGTACACGATGTCGCCGCCGTCGCGTTCGATCAGGCCAACGCGATAGGGGAACTCCTCGGGCTGAATGAAGTTGCGGAAGCGCACCTCGGCGGGGTCGAGCTTCAGCCGGCGAGCCACCAGGTCGATCGCGCGCTCCATGTCGAATACGGCCTGCGGTCGTCCGGCGGCGCGGTAGGGCGCCATGGCCGGCTTGTTGGTGTAAGCGGCGCGCATATCCACCTCATAGGCGGGCAGCTTGTATGGGCCGGGCAGCGTAGTCGAGCTGTTGAACGGCACCACCAGCCCAAAGGGTGAGTAGGCGCCCACGTCCGCCGTGAAGCGGTTGCGGATGCCCAGGATGCGGCCGTCGCTCTTGGCCGCAATCTCCAGGTGATGCACCTGCTGCCGGGCCTGGTAGGTGGTCAGCAGGTCCTCCTGGCGGTCCTCGATCCAGCGCGCCGGGCGGCCCAGCAGCCGAGCGATGTACGGCATCAGGAACTCCTCGGCGTAGAAGCGGTTCTTGATGCCGAAGCCGCCGCCCACGTCGCCGGCGATGACCCGGATAGCCTGCTGCGGTAGGTGGAACATGTCCGACAGCACCCGCCGGGCGATGTGCGGCGACTGCGTGGCGTCCCACATCGTGAGGCTCTCGCCCAGCTTGCTGCGCTCCCAGCGGGCCACCACGCCGCGCGTCTCCATGGGTTGGCCGCTGAGCCGGCCGAACTCGAACGTCCGCTCGATGACCACATCGGCTTCCAGGAAGGCCCGCTCGATGTTACCGACGGTTTGGGTGAAGGACGCGCTCAGGTTGCTGTCGCTCCCCTCGTGCAGCAGGGGCGCATTTGGATCGAGCGCCGCCTCACCATCCGTCAGCGCCGGCAGCACCGCGTACTCGACCTCGATCGCCTCCAGCGCGTCCTCGGCCTGGTAGCGACTCTCGGCCGCTACGACCGCCACCGGCTCTCCCACGTGCAGCACCTTGCGGTCCGCCAGGGGGTAGGGCATTTGCGGCCGGAGGTCCTTGTGCGGGACGAGCATCGGCAAGCGCGGCACGTCGGGGCCAAGATCGGCGAAGCTCAGGGCGGCCAGCACGCCCTCGCACGCGCGCGCGCCGCTCACGTCGATGCGCTCGATGCGGGCGTGGGCGTGGGGACTGCGCAGCACCGCCAGGTGGACCTCGCCCGGCAGCTGGACGTCGGCCACGAACAGGCCGGCCCCCGTCAGCAGGCGCTCGTCCTCGCGCCTGCCCATCGGCCGGCCAACATAGCCGCCGGCTTCCGTGGTCAGAATTCCCTCTCATCTGGGAGAGAGCCCACAGTTCCCTCTCCCTGTGTGAGAAGGCTAGGGAGAGGGCGCAGTGCCGACCAGATGGTCTGCAGCACCCCGTCCGTCTGGTGGAGCACATCCAGGTTGCTGAACCGGAGCAGACTGATGCCCCGACCCTGGATGAAGGAGTCTCGCTCCTGGTCCGCTCGATGACCGTCAGGAGTGTAATGCTGCCCGCCGTCCACCTCGATGCCGAGCTTGACTGCTGGACAATAGAAGTCAAGCACGTAAGGGCCAATCTGATACTGGCGCCGAAAACGGATGCCTAGCTGGTCACCTCGGATACGTGTCCAGAGAAGCTTTTCGGAATCTGTTGGGTTGTTCCGGAGATTCCGGCGAAACTCAAGGCGCTCCCGGGGGCCCCTCTCCCTTGCCCTCTCCCCTGGTAGGGGAGAGGGAACTTGAGAGCTTGTCACTTCAGGTGAGCATCACGCTGTTTGAAGAGATCCTGGTCGGCATAGCCCATCAGCTCGGGGCGTGCCTTGCCCAGCATGACCTGGAAGTAGACCGGCTCGAGGCTGTCGTTCACGTACCCATGGATGACCCCCGGCGGGCAGGAGACGCACTCCCAGGGGCCCAGCCGCACGTCCACGCGCTTGCCGCTCTCGTCCTCGAAAAAGGCCGTGAGCAAACCCTTCAGGACGAAGAACACCTCCTCGACCTCATGTGTATGGGCGGCGTTGCCCTGGCCGGGCTCGACGTACATGATGCTCAGCGTGAAGTTGCCGGGCGGGATCACGTTCGGATCGCCGTGCTTGCCCGAGCCGCCGGCGCCAATGAAGCGATGCTGAGCGCGCTTGTAGCCCTCGATGCGCGCGTCGGCGAAGGCATCCCAATCGGCGTTGCGATCGCGAAAGCGGGCGGTAAAGCGGTCGGCGATCTGCTCGATTGAGAGGTTGGCGATCTCCGGCGGCTTGGCGTGTACGGCTTGGCTCACGAGCGCAATGTTACGCCCTCTAATTCGAGCAGCCGCGCCTTCACGTCCAGCCCGCCGCCGTAGCCATGCAGCCCGCCGTGTGAGCCGATGATGCGATGGCAGGGAACCACAATCGGCAGCGGATTGGCGCCGTTGGCCGCCCCCACCGCCCGCACCGCCTTGGCGTTGCCCACTGTCCGTGCCACGTCCGCGTAGCTTCGCGTCTGCCCAAAGGGCACGGCCGCCACCGCCTCCCACACCCGGCACTGGAAGGCCGTCCCGCGCACGTCCAGCGCCAGGTCGAACTGGAGTCGCGCGCCGGCGAAGTACTCGCCCAGCTGCCCGATGGCGTCCTCCAGCACCTCCGCATCGTCGACAATCCGCGCTTCGCCGATCACCCGCTGCAGCCACGCCTCCACAGCCACGCGGGAGTGCCGTGGAAACACCACGGCCATCAATCCCTCGTTGGTCCCATACAGCGCCAGCGGCCCAACGGGCGATCCGATCTCCGCCCGCGACACCACCGCCCGCCCATTCCCCGGCTTCCCGCCTTTAGCGACCACGTATTGAGCTAGCCACCGGCCTTAATTTTGGATTACTTGAAATGCCGATCTCGACCATCCGGCGAATTCTAGGCCGGGCTCTTTGACATTCGGCCTAGAATGGCTGGCCATGAAAACACAACGACTTCTGGCCGGCCTGGCCGGCCTCGCGATGGCTCTGGCCGCGTGCGGTGGTGCAGGCTCGCCCGCAGCCTCGACGCCACCTTCGAGCTCGGCTGCTGCCAAGCCGGCCGCGAGCGCGTCATCAGCTAAGCCGGCGGCTTCGGGGCTGGAGCCCGTAATCCAGGGCCGCCTTGCGGGTGATGCGTTCCAATGGGCCGACCTGGCGGCCCAGAACCAGGGGTTGTACACCAAGAACGGACTGGCTTTGGAGACGATCACGCTCGGCACGCCAGCCGTGGCCGCTCAGGCCATTACCAGCGGCTCCGTCAATATCACGGCCGCCTCGGCTGACGCCTTCATCCAGGCCATAGAGGGTGGAGCCCCGCTGGTGATGATTGGCCAGGAGATCGGCGATCCCGCCTTCACCGTGATGACCCAGCCGGGCATCAAAAGCTGGAACGAGCTCAAGGGCGCCACGGTCGCGGTGAGCAACGCTACGGACGGGGCGGCCAACGTCTTCCGGCTGATGGCCAAGCAGAAGGGTCTGGAAGCGCAGAAAGACTACTCGTTTGTGCCGGTCGGAACGACGCCAGCGCGGTACGCGGCGTTGAAGGCCAACCAGGTCAAAGCGGCCATCATGACGCAGGCCCTGGCTCTCATGGCGGAGAAGGATGGCTTCTATGTCCTGCAGCGCTCCGATGAGGTGCTGCCGCGCTACACGTTCATCGTCACCGTGGCCCAGCGGGCCTGGGCTCAATCCCACCGCGACACGGTCATCAAATATCTGACGGCACTGTCGCAGGGTGTGGACTGGCTGTACAACCCCACGAATAAGCAAGCGGCGATAGACATCCTCAAGAACAAGGTCAGCCTGACGGAGGACGTCGCCGCCAAAACGTACGAGATATACGTCGAGAAAGGCCAGGGCCGCATTCTGACCAAGGGCGCCAAGATTGACATGGAGGGCCTGAAGAACAGCGCCGACGTGCTCCAAGGCCTAGGGATGATTAAGTCGGTTGTGCCGGAGCAGTGGGTCGACCTCAGCTAT
>WNFB01000566.1_pt1 | contig 30565 bp, 18 predicted proteins | sample 5400501 | NCBI WGS metagenome assembly WNFB01 (sample SAMN13153341, study PRJNA577476) | soil metagenome | isolation source: 200 cm saprolite under Douglas fir tree site 2 hole 1 | place: USA:California | collected 2015-04-18
TATAACCGGCAGCCCTTTCGTTCGCGCTCTTTCCTCCGTCGGCATTCGATACGCAGCCAGTCTGATGAACCTGGTGGTGATCACTGCCGCGCTCTCCAGTGCCAACACGAATCTCTACCTTACTACGCGCATGCTTTACTCCCTGGCGCGGGGGCGGTACGCGCCTGGCTGGCTCGGACATCTCAGCACTAACGGGGTTCCGCGTCGAGCTCTGGCCGTTTCCACTGGAGGCATGATCGCTGCGATTCTACTTGCGATTCTTGCCCCCAGCCGCGCCTTCTTGATGCTCTATGGCGTGGCGGTTGCCGGAATGTTTTTCGTCTGGATCGTCATCCTGCTGACGCACCTCGCTTTTCGGCGGGCTCTTGGACCTGAGCGTGTTGCACAGCTTCCCATGCGCTTGCACTTTTTCCCTTATTCGACCGTGCTGGGCATTACTGTCCTTCTGGGAATCGCCGCGAGCACATTTTACGTGGACGGATTGCAATACACGGTTCCTGCCTTCGCGCCGTTTCTGCTGCTGATCTCATTGGCCTACTGGTCGATCCGGCGCGACGCGGAGGCCGCACCGATGACGGAGGGAGCGGGTGAGAGCGGCTCAGTTGCTGAGAAATAGATCTGTTTCAGATTTGAAGTGAAGGAAAAAAGCTCCAGCGGACACGCCGCCGCTGGAGCTCTTGACTTACTCTCTCTCCAGGCCGATTGAACAAAAGTCCGGAGAGCCGTTTCTCAGAACCGGAATCGCGACAGGAACTGGAATGCGCGCGGACCGCCGGTTCCGAATACGCCGCCGGGCGTCACGCCGAGTGGCTGTCCGAAACTGGCACCGCTGTCCAGATTGCCCTGAACTCCGGCGTAGTTCGTGTTGGCGATGCCGAGGATGTTGATGTGATTGAAAATGTTGAAGGCTTCCCAGCCGATGTCCGCCTGATAGCGTTCCTTCCAGGTGAACCGCTTCACCAGCCGGAAATCGAGAGTGAAGAAGGGATGGCCGAAACTCAGGTTTGGGTCCACGGCGCAGATGAGACCATTCGGAGCGCCTGCGGGACTGTTGCAACCAAATCCGGCGTTCTTGCGCGTCTGAACGATCGAGGGCGTGGCATTGTCCTTGGCGATGATGACGTTCAGTTCTTTGCCGTCGTGTATCTGGCGGTTGCCCGCGTTGCGCTCCAGGCCGGGCAGCCGAAGGAAGCCGGAGCCAACGCCGCCGCTGAAATCTGCGCCCTGTGTGATGTTAAGCGGCACGCTGCTGAAGGCCGACAGAATCGGCGCGAATTGAATGCCGTAGGGCAAGGCTACCACTCCCGACAAGACGAAGCGGTGCCGCGAATCATTCGGCGACGGCCCGAAGTCGATGCCGTGATTGTTGGGATCGCTGGAAGCGGAGATGAAACCGAGCAGGTCATTGTCTTCGTTCAGCGATCGGGAAAGAGTGTAGGAAGCCAGCATTTGGAAGTGGTTGGTGAAGCGCTTCTTCGCCGTCACCAGGAGACCGTCAAACTGGGTGTTGGCGATGGTCTGCGTCTCGATCACGCTGCCGAAGGCATTGTTCTTGCGCGTACCATTGGCCTGCTGGTTGACTTCCACTTGGCGCTGGAAGTGGCGGCCGCGCGTGCCGATGTAGTCTGCGGTGAAGACCCAATCTTTCCACATCTCGCGCTGGTAGCCGATGGCCCACTGATGAACGAAAGGCTGACGAAGATTGTTGGCAGTTACCTGAATGCTTGGCGGCCCGCCCGGCAAAACGTTGCAGAAAGGATTGGCGAGTGTGCAAATGGGCCCATTCTTGAAATCCGATGCGGAAACTAGGATCGGCAGCCGCGTGCCGTCAACGAGAAGTTCGAGCTGGCGCGTTTCGATCACGTTGTGATCGAAGTACAAGCCATAGCCGCCGCGAATTGAGTTCTTGCCGTTTCGCATCGGATCCCAGGCGAAGCCAAGACGCGGACCGAAGTCCAATTTGTCTGTGGAGCGAGGGCCGGGGCTGAACTGGTTGACCTGATGCTTGCCGATGAAATCGCTGTCATATTCCCAGCGCAAGCCGATGTTAAACGTAAGGTTCGGCCGGAACTTCCAGTCGTCCTGGCCATAAAGCCCGAGCGTGTCATCGGCCGTGGCTGGGATGGCCCCGCGAATGCCGAAGCCCGGGAATCCCGAAGTTAAGGTTTGCTGGTTGATCAAGGAAACGGCCACGGGGATTTGCGAATCCTGCGTGATCCCCGGGCAGGCAGCTTGTCCGGGAAAATCGCAGACCGTGAAGACTAAGCCCGGGCCAAACAAGTTGAAGTTGGTGGGCGCCGGAAGCGAAAGGTGGCTGTAGTCTGCGCCGAACTTAAGAGTATGACGCCCGGAGACCCAGCTCAAATCGTCCTTCAGCTGGATACGGTGCTGGATGTTGCCCTGGTCTGCGCGGAAATTGGCACCCACGTTGATGTCGGGAAAAACGATTTGCGGCGTGGTGGTGAGCGGCTGAATGCGATTTTCCGAAAAAAGAAAATTCAAGCGAAAATCGTTGACCTTGGTATTGGAGAGAGTGCGCGTCCAGCTGGCCACTCCCTGGAAGAAATGGTTTTGCTGGTTTTCAAAATTGCTGGGATCCTGCAAGAGGCCATTTCGCGAAGTTCCCGGGTCCGTGTCATGGTTCTGCTGCACGGAAAAGCGCAGGCTGATGCGGTCTTTGGGTGTCGCAAGAAGGTCGCCCTTGGCGGTGATGAGATACTCGCGGAAAGGAGTGGATGCGAATCCCTGGGTGATGGCGTTGCTCGTGCGCGACCCGCCAGTCGTGGCCCCCTGCTCGCGGTTGCGCTCAATGGCAAAGAAAAAGAACGCCTTGTCCTTGATGATCGGCCCGCCAATGGACCCGCCAAACTGTTCGCGGTCGAAAGGCGCCTTCACGGCGCCGCCAAATGGCCCCTTGGCTTGCAGACTATCTGAGCGGAAGAAGATAAACGCGCCGCCGTGAAATTCGTTGCCGCCTGCCTTGGAAACAATGTTCAGAGCGTTGAAGCCGGCGCGGCCGAATTCCGCGGAAAAACGTCCGGTGACGACCTGGAATTCCTGAATCGATTCCTCGGTGAAGTTCTGAGACACGCCGCCGATCTGAGAATCATTATTCTCGACGCCGTCCACCGTCGTGTTTGTGCCGCGCCCGAGATTGCCGAGCGAAGAAACCTCCACCGCGCGTGCCTTCGTGGGATCAAACGAAGGAGCAGAAGTATTGCCGGGCAGGAGGAAAGCGAGCTCGGTGAAGTTGCGGCCATTGAGGGGAAGCTCGTCAATGGAGCGTTGATTGACCACGCCCTCGATGGTTGAGCCGGTGGTATCGACTCCGATCAGTTCTTCACTGACGACCACCTTCTCTGCGCCTCCGGCCAGCGTAAGACTGATATCCGCGCTGGCCGTCCGTCCAACTTCGAGAGCCAGGCCTTTGACCACGGAGCGCGCAAAACCCTTTGCTTCCACGGTCACGTCATACGTGCCCGCCGGCAGGTTGGTAAGTGTGTAAGAGCCGTCCGAACTGGTTTGGGTCGTACGCTCCAATCCAGTGGAGTTTTCCTTTGCCGTAACGCTTGCTCCGGCGACAGCGGATTTTTGCGGGTCAACCACGGTGCCAGTCAAGGTCGCCGTACTGACTTGGCCAAGAGTGGAATTGGCAGCAAATAGAAACACCGTTGCGATCAGCACACATAAGGAAAGCAAGCGAATCGCGTTTTTCATGGATTTCCTCCCCCAAGTCTTCGAGTTTAGGAGTGCACCGATACCCGGACCGTTTTGTTCCCCCCGAACGGCGCAGGCATACAGCCGTGAAGTCTACCGCTGACGGAAGACTATATGCTGCGAATACCAATGTCACTTATTTTCTTGTCATACCTGCATCGGGCCGACTTCGAGGAAAGCAGGGGATAGCGAATGGATCGCTAAAACACGGCGCGCTTTTGAATGGCCTGCTTGCTGGCCAAGGAAAAGCGCGGTTCCGCGGCTCCCTTCCCCAAAACGCGATTGGCGACGTACTCACCGAGGGAGGGACCGTGCTTGAAGCCGTGGCCTGAGCCGCCCCCGGCAAGCCAAACATTGCTGAAATCCGGATGGCGGTCGATTAAGAAATCCCCGTTGGACGTGTTTTCGTACTGACACACGCGCGACTCCATCAATGGCGCACCTTTGAGCGCGGGAAACCGTCGAGCGAGGTAGGCGCGAGCCGAACTCAGGCCCTCCGCGCTTGCCACGCGATCAACCGTGTCCGGGTCGACCGCAGGACCGTGTGCGTCATAAGCGATTTTTACGCCGCGGCTCTCCAGGTCCGGGATCCCGTAGTATTCATCGGAAAGAATGATCCAGGCTGGCAGATTTGGCGGAGAGAATCGCAGGTCGCCTGGCGGGATTCCAAAGAAGAAAACTTCCTGACGGGAAGTAACGATGCGGTCTCTGAGAAGATTTGGGAAAACTTTCGGCAACCAGGGCCCGCATGCAAAAACGTAGTTCCCGGCGGTGACGGAAGTCCCGTCTCGCAGCTGGATCGCGTCGAGGCGGCCACCGCCGGCGGGAGATGCAACCGCAGCAACGCGGAATTCGACGCCACGTTCCCTTGCGTCTTCGACGACGGCTTGCACCGCACGCCGCGCCATCAGGACGCCGCTATCCGGCTCGATTATCCCTACTGCGTCGTTGTCGAGAGCAATTTGCCGATAGCGGCCGGCGAGTTCTGCGTGTGAAAGTTTCTGAAATTTTACGCCGGTTTTCTCCAGAACTGAGGCCGTCTGCAAGGCGTAGGGATCTGTGGGCTTGCAAATCCAGAGGACGCCGGTGGAATGGAAGAGCGGAGTTCTTCTGCGAGAGAACAGCTCGTTCCAGAGTGGGAGAGCGCGCTGGGACCACCGAGTATAAATCTCATTCGGGCCGTAACCCATCCGGATAACGCGGGACTCGCCGCCGGAACTGGCCCGATCGTTCGAAGGCCCGTAAGCGTCCAATAGCAGCACTCGCTGTCCGGCGCGGTTCAGAAAATGCGCCGTCCAGGCGCCGAACACGCCTGCGCCGATGACCACAACATCGAAGTTATTCCTGGATGGCCGTGGCAGGCTGGCGTTTCCCGTTGAGGCGCGCCCTTTGAACGCGAGCGTGCCGGCAAAAACAGATCCACGAATGAAATCGCGCCGATACACCGTGTCTCCTGGCTGTATCCGTACTCCCGGGAACCAATGGTGACAAGCTTGGGCTCCTCTGGTGAAGCGGACTCTCTCTCACTTCGTTGCGGTCAGCTCGAAATTGATTTTCAGCTCATCCTTGACCCGCACGCCGCCGCCACCCACCCTGATCGGAGTGATACCGTAGTCGGATTGCCGGAGCGCGATTTCGCTCACAGCTGTGAGCTTGTCTCCACTCATTCGGATTTGGACAGGAACACTGACCTGTTTTTCAACGCCATGTAGGTTGAGTGTTCCGTCCAGCTTGGCATTGATGCCGTCACTTCCGGTTCGAATAACATGCACGAGGGTGGACGTGAACTTGATTTCTGGGAACTTATCGGAATTCAGTACTTTTTCTCCGAGCATGGTTGCCTGTACTTCGTTTCTGTCCTTTTCGGATTCGCCAGGGTCCAGCACTTCCAGCGATTTCGTCTGCACGAGAAAGGCGATGGAAGAGTCTTCGACGCGCTGCTCAGAAAACCGCGCCTGCCCCGAGAAGCGCTTGGCCAGAATCAAATGATCATGGCCAAATGCCTTGAAAAAGCCCTCTTTATAAACGTGGATCTCCAGCTTGCTGTGATCGGCGTCAATTCGGAAGATGCTGCCGTCGCTTGGCGGGGCGTAAAGAGCGGCTCTCGGAAGAGCCAGCAGTAGAATCGCCGTAATGCATTTCATGCAAGAATCTCCCCTCGGCCATGCAATTGCACAGCAGACCTCCTCCTCGAGCCCATCCGCAAGATAGCCTACGGTCAGTACCGAATCAACAGGCCGCAGCTCATTGTCCCGCACTTGGCGCCGACTCGTTCGATTAACGGGAAGCACCGTCCAACATGGCAGGCAAAAACGGGATCAACAGCCCTCACGGGATTTGTTGCAAAGAATTACTGCACCGCGAGCTTCAATTCGAGTTTTGCTCCCAATCCCACCTGCACCTTCTCACCTCCAGGAAGGTATCTTTGCAGTACCCGGGGATTTGTCCATTCCAATTCCCAGCCGTTTTCGAGAGCCAGGACCGTAAAAGTTCCGGGTGGGATGGCGGTGAGAGTGAAAGAGCCGTCGGAATCGCTTTGATCGCGGCGAAAAACTGCTTCGTTGTTTTCAGCGTCTTGCGGAACGAGGACCACCATCACTCCTCCAGCCGGTTTCCCGCCCTTGATTGCGTAACCCGTTATGCTGCCGCTTGCTTTCGTTACCACCACAGCGACACGGACGTCTTGCAACCCGCTGATTTGCAGGTTGTGGCCTGTGACCTTCGCACCCGTCGCGGTCAGGCTTCGCACGACCGTACCTACCTGCGCGAAGACGATGATTTCGTAGGTCCCCGCCGCGACCGCGTTTTGCTTGAAGGAAAACTCTCCGCTCGGATCGGACCTTATATTTATAAATTCCCCCGTGGCGATGTTGCGCAGTTGCACGTTGGCAGCTTGCGGTAGCGGCGAACCATCGTCCAAATTGATGGTGCCGCTCACGATCGGGGACGTGCTCGTATCTGTTGAGTCCACTTGTGTATCGCCGGCAACCTCGACGGTTCGCGAATGCACCACCGACTCATTGCCCTTCGAAGTGGTGACTTGGAGCTTGAACCGGCCCGGCGGCAGGCCGCTGACTTCGACAAGTCCCGGCGCGACGTTTTGGCTATTCGCCTGAACGTACTCCTGCATGTTTTCCGTGAGGGCCTGTGTCACTTGTACGAAGGAGTTCTGAGCCTCATCGGAAACGGGAGTCTTAACCAAGATGTGCAACGCTGCAATCGCACGCAGCGTAAAGTCGGCCGTCTCCACGTCGCCGGAGTGCAGCGTAATCGGCGCTGCGCCGCCAATGTCCGTCGCGTTGGTAAAAAAAGTAGCGGGGTAGACGACGTCCAGTACGGGGTCATGCTCTTCCATGGGACCGAAATCCCCGGCGGACCCTTGCTTGGACTGGAATCGTCGAATGGCGTTGTTTATTGCATACCATGGGTGCGCTGAGACGGCGATGAAATACGTGCCTGGCTCCAAATGGCCGAAATGATAATAGCCCTGGTCGTCGGTCGATCCCCTTCGATGAATTCGCGTCGCGCGCTTTCCTCTGACCGTGTTCTGCTCAAAAATTAGGACCTGTGCGTTGCGCACCGGTTCGCCCATCTCATCGGTGACTTGGCCTGAGATTTTCGCAACAGGCGCCAGACGGAATCGAAGATTCTCTGTTTCAAGTCCAGGCCCCACGACGATCGCGGTCGTAAATGTCTCGTGCTGCTGGTAGTTCTGCGCCAGGTAGCCGCGCCGCCTCGCAGAGAGCACGTATTTCCCCGGCGCAACATTTTCAAAGGCAAAGCTCCCGTCGTTTCCGCTCCGAATAATCTGCGCGGAACTAGGCGAAGTCGACGAGATAGAGACGTCTGCCTGTGCGAGCGGCTGGCCGGTGATGGCGTCCACGACCGTGCCGCTGATTCGAAACGTTTGCCCCTCGGTTGCAGCAGTCGATTGAGGCGGACGAACGGATGCAGTCTCCTGCGCCTGATAACTGAGCAACAAAGCCGCCACGGCGAAAATCGGGGAGAGCATCAGAATCTACTCCTGCACATGAACCAATTCCAGATCCACGCTCGCGGACTCGCCCGGCGCAAGAGTAACGTCGCGTGCCTTCGAAAGATACTTCTGCACGACTTCGGGATTCAGATATTCCAGGCCATCTATCCGGTCGAAGGCAATCACTTTGTACGAGCCGGGAGCTAGCGAGAATCCAAATCCGGGGTTTGTGGGGTTCGATATCCCTATGCCTTGCAATTGGATCCTCCTGCTTTGATCCGGGAGAGCAATGACCATAGCTTGCGCGCTCTGCTCGTCAAATGAGACCTTCCCGTGCAGATTTGCGAAATCATCGCGCATCACAATCTCGATCGGCTGCACGGAAGCACCCGGCGCGATTGCAATCTCCTGGCGAAGCAGATCCGTCATCCCCGATCTGGCCGATTGCACGTAATACAGCCCGTTCGGGTAGATTTGAACTGCATAAATCCCCGGCGGAACGTTGGCGATCGCCAATGTCTTGTTTTCAGGATCTCCGACGTATCCAGCGCTGTACTGCATGCGCGACAATAAACCTTCTTTCATGCTCAGGAATACACTTGCGGGCGGGTTGCTCTGTCCGCCCCTTCCAACTCTTGAGATGAACGTCGGGCCTTCGCCATCAGACCCCGTCTGGGGCCGCGTAGTCTCCACGCTCACCGACACCGGGATCGTGATTCCTGGCACGAGCGACAAATGTACTCCCGAGAGGTTCGAACTGAGGTCCACCGACCGCGATGCGGAGTAAGTTTGCGGGGCGTTTCGAGAGTTGAAAGCCGGCGCAGCTTGTCCTTCCTGCGCAGAAGCCTTAAGGGTGTACGAGCCCGCAGGCAGCCATCCCGTTTGGAATTCCCCCGTCCGCTGATCCAATCGCACGTTCGCCGAGATTCCCTGTCCTACCGCATTAATAAATTGTAGGTTCACGGGTACTCCCGCCGGCGCTCCGCTGACGCTACCCGAGACGCGGAATAGCGGATAGAGTGGAAGTGAATACATGATCTCGACACGCTTGCCCGCTGTGATCTGAATGGGAGCTGCTGAGGACAGATCGGCGACGCCGGGATAAAAAATTGCCGCGTAGCCCTTTGCGCCAGGCTCCGACGGTCTGGGAGGCAAAACCACCGGTGTCTGCCCCGGTCCCATGAACAGATAATAGGCGCCGGGCCGGAGTTCTGCGAGGCGAAACTCGCCTTCCTCGTTCGTTTGGGCGCCCCTAGTTTCCTGCCAGCTCAGCTCCCCGTTCTGGACACTTCGGAACAGCAAGCGAACAGGAATCCCTTCGATGCCTTCGCCGCTCTCGCCGCTGATCCGCCCATGGATAATCCCTTCCGGGATGAGTTTGAGCACCGCGGCAGGTGCATCCTGGCCGACCCGAACATATTGTTGAGGTGGCCGTTGCGGTGCTAATTCCTGCTCCGAGAAAAATCCCGGCTTCCTGGCGGCAGCAAAATAACTTCCCGCCGCAATTTTTTCAAATTGAAATCTCCCATCCGCGCCAGTTAAGACGGATCGTTGTGTGTTTGCGTAGATTTGCACTAGAGCGCCACGAATCGGCTCACCCGTGACGGAATTGACCACCGTGCCCCGGAGCGTATAGGTAGACGATTCCGTGGACTGCGAAAATCCCGGGGACGACCCTGCAATTCCCGATCGAACCGCTTCTTCAGCGGCGCGAAATGACCTGCAGCTAATTGCCGCCCATGTGGGATATAGCACCGCGTGGAAGAACAGGAAGATGATTCCAAGCTGCATGAAACACGCCCTATTGGCTGAGGCAAATTTCGGGACAAGTCTACACCGGCTAGGATGCAAATCGCAGGTCCTGCTTTGCCCTGCCAAAACGTCAGCTGTTGTTCATTGCTAACATCTTTGCTCTTTGCAGGGCCGGCGATCTCAGACATATCCCTTGACAATTGACCCGTAAAAGCGTAACTCAGCACCCGAAACTCAGGGCCCCCAGGGGATGCGTCGTTTCATGTCTCTCACGCTCCCCCTTTCTTCGGGGTATCTGAAAAGCTCAACTTCGCGCGCATGCCAATCTCGTTTTGACTGGAGGAGTGCCTGTGACCTGGACACAAAACTACGACCCGCTCGGCCATTGGTGGCTCTCGACTCTCGTGGCTGCGCTTCCCATCATCGTCCTGCTCGGCTTGCTCGCGGGGTTGAAGGTGCGCGCGCATCTCTGCGCCGTTGCGGGCGCCGCCACCGCTGTCCTCTGCGCCATCTTCGTCTTCCACATGCCGGCCCAAACAGCGGTGAGCAGCTTTGCTTACGGTGCGGCATTCGGGCTCCTGAAAATCGTCTGGATCGTCATCGCCGCCGTGTTCCTTTACGACATCTCCGTCGAAACGGGGCAATTCGAAATCATGAAGCATTCCGTGGCCGCAATTACTCCCGACCGCCGCCTGCAGCTTCTCCTCGTGGCGTTCTGCTTCGGCGCGTTTATCGAAGGCTGTGCCGGATTCGGCGCCCCTGTGGCTATCGCCGGCGCCTTCATGATCGGCTTGGGATTCAAGCCCTTCCATGCTGCCGCTCTCAACCTCATCGCCAACACTGCTCCCGTCGCCTGGGGCGCCATTGGAACTCCGGTGCACGCATTGGCGAGCGTGACGGCGCTGCCGGAAAGCGATCTGAACGCCATGATCGGCCGTATTCTCCCTATCACTGCCGTCATCGTGCCTTTCTGGCTGGTCCGCGCCATGGTCAGCTGGTCGGAGACATTCGAAGTCCTTCCCGCAATTCTGGTCGTCGGCATCTCTTTCGCCGGCACGCAGTTCTTCTGGTCGAACTATATGGATAGCAATCTGGTGGACATTGCCGCCGGCGTCGTTTCCCTGGTGGCCACCATGCTCTTCCTCCGCGTGTGGCAACCGAAGCGGGTCTGGCGATTCGAGGACGAGCGCCAAGAAGATGCCGCGAAGGTCGCACGCAATGAAGTAGTCAAGCACTACTCAAGCGGTCAAATTGCCAAGGCTTGGCTGCCCTTTGCCATCCTCTCGGTTTTCGTGCTCGCATGGGGACTGCCCAGTATTAAGCTGGCCATGAATCAGGCTACTACGCCCGCCTTCAAGGTGGTCATGCCTGATGGTAAACCTCGCCCCGGCCCGGCGGGATGGGACTGGCCGTATTTGCATGCCAAAGTGTTTCGAACCACGCCTGTCGTGGCGAAACCAACAGCCGAAGCCGCGCGCTTCGATTTCAACTGGCTCACCGCCACGGGCACGGGCTGTTTTCTTGCGGCTTTGTTTGCGGGTGTGATTCTCGGCCTCAAACCGGGAAAGATCCTTCAGATCTTCGGCCGCACGCTGTTTCGACTGCGATTTGCCATCGTAGCGATGACGTGCATGCTGGGCTTAGGTTACGTTACGCGGTATTCCGGCATGGATGCGGTCTTAGGACTCGCCTTCACGCGCACCGGCTGGTTCTTTCCTTTCTTCGGCGCCTTCATTGGCTGGCTTGGCGTGGCCCTCACCGGCAGCGACACCTCCTCAAACGTCCTCTTCGGCGGCTTGCAGAAAATTACCGCCCAGCAACTCAACCTCAGCCCCATTCTCATGTGCGCCACGAACAGCGCCGGCGGCGTCATGGGCAAGATGGTTGATGCGCAATCCATTTGCATAGCCACCGCTGCCACCAACCAGGTCGGCAACGAAGGTTCCATCTTCCGCTTTGTTTTCTGGCATTCCGTGGCTCTTGCTGCCATCGTCGGCGTCATCGTGATGCTCTACGCCTACGTCTTCCCGCAATTCATTCCCCACGGTTTGACCTTCATCCACTGATGGGGCAAGCTGCTCCCAGGGGCAACCGCCCCTGGGAGCATAACCCCGGTTCCCGGAAAGGCCGCCGTGGATGCCCACATTTTCGGGGAGTTGCGCGCCATCGTCGGGCCGCATGGCCTGATCACTGCGCCCGAAGAACTCCACACCTACGAGTGCGACGGTCTCACAAATATCCGTGTCATGCCGCGCGCGGTTTTGCTTCCCGCTTCCACCGAACAAGTTCAAGCGATCACTCGGATCTGTCATCGCGAGCGCATTCCCTTTGTCGCTCGCGGCGCCGGCACCGGCCTTAGCGGCGGCGCTCTTCCCGTCGAAAACGGCATCGTCATCAGCCTCGCGCGCATGAACCGCATCCTCGAAGTCGATTTTCCAAACGCCCGCGTCGTCGTTGAGCCCGGCGTGATCAATCTCGATGTCACCGGTCGTGTTCAACTTCAAGAATATTTCTATGCGCCTGATCCCTCATCGCAATCCGTTTGCAGCATCGGAGGTAACGTCGCGGAAAATTCCGGTGGCGCCCACTGTCTCAAGTACGGCTTCACCACCACGCACGTGCTCGGTCTTGACGTGGTTCTCCCCGACGGCACGCTTGTTCACCTCGGCGGAAAAACACTGGATCATCCCGGCTACGACCTTGCCGGCGTTTTCGTCGGCTCCGAGGGCACGCTCGGCATTGCCACAAAAATGATCCTACGCATCGTAAAGCGCCCCGAGTGTGTGCAGACGCTCCTCGCCGCGTTCCCCTCCACCAATGAAGCAGGCGCCGCCGTGAGCGGCATCATCGCGGCAGGCATGCTCCCAGCAGCTATCGAAATGATGGACAACCTGGCAATCCAGGCCGCTGAAGCCGCTGTCCATGCCAACTATCCTAATTGCGGCGCACTCTTGCTTGTGGAACTCGACGGCCCGGTCGCTGAAGTCGAAGCCCTCATGACCCAGGTCAACGAAATCTGCCGCGCCAACGGCGCCTGGGAGATTCGCGTCGCCCAGTCTGAGGCGGAGCGCGCCTTGGTCTGGAAAGGCCGCAAAGCCGCCTTCGCAGCGATGGGCCGCATCGCCGCAAACTACATCGTCCAGGACGGCGTGATTCCTCGCACTGCGCTTCCCCGCGTGATGAGCGAAATCGATCAACTCAGCAAGGAAGCAGGTTTGCGCGTGGCCAATGTATTTCACGCCGGTGACGGAAATTTGCACCCGCTCGTCCTCTACGACCGCCGCATTCCCGGGCAGGAACACGCCGCGGAGGCTCTCTCGAACCGCATTCTGGAAATATGCATCGCGGCGGGAGGTTCCATCACCGGCGAGCACGGCGTTGGCGAAGACAAAAAGATGATGATGGCCAAAATGTTTGCCGAGCCCGATCTCGACACCATGCAGCGCGTCCGCTGCGCCTTTGATCCACTGCTGCTTTCGAATCCCACTAAAATCTTCCCCACGCCGCGCCTCTGTGGCGAAAAACCCGGTGAATACCTCCCTCACCCTCTCGAAACCTCCGGCATCGCGGAGCGCTTTTGATCACAATCATGGACTCCAGCTCTCAAAGAATCGCCTCAGTTGCGCCTCCTGAGCGGGGGTTTCACGACATCGTTGGAGAGAACAACTTTCGTGCGGCAATTCCCGAAGATTCCGTTGCAGGTGTTCAACCGCGCTTCGTTGTCGAGCCGGGGACTGAAAAGGAACTTGCTTCCGTCCTCCGTCATGCAAACGAGGTGGGTCTCGCGGTCATCCCCCGCGGAAGTGGCACAAAACTGGGATGGGGCAACCCACCCTCGCGAGCCGACCTGATTCTTTCTACCGCCCGCCTGAACAAAATCCTCGAGCACGCTTGGGCCGACCTCACCGTAACCGTCGAAGCGGGCTGCACGATCCAGAAACTGCAGGACGCCCTCGCCCAGCACGGTCAGCGGCTTGCTCTTGATCCCCTCTGGCCTGAAAAAGCTACGGTGGGTGGCGTGCTCTCTGTCAACGACAGTGGCCGTCTGCGCCTTCGTTTCGGCGCGCTGCGTGATCTCATCATTGGTGTCACGCTTGCTCTGTCCGATGGAACTCTGGCCTCCAGCGGCGGCAAAGTCGTCAAGAACGTCGCCGGCTACGACTTGCCAAAACTCGCGACCGGCGCGCTCGGCACGCTCGGCGTCATCACGCGCGCGGTCTTCCGCCTCCATCCCCTACCTCGAAATGCGCGCACACTCTCCCTCTCCACGGCGTCTCTCGAAGAGATGCAGCCGCTGATTCTCGCTATTCAAGATTCGAAACTTGCCCACACCTCTCTGCAGGCCCGCGTGGGCGCACATTCTCTACCGGTCATCGACGTCTTGTTCGAAGGCACTGAGACAGGCATCTCAGCGCAAGAAACGCATCTGAAAAAAATTGCCGGGCATTTGCAAGTCGTTGAAAGCCCCGAAACCCCGTGGAACGCCCGTCAGAATCTTTGGCATTCGAGCGATGCGTCTGCCATCTCGAAGATCAGTGTCCTCCCCGCCAGCATCGCGGAAACGATCCAGGCGATCCAGCGCGAAGCAAGTTCCCGGCAGTTGCAGTGGAAAGTGGTGATGCAAGCAACGGGAATTGGGGGGCTTCTGCTGCAAGGAGCACCGGAAAACTTGCGCGGGTCGCTACTGCAGCTCCGCGCCGAGATCGAGCAGGATGGCGGTTCGCTCGCAGTCCTTCATCGGCCGGCGGTTCTGCTGCCTATCGATACTTGGGGACAGCCGGGCGACGCGCTTCCGCTCATGCGTGCTGTCAAACAACAATTCGATCCCGGGAACACGCTAAACCCCGGCCGGTTCGTGGGAGGCATCTGATGGTGGACGCTCACTCAACACCCGTTCCCGTGACCGCCTTCGACGCCCATCACCCGCCTTCGAATGAAATCATCGACAAGTGCGTGCATTGCGGATTTTGTTTGCCGGTTTGTCCCACCTACGTTCTTTGGGGCCAGGAAATGGATTCTCCGCGCGGCCGCATCTATCTGATGAAACTCGCCGCCGAAGGCGTAGCCACCATGACCCCGCAATGGGTCCAGCATTTCGACACTTGCCTCGGCTGCATGGCCTGTATGACCGCGTGTCCTTCCGGCGTGGACTACGGAAAGCTGATTGAAGCTACGCGCTCGCAGATTGAGCGCAACCATCCTCGTTCGTTTTTTGAAAACCTTCATCGCCGCTTTCTCTTCGAGGTCCTCACACGTCCGGACCGCCTCCACCTTCTTCGCCTTCCACTCCTTGCGTATCAGAAATCCGGCCTGCAGTCGCTCGTCCGCGGCGCCGGCCTTCTAAGCCTTTTTCCGATGCAGCTCCAGACCATGGAAGCCCTTCTTCCGAAACTGCAAGCCAGCGAACACGTGCCGGGACTCACGGCTGCACATGGGGTAAAGCGCCGCCGCGTCGGCCTTCTTCTCGGCTGCGTGCAGCGCGAATTTTTCCCTCAGATCAACGCCGCCACCGCTCGAGTCCTCGCCGCGGAAGGCTGCGAAGTCGTCGCACCTCAAGCGCAGCCCTGCTGCGGCGCGCTGATGGTCCACGCAGGAGAAGAAGAGGGTGCACTGGCTCTCGCTCGCAAAACCATCGAAGCATTCGAGCGTGCGAACGTAGACACCGTTGTGACGAACGCAGCCGGTTGCGGCTCAAATGTGAAGGACTACGGCCATCTTCTCCGCGACGACCCCAGCTGCGCCGCGCGCGCAAAAGTTTTTTCCGCCAAATGCAAGGACATCACCGAAGTTCTCGCCGAACTCGAACCGCGCGCCATCCGGAACCCGCTTCGCTTGCGCGTCGCATTCCAGGATTCCTGCCATCTTCAGCACGCTCAAGGCGTCCGCGCCCAGCCTCGCTCGCTGCTCTCAAACATTCCCGGCTTGGAACTTGCCGAGATCCCGGAAAGCGCGATCTGCTGCGGCTCTGCCGGAATCTACAATCTGGTCCAACCGGATGCCGCTAGCGCTTTGGGCGAACGCAAAGCTCGCCTCATCGCTCCTTTGAAAGTGGACGTCGTGGCCACTGGCAATCCCGGATGCCTGCTGCAAGTGCAATCTTCATTGGCCAGGATCGGCCATAAGACGCCAGTCCTGCACACCGTTCAACTTCTCGACGCTTCGATTCGCGGCGCAACGCGGGAGTCCCTTTTAAAATAACTGGCTAAATCATAGAGTGCACGCATCGCAGTCTCTTCCCCGCTGGAATCAGCTCATCGATACGCGCGCACGAAAAAGTACGCCGTCATCGCTACCCCCACCACAATCACGAAACCCCGAATCCACGCTTGCGGAAGTTTCTGCGCATAGTGCGCTGCGAAGTATCCGCCGAGAATCGCCCCGGCCGTCATCACTATCGCCTGTGGCCACACAATCGCTCCGCTCACCACGAACGTTACCGTCGCAACGCCGTTGATGAAACCGCCAAGCACCACTTTCAGCGCGTTCATCGCATGGATGTCCGTCATCCCCAGCGCCGCGAGCATCGCCAGATTCATGATTCCCATCCCGCCGCCAAAGTAACCGCCGTAAATCGCCACGAACAATTCGAAAATGGCCGCGCCTGCAATTGCGGCTCGGCTGGCGTCGTGGGAGATTCCCGCCGAGATTCTCCCTGTCAGGTGTTTTCCGAATGCAAACAGCAGCGTCGCGCCCAGCATCAGCCATGGCAGCACGCGCAAAAATGTTTGCGCCGGCGTCTTGATCAGCAGGAACGCCCCCGCCAGCCCGCCGAGAATACTCGTGACAACCAGCGGAATCATCACGCGTCGCGAAATATTCAGACGGCTGCGGTAAGCGCCGCCGCTTGCCGTCACTCCGACCCAAAGCGCCAGCGTGTTCGTCGCGTTGGCCGGAACCGGGGGCACGCCCGTAAAGAGTAGCGCGGGAAACGCAATGAAGCTTCCCCCGCCCGCAACCGCATTAATCGTCCCGCCGAGGGCCCCGGCGAAAAAAAGAAAAATCGCCTGTGAAAGAGTCAAGGCAGGTTTTTATCACGTTTGCCGTCCTCCGCTCCAGTTGGAACGCCTTCGCCAAAACGCGGCAATCCGATCGCCCGGACTCTGTTTCGCCGAACTCCATTTGTTTCCCAAGTCATTTCTTGACAAGCCGCGTCTGGGAGTATATGTACGGAGCATTTTCAGGGCTCTTCCCATTGGAAACCTGGCTCGCGCCTCCAATCGCGGGCTTCAGGGGGCTTCCAGATGAAAGAGTGAGCCGCATTGGCTGCGCTGTATCCAGGGGCCAGACTTTTGGTGAATCTGGGGGCAGGATCCGAGTTCCGGTCGCAATCGAACAGGAGGACGCATGGCTAGCCAGGCAAACGCAATCCCCATGGGCGGTACCGCCGAATACGGAATCTGGAGGGTGATTCTTGCCTCCGCCGTCGGCACCATGATCGAGTGGTACGACTTTTATATTTTCGGAAGCCTCGCTGCCGTGTTGTCCCCGATATTCTATCCGCCCGGGAACCAGACATTTTCCTACATCGCTTACTTGGCCACGTTCGCTGTGGGATTCGTCGTGCGGCCCTTTGGCGCGCTCTTTTTTGGACGGATCGGCGACATCGTGGGCCGCAAGTATGCGTTCATTGTGACGTTGTCAATTATGGGTGCAGCAACAGCACTCATCGGAATGTTGCCGACGTATAAGACCGCCGGATGGTTCGCACCGATCGCACTCTTGGCCATCCGCATCCTGCAAGGCCTGGCGCTTGGTGGGGAGTACGGAGGCGCAACCGTCTACGTCGCCGAACACGTTCCCGACGGCAAGCGCGGCTTCTACACCAGTTTCATTCAGATCACCGCCACCCTCGGTTTGTTCGTTTCCCTGTTGGTGGTTCTCGCTACTCAGTCTTCCATGAGCCCGGCGGACTTCCAGCGGTACGGCTGGCGCATCCCGTTCCTGATTTCTGTCGTGATGCTGGCGATCTCCCTTTACATCCGTCTGAAGATGAAGGAATCGCCCATCTTCTCGCAGATCAAGTCGGCGGGGATGACTTCGGCGCAGCCTCTGAAGGACGCCTTTGGGAAATGGGAGAACCTCAAGCGTGTCCTCATCTCGCTCTTCGGCGCTACCGCGGGCCAAGGCGTCGTGTGGTACTGCGGGCAGTTCTATGCCCTGTTCTACATGCAAACGATTCTTAAGGTAAACCCCACGCTGGCGGCCAAAATCGTTGCCGGCGCTGTCCTGATCGGGATGCCATTTTTCACCGTGTTTGGCGCGCTATCAGACCGCATCGGACGGAAAAAGATCATAATGGCCGGTTGCCTGATCGCGGTACTCACCTACATCCCGATTTACAAGGCGATGGAGCGCGCGGCCGGAAACAACGTTGTGTCGCTATGGTCAACGCGCAATGCAGTCACAGGCGCAATCAGCCTGACCGCGGTGACAACCGACGCCTCCGGGGCGTTCGTAGCTGCCAGGGAGGCCCGCGATCCCAACGTCCCCATGCTCGTGTTCCTGGTCTTCATCCAGGTGATTTACGTCTGCATGGTGTATGGACCCATTGCAGCCTACTTGGTGGAAGCGTTTCCGGCGAAGATCCGCTATACCTCTCTTTCGCTGCCGTATCACATAGGCAATGGCGTGTTTGGAGGGCTGCTACCGTTGATCGGGCTCTCCGTCTGCGCTGCCACTCACAACATCTATGCGGGTCTGTACTACCCCATGGCCGTAGCATCCCTGACGTTTGTCGTGGGGAGCCTGCTGTTGAAGGAGACGCACGGTACCAAGATCTGGGACGAAGTCGGCGGCATGAAGTAGCCGCCTTCCCCATGAACGCTCACGCTCTCCGGTGGGCGCGCACTGTATTGACTCCTGCGCTTACGCGGTAGCATCATCTTTCCCGGCGAATGCGCCCTTCTCTGCGAATGGCGCCGGCCTGAAAAGGGAGCGGCGTGTTTTCGTCCGCTTTTTTCTCGCGCCGAAACTTCACCATCGGTTTCCATCTCTCTAGGGGGGCAAATTTCGTGGCCAAAGCCCAGGCAAGAAAAACCACCCATCGCAGGCGCGCATCCTCTGCTTCCGCCCCACTCAAGAAACTCACCGAAGCGCAAATTGCTGTCCATTGGAAAGAGGAAGAATACTTTCGCCCTCCGAAAAAGTTCATCGCGCAAGCCAACCTTAAAGATCCCGCTTTCGTCAAAAAGTTCGGCGAAAAATATTTTCCGGAATGTTTCGACAACTACGCCGTGCTCCTCGACTGGTACAAGCCCTGGCGGAAAACTCTCGACACCTCCAATCCTCCCTTCTGGAAATGGTTTGTGGGCGGAAAGCTCAACGCCTGCTACAACTGCGTCGACCGCCATCTCGCCAAGCACAAGAACAAGGCTGCGCTGATCTTCGTCCCCGAGCCGGAAAACGAATCCCCCGCCGTCATCACGTACCAGGAGCTTTACAAGCGCGTGAACGAAGTCGCCGCGATGCTCCGCGATTTCGCCGAACTCAAAACCGGCGACCGCGTCACCATTCACATGCCCATGATTCCCGAGCTCCCCATCACCATGCTCGCCTGCGCTCGCCTCGGCATCGTTCACTCCGTCGTCTTTGGCGGTTTCAGCGGTGAAGCCTGTGGCCTTCGCGCCGCCGATTCCGGCAGCCGCGTTCTCATCTACGCCGATGGTTACTATCGCAACGGCAAGTGGGTGGACCACAAAGCCAGCGCCGACATCGCCGTCGAAACCGCAAAAAAAGAAGGCCAGCACATCGACAAAGTCCTCATCTGGAAGCGCCACGCCGGCAAGTATTCTTCCGAATCACCCATGATCATGGAGCGCGATTTCTTCATCGACGATATCCTCAAAGACTACCGCAACCAAACGGTTGACCCTGTTTCTCAAGATTCCGAAGCTCCGCTCTTCCTCATGTACACCAGCGGCACCACCGGCAAGCCCAAGGGCTGCCAGCATCGCACCGGCGGCTATCTCGCTTACGTCACCGGCACCGCAAAGTATTACCAGGACATTCATCCCGAAGATGTCTACTGGTGTATGGCCGACATCGGCTGGATCACCGGCCACTCCTACATTGTCTATGGCCCGCTCGCTCTCGCCGCCTCCAGCGTCCTTTACGAAGGTGTGCCGCAATTCCCCGACGCCGGCCGGCCCTGGCGCATCGCTCAACGTCTTGACGTCAACATTTTCCACACCTCCCCAACTGCCATTCGAATGCTCCGCAAAGCCGGCGGCGACGAGCCCGCGAAATACAACTACCACTTCAAGCACATGACCACTGTCGGCGAACCCATCGAACCCGAGGTCTGGCGCTGGTATTACGACGTCGTCGGCAAACGTGAAGCTGTTATCGTCGATACTTGGTGGCAAACGGAAACCGGCGGCTTCTTGTGCAGTACGAAGCCCGCTCTCGATCCCATGAAGCCCGGAAGCGCGGGCCCTGCCGTACTTGGAATTTATCCTGTAATTTGGGACGAGAACGGAGAGGAAGTGCCGCCCGGCTCCGGTAAAGCAGGAAACATCTGCATTCGCAATCCCTGGCCCGGCATCATGCAAACCATCTGGGGCAGCCCGGAGCGCTTCGTCACTCAGTACTACAAGAAGTACAACAAGCATCCTAACAGCAAAGATTGGCGCGACTGGCCCTACTACGCTGCGGATGGCGCCGTGCTTCCTGCCGACGGTTATTACCGTATCCTCGGACGCGTCGATGATGTCATCAACGTCGCCGGCCATCGCCTTGGCACTAAGGAAGTCGAGTCCGCCTGCCTGACGATTCCGGAAATCGCTGAAGCCGCGGTCGTCCCCGTCGTGGACGAAATCAAAGGACGCGTTCCCGAAGTCTACATTTCTCTAAAGCCCGGCGTTCTGCCCAATAAGGCCGTTCAGGACAAAGTGGTCTCCACGATCGAAACCATCATCGGCAAAATCGCCCGCCCCAAGCGCATTCACATCGTTCCCGACATGCCTAAGACGCGCTCTGGAAAAATCATGCGCCGCGTCCTCGCCGCCATCTCCAATCAAATGGACACTGGGGACATCAGCACGCTTGCGAATCCGGATATAGTTGCGCAAATCCGCGAGCTCGTGCAAGGCCGCGCCGCAAAGCCCCTCAAGGAAGGCCCCGAAGATATCAAATTGTTTGGTGCCGAACCCTAGAAGGCGCCGGCCCCTCCAAACTTGTAGCCCCGGGCAGGGAGGAGTAGCTCCTTACCCCACTGTGGTTGCCTGAGACAGTTCAGTCAGCAGCGACGCGTCTGCCTTCAGAGCTGATAATCCCTTCAACGCTGAGACCAAGCCCTTTTGCTACGCCGGTCCCGTAGGCGGGATCAGCCTTGTAGAGGTGTTGGATTTGCAGTTCCTGAATGCGTCGGGGAACTGTCTTCATGCTCGCCACGATGTTGCCGATTAGGCGCTCACGCGCATCAGGCTTCATCAAGCGGAAGAGGTTGCCGGGCTGCGTGTAATAGTCGCCGTCGAGACGGTGATTGTGGCGGTCCACCGAACCGGCAATGTCTCGGGGACGCTCGCGGAAAGCGGAATCCTGACTGGGGCCGTTGAAACTGTTCGGTTCGTAGTTTACGGCGGAACCGGAGTTTCCATCGAAACGCATCGCCCCGTCGCGGTTGTAAGTATGGAATGGGCATTGCGGCTTGTTGACTGGCAGCGAATCGTAGTTCACGCCCAGGCGGTAGCGGTGCGCGTCCGGGTAAGAAATCAGACGTGCCTGAAGCATCTTATCGGGCGAGTAGCCCAAGCCCGGCACGATATTCTTCGGTTCGAAAGCCGCCTGTTCGACTTCCGCAAAATAGTTCACCGGGTTCCGGTCAAGAACGAGCTCACCGGCGTCTACCAGCGGATAATCTCCATGCGGCCACACTTTTGTGAGATCGAACGGATTGATGCGATACGCCTCCGCCTCTTTTTCCGGCATGATTTGCACGCAAACGCGCCACTTCGGGAAGTGGCCGCTCTTGATGGCCTCGAACAGATCACGTTGCGCGTAATCAGGATCTTTACCGCGCATCTCGTCGGCCTCTTCGCGCGTGAAGTTCTTGATGCCCTGCTTTGTCTTGAAGTGCCACTTCACGAAAAAAAGTTCGCTCTGCGCGTTGATCATGCTGAACGTGTGGCTGCTGTATCCATTCATGTGCCGGTAGCCGTCCGGAGTGCCGCGGTCGGAGAAAAGAATCGTCACCTGGTGCAGCGATTCTGGACAAAGCGACCAGAAATCCCACATCATCGTCGGCGACTTCAAATTCGTTTCCGGGTCGCGTTTCTGTGTGTGGATAAAGTCTCCGAATTTCAGCGGATCGCGGATGAAGAAGACCGGAGTGTTGTTGCCCACCATGTCCCAATTGCCTTCCTCCGTGTAGAACTTCAGGGCAAACCCTCGCGGGTCGCGTTCCGTGTCCGCGGAACCCTTCTCCCCGCCAACCGTCGAGAATCGCAGAAACGTCGGCGTTCTCTTCCCCACGGCCGAAAACAGTCTTGCGGTCGTATGTTTCGCCATGCTGGGATTCGTGCAAACAAAATATCCGTGGGCGCCGGACCCCTTTGCGTGGACCACCCGCTCGGGAATGCGCTCGCGGTTGAAATGCGCCATCTTTTCAAACAGCAGGAAGTCTTCAAAAACAATTGGGCCCCGCGGTCCCACCGTCAGCGAATTCTGGTTGTCGCCTACTGGGCGCCCCGCATCCGTCGTCATTCTCTTGCGTTCTTCTGACATAGCTCCCTCCACTTCCAGAGTAGTCCGCCTGCTCCTATACATCCAATATATAGTTGGCATAGAATGGATAGGCATAGCCTATGGAACTTCACCAGCTTCGTTACTTCTGTGCAATCGCCGGGACCGGGAGTTTCAGCCGTGCGGCGCTGCAATCACACGTCTCGCAGCCCTCACTTTCGCAGCAGATTCGCAAGCTGGAAGACGAATTGGGCGCTAGGCTTTTCGATCGTCTTGGCCGCACCGTTCGCCTGACGGAACTTGGGAGGGCGTTTCTGCCCCGTGCTCAAGCGGTTCTGCGTGACCTCGAAGCGGCACGTAGCGATGTCGTCGAGCGCAAGACCTCGATTAGCGGGCCGATTTGCCTCGGCGTGATCCCCACGATTGCCCCTTATTTTCTGCCACCCGTCCTCGCCTCCTTTTCCCGGAAATACCCGCAGGCGCGCGCCACCATCGTGGAAGAGATCACACCCCTGCTTCTCGAAAGACTCCGGGCGGGCACCGTGGACGTGGCCATTGTTGCGCTGCCGTTGCAGGTCCGGGGTCACGAATTCGAATCCTTTCCCTTGGCGGAGGAAAAGCTGTATGCCGTGCTCCCCAAACAACATGCGCTCGCAAGGCGCCGCGCGGTTTCACTTGGCGACTTGCGAAGCGATCCTTTTCTCCTTTTGCGCGACGGCCATTGCTTCCGCGAAACCGCGGTGGCGGCGTGTAGCCGCGCTCGGCTAACGCCGAATATTATTTTTGAGGGCGGCCAGTTCAGCAGCATTCTGAGCATGGTGAGTGCCGGGCTCGGTATTTCGATCGTTCCGGCCATGGCTATCGAGAAGCGGCGTGGATGTTCCTTCGTTCGGCTCGAGGATGAGCGCGCTACGCGCACGATTGGCGCGGTCACGCTGAAAGGAAGCTCCCTGCCCCGGTCGAGCGAAGCATTTCTAGCTCACCTCGGCGCGAGATTCTCAAAGAATGGCGAATCTAGGTTGAAGTGATGAATCGTTTCGAACAGTGCCTCTCGGCTACTGCATCTGTCCGCAACGCTTCTGCGTCTCCCCTAGCACATCCGCATCCAGCAGCGCCGCGCCGTTAAGTCCCTCAAGGAAGGCCCCGAAGACATCAAATTGTTCGGCGCCGAACCCTGATCCGGCTCTGCCGGCACCCGTTGCCGTTCATCTAGGCGGTTTCTGAAGAAGAGGAAAATGTTGGGACGGTGTCTGATCATTTGAATCCTGAGCCAGCCGCAGCCGGCTGAGACGGCATTCGGTTTTCGGTTTCTGTCCTCGTTCTCAATTTGGAGTCAAGCGTCGGCCTTGAATGCCGGGGCCATTCGGATACGGTTCCCGTGGCCCCGGCCATGCATTTCAAAAGAGACTTCTTTGCAACGCGCATACCCACTACCTTTACTGCGAACCGTCCTCTTGCACCCGCTGGATCACCGCTTGCGTCACCGCCTGAGCCAGCGCGAGGCCTACTGTTATGTCGCTGCGGAGGTGTATTCCCGACCACAGGCGTGATTCTGCTGCTTCAGCTGCCTGCGCTTGGAAAAACGCCGCATCCTGCGGAAACAGATAAGCGAGCGCACCCGCGTTTCCTCCTGAAACGCATGCGTGGGCCGAGGGGTAGCTGGGATGATTCGGCGTCGTGAACAGGGTCTTCGTCGTGGCATCCAATTGGAACGGCCGGATGGCCCAATAGGTGTATTTGCCGTCCCAGCAGGCCACCATCGAATCGTATCCGGTAATGCTCTCAATCGCGTAAGCGCGAGCAGCGCGTGGGGGATTATTCTCCATCCTGTACTCGAAGATTTTCTTATCCAGGAGATCGGACCAAAACCCTACTGCTCTCCCCTGCCAGAAGAAACCTCCGCTCTCGGGAACAAAGGCGGCGCCGGCAGCCGGCAGTAGACGAGGAAAGCTCTTGACCTCGGCGAGTTCCGCCGCTTCCTGAGCGGAATCACATGCTGGCGGCGGACCTGGCCGGAAGTCGCTCCCACTGGAAAGCACCCAGGTCTTCCACGTTCCTGCAAGAGGTTCCGCCGGATTTGTGCCCTTCCAATTGCACGGGCCGCTGGGGATGGTTCCATTGAAAATCGCGCTGGATCCGTCGGCCTGCGCACGCGCAATCACCAAAGCTGCGACCGCGTGGCCCAAATCGAGGCCCGCTTGCACATCGCTCGGATATTGAACGCCCGCCAGCAGCCGTGACCTGCCCGCTGCGTCAGCTTGCGCGAGGATCGCTTGTGCGTCGGTTGGAAACAGATACGCCAGAACGGCAGATGCCGCACCGGCCGCAACTGCATGTTCACTAGGATAGGAGGGGCTGTCCGGATCGGGGATTACGGTGGTAAGGTCTTTATCGATCTGGCTGGGTCGGGGCCGGTTATAGGTGTACTTCGAGTCCCAGGCCGCAACCATTGCGTCATAGATGGCTACGTGGACGAGCGCCAGAGCGCGTTCGCTGCGAACCGTGCCCACGCCGAACTTTTTGAGCTCGTTGTTCGTCATTTGATTCCACTGATAGGAAGGCGCCCCGGCGTCCCAGAACTTGATCAAGTCGAGCGCAGCAGCGTCACGCTGCGCAACGAGTTGCTCCAAGGCTTCAATTTCTTCCTTAGAATCCTCGTGCTTTGGTGGCGCCGACAGGCGGAGTTGGTTCCCCGACGTCAGCACCCATGTCTTCCACTGACCGGCGTTTGGCTCGATTTGGGCCGAGGCGCTAAGGGCGAGCACCGTAAGCCCAAGACCGATTGCGAAAACCAAAATGTAGCCGAACTTCCTTGCTTCCTTCTTATTCATTTGAGTCTTTACCTCCCTAGATCATTTCTCGCCATTTCCGCGAGTGCCCGACCTTCCCTCAAGTGAGGCAGTACATCAATGGAATGCAGCTACCCAGTGGCTGTCACCTGGATAACGAGCTAACTTCCTCAGATGGCGCAACTTAGGCTGCTCTGGTCGGATTTTCTCAGCTCTTGCACAGCACCATCAACGTGTTAGACTGCTTACAATTTGGTGGCCGTTGAACATTCCCAGCGATTCTCGATCTGTTCTCTGCTTCGGACCCTTCCACGTTGACCTTGCGTCGGGCGAGTTGCATAAGCACGGCGTCAGACTCAGATTGCAAGAACAGCCCTTTCAAATTCTCGTTATGCTGCTGGAAAACCCCGGCGAAGTCGTGACCAGGGACGAGCTTCGCAACAAGCTTTGGTCTGCGGATACTTTTGTGGACTTTGACGTGGGTCTCAATAACGCTGTCTTGAGACTCCGCAATGCCCTGGGGGACTCCGCCGATTCACCGCGATTTATTGAGACGTTGCCACGACGCGGTTATCGCTTCATCGCATCAGTGGACGGCCCAGTTCCGGCCACACTCCATGAGTCCATCCGGCCGGTGACGGCTGGCCATCAACGTGAGACCGTTCCGTCGGCCGCAGACCCCACGACTCAACTCGTTACGCCGTCTCTGAAACCGCCCCGCGCAAGGAAGCTTTGGACCGCTGGCTTAGCGTTGGCAGTCCTGTTGGCATTGCTTACTGGCTTGAACGTCGGCGGGTTGCGCCAGCGAGTTCTTGGAAGGCCCGCTGCTCCGGCCATCCGTTCCTTGGCGGTGCTGCCGCTGGAGAACCTTTCCGGTGACCAAGCGCAGGAATACTTCGCGGATGGAATGACGGACGAGTTGATCACCGACCTGGCCTCTATCGCGCGTCTGCGTGTCATTTCCCGAACTTCGACCGCGCACTATAAGGGTACCCGGAAGACGATACCTGAAATAGCGCGGGAGCTGAACGTAGACGCCGTGGTAGAAGGCTCGGTAGGGCGTTCCGCGAACAAGGTGCGGATCCGAGCCCAATTAGTCAGGGCTGTGCCAGAGGAGCACCTTTGGGCTGAGAGCTACGAGCGCGACTTTCCAGACGTGCTGGCCTTGCAGCGCGATGTGGCCAAAGCCATTGCCAACGAGATCAAAATTAAACTGACGCCAGAAGAAAAAGCGCGGCTCGCGAATGCCCGCCAAGTCGACGCCGAAGCATACCAATTGTATCTCCGAGGCCGCTTCTCTTTCGAAAACTGGACGCGCGATGCCGTGAGGCTGGCCCGTGAGAATTTTCAAAAGGCGATTGAGAAGGATCCGAGCTACGCCGTTGCCTATGCCGGCCTGGCCGACACATACGTTTTTGGAGTGACAGGCTTGGAGCCAAAAGTGTCCATTCCGCTCGCCCGTGCCGCCGCCAGGAGGGCCCTCGAATTGGACGACAGCTTGGGCGATGCTCACGCAGCGTTGGCCCAGGTAAAGTTTCTGGGAGATTGGGACTGGGCCGGAGCGGAAAAAGAATTCCGGCGAGCCATCGACCTGAACCCAGGTGACACGCTCGTGCACCACATGTACTCGCACTTCCTGCTAGCCATGGGCCGGAACGAAGAATCATTGAGGGAGAGCGAACTCTATCTCCAGTTGGACCCTCTCTCGGCACCAGCCAACCATCACCTCGCGTGGCACTACTCGGCCACTGGTCAATACGATCGGGCCATCGAACAGGATCTCAAAGCTGTGCAGATTGATCCGAACTATATCGACTCCATTCATGGCTTAGGCGAGGCGTATCGCCACAAGGGAATGCCGCAGGAAGCCTTGGTCCAGTATCAGAAGCAGATGACGCTCTCCGGAGCCAGCCCGGACTGGATCAAATCGCTGCGCCGGGCCTATCAGGCGGAAGGGTGGAAGGGCTACTGGCTGAAGTCATTGGATCGTGACCTGAAGCAGGCCAATCGAGAATATGTCTCTTTCCTTGATATTGCCGATGATTATGCATTGTTGGGTGACAAAGCACAGGCCTTTCGCTATCTGGAGAAAGCCTACGCCGGCCACGAGGATTTCTTGACCTGGGTCAAGACCGAGCGTGACTTTGATATTCTCCACTCCGACCCGCGCTACGCTGACTTGTTGCGACGCATGGGCCTGCCGCAGTAGCGCCCCCGCCGCTCGCAACCAGCAACGAGCCAAAGAGCGCATCCGCAGCGCCATCAAGATTGGGGAAGGCTACCAGCATTTCCACCACACTGCCTACGTCATCGCTTCGGCCTATGTCCTGATGCATCAAGCGGAACCAGCCGTTAAGTTTTTGCAAATGGCCGCAGACGACGGTTTCCCCTGTTATCCCCTCTTTGATAAAGATCCTGACCTCGACAACTTGCGGCAGAATCCGTGCTGCTTGCAGTTCATGGCCGGTCAAAAACGGCAGTGGCAGCAGCACATGAGTACACTCTGATCGGATCAAGGCTCGAGGCGGTCTATTGTGCCGACCCGCAACGCTTCAGCGTCTCCCCCAGCACATCCGCATCCAGCAGGGCCGACCGCCAGTGCGTCGCCGAGCACACTTGCAACGCCGTGAGTCCGCCCGCGCCTCGCAAGTCGGCGCCCTCAAGATCCGCCCCCTCAAGATTCGCCCCGCCGAGCGCCGCTCCCGTCAGGTACGCCCCGCGCAGGTCCGCCCTCTTCAAATCCGTGTCCAGCAAGATCGTCCCTTTCAGCTGCGCGCCCGTCAAATTCGCTTCGTACAGCTTGGCCGAAGACAGATCGGTCTCGTGTAAATTCGCCATCGCCAGCACCGCATGTGCCATCTTCGTGTCCCGAAGGTCCGCGCGCGAGAGGTCCGTCCGGAGCAGCCTCGCATTCTGCAAATTCACCGCGTAGAGCGACGCCCCCGCGAGTTTGGCATTCGAGATTTCCGCGTTTTCCAGGTTGCCATAGGAAAAATCCGCGTCGCGAAGATCCGCCGCCGTAAAATTCGTGCCCGCCGCTTCCGCAGAAACCAAAATCGCCCGGTTGGCCCGTATATGATCAAACGTGCCGTAGCGCAGCCGCGCTTCCCGAAGATTTGCGCCGCGCAGGTCAGCCTCGGAAAACCATGCGCCTTCCAGATTCGCACGCCACATTCGCGCGTTGATCAGGATGGCGTGGTAGGCGCGCGCAAAACGCAGATTGATCTGGTTGAGCCTCGCTCCGTAAACGGAGCCAAGCGCATCGTCGGCCACATTCCCGCGCGATGGCACCGAGGACAGCAACGCATCCGTTAAATCTGCATAGGGCCGGTAGCCAACAACTTGCATGGCCTGCGTCGCCCATCGGCGAACGCTGGCGCTGGAAACTTCCGGTTCAATAGTGGGATCCGCGGGCAATCCGCGGATTACGCCGAAAGACATGAACACCAGGATGCAGCAAGTTCCGATCGTCGCCCGCAAAGTTAGCAGCGCCATGCGAATCGCGTTCTTTGACTTGGCCCGCCGAATCTCACCGGGACGCACTGCGCGCGAAACGATCGGCGGAAGGCAGGTTGCCGCTGCCACCGACACGATGACCAGTGCAACGTGCAGCAGCGTCCCTCGGACGTCTTGCCGCACCAGGTAGCGCAGCCAGAAGAAAAACAGCGTCGCAGGAACCACCCAGTAGGCCAGCAAATTCGCGAGCACGGCTTCCAGTATCGATAGCGGCGAGCGGCTGTCTCGCACCCACTTCATCTGGTGCCTCACTAGACCCATCAGGTACCACGGCCCGTCTTTTTCCACGGTCTGTCCGTCGGGAAAAACCGCCGGCAGCGCCGCAATGCCTCCCCACAAACGCAGCAGCAGAAAATGAAATCGCAGGTAGAGGACCATCAGGAGGATCGGTCCGCCCAGATAAAAACCGCTCATCGGCAGGATCGTCCCGTACCGCGGAAGGGGCACCGCCGAAGAGTCCAGAATCAGGCGCAAATCATTTGTAAACGCGATCAGGACGCAACAGATCGCGCTGATCGAAAACATCAGAAAATAAAACAAGCGCGCGACTCTTGTTGTCTGCGCGATGGATTTAGAACTGTTGATCGCAGAAACCGATTCGGGCAGCAGCGCATCGAATAGATTTGTTCCGCCGAGACGGCCGACCCACAGCCCTTCCGCGCCGTATACCATTGCGCCCATCAGATTCGCGCCACGAAGTTCCGTGCCCAGCAGGTTCGTGTCCCGCAAATCCGCTTGCACCAGCGACGCCCCCCGCAGATTTGCCAGCGAAAGATCCGCGCCGCGGAAGTTGGTTTTGTGAAGGTGTGCTCCCTGAAGATTTACACCCGTGAGATCTGCCTTCCCAAGGTTGGCCCCGCACAGATCTGCTTTGACGCCGGACTCTCCTCCGGATTCTACCCAGATCTTGTGTTGATCGAGCACTTCCGCAAGGTCGAGCAGCGAAAGGCGGTTCGAATACTCCTCCGCAGAAACATCCTTCGGCAAAATCTGACTGTCTGCAGCCATTTCCGGACTTTCCCCCATTCGAATCCTTGCCGCTCGAGACGCTCCCCGTGCGAGGCTCGCCGTTCGAAACGACTTTTGGATATTGTCGCTGCCGCTACCACCCTCAGCAGCCTAGGGTGACCGCTTTTCTTCGCCGGTCGATTTGAGTTGTTGTACTGCTGGGCGGAATCCATCTTCCCCTATAATCCCCGCATAAATCGCCTGTCCAGAAGGACAGGACGCGCAGAGGTAACGGTGCCTTCGCCCGTGTCGCAGCGCGCTCAAGTTTGCGCCGCAGATCTGCGCCGGCTCTTTCGGTGTCCGCGCTGGATTTGAGAATAGCCGAGTACAGGCACGGGAAAATTTCAGAAATGATTTGTAAAAGAAATTTGCAAATGGAATTTCAGAAAAAATTCCGAGAGGAAGGATTTCCAAGAACGCCGGGAAATTTTAAGAGCCGGGGCGCTTCGCTGAGGGGCCAAGGCACCCCGGCTTATCCTGCCCGCCTCCGCAGTGAGCGAGCGAGGAACTCGTAAGAAAGAAATCCGTTCGCGGGACAAGCAAAGCACTCGTGGAAAAAGAAACCGTTCACTGTTCGAGCAAGACCCGCGAGTGCGGGTCGTGCCAGAAAACTTCGATCAAAAAAACTCAAAGTAAGAAGCCTGCCTGTTTCTCTTCACCGCCGGGGAAACGCGCGTCTATCTTTCTTCATCCCCGCGAAGGAACTCGTAGCGCTCGATGGCCGCAACAACACCGATAGAGCCTGCGTCGCGCGGCTCGGTGCGCTGGACGCGGCCAAGGCAGCGCACGCGAACCGGGCCCGCCAGGGTGATTTCGTTCGGCAGGGTCAGGAGAATTTCGACCGGGGAGCCTTCCTTTACGTCTTTGGAAAGGAAGAAGTAGACGCCACGGGAACTGACATCGCGGGATTCGGTGCTGGTTTCGCCAACCGCGGCCCCCGTGGTCCAACGGACGGTGAGCGGCAGCCGCATGGAAAAACGCTGGGTTGTGCGGCGTTCGGAGCCGGTCAAAGCGTACCTCCAGAATCGAAGGATAGAGTGTAGCCGGGTGGGGGGGTAGGGACAATAGGACTGCAGGTTCAAAAAGGTCTGTGGGAAAGAAAGTACGGAGGTACTACAACCGGATA